>OFGN01000713.1_pt1 | contig 32590 bp, 34 predicted proteins | sample 1521821 | NCBI WGS metagenome assembly OFGN01 (sample SAMEA3504094, study PRJEB24116) | mouse gut metagenome | biome: mouse gut; feature: mouse-associated habitat; material: faeces | place: Denmark | collected 2011
TATGGTATTCAACCGGACGAGCCGGAAGCAACGGACATCCTGTCCTGCGCTTCCTAAAATCGCCCTCCCTGGCGATTTTTCTCTGTGTTATTGACCATTTCATAAGTGAAATGACTGATTGTGCGCAACAGCAGAAAACCGTCCCTCTCTCCGTCCCTCCCTCCCGCCAGCCTCCGTTCCAACCACCCAAGCCCCGTTTGGCCTCCTTCCACTATGGTGTTTATAAAAATTTACTTCCCTGCAAGGGCAGACTCCCGTGGGAGCGAAATTTCCCGGCCCGGCAGCATATCATAACCCTGTTCCATTTCATTAATGAAATCTGATGAAAAACTCCAGCCGGCAAATCCCGTCTCCAACAGCTCCGGCTTCCCGCTGCGCCATACCGGCCAGGAAATTTGGCTCTCGCGGGAACCTCCGATGACGAAATTTTTTTTAATCTTTCCATCTAAAAAGTCTTGCTTCTTACCTGCAAAAGATAGTAGAATAGAGATAAACCAACAAGGAAAACACCTATAAGAGATAATTTATTGTCTGAAATTGTTCTTCACCAGAGGGGAGGAGATAATTCTATGGGAATTAGCAGTATAACATCAATGAACAGCATGCCGGTCTCGCAAACGGCTGCGACAGGTTTGAGAGATCAAAAAAGTAAAAGTATTCAAAATGAAATTACAAGCACGCAGCAGCAGATACGGAAGTTATCTTCGAAGGAAGATCTGTCTGCCAATGAAAAAACAAATAAGCAGAAGCAGCTTCAAAAGGAAATATCCGGCCTCAATGCAGAATTGAAACAGTATCAGGACGAACTGCGCAAGTCGCAGAAAAGAGAAATCATGATGGCGGAGCTGCAGGAAGATCAGGAACCGGCAAAAGAGGAGAAATCGGAAGACCAAATACAGGCGGTTAAAGAGGCATCCCAAAACCCGGCAGATAAGAAGGACCTGCCGAACGACAACGACAAGCCGCAGACGGAACGTCAGGGAGCTGTCATATCCCAAAATAACGATGGCGTGGTCATTCTTAAAGACGCTTTGAACCAGGATAAGAGTGCCGACACGAATACGGAAAATAAACCGGCTGACGCATCTCAAAAAGAAGCCATCGATAAAAAGGAACCTCAAAACGAGGACGATGATACGGCCGCAGATGCCAATTTGTCCGGCCGGGAAATATATGCAACGGCCGCGGCAGACTCTTCCCTGCAACAAGCAGACCGCCTTGGAACAGTCGTTGCCCGAACAAGAAATGGCATTGCTATTTTAAAGGGCGAAATGAAACAGGATGAAAATCTTGGTGCCGATACGACAAGAAAACAAGCGGAACTTGAAAAGATGGAGAAACAGGAACAGCGGGCAACGGCGTTCCAATCCTCTATATTAGGCGAGGCAAATAGTGCCGCAAAATCAGCAATAGAAACGAATGAATCCGTAAAGGACAGCACACAGGACAATACGAAAACTGTCGCTAACGCTTTTAATTTGTTCCCGGAAGACCAGACATTACAGCAGCAATTTTATGTTTCTATCGGGTAATAAAGCTGCCCTTGTACGGGAGATTATATGCAGGAAGCAAATAAATCGGCCTCCAATGTCAGATTTAACATCTAATGATTGGAGGCCGATTTTTTTAATGCCGGAAAAAATTGAACAAATTTGTTTTGTTTCTTATATTTATTATCTATAATCTTACTCGTGCCGCAGCGCCTCGATAGGGCTGAGTCTTGCAGCTTTTCTTGCGGGGTAGATTCCGAAGAACAGTCCCACCGCCGATGAAAATACGGTTGCGCCGATTACCGTGGATACCTGGGTTTTTGCAGCAACACCGGCTATGGAGCCTACTGCATTGCCTCCAAGAACACCGAGTCCGATGCCGATCAAGCCGCCCAGCAAGGTAATAATGGCTGCCTCCGCCAAAAACTGTAATAATATGGAGCCGGTTCTCGCTCCTAAAGATTTACGGATACCGATTTCCCTCGTTCTCTCCGTCACGGATACCAGCATAATGTTCATAACACCGATACCTCCTACCAGAAGGGAAATGGCTGCCACGAAGGAAATAAATGTGGTGATAATCCCAAGGATGCTGTTAAACTCGGCCGACATATCCGACATATTCTGTACCTGAATCTGTCCCTCGCCCCTCACGCCATATTTATTTTCCAATAAGTTAATCGCATTTTGAGCCACTTCCGTACAATATTCCGTGGCATCTGCAAAAACGAGGATATCATTGAATTCATCCACATAATAATAGTAATCATTCCCCATTACCGTATAGGGCATTTCCAGGTCAATACGGGTACTCATCGTGGAGTTTACGAACATGCCCGCACTGTCTTCACGGATTCCTACAACCCTCACTTCATTAGAGATCCCATAGATGGACAATTCAAAACTCATGCCAATGACATCCGTCGTCCCGAACAGGCTGATGGCGCTGCTTTCCGAAATTACGCATACACGGTTGCCGCTTTCCACATCTTCCCTCGTAAAATACTTGCCTTTGATGATCGGGCCGCCGTTGGCGGAGTAATATTGGAGGCTTTCCGTGCCGCACATTGCCCTGGCCTCAAAATTTCCTTTTGCCCCGTTCGCCTGTCCCCAGCCGCCCAAAACGGGGGTTACTCCTTTTACATGGGCCACGCTGGTTCTGATCAGGTCGAAGTCGTCCTCGGTGAAGCGTATCGTCACATCGTCCAGCGTCGTATCCAGATACAGTTCGATGAGCCCGCTTCCCATGCTTTCCAATTCTTCGTTAATCTGCCCTCTCACGCCGTTTCCGATCGCCATTACCATAATAACCGAAGCAATACCAATGATAATGCCCAGCATAGTAAGGACAGAACGGCCTTTATTGCTTTTAATATTCATCAGGGCGATTTTTATATATTCCCATATCTGTGCCATATCTATTACCATGCCTTTCCCATTACTGCATCGGTACTGCGCTGACTTCCATGCCTTCCATAATATTGCCGTTTATTTCTGTCAATATTTGGTCGCCTTCGTTTAATCCTTCAGTAATTTCCATATTCAAATCGGAGGAAATTCCCGTCTGTACCGGTTTTTTCACGATGACTCCGTTTTCCACGGCATATACGAAGCTCCCTTCCATATCGGTGTTGACCGCGCTGAAAGGAACGAGAAGCGCCGCTTCGGATTTCGATGTGCTGACGGAGATTTTCGCTTCTACGCCGAGGAATATATTTTCATCCGGGTTTAAAATCTTAATATCGGCGTTTACCACGGATGCCCCGCTGTTATTTTTGGTCGCCATCTTATCGATCTTGCTGACTTCTCCTTCATAAGTGTTGCCGCCGATCGTAACAACGGCCTTCTGTCCTTCTTTGATTTTCTCCAGATCATATTTGGATACGGATATGCTGACTTTTACATCCTCCGTACTTTCCAACTTAAACAGTTGTTCTCCAACGGCAGGCGTCTTGCCTTCTACCGCGTTCATTTCCGTCACTACCCCGTTAAACTCCGCAAGAATGCCGTTCTCTGTTTCCTGGATGGCGCTCAGTGTTTCCTGGGACGTAATATTTTCCATTTCGTTTTTTGCTTCCAACTCTTCCTTGCCGCCCGCATTCAACTTTGTGCTTTCGGCGGAAGTCTGCTGGGATTTCATTTCCGCTTTATATTCCTTGCAGTTGTTGAGCATATCCGTATAAGTTTTTATCTCTTCTTCCCACGCACGGATCTCTTCATTGTTGTTCTGCTCATAACCGTTTATCTGCACCAATTTCTGAAGATTTTCATATTCATCGGAATCCGGATGGTCCGCCCAGTCGATCAGGGATATTTGCAGCAATGCCCCTTCATGGGCAAGCGCCGCTTTCTTTTCATCCACCTGGCGCTGGAGTTCTTTGATATGGTTATCGATATCCGTAATCTGCTGTTCCAGCACTCCCAGGTTCACGTTCGCCTCGCCAAGATCTCCGATGCTTTCGTTATTTTTCTGTATGGAGCTTTTATAACTTCCCTCGTTTGCCTGCAATTTTAATTCCGCAGTCCTTTTCTCATTTGCCAGATCCGTCTCGTCATATGTAAGTACCGGACTGCCTTTTTTCACCGTTTCCCCTGTGTTTACGTTGATCGTGCCGATTTCAATGCTTACAGGGGCAAAATAAGTTTTTACTTCGTTGGATGCCACCGCGCCGCTGGTATTAATCGTCTGCTCGATATCGCCTCTTGTCACCGGAGACGTATAGACCATAGGTTTCGCATTGGCTTTGGATATATTGGAAACAACGATAAACAATACAAACACCCCGGCCACCGCGCCGATTATGCTTCTTTTTACTATCTTTTTCTTTTTCGCCGGATCCATCGGAGTCTTTCCCTCCGCCTTCAGCCTTTTCTTTTCTTCTTTTTCCCTCTTTTTCTGTTCCTTCTTCTCCTGTTTTGTCAGTTCCATATTGATTCCTTCCTTCCGCAAAATTTCTATTATTATTATTCGTGTTCCTGCTCTCCCCTTGCGGCAGGTTCTTCTGTTTTTTCTTTTTTATCGCCGGCATTGCCAGCGGCATCTTTGCCGGCAGTATCCTCATCGGCAGTATCGCTTACGATCCGGCCGTCCATAATCTTAATAACACGTTTTGCCTGTGCGGCTATATCATTATCATGGGTAATTAATATAACGGTTCTTCCTTCCTCATGCAGTCCTTTTAAAATCTCCATAATTTCTTTGGTAGATCCGGAATCAAGGTTACCGGTAGGTTCATCCGCAAGGATAATCGGCGGTGCCTGGGCAATGGCTCTCGCAATCGCCACTCTCTGCTGCTGCCCTCCCGACATTTCCGAAGGCTTATGGGTTTTACGCTTCCCAAGCCCTACCTTTTCCAATGCCGTCTCGGACAATCTCGTTCGTTCCTTTCTCGGCACCCCCCTGTATATCAGCGGCAGTTCCACATTTTCCAGTGCTGTAAGATTAGCGATCAGGTTAAAGCCCTGAAAGATAAATCCGATCTCCTGATTTCTGATATCCGACAATTCATTGTCACTCATATGGGACACATCCTTATCATGCAGCATATATGTACCGCTGGTGGGTACATCAAGGCAGCCCAACATATTCATTAGTGTGGACTTTCCCGAACCGGACTGGCCGATAATCGCAACAAATTCATTTTCATGAATCTGCAGGTCTACATGATCCAACGCCCTTACTTCATTTTCTCCGGGATTGTACACCTTACAGATATCACGAATGTCAACCAAAGCGCTCATTTTATGAATCCTCCGTTCTCACTTATATATTAGCTCCCCACTTCTGTCTCGTTGTATTATTCACCTAATACAATAATTATTTTTGTACCATTTGTCAACCTCTTGTCAAGAAAAATTTATATTTCTTTTCTCTTTTATAATATTTATAAAAACATGCTACTTGTTTCATTATATTGAAATTTCCTAACAATACTATGGGAAATACCTTAAAATTTTCTTAAAAAAAATTAAGAAAGACATGTTATCTACCGAATATAACGAGACAACATGCCTTTTTTCTTCACTTTTTTTCGATGAGGTTTTTATTTAATTCTCCACTGTTTTTCCGACCGCCATAGTTTTATGGCTTTCTTTTAAAACAGGGCTGAGCTTCTTATATACCAAAACGGTAATCAGGGAAACGCTCCCCCCTTTCAAAAGATTCAGAGGAGCCACCGCAAATATGACCAGAGTAGCAACGCTGTTGATCGCCGGATTAATCGCCGTTCCCATGGAAATGATCGTCTCCAGCGGCATACCGTAAAGCTGTGCAAATTTTGGTAAAAGATATACGGCGTTAAACGCTGTTCCAAATACCGTCATGCAAAGGGTTCCTATCGAAGATCCCGCAATCGCCATTTTCTTTGTCTTCTTGTTCAGGTAAATGATCGACGCCGGAAGAAGGAAACTGCAGCCGATTACAAAATTCGCCAGATCCCCTACGAAAGCCGTGGTCGTTCCTTTGAAAATAAGCTTTAACAGTATTTTACAGAATTCGATCATCACGCCCGCAACAGGCCCAAAGGCAAAGGTTCCGATCAACGCCGGTATCTCGCTGAAGTCCAGTTCATAAAAGGAAGGCGCGAACGGCACCGGGAATTCCAGCAGCATGAGGATAAAGGAAATAGCAGAAAATACGCCGATAACCGCGATTTTTCTTGTCGAAAGCACCCGTTCCGTATCGCCGCTTTTTTTCTTCGCCATCTTTTCCGCCGCATAAGCCACGACAAACATCAAGACAACAATGCCCAAAAACTCCAGGACAAAAATAAGGTTTTCTGTTACTGACTGCATTAAATTGTTCATACGATTTCCTCCTGAAAATATAATTTTTTAGGGAAAATTCTTTTGGAAGACTGCGCAAACCTACAATCGAGCAGGGGAGGTTTATCTTTCCCTGCTCGGGCGTACGCAATCGAGTAGAGAAGATTTATCTTCGCTACTCGCCGCGCGGGGTGCGTGCAGCGAAGCTGCTAATTTCCTTACGCACCCCTGTGCATAAAAACCCCGGATATAAATATCCGGGGCAACATTGCGTAATAATGGCATTTCGAATCTTTTTTCATTCAAAATGTCCCTCTTACTTTCCTCTCTCATCCAGACTTTACTGTCGGTTTTGGAATTCCACCAAATCAGCCGCCGGAAAGCTCATTGCCGAAGAGTTCTCTTACCTCTGCCTTCTCTTTTCCGAAACGGGTCGCGGACTGTCACCGCCGGTTGGGAATGACGAATTATCATTATGATCTATCGTTTCACCCGACCCCGAAGAATTTTCTCATGATTTAATTTTAATGCTTCTGCTGGAAATATCATATTACGACCGGCGGACTTTGTCAAGAATTTTTGCAGCTTCTTCACGGAGGGAAATTTTAGGAAGCAGAGGCATGGATGCCGTTGCTTCCGGCCCGTCCGGTTGGATGCCATATATCCATTTCATTAGTGAAATCTGATTGGAAGCTCAGGCGGAAAACCGAACCCTGCCAGCCCCGTTTCCAGTTGCTCCGGCTCCGTTTTGCTTTGTCCGGCATGGCGCTTAGAAAAATGGATCTCCGTAAAACTTCTTTGTAAGCTATGACGATTCCGCATAAGCTATGACAGTTCCGCGGGAATAGGTTCAGCATAAAACAATATTCGCCGCTCCCGCATATTCTTCGGGCCTGGCATCCGTCAGAATTGTTCCGGCTGAAAACGGAGCAAAGGTGACGGAACTGACAATATGAAACTTGCTGTTATCGCACAGAATATATGCTTTCTGGCATTGTTCCAGCGCAGTTCTTTTTACCAACGCTTCATTCGCATCCGGCGTGGTAAACCCTGCCGCCTTGCTCACTCCATTTGCTCCAAAAAATCCTTTGGAAAAATGGTAATCTTTCAATGTAAGGGCCGCCATCGTTCCCACCACCGCTTCCGTCGAACTCTTGAGCGTTCCGCCCACCAGCAGCACGTGGGCTCCTTTTGCCGCAAGCCGCTGTGCATGCGCAACGGCGTTAGTCACGAACGTGGCTCCTGTTTCACCGATAAAGTCCAGCATGTAGCCCGTCGTCGTTCCCGCATCCAAATATACAAAGTCCTGGGGCAGAATCAAAGAGGCCGCATATTCGGCGATCTTCTTTTTTTCTTCTCTGTTTATCTCAACTTTCTGCGTCACCGTCGGTTCCACCGATTGGTAGGCACCGTCGGAAAGTACGGCCCCGCCGAATACTTTTATCAGTTTTCCTGCTTTATCCAGTATGGTAATATCCCTTCTCGCCGTAGATTCCGAAATGCCCAGATGTTCCGTCAGTTCTGTCACGGTAACGCTGCGTTTTTCTTCCAACATCTTTAAAATGATCTCATGCCTCTGTTCGGATAACATATTTCCCTCCGTTTCATTCCTCCTCTCATTTTATTATGTTCTTTTTTATTATGCAATCTCTTTTTATGCTTCCATATTTTTCTTTAAAATGCCCAAAAGCAAGGCAGAAACCAGAGTTCCGGCGATCAATGCCACTATGTACATCAACGGCCCGCCCACTACGGGGAATACGAAGATGCCTCCATGGGGCGCCATTAGGGTACATCCGAAAAGCATGGATACCGCTCCTGCCGTTGCCGAACCGACAATACATGCCGGAAGCACATGAAGAGGATCGGATGCTGCAAAAGGAATCGCTCCTTCCGTAATAAATGCGAGCCCCATAATAAAGTTGGTCGGTGCCGATTCTCTCTCTTCTTTTGTAAACTTCTTTTTGAATAAAAGGGATGCAAGCGCGATTGCGCACGGAGGCGTCATACCGCCCACCATAACTGCCGCCATAATATCATAATTTCCTGCCGCGATCGAAGCCGTACCGAATACATATGCCGCTTTGTTGAACGGACCTCCCATATCGATCGCCATCATGCCCCCAAGAATCAGTCCGAGAATTACCTTGCTTGTTCCTCCCATGCCGGTCAGCCCATGGTTCAAGGCCGTATTAAGCCCGCCCATAACCGGTTCCACTATAAAGGACATCAGCAATCCCATGAGCAGCAGCCCCGCCAGCGGATAGATCAGAACCGGAGCAATCTTTTCCAGAAATTCCGGCAGCTTATCGCAAACCTTACGAAGCAGGACAATGATGTAACCTGCCGCAAATCCTGCCGCCAAGGCTCCAAGGAAGCCGGACTTTCCGCCAGATGCAATCATACCGCCTACAAAGCCGAGAGCAAGCGCCGGTCTGTCGCCGACCGCCATAGCAATAAATCCTGCCAATACCGGAAGCATAAATCCAAATGCAGCATCTCCCAGACCCTTCAGCCACGCCGCCACCGGAGTGATCGTACCAAAATTTGCCCGTTCCGCCACATCCAGGGCATTCATATCCACGCATATCCCATCGATCAGAAACGCGATGGCAATCAAAATACCTCCGCCAACTACAAAGGGAAGCATATGGGACACGCCGTTCATCAACTGCGTATAGATCTGGTGTCCCGCCCCGCCGCTTTTCTTTGCTCTCTGCACCGGCACATTGCCCCCGGATACCGCGTGATATACCGGAACATCTCCGGAAATTGCCCGATCCAGCAATTCCCCGGCTTTACTGATTCCGTCGGACACCTGGCATTCGATGACTTTTTTCCCATCAAACCGATCCATCGGAACCTGTGCGTCCGCCGCAACGATAATACAGGAAGCTTCCTCGATTTCCTGGGCCGTCAATACATTTTTCGCACCGCCGGAACCTCTCGTTTCAATCTTTACGGCACAATTCCTTTCTTTTGCCGCCTTCTCAATTCCCTCTGCCGCCATGTAGGTGTGGGCAATACCGGTGGGGCAGGATGTCACCGCTAATATTCTGGCCTGGCCGGAAACGGCCGCACCCGTGCCGGCCAATCTCTCATCAATGCTTTCCTGTTCCTCATCCGCCTTATCAATAATGGCCAAAAATTCATCCACACTTTTCGCATTGCGCAGATTGTTGGAAAATGTCTCATCCATCATCAGCACCGACAGTTTGCTCAATACATCCAAATGAACATTATCCTTTGTATTCGGTGCCGCTATCAGGAAAATCAATGTAACTTTTTCCCCATCCAGGGAATCGAAATCCACGCCATCCCTGACTACCATTGCCGCCAATCCGGGTCTGATCACCGAATCCCCTCTTCCATGGGGAATGGCAATTCCCTCGCCAATGCCGGTCGTACTTTCTTCTTCCCGTTCGTATACCTGCGCCCGATAGGCTTCCTTATCCCTGATTTTCCCGCTTTTGATCATCAATTCAACGACTTGGTCAAGCGCCTCGCTCTTGTTCTTCGGCGCTCCGTCAAGCGCGATGCTCCTTTTGTCCAACAATTCCGTAATTCTCATTTTCATACCCCTTCCTTTCTTTTTCGCTTATATAAATGATACCCTGCTGTCTGTTACAAAGTATTTGGCTCCTAAGCCAACTGTCGATATACCGTTTCGATCTCCTCCCGCGTTGCCAGCCGTTCCGAAAAAGCGCTTGCACTGCCTGCCGCTACTCCCATGGCAAAAGCGAATCCATAATCTGTTTTTTCCATCCAGCCGGCAATAAACCCGGCCACCATGGAATCTCCCGCGCCCACGCCATTGACCAGCTTGCCTTTTGGCGCAGGAGCATCGTAAACCATTCCGTTCTCCGCGACCAGAACGGCTCCTTCTCCCGCCATGGACACCAATACGTTGACCGCTCCCATCTCCTGCATTTTTTTTGCATAGGGAATCACTTCCGCCCTTGTCCTGAGTTCCTTTCCAAAGATTTCACCCAATTCGTGATTATTCGGCTTTACCAAAAACGGATGATATTTCAACACATTGACCAGCAGATCCCTGGTCGCATCCACGATGATCATAATCCCTTTTCCCGTCAGCCGCTCCATAATTTTTCCATACATATCATCCGGCATGGAACTCGGAATGCTTCCGGCCAATGCCAGCACATCGCCTTTTTCCAAACCATCCAGCTTTTCCATCATCTTCCGTATATCCTTTTCACCGATTTCCGGCCCGCAGCCGTTGATTTCCGTCCCGTCAATCGATTTCAGTTTCAAATTGATCCTGGAAATCCCGTCGGCTATCGCAATCAAATCGGAAGTTACTCCCATCTGTTCTATCCTTCGGACGATTTCTTCTCCTGTAAATCCCGCCACAAAGCCAAGCGCCGTATTTTCTATTCCCAGATTCCCCAATACCATAGAAACATTAAGTCCCTTTCCTCCGGGAAGAATCAATTCCGAACTGGTTCGGTTTGTCAAACCCAGCTTAAAATCTTCAACCGAAACGATGTAATCCAATGATGGATTAAATGTCACCGTATAAACCATTCTTTTTCCTCCTCCATTCTTTGTTTATTTTTTATACATCTCTCTTTTTTCTTTGTAATTGCATTGTACATTCAAAATCAATCAAATTCAATCATATTAATGCACGAATATGACCGTTTTATTTTGTTTATTTTGCACGAATATGATTTTATTTGATTGAATATGATTGAATAAGCTATTTGCCGATGCTTTGCATTCTCTGCTGCCAATCGAGTAGAGAAGATTCATCTTCCCTGCTCGCCGCGCGGGGTACGTGCAGCAAAGCTGCTAATTTCCTTACGCACCCCTGCGCATAGCACCCCTGTGCATAGCCCCCCGGTGCATAAAAAAAGATACCGGCGAAGTCTCTCCCGCCGGTATCTGCTTTTATCATCTCATATTCCCTGACCTATATCTTCTTTTTTCTTTAATTTTCCTTTCCGATCTTCATCGTCAAAGCAATCCTTTTTTTCGCCACATCCACGGAAAGTACCTGGACATCCACCACATCGCCCACGCTCACCGCTTCCAGCGGATGCTTGATAAAGCGGTTCGTGATCTGGGAAATGTGAACCAGGCCGTCCTGATGAACGCCGATATCGACGAATGCTCCGAAATCAATGACATTGCGCACGGTTCCCTTTAATATCATTCCCGGTTTCAAATCCTTCATTTCCAATACATCACTTCGCAGAACGGGTGCGGGCATGTCCTCTCTCGGGTCTCTGGCAGGCTTTTCCAATTCTTTTACAATATCGGTCAGGGTAATCTCCCCTATGCCCAATTCCTCTGCCATTTTCTTTTTATCCCTGATTTTTTTCTCCAAAGAGCCGGCTGCCGCCGTTTCCTTTCCGCCGGATATGTTCTTTTCTTCCGCGCTGTCCAGGCTTATGCCGCCCATGGCCGCCGCCAAAGCCTTCCCCATGGCTGTGCCCGTATTGCGGATGACTACCTTGTTCTGTTTCTTTTCCTGCTTCGGTGCCGGCTTTTTCATCCCGGCCTTTTCCGCCGCCGCTTTTTTCTGCGCCGCCCTGACATCCTCCATCGTCAGTCCCATCCTGTCCAATAATTGCAAAGTTGCCTCATAGGACTCCGGATGTACGCTGGTCGCATCCAGAGGGTTTTCTCCATCCAGTATGCGGAGGAAGCCCGCGCACTGTTCAAACGCCTTCGGCCCCAGCTTCGCCACTTTTAAAAGCTGCTTTCTATTGATAAAACGTCCATTGTTTTCCCTGTAGTCCACAATATTTTTCGCTATGGTCTTTGTAATTCCGGAGATGTATTCCAGCAGCGATGCCGAAGCCGTATTCAGATCCACGCCTACCTTGTTTACACAGTCTTCCACTACGCCGCCCAGTGTTTCGCTCAATTTTTTCTGGTTCATGTCGTGCTGGTATTGCCCTACGCCGATCGACCTGGGATCAATCTTCACCAGTTCGGCCAAGGGATCCTGGAGCCTTCGCGCAATCGACGCCGCGCTTCTCTGCCCTACATCAAAATTCGGGAATTCCTCCGTAGCCAGTTTGCTTGCCGAATAAACGGAAGCGCCCGCCTCGTTCACGATCACATACTGCACCGGCGTATCCAGCTCTTTAATGAGTTCCACGATCACCTGCTCGGACTCCCTGGAGGCCGTTCCGTTTCCTACCGAAATCAGGGATATCCCGTACTTTTTAATCAACTTCTTCAGCTCCGCCTTGGCCTCTGCCGTCTTGTTCTGAGGTGCCGTCGGGAAAATCACCTTAGTGTCCAGCACTTTTCCCGTAGCATCCACTACCGCCAGTTTGCAGCCGGTACGGAACGCCGGATCCCAGCCAAGCACTACTTTCCCCGCGATCGGCGGCTGCATCAGCAGCTGTTCCAGATTCTTGCCGAATACGGAGATCGCCCCGTCTTCCGCTTTTTCCGTCAGTTCATTGCGTATCTCCCGCTCAATGGCCGGAGCGATCAGCCGGTGATAGCTGTCTTCTATCGTTTCCTTTAATACCGGAGCCGTAACGGCATTCTCCGATGTAATCACTTTTTTCTCTAAAAAGCGGAGAATGCGTTCTTCCGGCGCGGCAATTTTTACTGTAAGCACCTTCTCGTTTTCCCCGCGGTTCAGCGCTAGAACACGGTGTCCCGCCGCTTTTTTCACCGGTTCTTCATAATTATAATACATTTCGTATACGCTCTCAGCTTTTTCATCTTTCGCGGTGCTGGTTACGCTGCCTTCTTCCATCGTAATATTCCTGATATAAATGCGGTAATCCGCTTCATCGGAAATGCTCTCCGCAATAATGTCCTTCGCCCCCTGAATAGCTTCCGCCGCGGACGTTACCCCTTTTTCCTCATTGATATATTGTAATGCTTCCTCCTCAAGAGAATGCTGCGCATCCTGCGCCAATATCCATCCGGCCAGCCCGTCAAGTCCTTTTTCTTTCGCCACGCTGGCCCTCGTCTTTCTTTTCGGGCGATACGGGCGGTACAAATCCTCTACCACTACCAGCGTTTCCGCCGCAAGAATTTTTTCCTTCAATTCTTCCGTCAGTTTGCCCTGTTCCTCTATGCTGCCGATCACCTGCTCTTTTTTCTCTTCCAAATTGCGCAAATAAACGAGTCTTTCATAAAGATTACGAAGCACTTCGTCATTTAAGGAGCCTGTGGCCTCCTTCCTGTATCTGGAAATAAAAGGAATCGTATTCCCTTCATCGATCAGCTTAACAGCAGCCTCTACCTGCCACTTCTGCACGGCCAGTTCCTGGCTTAATTTCAAAACGATATCCATATCCAATAACCTTATCCCTTTCTCAACACTCCCCATTATCCTATACGAAAACTATTCAATTTTCAAGATTGTATTATGGCTTATTAAGTGATACAATAAATATGTATATTTTCGGATATGTGCATCTGCCACATCTAGAAAACGAATGGAGAAAATTATGGATTTTAACAATAACGGCTATCACATGGATCATAACCAAAATATAAATAATAATACGGGAAGCCCCTCTTACGGGTACCAAGCCCGTCCTCCATACGCCGCACCTGGCCAGAAGCTCGCCAATGCCGCTATGGTTCTTGGGATTATTTCCGTTTTATCCACTATTTTAATGACGATTTATATCCCTATGATTCTGGGCACTATAGCGATCGTTCTCGCGCTCCTGTCCAAAGGCCTCCAATCGCATATGGCCGGCCAGGCCATGACCGGAATGGTCTGCGGTATCGGCGGCCTTCTGATGAACCTTGGGATATTAATATCGTCTTTGATGTTTATTTTTTCCCACCCGGAGATTTTACAGGATGCGGCCAGAACCTACGATACCCAGTTTGAAATTATCTATGGGGAATCTACCGAAGATATCCTTGGCCAGTCTCTGGAGGACTGGGTGAATGAGACATTTGATTTAGATTAGAGAGGAGAGTATTATGAGTACGATCAGCCCAATCAGTAATAGTTTTAACTACAGTGGTTACAATGTTTCCAACGGTTCTGCTCCGGAAGGGTCTTCCGGTATTGCCAGGAACCCGGGGGAATCCAATGTGAAGTCTCCTGGCAGGAAATCTTCGCCCGCCGAGTGCGAGACTTGTAAGAACAGAAAATATCAGGACGGTTCCGATGAAATGGTATCTTTCAAATCGGCTACCCACATTTCCCCGCAGTCAGCCGCAAGCGCCGTTCGTTCCCACGAGCAGGAGCATGTTGCCAATGCTTATAAAAAAGCGGCGCAGAATAACGGCAAAGTTGTTTCCGCCAATGTCTCCATCCACACTTCCGTATGTCCGGAATGCGGGCGCAGTTACGTATCCGGCGGGACAACATCGACGCAGATCAAATATTTTAACGAAGACAATCCTTACCAGAAGGATTTAAAGACCGCCGATTCCATAAAATATCAGGGCATGAATGTGGATATGGCAGTATAAGCACCAGGAATTTATGAAAGCAGGAGACGTTACACTATGAACACATACAAATCCTCCGCCCAGTTAAAGGGCATGTCAAAGGAACAGTTATTCGGGCATTACGGCACCGTGATCGGGGCTTTATTCCTTGTGGGAATCATTAGTCTGGTCGCGGATTCCATACCGTCTTCGCTGATCCGGGCAAGCAGCATCCCGGAACTGATCATTTATTATCTGATCGGCTTCCTGATAACTCTGTTCCTTGGCATTTTTAACTCCGGCGAAGCTTTTCTCTATCTGAAGCTGATATGCCGGCAGTCCGTTTCCGCAGGGGATGTCTTTTATGGTTTTAAGGTTCATCCTGATAAAGCGATACTTTTGGAGTTCGCTCTTTCTATCGTCATTTATATATGCATGACCCCCGTTATGGTTTTTTACTATTTATATCTGACGGCAGGTCTGCCTGTTTATATGCTGCTGATGTCTGTTTTCCTTGTAATCGGTGCGGTCATTATTACCATCGTATACTTGATGCTTTCTCAGACATTCTTTTTATTGCAGGATTTTCCTCAATATTCGGCCAAAGAACTGATAAACATGAGCCGCCAGATTATGAAGGGGCATAAGGGACGGTTGTTCTATATCCATATTAGCTTCCTCCCGTTGTATCTTTTGAGCGTTTTTTCCTTCTTCATCGCGTTTTTCTGGCTTGTGCCATATACCAACACCGTGCTTGCTAACTTTTACATGGACTTGATGAAGAACCGGAATCAAACCTCAGCAGATGATATTTCTCAATATAATCCCTGACCAGCGATTCCCCGTAAGTAAGGGAAGTCGCATAGCCGCACTCCTGTAAATACCGACAGGCAAGTACATGATTGTCGCAGCCGATTACCTTGGAATATCTCAATGTCCTTCCGCCATCGGTTCTTCTTGTCGCTATATAATCATTATGATCACGGATCGACTGTTCCCAACTGTCATAGGCACGCCACAGGGTATCGTCTTTTGTATAATAACTGCCGTCACTTCGTTGTTCCGTGGCGGCTTTTTTATATGTCCTGCCTGTCCACCCATTCTTCTTTATGCCAAACAGCGCGTTTGCTTCCCTGGCCAGCTCCGAAGTTCCCCACGCGGACTCCTTGATCGCCTGCGCCACTACTACCGAAGGAAGAACGATCCTTCTTTTTTCCCAATCTTCTTTCGCTATTTTCCCTACAAACTCCTCAAACGGTTCCTGGGTCATTCCCTCTGCTGCCTGTCCGCATATTCCCTTACAGATCGCTTCCGCCGCGGCTTCTGCTCCGGCAGCGATATAAAGATCCACATCGTTCCGGTTATCGCAAAAACAGACTTCTATTAACATGGCCTTTGCTTTTGATTTGCGGATCAGGTATAATCCGTTTCCTTTTTTTACTCCCCGGTTCTTTAAGCCCCATTTTGCAAAGTTCGCGCATATATTTACCGCCTCCTCATATTGCCTCCCCTCATAGGTATAGATCTCCACGCCCTGCCCCAAATGGCCGGGAGAGGCATTGAAATGAATGCTGATAAACCAATCCAAATCTTCTTTGTTGGCAAGCGCCGTCGCCATTTGTAAATACTCCCGCTGCGTATCAGCCCTGTCTATCGTGCAGTCCACCGTTTCTATTCCGGCAGCCTTCAACTGATCCCTCAACGCATTGCCTATCCGTCTCGTATGTTCCGATTCTTTTATGATCCCAACCGCTCCATAACCCGGCCCGCTTATGGTATGCCCGCAATTTATTCCTATCTTCATAACACTTCCCTCTTTTTCTGTTTTTTACTCTGTTTTTAACTCCGGCAGGCCTGCCACCGACGTCAGCAGCGACAGTAAACCCGCCAGAAGGGAGGCGGACAGCGCCATCATCCAGTCCACATCCTTTAACACCGCCGCCGTTCCGATGGTTGCCGCTGCCGTTTGGGCCATCGTTTTTGCCGCCCTTATCCCGGCCGCTTTTAGCCATCTTCCTATCTTCTCCTTATGTATAATCACTCCTTTATCCATACGGTTTCCTCCTTCCCCAAATCTTATATTGACTTCAAAACCGCTGTCACGATAGCACTAATGAATCCTCCCGACAATGCCGTAATAATCGCCGCTTTTATCACTTTTCCGGTTTCCACCGGCACTCTTTCCAGCGTTTCCAGTCTGCTTCCCTGTTGGTTCAACTCCTGCAGCATATTCTCTATGCTGACTGCCATCCTGTTGACCGATATCGCAAGCTCCTGGATCGCCTTGCTCCGGGTCTCTAAATCATCGGTACGGCGCTTCAGGGAATCGATCCGCTGTTCATGCGCTTCCAGCCTTACCGCTACTTCTGTTTCATCCATGTTTCCCTCCATTTCTGCACAACTTTATAGTGCAGGATTAAAAATTTTTAATTTTGAATCTTTCACCTTCTTTCTTTATCCTGAATATTTTTTCAAAAAATCCGCTATTTTTTTCAAAGCCCTCTGTTTTAGCTGATTTACCGATTGCCTTGATTGTTGGGATATTCTGGCAATTTCTGCCGCCGTATAACCTTCCTCATAGATCTGATAAATGATCTGGTATTCTTTTTCGCTCAGCAGACTCTTAATCCCCAATTCTGCAAAAAAATCTGTTTGATTTAATTTGGCTGCCCGCGCTTCTACATAATATTTTTGTTCTTCCGTCAAGTCTGACAACGCCACTTCTTTTTCACACCGTATGATTTGCCGCACTCTTTTGTTATAATAATTTATAATAGAAACATTTATGTAAGAAATGACCGCTCCATCCTCCAAGCTGACAATCCTTTCCAAATTCACGGAACGTATCATCTCCATATAAAAGAGAATAATATCTTCGTAAGCGTCTTCGTAATTCAATTTCCTGGCATACTTTCTGAATAACGGGGAAAATTTTTGAATTAATTCCAGCATTGCCTCTTTGTCGCCTTTCTGCGCGTTATAAATTAAATCACATAGCATGATCCATTCCTCCTTTACTATAATGAGATTTTTTTATTATAATTGTAAACATGAAAAAGCCTTCTTATATATATTCCTGAAATACATAAGATGGCTTCACACATTTTTAAAAAAAATATAAACTTTTCCCCTTCTGTCATGCCAAACACTGCCCGGATCAAAAATGCAACTGCTGGTTGACATATTGCATGGCGTCGGTAGGTGGTGTGCAACCGGCAGAATCACTAAAATAAACATACAAAAAAACAAAAAGGAGGAGATCTACTATGATTTTCGCAAATAAACTTATTCAGCTCCGTAAGAAAAACGGATGGTCGCAGGAAGAACTGGCAGAACAGATGGATGTCACCCGGCAGTCCGTCTCAAAATGGGAAAGCGCGCAATCCATCCCCGACTATGAAAAAATGATACGCCTTTCGCATTTGCTGGGAGTAAGTATTGATTATTTACTCAAAGATGAAATGGAAGAAGAAGAATTTTCAGTTTCCGCCGAAGAAGAATCTTCATTAAGAAGGGTGTCCATGGAAGAAGCAAATGCATTTCTTTCCATAAAAGCCGCCACTTCAAAGCCGATCGCTTATGCGATATTTTTATGTATCCTGTCCCCTGTTTGCCTGTTCCTCGGATCAGCGGCCAGTGAAATGCCCGAATACCATCTGCCGGAACAGGCGGCCACGGGCATAGGCATGATTGTTCTGCTCATTCTTGTGGCAACGGCGGTCGCTATTTTTATTTCAAGCAGCAATAAATCCGCCTCTTTTGACTATTTGGAAAAAGAAGTATTTGAAACGGAGTACGGTGTCAGCGGAATGGTAAAGGAGCGCAAGGAGCAGTATAAAAATATTCATGCTAAAAATAATATCATCGGCAGCTGCCTGTGCATCCTGTCTTTAATCCCGCTGTTTGCCGGCGCAATTATTAATGATGAAAATACCCTGTTTCTGACAGCTATGCTTTCAACGACACTCGTTATCGCCGGTATTGGAGTCACTTTTTTCATACACAGCGGCATCATCTGGTCCAGCTTTGAAAAACTTTTGCAGGAAGGCGATTATTCCAAAGAAAAAAAGAAAAGGCAGCCGTTCATGGCCACCGTATCTGGCATTTACTGGTTAATAGCCACCGCGATCTATCTGGCTTATAGCTTTGTTACCCAGGATTGGGGTTCCTCCTGGATCGTCTGGCCCGTAGCCGGCGTATTGTATCCCGCCACGATCGGATTTCTTCATTTGTTTCATTCGAAATAGGGCGTTATCCACCCCGTGGTAGTGTTCTGAATGTTGTCGCTCACGCTCCTCCTTCCCGGCTCAAAAAAGACGCATGGTTTACAATTTATTGTTCCATGCGCCTTTACGCTGTTTTTTGCGGTACGCTTTGCCATGAATTCATATGAATTTTTCATATACTATATTTCCTTGTCAACCGTCTGCAAATTTATCATAGCAACTATTTGGTTCTGCATATCCTCAACAGTTTCTATTCTAATTCTGCCTATATTTTTTCTTGTCATTTCAAAATCTATATCGGAAAATAATCTTTCACAAAAGCAATTTGTTTCAGGAGACGCCCCCATTAAAGCTGTTACAAGCGAATTAGTATCAAACTGTCCTAACACTTCTTTCAGTTCCTTTTCAGAAATTGTTGAAATCTGCTCAAAATCCGTTATCTTCTGTGGCTGTATCTTTGGTTCTAATATGTCATTTATCGTGATGTCATATAATTTAGAGATTTCCAGCAAAGTCTCTAAATCAGGGACAGCTGCTCCCGTTTCCCTTAGTTAAAGATATTGTTGGGTATCTCAAGATGTGTCATTCGATTTTGCCGATAAAGCGGTAGAAGATTTCCACTTCCTGTTCCCGGCTTCCGTCCTCACTTTTGACCGCTTCATGGACAAGGATTTTTTCAATCAGCGTATTCAGAAGTTCAGCCGTCAATTCTGTGGGATTGACATACTGTTTCATCAGACCTATCCACTTTTCAGCGTCAACCGCTGTCTGGGCGGCGGTCTCCATCGCTTCGTGAAGCCGTTCAATTTTTACGTCCAATTCTCGCTGTTCGCCCTGATACTTTTCGGACAGCATATTGAAATTGTATTCTGTAATGCGTCCGGCAGACCAGTCCTCATACATTTTTGCAAACAGGGTGTCTACTTCTGCTTTGCGCTTTTCCGCCTTTTTCAGTTCGGCTGTCTGCCGCTTCCTTGCAGTATTGCGTTCCTTGTCGCTGGCGTTAAGTAGCCGTTTCAGAAGTTTGTCCCCATCCTGCTGTGCCAGCACAGACCAGTATTGCAGACGGGAAAGGACATAGGCGTAAAGCACATCATAGCGGATATAGTGCATGGAACACTGGTGCAATCCTTGCCCGTACTTGCTACAATGGTAGTGGGCATAGGGATTTTTGTTCTGGCTGTTCATACCATAGGCCAGCGACCAGCCGCAGTCCGCACATTTTACCAGCCCGGAAAATATCTGTGTTGTGCCGTTCTTCTGCCGTCTGCGCCTGTTGCAAATCTGCTCCTGTACTTGACGGAACACATCTTCGGAAATAATCGCTTCGTGGGTGTTCTCCACACGATACCATTCCTCTTTTGGCTTGCGTACTTTCTTCTTGTTTTTGAATGAAATGTTGGTCTGCTTATTGTGGACGCTGTGTCCGATATAGGTTTCCTCTTTCAGAATACTTTTCACCTGCGCTATCGTCCACGCATAGGCTTTTTCCTCCGGCGCTCCGGCATAGATATTTGCGAAAGTGCCGTATCTCTGGAAATTCAGCCAGCCGGGAGTAGGTACTTTTTCTTCGACCAAAATCCGTGTAATGCTGGCGGCTCCCCGGCCATGAACGGCAAGGTCAAAAATCTTTTCGATAATCCACCTTGTTTCCGGGTCAATCAGAAGATGGCCTTTCTTATCTGGGTCTTTGACATAGCCAAGCGGAGCATAGGCTCCATAGTGTGCGCCATTTGCGAACCGTGTCCGCATGGCCGCCTTTACCTTTTTGCTGGTCTGGCGGGCGTGCATTTCATTCAGAATGTTGAGGAATGGGGCAAGCTCATTCTCTCCGTTGATGGTGTCCACATTGTCATTGACAGCGATATAGCGGACGCCTTTGCTGGGAAAGTAGATTTCCGTGTACTGGCCGGTCAGAATGTAGTTTCTGCCTAAGCGGGATAAATCCTTCGTAACAACGCAGTTGATTTTCCCGTCCTCAATGTCATCAATCATTCTCTGAAAATCCGGCCTGTCAAAGTTCGTTCCAGACCATCCATCGTCGATATATTCATCTATGACATTCAGGCCATGCTCGGCGGCATATTGCCGGAGCATCATGCGTTGTGTCTGAATACTCCCGCTTTCTCCTTGCAGTTCATCGTCCCGGCTCAATCTCATATAAAGCGCCGTGTTGTAAATCGTAGTATTGTAAGGTTGTTTCACCGTAAAAATCCTCCTTCTAAAGAAACAACCCACGCTTACAATACTTTTGCTCTATGGCAATTATATCATAAGCGTGGGCGTGTTATCAATGATGGGCTATCAGGTTGAAGCGGCTTTTTCTGCGGTATGCCGCACCACATCTACAATCAGATCACCGAGGGGCTTCCCGCCTGCGGCGAAGTGTTCGGAGATTTTTATACGGTTGTTCCCACATACAAAATACTGCGTGCCGTTCTCTGCTTGTATAACCTGCCCTGTTCGGGGTGTAAAAATATCGCTTTCACTTTTTGCCATCCAGTGTCCTCCATATTCAGTTTTCAAGGTACAATGCCGCACAGAGGCGGCGAAAATTTCTGCTTATATCTATCACCTTTCCTTTACCGTGTGCCGCTGCTGACGTTTCAGTTCCGCCAGTATATCCGGCGGGATACGGTCAACCAGCCGCTGTAAATTGTCCAGTTCGCTTTTCAGCTTTGCCCGTTCCATCGTATCTTTCATCTTTCCTTTTTCGCTGGCCTTTGCCCTTGCTTCCAACTTCTCATTCTCCGCCAGCAGGTCATTGATTGTGACCTTGTACTTTTTCAACTGCCCGGAGAAATTCTCCATCTGCGGGAACCACTTTTTCAGCATGGAGAGGGCTTCCTCTTTTTTCTTTCCGGCGTTCAGCGGGTTAATGCCGTCCAGTGTGGCTTCAATGGCTCTTGCCTGCCGGGAGAGGGAAACCGCCTGTTTGAAAAGCCGGGTGGGGATATGCTTCCGGCCTGTCCTGCTGGCGCTCTCCCCACGCTCCAAGTCAGGATATTTCTCCACCATATAGGCGTGAAAATCGTCCTGCCACTTCGTCAGGTTTGCCCGGTTGCCGATAATCTCCTTTGCACACAGGCGGTTGTCCTTTGTCAGCGGAACAAAGGTCAAATGCAGGTGGGGCGTTTTCTCGTCCATGTGTACCACCGCCGACACGATATTTTCTGTCCCTACCCGCCCGATTAAGAAATCAGCCGCCCTCTGGAAAAATTCCTGTATCTCCTTTGGGGACTTCTTCTTGAAAAACTCCGGGCTGGCGGTAATCAGCGTATCTACAAACCGGGTGCTGTCCCTGCGAGTGCGGCAGCCAGCCTGTTCAATACGGTTCTGTATAAAGTGGTAGTACCTGCCCTCCGGCTTAACAATGTGGAAATTGTACTTGCTTCGGCTGGTGTCAATGTCGGGATTGCTGGCGTACTGTTCCTTTTGCCGTTCGTGATGGGCTTCCAGCGGTCTTGCCGGGTTGCCCTTGTGCTTTTCAAACCGCAAAATTGCGTGCTGTGCCATGAAACTCCTTTCCCCGTTCCCTTCCTTTCCAGCGGGTTTCCCCGCCAAAATTATCTCTGATAGGATAGGAATGAAATAGATATAAATCAATCGTTTTAATCTTTGTATTTCTATATACCGTCCAGTTTCCGTACTTCAAGAGGATTGATTATCGTACTTGTCGAGTACGGTTTTCAATTCGACCGCGTACCATAATCGGATTTCTTAAAGTCGGTGTTTGAAACCGCTTCATAAGATTTTGGATAAATGCGATTGGGTTTTCCGCAGCCCTGTTTCTTAATGTCAATCAACTCCGCATACTGCAACTCTCGCAAGGTGTTGACTGCTTTTTGCCGCCCACAATGGAGCAGGGCAACCACCTCGCAAATGGGATAATACAGGTAAATGCGACCGTACTCGTCCGCCCACCCGTTTTTCCGGGATAACTCCGCCCGCCGCAGGATAAAGGCATACAGCAGCTTTGCTTCGTTGGATAAGGGCTGGAATGTGGGCGCTTCAAAGAGAAAATTGGGGAGCCGGGTGAAGCTGGACGCCTTTCCTGGCTGATGAATATAAATCATGCTTGTCATAGTATGCTTTGTGGACGGTTAGAAAGGCATTTTCAGGGGAGGGCGATACTTTATACCACTTCTTCCGGTTCTGCCCTCTGAACGCTTTATAAATCAAGGACTTTTCAGCCCCTAACTGTCCACGCTCGACCTCCTTTTCCGTTCACTTTCTGTTTTCTGCCGCCTGTGAACTCTGGCGGCACAGCCGGGGCAGTATTTTGCCCGGTTGGATTTGGGGACGAACACACCGCCGCAGACCTCACAGCGTTTCAAGTCCTTATCCCGGAAAATCTCCGCTTCCAGCGTCCCGTCCAGCGGCAAGACCGCCCAGCGGAACCACTTACAGCAGACCGAGAAAGAAATCGTCTGCGGACAGGTGCAGGTGTCCCCATCGTCAAGGACAATGCAGTTGCCGTCCTCACAGCAACAGCACTCCCGGCGTATCAGGCTGGCCGCCTGTTTTCTCTGCGCCGGGGTCATGCGGTAAAGGGAACCGTCCGGCCTGCGTTCCAGCGGCGGCAAGTCTTTATAGGGGTTATCTCTCATGCGTTCCCTCCATTTTGCTTTCCGTTGCCGTTCTCCCCGAAAAGGTTTCCTGCCCCATTCCTGCGGCGTGTTCCGGCGTTGGCACGCTCCTCGCAACTTCGGGACATTTTGTCCCGAAGTCCGACTCCTTGCGGTGCTTCCCCAGCCGGGGTATTCCTTTTCGGACGGTCATTCTGTTTTCAAGGTGCCGTCCATCGATGAACTACCCTAAGTCTACACGAAAAAAATGCAATTCCCGGAATATTGCGAGAATTGCATTTTGATGAAGTTTACACTTTGGAAATTGCATTTTTGCAATCATTCTGTATAATGGAAGTATGCGGAGGAGGTGCGTATCTATGGCTTTACCCGGAACGCCCGGACAGCGGATTTCCGATTTATGCAACGGGAACCACATCACACAAAAGGAACTTGCGGAGAAGATAGGCGTTTCCGCTTCCCAGTTGAGCCGCATTGTCAGCGGCGAAACAAGAACGGTCAGCAGTGATATTCTCATAGGTGTGGCAAAGGAATTTAAGGTATCGACAGACTACATACTGGGCTTGTCTACCGTGAGCGTTCGTAAAAGCTACGATATTTCTGAATTAGGCTTGTCCGAGGGAGCCGTGAGGGGGCTTGTGACGGGTGCTGTTGATGTGCAAATCCTCAACCGCCTGTTGGAACACAGGAATTTTCCTAAGCTGATAGATTTGATACGGATTTATTTTCAGGATACGGCGGCAAAGGGCATAACAGCAAGAAACCAGCTTATCGAGATGGCAACGGCTTCCCTGTCCGACCTGATGAAAGAACACCCGGAACACCGGGCAGAAGCGAAGCAGGATTTACAGCTTTTGAACGCCCAAAAGATAGGGGAACATGAAGCGGAGATTGAAAAAATCAAAAATGTGTTCCTGGCTATCCTGCGGGACATTAAGAAAGACATTGACAACGGGGAACAGCCGGGAGAAGCTGTGACCGCCGCTATGTTCCAAGCCATGCGGGACGCACTGGCGGAACAGAAACAAAAACCACTTTCCATTGACGATGTAACGGCGATGATAGCTGGACAGATCGGACAGCTTACACCGATGGATAAAGAAACTGTTGAAATGTTCCAGCAGTTTGCGAAGAAGATGATTGAGCAGGCAGGAACAAAGTGATAAATTTGAATTGTGAGGGAAAATACAGATGAATCAAGGAAGAATTATTGTGATTACAGGCTCACCGGGGACAGGAAAAACAACAACTGCGTCAATTGTCGCAAAGGAATCAGATATGGATAAATCAGTGCATATGCACACCGATGACTTTTTTCATTACTTAAGCAAAGGCGCAATACCACCACATTTGCCAGAATCCAACGAGCAAAATCTGGTTGTCATTGAAGCCTTTTTAGAAGCTGCAAAGCGATATGCTCGTGGCGGATATGATGTAATTGTAGATGGGATTGTCGGGCCATGGTTTTTGGAGCCATGGAAAGCTCTTGCCCAAGAAGATTACGAGGTACACTATATTGTATTAAGAGCGAGTAAAAAAGAAACTATGAAGCGAGCTGTGGAACGCTCAAAATTAGATAGAAAAACAAATATTGAATTAGTGGAAACAATGTGGGAGCAATTTTCCGGTTTGGGAGTATATGAATCAAATGTCATAGACACAACTACATTCACAATTAAAGATACGGTTTCCGCAATAAAAGAAAGAGTTGCATGTGGGACGTCTTTACTATCTTAGACATTCCCATTTGTCAGGAAGATAGCAAAGCCAGCCGAGCCAGTCAACGGTCAAGATGAACGGCGCATTTCATGCGCCGCCGTTGACAGTCCCGCCCGTCTTTGCTAAAGGGTAATCAAGGCGGGAAAGCCCTAAAATGGCTTCACACCTATTTCAATAATTGGAGGAGATAAAAATGAGATCAGAAAAGGAAGTTTATGATATTGTTTTGAATTTTGCAAAAACAGACAAACGCATTCGCATGGTTACTTTGGAAGGATCTAGAACAAATACAAATATTCCGCCTGATGATTTTCAGGATTTTGATATTACTTTTTTTGTTACGGATATGGACAGCTTCACAAGTGATGATAAATGGCTAGATATATTTGGTGAAAGGTTGATTCTGCAAAAGCCGGAAGATATGGAATTATTTCCAGCTGTAGAAAAGGGATTTTCATATTTAATGCTGTTTACTGATGATGTTAAGATAGATTTAACTTTGCTGCCGCTGGAACTGATAGACGAGTATTTTACATGGGATAAACTGGTAAAGTTACTGTTGGATAAAGACAACCGTATCGTAAAGCCGCCAATACCAACGGATATAGACTACCACTTGCAGAAGCCTACTCAAAGAATGTTTGACGATTGCTGTAATGAATTTTGGAATACTACAACATATGTAGTAAAGGGCTTATGCCGCAAAGAAATTCTTTTTGCTATTGACCATATGAATGATATAGTACGAAAAGAATTGCTTCGCATGATTTCCTGGCTGATTGGTATCAAACAGGGATTTCATTTCAGTTTGGGAAAAAACTATAAATTTATGAAGCAATATGTCCCAGAGGAATTGTGGGAACGACTTATGTCCACTTATAATATGGATTCCTATCCCCATATGTGGGAATCCTTTGAACAATGTATGGCATTGTTCCGGGAGGTTTCGTCAGAAGTGGCATGCCAGTTGGATTACCAGTATCCACTATATGATGAAAAAATCAGTAATTATGTGATTCGGCAAAAGAAAAAATATGGCATTGAAGATGATAACAAATAAAATTTTTTCAATCGAAAAAATTTATTTTGATTATTCAATTTTGAAAAACTGAATACCTCAAAATCAGAAAGAGAGCGGCCAAGCACTTTGAGGGATTGGCCGCCTTGTCCACCCATCCAGCGGGACAGCGGGCGGAGGTCAAGGCCGGGTGTAAACCCGTTCATTTCAGCCTTGACGGTTGCCCGTTGTCCTGCTACTTTTCCGGGAGTGTGGCCACAACTTCGGGACACTTTGTCCACAAGTTGGAGCGTAGGACGAGGAACTGGGGCTTTCATATACGCCCTGTCTGCTGATGAGTCCAGACCTGCGCTTGCGGCTCCACGCCACGCAAGCACAGCCCTGTTTTCCTGCCGCTTCAAATGCCCTTGCCCTCCCCGGCGGCAACGGCATTTTCACGGCAACGCCGACAGAGCGTATAACACACTACACTTTGCTTCGCAAAGTCGTGTGCCAAATGGGGGCGTTGCCCCCTTTGGAAACCCCCACAAGAAAAGGCGGTACGCTACCCCTCCACGGGGCGCATACCGCCTTTTCTTGTTATCCAGCCCTCCGGCTGTATCGGTTGAGCAAAAGTCCGCGTGGGATTGATGTGGTATCTTTAACTTTGGGAAACTCCGGTTTCCCATTTTGATACCGCTTGCCTTGATATACCTAATTCTTTTGCTAAATCATCTTGTGTGTAATTGTTGCTTTTACGCAGAAACTGTAAGTATTTCGATATAATATTCATATTCATAAAAATCACCCTCCTTATTGCCATTATAAGGTATATGGCAATAAGAATAAAGAATTTGCTAAGTGCTAAAAAGCAAATAACAGTTGCGTATTAGTTTTACGTTGATAAGGAAGTATTTACAATAACTTATCATCAACGCTGACAAACAGGGTGCAATTAAAAACAGAGAGTTGATTACTTCAAAAAGCAGTCAGTTTTCTGTTTTTTGTTGAGTTTCGATATTAACTTATAAAGCAGTATTTTGTTTCACTGGAAAAAGGATACAATTATTTAAAAACAACCCTTTCGTTGGCTTTACAGACCGGAGCAACACACATAACAATAGTTAGAGGGTCTATGTTAAAATCTGTAGCAATAATATGTGCATCTACCATTACAGAAAGTTCCCACGCGACATCAACTTCTCCCTTTGGAATCTTTACTCTCCGAATTTTATCATATTCTTCAAATAATTGTTTTATCTTTATACGTTGTGTTGCGTCGAGATTGTTAAATTGTTTAAGAGCATCATTGGGTGAAATCATACTTTTGGCAAAAAGGTTTGCAATACCTATCCATTTTATAAATTCATTTTTAGGCTTTATAATAGTTTTAGTTTTCATAACAATTCTCCCAAAATGTTTCAACTGATTCAAATTTGAGTTTCCCTTGTTCAAAAAGGGTTGGCAAGATATTTCTAATTATGTTACATTCACTTTTATCAAAGAAATAATATACACATTCTTCTAAATCAGCAAGATTGATGGATTCAAAAATATGAAAATCATTCCATGGAGACAAACCAAGGATTTCCAACGTTCCAGAAATAGATTTAAATTTGTCAAAATGATAATTGTCAGTAAAAGTTAACGAAGAATTAGATGCTTTAAGCTGGATAGCATAGCCAAGGTTTGCTGTAAGCGTATTGGTATTATGAGTCCAACCATCTACTTCTTGTTTAATTTTAGAATCAGTATTATACGCTAAAGCCATTTTTTCCACGCAACTATTTGCTTGTGAATGTTGCTTTAATTGAAACTCTTTATATGCTCCACAATGTGTAGTCAATGCATTTGAATAAAGAAAAAAGTAATTTTCATCAACATCAATTTCTTTAATTGGAGCATCTGGAAGTTGATTTCTAAAAGAAGATGCAATATAGACATCACTTTTTTTATCAAATTGACCATGGATGTGAAAAATTTCTTTCCCTGTAGCTAATTCAATATTTGAATCATAATTAGTCGTAAAGATATTGTCAAATTTTATAAGAAATTCAATAAATAATCTAGGATAATTTTTATATAGCTGATTTATTTTTCCATCATTATAAATTGAATATAGGTATGCAACTTTCATGGATTCTCTTATATAAAACTGTTCTGGATTATTTACTTTCATTTTATGGCAGACTAAATCATGGATTAAGTAGTAATCTTCAAATCCGATATCTGTAATTCTTAACATATTAATTTTATCAGTGTACTGTTTCTTAAAAGAAACCAACGAATTTTTTTCGGCAGAACCAAATGTATAGTTATCATAATCACCTAAAATGATTTTTCGTGATTCTAAATAAAGCTGTCCAATATAATTTTTTAACAAATAAGGGAAATTTACAATGATATGTGACGGAAAATCATCTCTATCACAATTCTTTAAAATTCTAAGCACAATTTGCTGAGAGGTGTAGTCCGTTTCATTAAATTGAATATTGATTCCATTTCCAACAAGTAAATTATTCATAGTATACCCCTTAATTTTGATTATTTTTTCGTGCATATAAGCATATCACATTTATTACATATTTTCAATTTCCTAAGCTATTCACTTATGTTCTGTTACGCAATAGAACGCCATTTTTGAGGGCAGACGTATAAAACCCTTACCCTGTCATTTCAACGCCCGCAAATCTGCATAAATCAAGGACAAAATAACCCCTACTGCGTAGCAATCCCCATAATAAATTGAGGGCGAAAGCAGTCTACTGATTTCGCTCTCTTGACTACCCATTAGCAAAGACAGGAAAAGCTGTCAAGGGTAAACTTCGCGCTACGCGCCCTTGACAGCTTTTCCTGTCTTTGCTACTTCTTATCGGTCGAAGCGGAATTTTAATATGGCTTCAACCAGTTTCGCCTTTAGCCTGTCCTGTGTATCGTCATTGATATGCCCCTTGTACATAGACAGGTACTTAATGTGTGCGGTGTAATGCCGCAATACTGTGTCTACCGCTTCCGGCTCTCCGGCAACGGCTTTTTCGATTACCTCAAAAGGTATCAGTTTTTTATTCCTCATGTTTCAATCTCTCCCATTCTTTCCGTAACTGTTTCAGCGCAACATTTCTCCTGTGGTTTATTGTACTTCTGCAACGTCTGTACAATCTGCCGATTGCTTCATCACGATAGCCAATGAAGTAATAAAGCAACAGAACTTCCCGCCTTAATTGCGGCAATCTTGACAATGCTGTCGCCAACCGTTCATCGTCAACTATTACTTCCTTTCCCAACACAAGAAACACAGTCGGTTTGTCCTGCTTTTCAAAGTAGCTGTCCATAGCAGACGGTTCAAAATATCGTTCTGACATCAGATAGTCAAGGGATATTTCCCGTTCCATTTTCCGCTTCAAATCCCGCCATGCGTTTATTGCTTCATGGCGCAGGACAACCTTGCAGAACGCATGGAAAGCATATTCGATATGTTCCATGAACTGTTCAGAATATCTCATTTTCTCTCACCCCCTTTCTTCCCAGTAGGGGGTTATTACAGCAAATACCCATACAGCAGAAAGCGCATAGGTATTTGAGTAATGCGAGTTATTAAGACATACTAAATGATATGTGTGTTCATACTCATAGGCAGAAAATCCCGTTCCACAAGACAGGATTTTTTTGATAGTTCACCATAGCCAAAACTACCCATGAAATAAAAAACAGGCATAGCAGTACCTCACAATACCGCCATATCTATGAAAACTTTCCTGCCACATAAGAACGGCGGCTTTGATTGTTATTTCAAAACCGCCGTTCAGCCGCTCATATTCTGTTTTGGCGCATGATGATTTTGCCGCCACACAACGGTTTTTTTATTAACCGCCGGACGGCATGAACATCTTCTTTTATGCGTAATGATACTTCTCTCTGTTCTGATGAAGAAAAACCAATGCTACAACCATAGTGATTAGCTCTGCTATCGGTACTGCAAGCCATACCCCCGTTACACCCCAAATATTCGGCAATGTAAGCAACAGCACTGTAATCAATCCAAAAGTCCGCAGGAACGACAAAATTGCTGACAGCTTCCCGTTTGATAATGCTGTAAATGTGGCAGAGGTAAAAATGTTCAGCCCGCAAAACAAAAAGCTAAATGGAAAAATCAAAAATCCGTTTCGTGCAATTCCATAAACAGGCGCTCCCTTTTCTGCAAAAATACCAACCAATGGCGAACCAAAAATATAAGCTATTGCAAAAACAGTGACCGAAACAAAGACAATGAACCGCATACAAATAGAAAATACATTCTTTAGCTGTTTTTCGTCCTGCTTCCCATAGTTATAGCTGATAACAGGAGCTACTCCCATAGAAAAGCCTATGTAAAGGACACTTAATAAAAACTGTGTATAGATAATGATTGTGATTGCCGCAACTCCATTTTCTCCAAGCAGTTTCATCATAATCCAGTTAAAAAGGAATGTTGTAACCGCTGTTGCCGCCTGACTTATCATTTCCGAAAAGCCATTGGTACAGCTTTCAGCCAATACGGAAAAATCTATGACTGGCTTCCTAAAATGCAGACTGCCTCTCTTTGCGGAAAAGAACCATAATCCAATCACTGCCGGTATCATATAGCCAATGCCCGTACCAAACGCCGCCCCCTTAATCCCCATATGAAACGGTACCATAAAAATATAGTCCAGTAAAATATTTACGATTCCTGCGCTTACGCCAAGCACCATACCCATTCCGGGGCGTCCCGCCGTTACGATTAGATTTTGAAAAAGCACTTGCAGGATACTTGCGGGCGTGAATAACAGCAGAATAAAAAGGTACTCTTTACAGTATGGAAATAAAATACTGCTCGCTCCAAGCCCCCAGATAATCCTGTCAATAAAAACCGTTCCCAACACTGCAATCAATACACCTGACAAAATGCCCGCTGATATAATCAGCGTAAAATCCTGTGCCGCCTTTTTATGTTCTCCTGCTCCCATTTTGCGAGCTACAATCGCACTTCCTCCGGTTGCAAGCATCGTTCCAAGACCGACAATCAGATTGATAACAGGGCAGACGATATTCAATGCCGAAAGCGCATTTGTATCTACAAATCGTGCTACAAAAATTGTGTCAACGACTGTATACAGCCCCATGAATATCATCATCAAAATTGTCGGAAATGAAAATTTCAGCAACGATTTTAGTGTAAAGTTCTGTGATAATGGATTTAGGTCACTCATTGTCCTCGCCCTCCGATTTTTCTCTGTGAAGTATAAACCGCTGTGTCGGATAGCCAAACTCAATTAACAATTCCGCTTCGGCAAAGCCAAGGCTTCCCCATATCTCCCGATAGCCTGTATCTGCCTTGTCACCCTCCCGAAAAGTCGTCGCGCTAATTTGTGCGGAACGTGCAAGTTCATACAATGCCTTTTCACAAAATGCCTTCGCTATCCCTCTTTTCCGATACTGTGGATGTACCCCGAAGAAATCAATGCTCCCCGTCACCTCGTTAAACGCCATAATCCCGATTGCCGTATCAGCGTCTTTCAAAATCAATGCCCGCTTATTTTTGATATACTCCTGTAACTGTGCAAGATATTGTTTTTCGTCCAAGTGCGGGAAACCGTCAATGACAAGGTGCACCAGTTCTATCCATTTGGGTATATCTTCCTGTGTTGCAAAGACGATTTTATCCTGCCATTCTTTTTCCTCTAAATCTGTAGGATTTTCATTCAAGACATATCTTAGCTGCAATGGATAAAATTCTTCCTCCTCCCTGTACCTGTTAGGGGATTTTTTATACATGGCTTTGAAAATATCCGTAAAAGACTGCTGGCTCTCATATCCGGCAGAAAGCGCAATTTCAAGGATTGGTCTGTCGGAAAGAACAAGCAGTTTTGCGGCTTCGGTCAACTGGCGGCGTTGTACATAATCATGGATTGTCAACCCTACCGTACCTGTGAACATTCGGTGTAAATGATATTTTGAATAATGTACAGCCCCCGCAACTGTTTCCAAGTCCAATTTTTCGTGCAGGTGGCTTTCGATATAGTCGATTGCCGCCATTACATTTTTAATATTCTCCGGCATTGCAGCTTCCTCCTTTCTCTCTGCATTATAACAGGATATTTCATTCAGCTTTTCATATATCTTGCGGTTTTAAGGACAAGTATTTACCAGTATACAACAGTCTACCCCGATAAGAAAGATTTTTAGCCATTTTCTTCTGACACATTGGCATTTCCAAAACTTCCCCGTATTAAGAAGCAAGGAAATCTTTTTGAAGAATTTCTCTCAAAATTCCGTCAAAAACGCTTTGTGCGGTGTTGTAGGTAGTGAGAGGACTTTCAAGAGGGTTTGGGATACTTCCCAACAAGCAAAATCTGTCCGGCAAGCCATAGCGCGGACGGGCAGATTTAC
>OFGN01000716.1_pt1 | contig 32551 bp, 33 predicted proteins | sample 1521821 | NCBI WGS metagenome assembly OFGN01 (sample SAMEA3504094, study PRJEB24116) | mouse gut metagenome | biome: mouse gut; feature: mouse-associated habitat; material: faeces | place: Denmark | collected 2011
GAATCTCCCCGTTAATTTCACGCCCGTCTTCATAATACTGCGTGCAGGCCTCCGTCGTAATGGTAAAACCCTGAGGCACAGGAAGACCAAGGCTTGTCATCTCTGCAAGATTTGCGCCTTTCCCCCCAAGAAGCTCTCTCATGTCCGCATTGCCTTCGCTAAAAAGATATACCCATTTTTTTGCCATTTTTGCTACCCCTCCTATAAAAAATTTATAATTTATTTACTGCAAAACCGCTATATTTATCTTACCATATTTTTCATAAAAATAAAAGCGCAATTTCACGACCAGATATTGACTGGATGGGTCATTTTATAACGACGTTATGTCTCCTTACCCAGCCATCTCGTCCTCCCATTCCTCTTCTTCCTCGTCTCCCCGCCTGCGACGGATCAATCGCAGTATCAGGTGATAAAATCCCCGAATCACTGAAAATACCAGGAACATGCTGATAAAGCCCAGAACCCCAAAGACAATGTCCGCAAATTCCATCACACCGGTATCCGTAACTCTCTGCCCGATTTCAATGGCGAAGGTTATAACAATGATCAGGGTGAAAACATAGATCCAGCTTACCACCATAATATGATCATTCTTCACCAGCCACTTGAATATGGGATGGACCACAAAAATCATCAGCATCCCCAGAACCCCGATCACCAGGAAATGAAGTTCTTTGTCGGAAAAATTATATTCATAGGCATCATTCAGCTTCAACAGGCGGCTGTGCGCCCTTGCAATCATCTCAACAATCCAGTATAAAAATGTTTTCATAATGTACTCCCTGAAAACACCCTAATATTCCTTGGGTATCTCCTCAATTCCATACTTCTGTTTAAAAGCTTCCAGTTCCTCAAAGCTGCGGATAAAAATTTCCTCTTTAAATTCTCCCGTATGGATATTTTTAAAGCCTGCCACCTGTTCTCCGTTACAGATACTGCATTTTAACACAGGCTTCCAGTTTTCCCTGTCATACTTTGTTTTTTCAATCTGTCCTCTTTCTCTCTTTCTGAACACAGTTCCTCCTCTCCAAACCCTTTGCCTTATCACCAGTCAGGCAGCTCTGAAATCCTTTGCAGCCCGGGGCCGCCAGGACGCCAAATCCGCCTCCGAAAACTGTCGGAAATGTCTGCAGTCCTTTCCTTCCTCCCGGCACATTCTCCTATTCTATCCTATTTCCGGAACCACATCTTCCAGAATTTCCTTCTGCTTCTTCTTGCTCAGACCTCCCAGCACCAGTCCATAAGACTTGTCCAACAGGTCCTTCAACAGCTCATCCGGAACATTCCCGTCCGGCCGGACAGAATTCCAGTGTTCCTTATTCATATGATAGGCGGGGAGTACTGACTGATAGGCACACCGCCAGAAATCACGCCATTCCGGATCACACTTTACATTGATCCAGATCTGTCCGTTTCTCTCATAAATCAGGGCAAACACTTTCTGATTCTCTTTATGCCGCATAACAGACCAGTTGGGATCATGAAACGGATAATCCTCATACACATTTTTAAGCGCCAGGCAACAGGCAATCGCTTCTTTTCTCTCTGTCATAATCAATCTCCCTGTATTGCTTCCCCTGAAACAGCCAAACCTTTATCTATCAGAAATACTCCGGATTCATAAACACCGCAGTCAGAGAGACGACCTCTCCTTCCGCATCCAGGCCCCAGTAGCCGCTGTATATGCCATCCCCCATACCGGATGTAAATAACACCATGCCGCGCCCGGTTTCCGGCAGACTCCATTCCAGAAAACTGCCGCCGGGATTCTGCGTTTCCGGATGCGCTTCATAACTTTTTTCAAAAAACGTCTTAAAATAATCTGTGTATTTGTTCTTTCCCGGATTTTCCTTCTGCCAGTTTTCAAAGAATACCCGGTATTCCTCCGAGACCTGTGCATCCGCAAAACAGGCCAGCCCCGTATCCACGCCGAAAAAGGTGAAAACGCCCGCCTTTCCCAGATCTTCCCGCTGCTTTCCCTTCGGCATGGCGATCTCATACCGGACCGCCGGGACGTCATTTATCACAAGCCTTGCCGCCGCAATCCTGAGCCCCGCAATTTCCGAACGGCAGAGGGAAAGTTCCACCGGGTAACTTCCGGCTGGGATCCTCTTTTCCAGAACGGTCTCATAACGGGTGCCCAGATAGGCAAGAGGATCGGCAAGCACCACCTCTCCTGTGGGAAAATCAACGTTTCCGGCTCTGAATACATCCATTTTACCGCCTTTCGTGAACAGAGCGTCAAAAAACTCCGGCGGATAGATATCCTGATTCAAAAATTTCAGATTCTTCTCAAAGGCGACCTGCGCCGGATGTTTCACCGCCTCTCTGATCTCCTTTCCGGTTCTCGTGTCCACAAAATACTTTCCGGTTTTGTCACTGCGAAATTCCAGGTCACTCCCGATCGGCATAAAAAAGATATTCGCCACCGCAGGCTCTATATCGATCAGCGTATTAAAATCCACGATCTCCATGTTTTTCACATCATTTACGTACTCCTGTGTGTCCGTATCGCCGAAAGCGATCCAGCCGTTCCCCTGTCCCTCTTCCTGCCTGAAGATCCATTTCAGTTTTGAGGTGCCGGCAAGCAGCGACTTTGTCACAATGGTTCCGCCGGCTCCTCTGATGTAGGCCTTCTCTTTCGCCCGATTCCCCTCTGCCTGCGTTCCTTCGTTCTGTCCTGCCTGCGCCTGTTTCTTTTCTGCCTGCATCGTTTTTGCCTGCTCCGCCTGTTCCTTCTTCTTTTTGCCAAATAATCCCATAATAAGCCTCCCTGATACGCAATTATTTTTATGCTATTACTCTTTTTTCCTCTGCCGGTCTTCGCTCATCCGTCACTGCCTCATATATTAACTCTATCACATTTCAGACAAATTGCAATGTCTTCCATCGACAAAAGAGCCCGCCCCGTCGTCGCCGCAAAAACGATCCCACAGATATTATCCGGTGTTTCCTTGTACTCTATATTATAGTTTCTCAATACATCCAACACATATCTTTTCGGAAACCTTCGCAGAAACTCCTGTTCCAGCTGAATGCAGAGAAGAAATTTGTAAATCCTGTCGATTCCCATATCGCCGGAAAGATCCTTTAACAGCAAATAATCCAGCGTCAGGATAGTGTTCTGAGGTTCAAAAATATGGTCGTAGCGCTCAGGCACCTTTATCCCTGTCCTGCACATATCGTGAAAGTCTCGTTTACTCCCGGAAGCTGATTATAGCATCCTGAATATTTCGATACCAGTCTTGAATTTCAGCTGTTTTCATGGTATAATATGTATATTAAAAAAGAGAGAACGATTCCGCCTGTTCTCTCTTTTTTCATCTCCGTTACGGATATTTATTATTCTTTGATACTGTCGCCGCTTTACTCTCTGTTCGCCAACTCCTTTGTGATCTCCTCCCAGGTGATCCCCTTCTCCGCCATCAATACCATCATATGATACAGGAAATCTGAGATCTCATATCTCACCTCATTGGGATTCGGATTTTTTGAGGCAATCACGATCTCAGTCGCCTCCTCCCCAAGCTTTTTCAAAATCTTGTCAAGTCCTTTATCAAACAGGTAATTGGTATAAGAACCTTCCCGCGGATGGATCTTTCGGTCCTCGATGACTTTCATCACTTCCTCAAACACCTTTAACGGATTTGCTGCTTCCTTTAAATCCTGCTTCATAATCTCGTTGAAAAAACAGGAACGGCTTCCCGTATGACAGGCAGCCCCCACCTGGCTGATCTTCGCAAGGATTGTATCATAATCACAGTCCGCCGTCAGGGATTTTACATACTGATAATGTCCGCTGGTCTCCCCCTTGATCCAGAGTTCTTCCCTGCTTCTGCTGTAGTAAGTCATTTTCCCGGTCTTTAAAGTATGCTCAAAAGCCTCCTCGTTCATATAGGCTACCATCAGCACCTCGCCGGTTTTATAATCCTGCGCCACAACAGGCACCATGCCGTCGCTGTTTAACTTAAAATCCGCCCAGGACAGTTTTCCCCTAGGCACTTTCACATCCACACCGTTTTCCTGAAAAACGGATTTCATGGAATACAGATCCTTGTAATTATCATTGATGGCATTGCCCGAAATACCGTCCACAGCCGGATTCTGGAAGATCCACGCCATTCCTTCCAACGAACAGCTGTCCATCACAATGATCGTCGGATCATTCAGACACTGCATCGTCTCTTTCACGCTGCCCGACTGAGCAATCCAGATCGTCTCGGAAATACAGGCATCGATCAGCTGTCTGTGAATACTCAATGTCTCCGGCCTGGTAAAAGAAAGATATATTTTATCTTTACCGAACTTTTTGGATACCTCCTCGGTGATCTCAATATTCTCCTCTTTATCATAATTCAGCACAGCACGCTCGCAGCCTGCATAGAGTATCTTCTTGATATCCTCCATCCGTGCCACATTTCCCGCGCCGATCACCGGAATCTCAATGGAATCACAGATTTCTTTTATCATATCAAGCGCTTTCTCATGTTCCTCATCACCCTTTGACATATCAAAAACGATCAGCTCATCCGCTGCGTTGTCACAGTATGTCTTCGCCAGTTCCACAGGATTTTCCGACACAACTGTCATATCCTTAAAATTCTTTACCGCTTTTTCCTTATACAGATAAATGCATGGAATCAGTCTCTTCATATCTTTTCATCCTTCTCAATCTAAACCATCGGTTCTGTCCGATCCGCGTGTCAATTCCGCTGATCTGCGCCCCTTCTCATTTACAGGCTCCGTCCCAATCAACAGACTTCAACCCAGCGTCCCTTTCGTGCTCAGCACATCTGAAAATCTCCCGTCCAGCCCCGTCGCTTCATCCAGCGCCCGCGCAAAAGCCTTGAACATCGCTTCCACCATATGATGGTTATTCTGCCCATCCAAAACCTTAATATGTAAATTCATTCCTGCGCTGTAACTGACCGCATAGAAAAATTCATGCACAAGTTCCGTGTCCAGGTATCCTACCCGGTCTGTGGAAAACTTTGCGTCAAAATTAAGCCACGGCCTGCCGCCCATATCGATGGCACACAGTACCAATGTCTCATCCATCGGCAGAATACACTGCCCAAAACGCTTCATTCCCCTCTTGTCTCCGATGGCCTCCCGGATTGCCTGCCCCAACACGATACCGCAGTCCTCCACGCTGTGGTGTCCGTCCACCTGCAGATCTCCGTCGATCCGCACTTTCAGATCAAAAAAACCGTGCTTCGCAAAGCCCTCCAGCATATGGTCAAAAAAGCCGATCCCGGTAGAAACATCTCCCGTTCCCTGCCCGTCCAGATTCAGTTCCAGAGATATCTTTGTTTCTTTTGTGTTTCGTTCTACGTTCGCTGTTCTCATGTTCGCTCCTGTTTTCCAAATATCTTACGCCTAATACTTATTATCGGGATGATGTGCTACCGCAAACCAGTCGTACACATGTACCACAAACCCCTGTTCCACATACAAATCCCAGTCCACACTCTTGTTCAATATATAAGTTACATTGACATCCGGCATTGTTGCATCAAAATCACAATTATAGCGGCAGAAAGATTTAGCCTCAAGATAAGGATTTGGATACATATAATATTCCACTGTATCCATAAAATCCCAAACCGGCTCCTGTGCAAAAAAGAGAATTCTCGAATGTTCAATTCCCCGGCTATAATATATAGGCCCCTCATAAGATACCGCCTCTTCCATCGCGGACTGAAGACCGCGACAAAAATGATAATCCATCAGCTCACTGTAATCTGTAAAGTAATAATATACAAAACCGATAAACATAATCAAATAATATAATATCGGCAAAATCAGCTCCTTTAAATTGATCAGTTCAAATAAATGATATACTCCAAGGGCTGCAACCAGTATCATCGGAATAAACAAAATATTATTGCGGTAAATTGTCGTGCGAACTAACAGCAGCCCCAAACAAATTCCTCCTGCCACCTGAAGTAACAGCAAAAATTCTGGTGCATACTCCCTTTTCCCAAACTTTTTTACAATATTTCGTACACAAAAATATACTCCCAGAATAAAAAAGGATAACGTTCCTGAATAATAAATTCCATACTCTTCCGTCCCATCAAAAGGGATATTGTCTGACTGTATCTTCATGAGACGCCATACATTCTTTGCCCTTTCCACTAAATCCGATATATCTGTAATATGCAATTCACTGCTCCGCATACAAACAAGCTTTGGAATAGACAACACAGGAAGACGAATCTCGCCTATTACTTCCATATTCACTAATAAAAACAGAATCAAAGGCAACGCAAGCATTCCAAGTATTACAACAGAAAAAAGCACATACCTGTCAATATGAATTTTCCGAACATATATACCATATAAAAATTCTATCAGTACAATAAACGGTACAATCGTCCATATTGTAGCATAACAATACAAAGATAGACCATACATCAATGATGAAAGCATCAAAAACTTAGAATCGTCAAGCCCTCTTACATAAAAATATAGCCCAAAAATCATAAAACCCGGAGCGAGATTTGCATCTAGCCCCCAGCGCGACATGGTAATATGCCATGGGCAGATGACAAGTAAAAACATACAAAACAGTGCCACCCTTTCGTTGTACATTTTTTTAATCAACAAATATACCACCCACAATGTCAGACATGAAATAATAAGTTGAGGGATCCTGATCACCCATATCTGCGGCCCAAATATTGCCATAAATGGCATCATTAAATAGGTATTTAAAGCACTCATTCCACTTCCCCAGGTAGTTAGATACACAGGAAAACGATATCCTGCTGAATCAACACCATAATGCAGCATAGAAAATGCTTCATACCCTGCAAACGCCTCATCCTGATTGATATCGCCCGGAATCACCCCAAATCCAATGATACGAACCGCGATTCCTGTCGCCATGAGAATTATAAAAATCAGTTTGTTATAATTCACATTTTTCAATTTGCCAAACACCGGTTGACTGTTCCACCTGATTTTCATTTTAAGAATCATAACCTTTCTAAAATCTGCCAACTTTTTCTCTTATACTAATACATACCTGACAGCCACACAGCTAGGTGCTATTAATGACAGTTTCAAAATCCCTGATTTCAATGCTCTGCCTCACTCGCCATCTTCAATCAATTCCCCCGCCTCATCTACAAGATATATCGCAAAAACCGTATTGATCTGAGCCGGATAGGACTCCGCGATATCTCCATTATACACGATCCGGATCGTTGTTCCCACTTCCATCTGCGGCACTTCGTGCGTTGACTGCACGGCGGTGCTGACATCGATCTGATCGGCAGACTTCAGTTCCTCCGCCCCCTCAAAAGGCGCCACCAGCACAGAGTTTTCGGATATCTCCAGCACAGTCGCGTTAAAATATGGATTCTTTGCCTCGTTTCCACAGCCGGCTAAAAAAATCATACATAATAATAAAACAAGCGATACTATCCTTTTCATTCCACACTCCTTCTTAATATATCATTTTCGTTCCAACCTATCCGGTACACAGCCGGCTGTCAGAACCCTATCTTCATCGACTGCCCTTCCACATAGACGCCCTCCGAGAGCTTTAACGGCAGTTTCTGCTCCGCGGTAGCGCCGATCGTTTGCCCATCCTGCAGAACGGCTCCCTCCTTGATCAAATAGGCCGAAATATTCCACATCAGATCGTAAACTTCCGAGGGCGGCTGATTGCTCTCTACGATCTCCAACTCTTCCTTCCCAAAAGAGCACAGACCGTTTGTCCAGCTGCTTACACCCTTTTCGTTCCTATATAATCCGATAAATACCAGATCAGCCAAAGGCGCCTCTCCCTCTTTCATGACCATGGCAGATTCGATAAAATGCTCCGGCAGCCACACCGTGCCGCAGTCATAGATTCCCAGCGCCCCCGGCGCTTTCAGGCAGGCGGCCGCGACTTTCACAAAAAGTTCCCCCGCTTCCAACGGCGCATGCCCTCTGCCTAACACCGCCACCACCAGATGCGCTTCATGCTCTCTGGCAGCTGCGACAGACTGTTCTCTGGTCATAAAATTGCTGTTCGCCCAATATTCCGCTTCACCGTTCGGAATCTTTGCTTCCATTAAACCGACAGTAGCCATCATGCCATCCACCTCAAACGCAAGGGCAATACCATCCTTCTCACCTTTCGGATTTCCAGCGTCTTCCGGACATTCGATCCCCCAGTCCTCCCTCAAAACCGCACGAAACTTTTCCACATCAAACTCCGGCCTGGCCAAAAGTACAAAGCCCGCAAAACTTCCTCCCGCACGCTTTGTTTTCTCACCGTCCTTCTCCTGTTCTTTCGCCCTCTCCATCCAATATTTACGGATCTTTTCCACCATCTCCACGCACTTTTTCCTGGCAGTGGCGGGATCATAGTCCTCCATCTCACTGTAGATATGACCACAGTGCCCCAGACCATCTCCCTCATAGCCCCCGCAGACCGCCACCTTCCAGGAACCCCAAAGGGATTTCTTAAACTTGAAAATATAGTAGTGCAGATCGTGCAGGTCAAACTCCCCCGCTATCTCAAGCTTCTCCGGCTTTTTGCCAAGCTCCTGCGGATGGGAAAGCCATTCTTCCATCACCGCCGCCGCGTATTCTCTCTGTGTGGTCATCCGTTCATCCTCCTGATATATCATCTGTTACCGCAGATCATCCTTATATTTACTCCTCAGCATTACAAACAATTCTCATATATTTATTCTTAAGCACAACAGCTTTTCCCTCATATCTGCCCTCCGGCACTGCAGATCACCCTCGCATATTTGTTCTCCGAATCTTCCACAACAAGTATCTTCCCCTGCTGAATATAGTGTTCGATTCTCCCGGCATACCACCAGTCCCCCACGCCGAGCTGTGCGTGACCGAGAATATTGCCGATCACTCTGCACTCCTTTACCGGAACATTCCCCAGCCATTTCCATATCAGAAAATCATAGAAATCCTCCGGAACACTGAGCACCCTGCCTCCTATCATAGCGCGGAGAGGGCTGTTTTCCTCCGCCAGTTCTTCCCACAACATGGCATACATACGAATTTCTTCTCTGGAAAGCGGCTTTTCGTAAGATAAAAAACCTGCAAATTCTTCTGCGGAAACCTCATTCCAGCTATGGTGGAAAACAATATTTTTATCCCGGACTACATACTCGGGAAGCTTCACCGCCGATATTTTATTTCCATATTTCTGCAGGATCTGGCACAAACTGTATAAACCGCATCTGGAATAGGGGGTGTCACTGTACCACACCCTGACAGGCTCCCCGTCTTCCAGAAAATGTTTCAACCGATGCAGTTCCTTCACATAGTAATCGCCGACATTTCTCAGTTCACGCTTTGTCTCTTCGTCCTGCGCCCACTGATCCTGCGCGTACATGGCATAGATCAGTTCCCTGCGGCAGGAACTTTCCACAGACTCCCTGATGTCCCCTATATCCAGCATAAAGCCGAAACAGATGACTTCCTCTGCCGTCCCCTCGATCCAGCCACAGAAGGGTTTCTCCGGCGGCTTCTTCTTCCCCGCCATAAAAACCGATGTGGGGCCGTCGACTTTTCCGATCACTATTTTATTCTTTGCCACTTTCATGGCGCCAGCTTCGCTCTCGCCAAACAATACTTCGATCATATCCGCCACCATTCTTCCATCTGAAACTATCCTCAGGCGAAAATCTAAAACACCTTTCTTTCACCTTCCGGCTTTTTGCCGCATATCACCGGACATCCTTCCTCAAGGCAGGGCTCCTTACCGAAACCGCACCGCCACCGAATTCGCGTGGGCAGTCAGGCCCTCGCTCTTTGCAAACCGCTCGATATCCTCATGATCCCGCTCAAGAGCCTGCCTGGAATAGGAGATGATACTGGTCTTCTTGATAAAGTCATCCACCCCGAGGGGTGAGAAAAATTTTGCCGTCCCGTTGGTGGGCAGAATATGGTTCGGCCCCGCAAAGTAATCTCCCAGAGGCTCCGAAGAGTACTCTCCCAAAAAGATCGCCCCGGCATTTTTCACTTTTGTCATGGTCTGAAAAGGATCTTTCGTCAGAATCTCCATGTGCTCCGATGCAATATCGTTGGCGGCGTCCACCGCCTCGTCCATGTTCTCCGCCACCAGAATATAACCGTAATGATCCAATGACTTTCTGATGATCTCCTCCCTGGACAGTTTTCTTGTAAAGTTTTCCACTTCCTCCGAAACCTTCTCAGCCAGTTCCATGGAATCCGTGATCAGAATGGCGCTGGCCAGCTCGTCATGCTCCGCCTGGGATAAAAGATCCGCCGCCGCAAACCTGGGATTCGCGTATCTGTCCGCCAAAATCAATATCTCGCTGGGGCCTGCCACGGAATCGATGCTCACATAGCCGAACACCGCCTTCTTCGCAAGCGCCACAAAAATATTGCCGGGGCCGGTGATCTTATCCACTTTCGGGATGGACTGTGTGCCGAAGGCCATGGCCGCAATGGCCTGGGCGCCGCCCACTTTGTAGATCCTGTCTACTCCCGCAATATCGGCCGCCACAAGGGTTCCGGGATTCACCTTTCCATCTTTTCCCGGCGGTGTGGTCATAATGATCTCGGCCACACCGGCCACCCTCGCCGGCACCACATTCATCAGCACGCTGGAAGGATAGGCCGCCTTCCCGCCCGGCACATAGACGCCCGCCCGTTCAAGAGGCGTGATCCGCTGCCCTAAAATAGAACCGTCAGGCTTCGTGGTAAAGAAACTCTGTCTGATCTGTTTTTCATGGTACGCTTTGATATTTTCCGCCGATCTTTTCATTGCCCCGATCAGCGCCTCATCTAACGCCTGATAGGCTTCCGCTGTCTCCGCCTCTGTCACCACCAGATTTTCTGCCGTAAGCCTGCATTGATCAAACTGCTCCGTATAGGCAAAAACCGCCTCATCCCCGCGCTCTCTGACCTGCCGGATAATATCGTTTACCGTTTCTTCATATTCACCGTAATGGTTCGGACTTCGCTTTAACAGATCATTTAAAATATTCTTCTTTGTTTCTCCGGTCAATTCTATTATTCTCATCCGTATCTTTTCCTCTCTGCACAATCATAATTTTCACCGTCGCTGCATCAATCAGTTAGCCCTTTTAAATTTTTTCCAGAAATCAATGGTCTCCCGCAGATCTTCCTCGCTGTCAAATAAATCCAGCTTTCTTGCAACCTCGATTGCAAAATCCACATAGGCATTGGCTCTTGCTGTAATCACGGTATCATCACAGACCAGATCATCATCTGTAGAATGGGTTGACTTTCCATGCTGAAGAATACCCGCATGATCCAGAACATCAACTCCGGCGCAGATACCGGCGATCAGGACCTTTCGTTCATTCAATTCCTGCAGATATCTTTTTACATCCTCGTTGTCAATTTCGGCAATATCGCCGCCCGGAATAATCAGACTACGGATTTGTTTTTTATCAACTTCCTTCAACGGCATATCGACGTTGACTGAAAAACCTTCCGTTGCCCTGACCGCCTTTCCATCTAAAGAGCAAAATACCATATCACAGCCCGTAACGCTCAAAAAATAATTCAGTATCACTATTTCATAAAAACAGCTCGTATCATATACGAGAAAAACATCTTTCACTTCTACTTACCTCCCTCCCACACCTTATCTCATCATAACAGAGAATTCATATAAAATCCCCTTCCCTGTCATCCTCCTGCAGGTATTGTGAAAACATTGGTCAGATTTCTCCACATTCTATACACAAACCTCTTTTAATCGATGAATCAGCCTGCTGATCCGCTCATACTCCATCCGCATGCTCACCGGATTCACGATCATCCGTGCAGAAAGCGGACAGACCTCCTCTAAAACCCCAAGCCCGTTCTCCTTAAGCGTTCCGCCTGTCTCCACGATATCCACGATCACATCCGACAATCCCACGATCGGCCCCAGTTCCACCGAGCCGTTTAATTTGATAATGTCCACCGTCTGATGTTTCTTATTATAAAAATACTCCTTCGCGATCAGCGGGTACTTTGTGGCTACACGGATCCGCTCATGATGCTGTAAAAGCTCTCCCGCCGATTCCGGCCCGCAGACACACATCCGGCATTTGCCGAACCCCAGATCCAGCACCTCATAGACGCGCCTGTTTTCCTCCATGATCGTATCTCTTCCCACCACGCCGATATCCGCCGCGCCGTACTCCACATAAGTCGGCACATCGGGCCCTTTGGACAGGAAAAACTTAAGTTTCTGCTCTTCATTGACAAAGATCAACTTCCGGGATTCCTTATCCTTCATCTCCTCACAAGTAATCCCAATCTTCTCCAAAAGTTCCAGTGTTTTATTCGCAAGTCTGCCCTTCGTCAATGCGAAAGTCAGATACCTTTCTTCATTCATATTTATTCTGCTCCTCGCTGTGCGGATTTCCAAAATCCGTTATATCCAACATACATCTCTTTCTTCTGGCTTCATATCTGTAACTATCGGCTTTCTCATGCACAATTCGATTTCCCATCTGACATTCCGTCTCACCGTACCGTCAGGAGTTCTCCCCGAAATACTCCACCTTACAGCCCCGTCTTTTCGCCAGTTCCCGGTATTCTTTCTCCTCTTTCCCGGTATCCTTCCGCATCAGTTCCACACAGACGCCGCTCTCCCGCAGCGTATTCGCCCTTGCAAGAGCTTTTACAAATGCAGCATCCTCATAAACCAGCAACGCCTGATTCTCCTTCACAGGTACAGTGAGTTTCTGGCTCGCCATCGCCGTCATCAGATCGTCTAACACCACCACAAATCCCACGGCAGGCGCATCCTTCCCGAACGTCTTAAGCAGATTATCATATCTTCCGCCCTTTGCAACAGCATCCCCCACCCCATAGGTGTAAGCCCGGAATGTCACGCCGGTATAATAATGATACTTGCTGAGCATGCCAAAATCAAAGGAAACATACTGCTGCGCTCCATAAACCGTCAACAGTTCATACAACTGTTTCAGTCTCTCCACCGCTTCCAGAGAACGCTCATTGGAAACAAGCTGCTCCGCCCTGTGAAGCACCTCCACGGAACCGAACAACTCTGTTATCCTCAAAAAAGCCTCTCTGTATTCCTCTGCGATATGCTGCTGTTTCAGAATATCCTCCACGCCAAAAATATTCTTGCCGCTGACATTCTCCCGCAGGGCAAGTTCCGTCTCTTTTGTCAATCCCGCCGCCTCGCACAAGCCTCTGAAATAGTCCGCCTGGCCGATCGTCACCTGGAACTGCAAAAGCCCTGCGTTCTTCAGACATCCAATGAGCATGGCGATCATCTCGGCATCCGCCTCCACGCTACCGTCCCCGATCAACTCCGCCCCCATCTGGGTTACCTCGCAAAGCTTCCCCTGCAAGCTGGAGATATTAGTAAAAGTATTCCCCGAATAGCAAAACCGGATCGGAAAAGTTTCCTCCATAAAATACTTTGCCGCACAGCGCGCCATGGACGGCGTAAAATCCGGCCGCAGTACCAAAGTATTTCCCTCTTTATCAAAAAATTTATACAGCTCCTTCGACGGAGTTGTACCGATTTCCCTGGAAAACACATCAAAAAACTCAAAAGAGGGCGTCTGAATATCCTGATACCCGAAACTTTTAAGCTTCCCGTGGATCAGTTCCTCCAGTTTTAGTTTTCCCGCGTATTCCTTACCGTAAATATCTCTGACGCCTTCCGGCGTATGTAATAAATTCTGATTCATACATCCTCACTTCCCACTGTATTCCTGATCCCACCGCTTTACCATGATACTGCAGTGTCGTGATATCACACCACCGTGTAAAATCAATGTATCAATTATAAAAAATGAAAACATCCCTGTCAAGCTCTGTCATCCAGATCCTTCTGCAGCATATCCAGATACGGTATCATGATCCCATGCTTCTGCGGAATAAAGTACTCCGGATTCAGCTCATCAAACCGAAAGCTTTTTCTGCCGCCTTTCAGTTTCCTGTCCCAGAAATAGTATAGCATCTCAAAAGGCAGATAATAAAACTGCTCTCTGTGGGTATAGTAGATCAGAAAAAACGCCACGCCGCCCTGCTTTTCAAACTTTTGCATGAAATCCACCTGATGATCATGGATATTCTGCAGGGAAAAGGTATCCACAGCGCACTCTTTCGCATCGAAGCAGACAGGAATCCCCTGCACCGCCCCGATGTAGTCCACCGTACTCTTTTGATCAAAATAGGCAAGCGTGATATGCCTGGATTCCTTGTCCATTTTGATCGGCGTGATGGGCGTCGGTATCTTCTGGATCAGAGCCAGTCCTGCTTCCGCGTATCTCTCATTTGTTCTGTTGATCATGTCCTCCAGGGCTGAACCCCGAAGCCCTCTGCTCTTCCAGGTAGGCATATCTTTACTCACTTCTGTACTGTTTTCTGCATTCGTCAGGCTTGCGACAGCCAATGCACAGAAACAGATCCCACGGCTCTGAAAGGCCTTTCCATGCCTTAGAATACCCTTTCTGTTTATCACTGTGCTGTCACTTTTCACTTCACTGATTATACAGGATATCACCTTTAATTACAAGTTCAGAAAAAGACGGCACTTCCGCCGTCTTCACTTCCTCCACTGTCGGAATGGAATCCGCTGCTCCCATACGGGATACTGCAATGGCTGATGCCTTTGCACACAATCTAAGCACTTCCCGTGCATCCGGAAACTTTTCCATCATCTTATTCGGTATCTTCTCAGATTCCTTTTCTCCTGAAATCTGGAAACCTTCTATCCCATTATAACAATTTGATCTATGAAACTATTACACTGTCCTCAATTATCAAATCCGCACTTTATAAATACGCACCTTCTTCTCAAGATACAGATAGGCGATAATACAGATCACCACCGAGACCGCCGAACCGGTGACCGTGGCAAGGCCCATGGGAAACAGCGTGTCAGCAAACAGCTTAGAGGCAAGATAAGCAAGCGGAATACGCGCGCACACAATGGCAACTGCATTATGTAAAAAAGAAAGTCCCGACAGCCCTCTGGCACAAAAATATCCGCTGAAACAAAAATGTACTCCCGCAAACACACAGTCCCAGACATAACCGCGAAGATACTGACTGCCAAGGTGCACGACTTCCGGCTCTCCCCGGAAGATACCGACCACCGGCTCCGCGAAAAACTGCATCAGAAGCGCCGAAACAATTCCGAAAACCACTGCGGTCATCATCGCATATTTCAAAGTCTTCTTTGCCCGTTCCTTCTTTCCCGCGCCCATATTCTGCGCCGCTAACGCCGACACGGAAGAAAGAAGAGAGGACGGTACCAGAAACAGAATACCGATAATCTTTTCCACCACCCCCACTGCCGCCGCATCAAAAAGGCCTCTCCTGTTGGCGATCACCGTAATCAGCAAAAAGGATATCTGGATAAACCCGTCCTGTACCGCCACAGGGACACCGATCGCCAGAAGTTTTCCCATCACGGCCCGTTTCGGCCTGAAATCCTCCCCGGACAGCCTGATATGCTGCATATTTCTATCCGTTTTGATACGGATGAGCGCCACCGCCACACTGATCGTCTGGGCAAGGGTAGTGCCAAGCGCTGCGCCCGCGGCCCCCATTCCCAGAGTCCCGATAAAAATAAAGTCCAGCACAATATTGGAAATACAGGCCACTGCAATAAAATACATGGGACTTTTAGAATCCCCCAACCCGCGAAAAATCGAACTGATAATATTGTAGGCCGTGATAAAGGGAATCCCGATAAAGCAGATCGTCAGATAGGAGACCGTGCTTTCCACCGCTTCTGCCGGGGTGGACATTACCTTCACAATAGGATCAATGCACAGCATAAGCAGCACCGCCGCCACGACGGACAGGCTTAAAAACAGGACCACCGTATTGCCGATCGTCTCAAACACTCTCTTTTCATTCCTTGCCCCTACTTCATGACCGATGGAGACCGTGGTCCCCATGGCTAACCCCACGATCATCACCGTTATCATATGCATGATCTGGCTGCCAATAGAGACAGCTGTGGTGCTCTCCACCGCATTAAACTGCCCTACAATATAAAGATCCGCCATGCCGTACAGCGTCTGCAGAAAATAGGAGAAAAAGTAGGGGATCGAAAAGGAAAGCAGTGTACCAAATACATTTCCCGTTGTCAGATCTGTTCTCAATTCCTTTTTCATCTCTCCTGTTTCCTTTCCGGTATGGGCAGGTCATGAAATCTCTCTCCGATTTTTTCCGCCATGTTCTTTTGTGTTACTATTCCAGTTATCGCTCCATAAACAAATCGAGCAGGGAAGATTTTCTTCCCCTACTCGCCGCGCAGGGGGCCTCCAGCTCTACTGACATACTTCCTCCCAATGCCCTTGCGCATCAATAAAAGATTTTCCAATCCTCCGGCAAAGGCGCCGTCAGACATTTTCCGGACAGATACGCAAATTCCCCATCCGTCTCCGGAAATTCCACTCTGCAGGCGTGAAGGAGCTGATATTTAAATACCGCCTCTTCTTTCCTCCCCGGTTCCCATCCGTACTTTCTGTCTCCGATCACGGGGTGTCCGATCTGAGCCAACTGCGCCCTGATCTGGTGGCTCTTTCCCGTTACCAGCAGAATTTCCAGTTTTGTACAATCCCTCTCTTTCAGATAAGAGAGCGGTTTTATCACTGTCTTAATCCGTTTATATTCTTTTCCCGCCGCCGAATCTTCCAAAATCAGTCTCCGGTACGCCCTCTCCGAAAGGATCTTTGCCCGGTTTTTCTCCTCCTCTTTTTTCAGGTAACCATCCAGCGTGATCTCCTGTTCTATCCTTCCCTGCGTATAAGCCGTATAATATTTATGCAGACTCCGGTCTCTCAGGATCTCCGACAGAAACTGACTGCTGCGGACGCTCTTCCCGCAGAGCACCAGTCCGCTGGTATTGCGGTCCAGACGGTTACACACCGACGGCCGGAAACGCGCAAGATGCGCCTCCGTGATCTCGCCCTTATCAAGCAGATAGCCGATCATCCATTCATTTAACGAAAGATCCGCCCTGTCCGCCTTCTGGGATAAAACGCCTGCGGGTTTATTCAGAACCAGAATGCTGTCATCCTCATAGATGACAGAAATATTTTTTAATGTATGGAAAGCTTCTCTTTGTCTCTCTCCAGCGCTTACCCGCCCCGCTATTTTGCTTTTCTCTCCATCTCTTATCTGCCCATTCTGCTTCTGTTCCGGCATTCCTCCGGAAAACTTCAAAAATGTCTCCTCCGAGAAAAACAGTTCCACGCTGTCGCCGGCGGCAACCACTTCGTTCCCCGCTGCCTTCTTTTCATTCAACGTGATATTTTTTTTGCGCAGCATCTTATAGAGGAAACCGCCCCCTGCCTTTGGCAGCAGCTTTTTCAAATATTTATCAAAACGCCATCCCGCTTCTTTTTCTGTTATCACAAACTTCTGCATGTTTACTTCTTTCTGTAGGAATCACATTTTGCCATTCACTTGACTCACTGAGGTATCATATCTGCTATGATCACCACTTTTTATTCTCTTCACAGCAGTTACCGTCAGACCTTTTTCTAATTACCCCTGTCACAATGACAGATTCTCCATCAGTTCCAGCACTTTCTCATCATACTCTCTGTTGTCATCCATCTCCGACTCCTGCAAAGACTTCAATCTCTCCAGATATTTTCCCCTGTCATGAAAGATTTTCACTGTGATATCATGAAACCCGTTCTGGCCAAACAACGTCTTCAGATGCTGATAGCAGGCCGTCTCCTCAAATCCATCCTGTTCCGTGATGCCAACCATGGTTTTTCCCTTCATCACAAGATGGCTGATCTGAAAGTTTTTCGCATAACTGGTCAGATACAGGTCATACCGCTCTGCGAGTCCTACCGCCCTTTCACCGATGGCCGCTTTCATTTCAGAGGAGCATCCCTTCGCCCTGAAAAACATGATCATATTCACAGCGCTCTTGCTGGCGGGAAGGCAGCCCAAAACTGCCGCTAATGTCAGCAGATTTTTGTTGGTTTTTGTGGCAACATATCCCGCCACATAGAGCGCTGTGGAGATCCCGAACATCACAAGCGTCTTGATGATCTCCCATCTTCTCTGTCTGTCGATATATCCGTAGGTTCCTTTTTTGTTATTCCAGGGCATTATTCTACCTCTATCGCTTTCCTATTTCTTTTTTTGTCCTGCCTTTGCAACGCCGTTTTTATCCGTCACCGCAGTCTTTCTTTTTGCCTTTCCTCTTCTTTCTCTTACCGCCTGTCCTCTTTTTTCCGCTGTACTCCGCTCTCTCCTTACCTTGATCAGTACGCCGCATCTTTCTCGGTGGTATCAGACACTTCGGCCCAAAGCCGATCAGGTCCTCTCTGTGCACAGAAAGCAGGGCTTCCCGCACCAGCTCATAATTTTCCGGCCTTCTATACTGCATCAACGCCCGCTGCATGGCTTTCTCGTGGGGATTTTTCGCCACATACACACTCTCTCCGGTTCTTGGATCGATCCCCGTGTAGTACATCACCGTAGAGATCGTGGAGGGCGTCGGATAAAAATCCTGCACCTGTTCCGGCTGATGCCCCGTATCCCGCAGATACTCAGCTAACTCCACCGCATCTTTGATCTGCGCTCCCGGATGGGAACTCATCAGATAGGGCACCAGATACTGCTTTAATCCAAACTTTTTATTGTACTCCTCATACTTTCTGACAAACCTGTCATATATCTCCCGCTTCGGCTTGCCCATATAGTAGAGCACCCTGTCCGATATATGCTCCGGCGCCACCTTACACAGCCCGCTCACATGATATTGTATCATCTCTTTCAGGAATCTGTCACCCTTTTCCTGCAGCATATAATCAAACCGCACACCAGAACGGATAAACACTTTTTTCACACCGGACAGCTGGCGCAGTTTTTTTAACAGACTGCTGTAATCCTCGTGGCTGCTGTCCAAATTTTTGCAGGGTTCCGGGAACAGGCATTGTCTGTTCTTACAGACGCCCGTCTGCAACTGTTTCTGACAGGAAGGGTGACGGAAATTTGCCGTGGGGCCGCCCACATCGTGAATGTAGCCTTTAAAGTCCGGCTGTCCTGTCATCCACTGTGCTTCCTTTAACAGGGATGCATGGCTGCGCACCTGCACGATCCGCCCCTGATGGAAGGTCAGGGCACAGAAGTTGCAGCCTCCGAAACACCCTCTGCAGCTGATCAGAGAAAATTTTATCTCCTCCACCGCCGGCACGCCGATGGATGGATACGGCGCGCGCATGTAGGGCAGATCGTAGATATCGTCCATCTCCTGCACAGTGAGCGGCTCTGCCGGCGGATTCTGCACCACAAATACCTTGTTCGGATAAGGCTCCATCAGTGCTTTTCCCTGAAAAGGATCCGTGTTTTCATACTGCCGCATAAAGCTCTCCGCATAGAGCTTTTTCTCTTTTCTGCAGGCCTCGTAGTCAGGCAGAAGGAGCCCATCATAAATGCCTGATATATCCTGCGTCCGGTAGACCGTCCCTTTGATAAAAGTGATATCCTTCACCGAGATCCCCGCATCTAGCGCCTCCGCGATCTCCACAATGCTTTTCTCCCCCATGCCATAGCTGATCAGGTCCGCCCCCGCATCCAACAGAATCGAGCGTTTATAGGAATCAGACCAGTAATCATAGTGGGCAAGCCGCCTGAGAGAAGCCTCTATCCCGCCCAGAATGATCGGTACATCTTTGTAGGTCCTGCGGATCAGGTTACTGTAGACCACGGCTGCATGGTCCGGCCTCTTTCCCGTCACACCGCCAGGCGTGTAGGCGTCCCGCTCCCGCCTCTTCTTTGAGACATAATAATGGTTCACCATGGAGTCCATATTGCCCGACGTTACTAAAAAGGCAAGGCGCGGCCGCCCCAAAACGGCAATGCTCCCGTCCTTTTTCCAGTCCGGCTGGGAGATAATGCCCACCGTAAAGCCGTGGGCCTGCAATACTCTGCTGATAATGGCATGGCCGAAAGAAGGATGATCCACATAGGCATCCCCGATCACATAGACAAAATCAAGCTGATCGATATGCTGTTTTTCCATATCCTCCCGGGAAACCGGGAGAAAACCTTCTGCCATCATACTTTCCATCCTTTAAACTCTTCTTTGGTCATCCCCGTAACATCCGGCCATACCTGTCATATGCCGGACGATATTCCTTTCCCCATCGGGCTAAACCTATCCCGCAGATCCGCCGGAATACTGCCACGCCCTGGTTGTTTCCACCGTCCGCTCCGTTTTTGCCTCCACACAGTAAAGCCTGCTGTAATGCCCCGCATCGTCCATCAGATACCCCTCGATCACATAATCATAGAGCCCGGTGCGGTACATCACGTTCACGATATTTTCTCCACGGTAACCATCCACCCACATCATGATCGGCGTTCCCAGTCTCTCCTCATTTTCGGAAATCATCTCCTGCAGAACGGTACCTTCCGCCTCCGTCTTTGTCCCAAAAATCAGTCCGCTGTCGATCCACATATTCGAGGGAGTCCACATATGTTTATAATAGTCTTCCACCGCTCCGTCATTATCGAAATCACTGCCCAGTCCATACTCTGTTTTTTGTTCGGCATCCCCTGTGGAAGACTCCGCGGTCTCCGTCTTTTGATAGATCTCCGGTGCCTTCCATATCTGTCTCTCCGCAATCTCCCAATATCCTTCCTCGCAGGATGTCACAGCGATCACCTGCTTTTCCGGCACCAGATTTAGCGCCACGGTCTCCGCCGGTCTGCCGTTTCGATATGCGTACAAAACCAGCGCACTCCTCTCCTTCTTACCATAATCGACGATCGTACGACACACATAGTTTTTTCCCTCCCATGAGATCACCACAAAAGGCCATCTGAAGGCAGAAAAACGCTCTGTCTCCTCATATTCTCCCTCCGCGTTTCCCTGAAACACTGCAAAATCGGTAAATCCCGCCGTTCCGCCGTCACATATCAGAGCATAGATGTCTTCATAACCATCATCGTCCAGATCTGCCAATATCAATCTGTTTTCCTCAGCCCAGTATTCTTCCCAGTCCCCTCCTGTACCTGTAATATCAGGATTTTCCGCTCTGACCTCTTCTGCCTCTGCCTCCGTAAGCTCCCGCCCTGTCTCACAGGACCACAGAAATTCCATCTCTCTGTTCTCCTCAAAGGCTCTTGTCAGAGCCTCGACAAGACTCTCCGGTATATATTCCTCTTCTCCCGGCACGCCATGTCTCACATGGTAGAGTTCTTTCGGCGCGTATCCCTGATAAAACTGATCATACAGTTTCCGGATACCGGGATTATTCTGCCAATCCTTTTCCGGAAAAGTTTCGGAAGCAATGCATTCTCCGCTCCTCTTATCCGTCAGGATTACAGAAACCGTTCCCGCCCCGCGCTGACTGGATATGCTGCGGATCTCCTCCAATACGGCGCCGTTCCACCGATACAGTCTTTCTACTGCACTCTGCTCTTCGTAATTTTCGTCACTGCCGCACCATATTGTCTCAAAGTCATCGCAGAAGATCGCTTTATCTATCTTAAAACTTTCATCGGACGGCATAACCGCCTCCACAAACTTCCTGTCTGCCCTGTTCCAGATCAGATAGTCATTCTTTTTTTCCTCATCTCTGTCTCTCTTTTTGAGATCAGGACAGCCGTCAAAGTTGATATCCTTACAGATATCCAGGTTGCCCTGCAACACCTGTGCCGGTCTCTCAAAATTTCCGTCCTGATATACGGCGATTTTCTCCTGGCCATCCTCCTGTTTTCCCTCTCTCAGCAGATAAACCGCCTCTTTTTCCCCGAAATTCCTGATATAAATTTTATTCTTACTAAATTCCGCAACTATTCTGCCGCCTATCACATCCGATCTTATCTTTCTTCCATTGGACAATTCCGTAAAACTGAAACTTCTTGCCGTATTCTCTTCCAGCAGATACAATTCCTCATCGAATACCAGCATATGGAAGCTTTTTCCTTCCTCTGTGGCGCCCCACACTCCAAAATATCTTTCCGCATCCGGGCTGTCTTTGAAGGAAAACCATCCTATACTATCCCCGTCGCTGCCAAAATATTCCTTTGCTGCAAGAATCAGCTCCCACTTACAGTCCCATTCTGTCCTGTAATGTGTCAAATACAGTTTCTCAAAAAGTTTTTCCTTCGAAGAAAGACAGACCGATACCGCTCCGTCCTCCCGTTCCTGGTATTCCCACTGAGTTTTTTGCTCCGAAATAATCACCTGAATATCGCCAAAAGTAAACTCCAGCTTTGTATGCTCCACAGGAACCTCCTCCCAGACGATCTTCGCCGGTTCCACAATGCCTGTCGGCACGCCCAGTTCTGAGACATATTCCGTCTCTTCATCCTCGGAACCGGGAACATTGTTCCCGTCCTTGTCAGACAGGCCGTAATCTCCATATTCTTCTCTGTCCTGTAAGCAGGAATCACTGCTTCCCGCACCGCCAGGCAGACCAGAAACAGCATCTTCCTCCGATAAGCCGCCTTCCATATTCCCCTGCGCATCTTCCTGCAGATCTGAATCTGCGGTCTCTTCCATATTATAAGCAGCACGATGCCTGCTGGCAAAAACGATCTCCGCCGCCAGAATAAGCACCAATATCGCACACTGTATGCCCGCCGCTTTTGTAACCTTCATTTTGAAACCCCATTCCGTTTTCTCCGTCTGCTCAGGAAATCCCTGCTCTACAGATATCTCTCCACAATCTCCCAAAACCCCTCAATATAATAATCCGCCAGCCTCCTCTTTTCCCTGTCCGAGTCCAGAGAATATGCATCCTGCACGGCGCATACTTTCATCCCCGCATTCTTCCCGGCCATAATGCCTGCGGGCAGATCCTCAAACACAAGGCACTTTGCAGGATCCGCCTGCAGTTCCCCTGCCACCGCCAGATAAATGTCCGGGGCAGGCTTTCCCCGCTGTACTTCCGATCCTGTTTTGATACAGCTGATATACTCGGTCAGCCCGTGCACCCGCTCAACGGTCTCAAGCAGTTCTCTGGAATTACTGGTAGCGATCCCCATTTTGATCCCTCTGTTTTTGCAGATCTCCATAAACTCCCGCACACCGGTCTTGAGAGGCACTTCTTTCTCATACTTCTCCCAGGCCATTTCGTTCCAGTCTGCCATGATCTTTTCCACCGGATCCGCAATCTCAAAATGCTCTTTAAAATAAAGAGCCGTCTCATAAAAACTCATGCCTTCGATTTCCGACTGCAGCGTGTCGGGCAAAGGGATATTAAATCTTCCCAGATACTCCTTATCGATCCGTTTCCACATCCACATGGAGTCGGCCATCGTCCCGTCCACATCAAAGATCACCGCCTCCACATTCTCCAGAGACGGCCATCTGTCTTTCAGGCTCTGCACCTCTTCTGCTGTCAGTCTCCGGCACTCCCCGGCTTCCATTTTCTCATCCAGGTATAACGTCCCCATCCGCAGTCTTTTCAGATGCAATACTTTATTTCCCACCGCGGCAAACATCCGCTTCACCTGATGATAGCGTCCCTCCATAATGGACAGATGAACTTTTCCGTCCTTCTGCACCGTCACTCTCGCAGACATCGTAGGCTTCTCATCACCGATATCCACGCCGCATTCCAACGTCAGGACCTCCTCCGCATGGAGCGGTCTTTCCGGCGTCACCTCATAGGTTTTTACCACATGCTTTTTCGGGGATAGCAGTTCATGGCCCAGCGCTCCATCGTTTGTCAAAAGCAACAGTCCCTCCGTGTCCTTATCCAATCTTCCCACCGGAAAAAGCCCCTTCGGAAAGGGAGTCTCCTCCCTTACTTCCCAGACTTTTTTCAGGAAATCCAGCACGGTTTCCTCCCGCTTATCCTCCGTAGCTGAAACAATGCCCTGAGGTTTGTAAAACATAATGTAAGCATACTTCTCAAAGACAATCTTTTGACCATTACAGTCAACATCCGCCGCATTCTCATCAATTTTCAACTCCGGATTTTTGCAGACCTCTCCGTCCACTGTCACCCGTCCTTTTTTTATCATCTCCTTCACACCGCTTCTCGTCCCGATCCCCGCGTCACAGAGATATTTATCCAATCTCACCATACTCTTTTCCTGCCCTGTATTCTCTATCTCTTTATTCGTAACGGTTCAGCCGTCATGTCATTTCATTAACACCTTAGCTCAGCCGTGAGGAACCTTTAACGAAATGGCATTGAGGTCTGAACCGTTATCTTTATTCCTAAGACCCTGTAAAAATTTTAGCAAAACTTCTGGTAAACTTACTTCTAAAATTTTTTTCGCCCTGTATACTATTATAAAACAACAGAATACAGGATATAATTTTGAAAAACTCCCGCTTTTTTTCCACCATCCAGCTTCTTTTCCTGCTGTTACTTTGCATTTTCATCCTTCGCTCACCGGCAGAAGCCTGTTCCCATGCTGCCATAGCCCTCAGACTGTGGTTTGAAAAAATGATTCCCTCGCTGTTTCCCTTTATGATCCTCTCCGGCCTGATCGTCAGACTGGATTTCGGCCGCCTGCTGGCCCTCCCGGTCTACCCATTCCTTGGCCGCCTCTATCAGATCAGTAAAACCATGTGTACCACGCTGCTCATAGGGTTTCTGTTCGGCTTTCCATTAGGCGCCAAGACCATCGCCGAAGAGTACAGCCTCGGTCAGCTGTCCAGACCACAGGCGCAATACCTGCTGTCTTTCTGCAACAATATCGGTCCGGTCTATCTGCTCAGTTTTGCCCTGCCCCTTCTGGGATTATCTTCGGATTCCAGCGATACACTGCTGCAGCGTTTCGTCATGGCAGCCTTTTTCGGGATTCCTCTGCTCTACGGGTTGATTTTGCGCTATACGGTTTACCACTCTGTCCCTCTTGCCGCGGACCATTCCCACTCTGTAAAAAACGCCGCTTCTCCGGCACATTCCTCCACTCTACACACTGCTTCGCAACTCCTGCACTTTAAAACCCCTCATGCCGCCCCAAAGCGCCCGGACTCCCAAAGCCGCTCTCCCCTGACCGCAGCATCCTCAGACAGCTGCAAAAAAGCCGCCGCTCCTTCTTTCATCCAGGCTCTGGACGCCTCCGTCACCTCCGCCTGCACCGCCATCACAAGGCTGGGCGGTTATATGATATTTTTTATTGTCTGTAATCTGCCGCTGCAGCAGGCCACTTCCTTTCTCAGATTACCCGCCGCAAAAAACGGTGCGGCAAAGCTTGCCGTTTTCGCCGCACCGGTACTGGAGATCACCAGCGGCCTTGCCCTGTCGAAAGATGCGCTTTCACCCGCCCTTTTCATGGCCATGCTCACCTTCGGCGGCCTCTCCTGCTTTGCCCAGACTTATACCTGCATCAGAGACACGGATTTGTCCTTCGGAAATTACTGCCTTCACAAAATTCTTCAGAGCACTATCGCCTTCTGCCTTTACGCTTTGCTTTTTTCTGCTTTTTCCGGTAAACCGCCTTTGTGATCGTCAGCAGAATCAGCAGGGAGACCAGAAGCCCCAGGATTGCCAGCCATAAAAACTGAGAGACATCGTTACTGTCGATCAATACTTCTTCTTTTTCCGCGTCCTGCTTCTCATACCGGCTCATATCGATCTGATGAACGTCTCCGGAAGCCTCCAGCGCATCCTCTTTAGCCTCTCCATCCTCTTCCAAATTTAAGGCATCCGTCTCCTGACCGGGAGTCATCACTTCCCGGAAAGAAGTATCTGCCTCCTGGGAGGTTGTATCCGTTCCCGTATCAGCAGAATCCGTTCCCTGTATGGAAGTATCCGCTCCCGGAGATACATTTCCTGCACCCTCCGGTTTTCCAGACAGCGCCGGAATTTCCACGGTCTCCGTCTCCGTATCGAGATCATAACCGTTGTATACCCGGCACTTCAGGGAAATATCCTGATCCGTGGGCACTTTCAGGGTGCATTCCAGTTCATTCCCCATGGCCTCCCACTTCTGCAAACCGCTGTAAGTAGTTCCGCCGTTCAAACTGTAATCATAATACAGCAGACCGCTTTCCGGATCCTCGCCGGTCAGCAGGATATTCACCTCTCCCGTTTCCGGCTTTGTCCGAAGACAGGTCAAAGACACCTTCACCGGCTCCGTATCATCCGGCTTCATCACAACAGAAGGCACTTCCACTTTTGGCCTCTCGTATTTCCGATAATCCACGCCAAGTTTTGGCGAATACAGTCCGTAATACTTTGCCACCGTCGTCGCATCCAGCACGCCCAGCCTTTTCATCGCCTCCGTTGTCTCGTAACGTCCCTTATCCTCCCTGTGGTCCAGATGACAGTGCTCGATAATGGCAGCCGGGATCCCATACTCCTCACAATGCTGAATGATCCCGTAATAATCAATACCATCTTTATTTAATCTGGTTTTAACGCCCCGGTTGTACAGATCCAGGGTGCACAATTCTTTCAGACACAGATCCCCGAAACTTTTTCCCTCCGCATAACATTTTCCGAAAGCGGATACCCAGACTTCCGTTCCGTATAACGTATGTTTTTCCGACATATTGAAATGCAGGCAGAACAGAAAATCCGCCTCCACCTCCTTCGCATAATCGGCCCGTTTCTGCAAAGACAGTTCCGTATCATCGGTTCTTGTCAGATAAACTTCTATCCCCTCATACTTTTCCAGCTCTTCCACCATGGCCTCCGCCACAACCATCGTCATATATTTTTCCGTATAACTGCCGTACTGGCCTCCCAGATTTTCACCGCCGTGGCCCGGATCGATCACGATCTTCACGGGTTCCGCATGTACTGCTGCCGCCGGAAAGAGGGCCAGAAAAGTAACGGATATCACACAAAAAAATAATTTCTTATAGAATAAAAAGGGCCGACTTCCCTGGAAACCGGCCATCATCCACTTCATTTTCATTACATCAGCTCCAAATCTTCTTTGACTTCCGCCGTCTTCGTGACGCCTGCTTCCGCCTCCTCCAGGTCCTCCGGTATCGGCATAAGCTCCCGTCTGTTGGAAGACACGATCTCCTGATACTGCTTGATATGTCCCAGCAGATTCTCATAATCGGCAGATGCCGTCTGCATCGAACCCGCAAGAATCCCCTCCACATGGGCTAACAGATCATCCGTATACTGCATGGCAGACATACGCATTTCATTCGCCTCCATCACAGCCCGATCCAAAAGTTCCTGGGCCTGCCTGTGGGCCGCCGTCACAACCTCGTCCGCCTGGGCATAGGCCTGCTGCATGATCTGATGTTCACTGATCAGCTCTGTCCGCTGGATCGTGGTATCCTTGATCAGCTGTTCTGCTCTCGCCTTCGCGTCGTTTAAAATTTCTTCCTTATTCTGAATGATGCGCTGATATCGTTTGATCTCATCCGGCGTCTTCACACGGAGTTCCCGAATCAGCTCCTCAATTTCATCTTTGTTCACCAGGATCTTACTGTTGCTGAATGTCTGATATTTACAACTGTCAATATACTCTTCTATCTCATCGATTAACTGCTCAATTCTGCTGCTCATTTTTACTCCATTTCCATATTCTGACCAATGCCTTCAGATCCCGCACAGGTATCCTGTAAACCCTGTCCTTTGTTCGTCTCACCACCTGTCTGTCAATGTCCATATTTCTCATACATCATATCCCGCACAAAGCCGGGTACCTGCTTGGAAATATCCCCTTTGAACATGGCGATCTCCTTCACCGTGGAAGAACTCAGATACGCATATTCCAGACTCGTCGTCAAAAACATTGTATCCAGATGCCCGTCAGACAGCACTCTATTCGTCTGTGCGATCTGCAGCTCATACTCAAAGTCCGTAATGGCACGCAGTCCTCTGATCGACACACCAATATTATTTTTCCTCGTATAATCCACTAAAAGACCGCTGAAAGAATCCACTTTCACATTGGGATACTCTTTTGTAGCCTCTTTCAGCATTTTAACACGTTCCTCTACAGAAAACAATGGCGTCTTCATTTTGTTATCCAAAATACTCACCGTCAATTCATCAAAAATTTCCGCGGAACGTTTGATAATATCCAGATGCCCATAAGTAACCGGATCAAAACTGCCGGGATAAACTGCTGATTTCATAATATTTCTCCCCACCTTATTTTAGAATGCTTTTTTCAAAAAAACATGTTTATTGGTCTTGTAACACTTCTCTTTTTCTACAAAAAATCCATAACTTTCCACAAATCCGAAGTCCTGTCCCTTATCCGCTTCCAATACAAGCAGTGTATCTTCCGTCACATAACTCCTGTCCCTTAAAACTGACAGCAGTTTTTCATAGTGCTCCTCACCATAAGGCGGATCCGCAAAAATTATATCGACTGCCTTCTCATGCAGAACGTACAGCGCAGCATAGACATCCTGCTTTAACAGAACTGTCTCCTGTGTCATCTTCGCAAATTTCAAATTATCCGCAATACAGGCGGCTGCCTCCCGTCCGTTCTCCACAAAATAAGCTTTTTTGGCTCCTCTGCTGACCGCCTCAATGCCGATCTGCCCACTCCCGGCAAACAGATCTACAAATACGCACCCGGGAATATCCGGCATCAGCATATTAAACAAAGTTTCTTTTATTCTGTCCGTGGTGGGCCTTGTGCTCTCCCCCACCGGCGTCTTAAGCGGCAGACTGCGCGCCTTTCCTGCTATGATTCTCATATCTTCTCTCTTTCTACGATGCAACTTACGCGATTGAAGTTTAAAAATACAGAAAATTTTCCTCCTGGTGTTCGCATTCCGCAACCGGATAACTCTGCCCCTAAACTCTGACCTTCACGCCCTTACCTGCTCTGGCGCCGGATTTCAGTTTCCCAAGTTCCATCTTTTTCCCTTTATACTCGATGGTCTGCTCCACACCGGCCCTCGTATAATAGACCGCTTCCACCTCGTCTCCCTCTGAAAGCTTCATACCCTTCGTGCCCACCGCTGCCTTCTTCATGGCGGAAATCTCCTCCACCGCAAACCGCAGAAAATAGCCGTCCCTTGACTGCAGCACAACGCTCTTCTGGTCTATGAAAGGCTCTACGCTCAGCACCTCATCGCCCTCTAAAAGCTTTGTGGAAGCCACAGTGCGCTTCATCACATCGAACTCTCCGCCGTCCACGATCTTCACCATGGACTGTTTTGTGACAAAAAGCACTCTGTACAGGTTTAACTCCGTCTGGCTTGTGGCATAGATCAGATTTTCTTTCTCAATATTGAAATTACTGATATTATCCACCGGTACCCCTTTATCTCTGAACTTTCCGAAAGGCACGTCCATCACTTTCAGTGTGTGAAGCTGCCCGCCCGCTGTAAACAGACAGACTCTTCCCGTATTTTTGCAGGTGAACACAAACCGGTTTTCCGCGTCCGCCGCCTCTTTATTGCGTTCATAGGTGGCGCTGTCCACAGTTCTGCAGTAGCCGAAGCGGTCCATCAGGAATACCACGTCCATCTCCTCGATCTTTTTCTCCTCAAAGACCGCCGCCTCCCCGTTTTCGATCACGGTTTTCCGCTTTCTGCCGTAGGACTTTTTAAAGCTCTCCAGCTCCTGCACAATGACCTGAGCCATGGAATCCCGCCTGTCCAGAATATCCTCATAGCGGTAAATATTGGCCATTGTCTCCTCGTGGTCTTTAATCAACGCCTGCAGCTCCAGGCCGATCAGCTTGTACAGACGCATCTCCAGAATAGCGTTCGCCTGTTTTTCCGTAAAGCGAAGCTGGGCCGCCATGGCCAGGGAAGCTTTGGAGCGGAATTTAATGCCTTCCGTCTTCCCGTCCACAAGGCAGGCCTTCGCCATCGGTCTGTCCTTAGATCCCCGCAGGATCTCGATCACCAGATCGATCACGTTGCAGGCTTTGATCAGCCCCTCCTGGATCTCCTTTTTCTCCTGCTCTTTTTCCAGAAGATTCGTATATTTTCTGGTGGCCACCTCAAACTGGAACTCCACGCATTCTCTGATAATAGCTTTTAATCCCAGCGTTTCCGGCCTGCCGTGACTGATGGCCAGCATATTGACGCCGAAGGTGTCCTCCAGCCTGGTCTTTTTATAGAGCATATTGATGAAATTCTGCACATCCGCGTCTCTGCGCAGTTCGATCACGATCCGGATGCCTTCCTTGGAAGACTGGTTCATGATATCCACGATGTCCTGCGTCTTTTTCGTCTCCGCAAGGGCCGCCACATCAGACAGAAACTTACCGATCCCCATGCCGATCATCGTGTAGGGAATCTCAGTGATGACCACGTTCGTCTTGCCACCCTTCCCCTTCTCGATCTCCACTTTTCCCCGCAGCTTTACCTTGCCCACGCCGGTCTCATAGATCTCCGCCAGCTCATCCTTGTTGATCACAATGCCGCCGGTGGGAAAATCCGGTCCCTTCATATACCGCATCAGTTCCCTGGTGGTGATATTGTTATCATTCATGTAGGCCTTGACTGCGTCGATCACCTCTCCCAGATTGTGGGGCGGAATGCTGGTGGCCATGCCCACGGCGATGCCCTCCGAACCGTTAATCAAAAGATTGGGCACCTTCACAGGCAGTACGGACGGCTCTTTCTCGGTCTCGTCAAAGTTTGGAACAAAATCCACCACATCCTTGTCGAGATCCGCCAGAAAAGCTTCCTCGGTGATCTTCTGAAGCCTTGCTTCCGTATAACGCATGGCCGCCGCACCGTCGCCCTCGATGTTGCCGAAATTGCCGTGGCCGTCCACAAGGGGCAGCCCCTTCTTAAACTCCTGGGCCATCACCACCAGCGCATCATAGATCGAGGAATCGCCGTGGGGATGATATTTACCCATGGTATCGCCCACGATCCTGGCGCACTTTCTGTAGGGCCTGTCCGAACGGATCCCCAGCTCGTGCATATCGTAGAGCACTCTCCTCTGCACCGGCTTTAATCCGTCCCGCACATCCGGCAGGGCTCTCGCCACGATCACACTCATGGCGTAATCTATGTACGATTTCTGCATCACCTCGGAATATTCTGTTTTTATGATCCTGTCCTGTACCATCTGTCCCTCACGTCTCATTTTCTGCTTTAAAAATCGTAAACAAAAGTATTATAGCTCTTTCACTCTGCAAAAAGCAGCTTATTTGCTGTCTACGGACTTCATTTTAACTGTTTCTGCGAATTTGAATCAGGCGCAAAACATCCTGATATAAATTATCTTTGTCCTCCAGGTCAATCATCAACCATCTCTGTCCGTTTCCTTCCTTTGTCTGATGATATAGATCGGATAATTCCATCGTGCATTCCGGCAGTATCGCCTCAACAGGCGCTTTTTCTTTTGTACCTATCACAATCATAACCGTAAAATAGCATTCTCTCGGATATACGGTACACAATGTTTTTCCGGCCTTTTTAAATTTTACATTCCAGCCCTTTTCCCAGCTGCACGAACTGTATTCTATTTTCTCATTGCATTGATAAGTGTTTCTGATTTCCGAACAAAATTGCATGAAAACAGGATTTCTCACATATTCGCTTATCGTTTCAATGGCTGGACAATTATTTTTGTCTTTTAAATCAATCATATTGGTGATACGCTCCTGCAAACCTTCAATCCTTGATAAAAAGAAGTAAATTCCGCTTTCCGGTTTTTCACACATTACCGCAAAGTTCCCTGATCAAAGCGAGCGTAATATCCTTCGCCTTCATAAAACTTCAGCATGGCTCTTTCTGTCTGTTTTTTATCCTTTATTTCAGGTAAAAACGGTGCAAGTTCATCATCACTTGCACATATGATGCCAATTTTCATAATTAAACCCTCAAAATCATAAAAACGAATTACCCTTTGCCCCCCAACTATGCGTCATAAGCCGATTGACATACTGCACTTCCGACTATTATTTTTTATCTTGTTCTTCATCAAGCCATTCCTTTAACTTTTGCTGTAATATCTTTTTGTCCGGCAGGTACAATTTATTTCGGATCCCAATTGTCCAATCTACGATTGGATAATTGCATTTTCTCTGTCTTTATAAGTCATATAGAATTGTCTCATTCCTGCAACATTACTTCTGGAAAATCCCCGTCCATATTCTTTTGTAAGATAAGCAGACAAGGAATCTATTATCTTTGAACCGTATTTTGCACGTTCCTGTCCCTGCTGTTCAACAATATAATGTCCCAGCAAAAAGCTTGTAATGACAGTAATTGAGTTTGCCATTTGCCCCATATTGTTTCTTGCACTATCAATCAGCCTTTTCGATTTTTCATATAAAGAAGCAAATTCCGTACCATTTATTATTTCGGCTTTTTTATTTTTCACAAGGTTGCCTCCGCTGGTAATTTATACATTAAATATTAAGCTTCATATTCTCGCGCATTTTATTTACTCATAATGTTCCAACGAATAATCCCGTTCCATAAAAATATAAGTATCATAAGAATGATCTATCAATTTCATGCTTGCATCTCTATATATCTCAGCTCTTATTTGATTCAATGCACTACGCGTTCCATTTCCCCATGAGTTTCTGTTAGCTGAATCGGGAGGCAGCTCGTAATCGTCTAACCAGTCGGTTAACAAAACTGTTTGAGTCATATCAATCAGAGATTCAACGCTTTCCTCAAAAAGCAACAGATTATCTTTATCCTCCCTATATTGTCAAGTGATTTTCCTTAAAAAATCAAGGA
>OFGN01000729.1_pt1 | contig 32196 bp, 28 predicted proteins | sample 1521821 | NCBI WGS metagenome assembly OFGN01 (sample SAMEA3504094, study PRJEB24116) | mouse gut metagenome | biome: mouse gut; feature: mouse-associated habitat; material: faeces | place: Denmark | collected 2011
ATGGTGCTCCGCAAGAATTGGTTACTAGCAATTTTGATGACATTATTACCAATTCTTCCATTGATATTGTGGCAGAATGTATTGGTGGCATTGAGCCTGCAAAGACTTTTTTGATTGAATCTTTAAAAGCAGGAAAAAACATTGTTACTGCCAACAAAGAGCTTTTTGCAAAGCACTGGGGTGAGCTTGAAAAGTATGCTCAAGAGACAAAGGCAGGTATGTATTACGAGGCAACTTGTGGTGGTGGTATTCCTGTTATAAGGACTTTGACTCAAGCTATGCAAGCAAACACAATTTTGCAAATTAAAGGTATCATAAATGGTACAACCAACTATATTTTGTCAAGAATGTCTGACGAAGGTGCAAGTTATGAGGCAGTGCTTAGTGATGCACAAGCTTTGGGGTTTGCAGAGGCTGACCCAACTGCCGATGTAGAGGGCTATGACGCAAGCTACAAACTTGCAATTTTAAGCTCACTTGCTTTCAACAGATTTTTGCCAGCAGAGCTTATTTATCGCGAAGGTATCAGCAATGTTCAAGCTGAGGATATTGCAATTGGAAAACAACTTGGCTACACAATCAAATTGCTTGCAATCGCAAAACTTATTGACGGCAAAATTGAGGCAAGAGTGCATCCAGTATTTTTGAAAAATTCTCATCCTCTTGCAAGTGTTTCTGGCTCATTCAATGGTATTTTTATTGTTGGCGACAATGTTGGTGACATTATGCTTTACGGCAGGGGTGCAGGTGCATTGCCAACAGGAAGTGCTGTGGTTAGTGATATTGTTTTCTGTGCAAGACAAATTGAGCATGCAAGATATTCTGAAATCAACGATGTGATTTCAAAAACAGATATTATCAGTGATTTTACAAGTGATTATTATATGAGAATGACTGTTCTTGATATCCCTGGTGTTTTAAGTCAAATTACAAGCATTTTTGCAGATAATAACATCAGCATTACAAGTATGAGACAAGATGCAGGCGAAGGAGTGGTAAGCATTGTGCTTGTAACTCACAAATCATCTGAAAACAACATTCGCAAAGCAATATCAGAAATTGAATCTTTAAACGAAGTGCAAAAAGTTAATGCTTTGATTAGGGTGGAAAAATAATCAAATATATTCCAAAAATATCTTAGTTTTCTGCAATTTTTTTGCAAGCCATTTGATATAAGCATTCATTATATTTGATGTCATAATTAATTAATATTATTTGCACAAATTTAATTTACATTAAAAAAAACTTGTGTTAAAATAAAGAGGATAAAACAAAAGGAGTTATACTTTATGGAAATCAGACAGACAGTTGTTATCGTTGACCTTTCTGGTCGTTGCAATCAACTTATAGCAAGAAGTGTTCGCAATTTAAATGTTTATTGCAGACTTGTTGGGGACAATGCAAATTTGGCAGACATTCAAAAATCTAATCCTATTGGTATAATTCTTACCGGTGAGAGCGAAGAGAAAAAAGCTATCGAAACAGAGGTTGCAAGCCTTGGTGTACCTGTGCTTGACATCAGAAATATTGATGTTGAAAGCAAGCAAGGTGCAAAAACTTTGAAAAAATTCTTGTACAAAACTTGCAAAGCAAAAGGCGATTGGACAATGAAAGCATTCACTGAGCATATGATTGAGGAATTGAAGGAAAAAATCGGTGACAAAAAAGTGCTTTGTGCTTTGAGTGGTGGTGTGGATAGTGCTGTTTGTGCAGCTTTAATTCACAAAGCAAACAAAGATTGCTTAACTTGCGTTTTTGTTGACCATGGTTTGATGAGAAAAGGCGAGCCAGAGCAAGTTGTTGAGGTTTTTCGCAACAAACTTGGTATGAACCTTGTTCATATTGATGCATCTGAAAGATTTTTGACAAAACTTGAAGGTGTCAATGATCCAGAGCGTAAAAGAAAAATTATCGGAGAAGAATTTATCCGTGTATTTGAGGAAGAGGCTAAAAAGATTGGTGCAGTTGACTTTTTGGTTCAAGGCACAATTTATCCTGACATTATCGAAAGTGGTATTGGTAGCAAAGGCTTGGTTAAGAGTCACCACAATGTAGGTGGGCTTCCTGATGTTATCGATTTCAATGAGATTTTGGAGCCGGTTAAGGATTTGTTTAAGGACGAAGTTAGAAAGGTTGGTATCGAAGTAGGTCTACCTCTTGAACAAGTTAATCGTCAACCATTCCCAGGTCCTGGTCTTGGCGTAAGATGTATTGGTGCAATCACAAGAGAAAGACTTGCAATTTTGAAAGATGCAGATTTCATTATGCGTGAGGAAATTGCAAAAGCAGGTTGGGATACAAAAATTTGGCAATACTTTGCTGTTATCACTGATATGAAGAGTGTTGGTGTTCGCAACGAGGTTAGAAGTTATGAGTATACTGTGGCTTTGCGTGCAATTCATAGCATTGATGCAATGACTGCTCAATTTGTTCATTTGCCATTTGAAATTTTGGAAACAATCAGCAGAAGAATCACATCTGAAGTTGTCGGTGTAAACAGAGTTGTTTATGATATCACTTCAAAGCCTCCTGCAACAATCGAGTGGGAATAATATTTTATCTTAATTTGATAAATTGCAAATTTATTTGCTTTTTATATACAATTTTATTTATTAAATTTTTCGTTTTAACAAACAACAACACTGGGCGTTTCGCTCAGTGTTGTTGTTTTTATCACTATTAATATTATCTGTGTTAATTAATTGTTATAAGCTATTTTTATTGCTTTTCGTTTTCCGTTGTAGTGCTATCGGTTGAGGCTGAATTGTTGTTTTCTTCATTTTTCTCTTGGCTAGCCTCATCCGTTGCAGTTTCAGTTTTGTCGCCATATAATTCTTTTTCAATCTCTGCGTATTTTGGGTTGTCATATGGATGTTTATCAATCACTTGTTTCATTGCAGCGTGAGTTCTTTCCATTAAGTCATTGATGGCATCTTTTTTTGGCAAATCTTTATTGTGATAGATTGGTGGCAATATTTCCATTGTTGCAAGTGGTTTTCTGCCCAACAATTTCCACAAGCCAGTTCTTTTTCTAAAATAAATGCAATATGGCAGTACTGGTGCATTTCCGTCAACTGCAAATCTGAAGGCTCCCGGTTTGAAATTTCTCAATTTGCCGTACCAAGGCCACAATGAACCTTCAGGGAAGAATAACACTGATTTGCCATTTTGCAACATTTCGTTGCAGTCTTTTTTGAATTTTACCAAGCCTTTCAAATTAAAAGGTATTGGAACAATATTTCCTGCACGCAAAATATGTCTTACAAAAGGGATTTTCATTGTTGGCTCCACAGTTGGCACATATGTTGTGCGTGGAAATGTGGTTACAACTGCAAAATCACTATCAAGAACCAAGCAATGGTTTGCCACAATAACAAAAGGAGTTTTTTGTTTGCGAAGATCTTTAAGAGTTTTTTTGCCAACAATCTTTAAGCCATAAAAGAAAAAATTAATGACTTTGAAAATATGAATTGCAAAAAACATAAAAATTTTGCTGAAAAACTTTTTTATTGGGCTTTTTAAATAATAGTCATATTTTTCGTCATATTGAACTTTGACTTGATGCTTTAGATGAATTATATGTGCATCTTCACTATTTCCGTCAATTTGGTATTGTTTTTCTTTCGACATAATTTTTCCTTTTAAATAAAAATATGTTTAAGCTTATATTATATTTTTATTATAACATTAAAAAACAAAAAAATCTACTTAAAATGAATTTTTTATTTGTTAGTTGACAAAAAGCCAAAAATAACTTAAAATTTTAATATGATAAAAAGTGTTATTACAGATTACGGGGTTGTAAACTTTGAGTACAAAGTCGCAAAATCCAACAAAATTACTATAAAAATTAAAAACGACGGCAGTGTAAGAGTTTTAGCACCTGCTATAGTAAATTATTCACGTGTTGAAAATTTTGTTAAATCCCGTGCGAAATGGGTAGTTACTAATTCCCAAAAGTATAAACAAAAGTTTGAAACACTTGCAAATAGTAGTTTTGATAGCATTTATATTTTGGGTCAAAATTACCCTATAATTTATTGTGATTGTGAAAAAGTAAAAATATCCTTTTTTAATAACAATATTTATTTGTTTGGAAATAGGGAAAAAGTTTTAAAAAAGTTTAAAAAAACACTTTTTAATTTTGCAAAAGATTATTTGTTTGAGAGATTTAATATTATAAAAAACGAACTTGAAATAAAAGATGAAATAGCTTTTGCCGTTAAAAATGTGAAAACTTGGTGGGGCAGTTATAACGCTAAAAATAAGATGATTAAATTAAGTTTTAGGCTTATTACAAGGGATAAAGCTTGTATTGATTCTGTAATTTATCACGAATTTGCACACTGCAAAGTGTTAAATCATCAAAAGGAGTTTTACAAGGTATTATTAACATATTGTCCGCAATATTATACGCTAAAAAAAGCACTTAAAGATAGCAAATTTGATATATCGGATAAATTTATTTTGGATAAGTAAATTATTTGGTTTTGTGGTAGTGTTTTGCTTGACAAAGGTAGTGTAAATCACTATAATGTAATAAAAATAAAAGGTAGGTATAGTATGGATTTATTAGCAGAGATTTTGGAAATCGCAATGTTAGTATGTTTCGGTTGTTCTTGGCCGATTTCAGTATATAAGAGTATAAAAATAAGAACTTCAGTTGGTAAAAGTGCTGTATTTAATATTCTATTAATAGTAGGTTATGTTGCAGGTATTGTAAGTAAGTTTTTAAAGATGGAGCCATTTATGCTAGCAAATGCAGAAAATGGTTTGAAAAAAGGCATTTTCATTTTTGCTTTAATTATGTATTTTGTAAACTTAGCAATGATTACTGCAAACTTGGTTTTGTATTATTTAAACAAAAATCTTGATATGAAAAAAGCAGCAGAACTTGCAAACACAAATAATAACGCAGAAGTTGTTGAAAATATAACAGAAGAAGTTACTTATCAAAATAATGATAACGATAATCAAAATAACTAATTTAAAGTAAAAAATACTCATTGTCAAATGAGTATTTTTTATTTATTTTTTCAAATCTGAGTTTGCTCAAATTTAACGACTAATAGTTTAAATATTATTGGCTTAATAAATTTAATTATTAAATATTATTATTTGACAATATTATACTATTCTGTTAAAATGTAAATGTAAGGGAAGAACGGTGCAAGCCCGTCGCAACTATTATTGCCGTATAGTCGGAATGCTTACAACACGATTTCTGAATATGAGAAGTAAAATGGATTTTTTATGCGAATTTATATTCGCTATTATTTGTTTGCGACTTATTTTCAGGTCGCAAAATTTTTTTATAAGGAGAGTTTTTATGAAAAAGAAACTTTTAATTGTAGCAATGTTAATAGTTGTGATTATGACAGCGGTATTGCTTGTAGGTTGTGACACAAACAAAATGAATATCGGCTTTATGGCAAGTGCGGATAGTGAAATTGAAATGGTAAAAGTAAACATTAAAGATTATGACGGCAAAATGCTTTCCGACTTGTTAAAAGCAGAAGAGTCATTAGGTGCGGTATTGACTGATAGTGAATATGGCCCATATATAAATGAGATTAAAAACTTAAAACCACAAGGCAATCAATATGTAGCTGTGTTTACAAGTGATGAGAGTAAAAAGAATACCTACGAAGGGGCAAAAGAGCCTATTATTAAAAATGGTATTACATATTATGAGTCAGGTGTTGGTATTAGCGGGCTTCCTGTAAGCAAAGATATTCATTATTTATTTGTTCTATTAGAGTTTTAATTTATGGATAATAGCGTAGCAATTGAGCTTTTACAAAAAAAAGCAGAGGAAATAGGAAGACTACCTAAAAAATCTGATTTTTCCCACGAAGAAATTTGTTTGATTAAAGCTAAACTAGGTCCGTGGAATAGGGCTTTAGAGACTGCAGGACTTAAAGAAGTGTCTGAGCATTATATTGCAAAAAAAGAAAAAGTAAAGATTAAAAGACAATTGAAAAAGCAAAATAAATCAAATAGTAAAATTGAATCAAACAATTAAAATAACTTATGAGTATGAAAAAACCTTTTAAAAATCGGTACATTTTGATAAAAATTATGCTAATTGTAGTAGTTGTCAGCTCGCTTACGGCTACAGGTTTTTTAGTTGTCTCTTGTTCAAATACAAATTATGACCAAAGCGCTTTGACTATTGAATTTAGCAAAAAAATTGCAACTTTCACAATGTCGAAAGATGCTACAATAAAAGTTGAGCGTCAAACAAAATATTTTGTTAAGGAAGAAGTTTTGCCTAAAAAACAAAAAAATATTGGTAATATGGTTCAATATGTTTTTGAAAACGATAATAGCAAATTGACTTTCCGAGTGGAAAAAGAAGGAGCAATTACCAAAGCAGGGTATTTTTTAGAGCAGGGAAAATTTGAGACAAAGTTTGATAAAAGTGATTTGGATTTTATAGACAGCAATAATGGTAAACTGCCAAACGGAATGCAAGGATTGGAAAATTTAATGCTTACAAATGTAGGTAACAATTATTTTAAAACTCTTGCAATTGGCGAAAAATTTGATTTGAGACTATATAGAAATACTGCGATTGTAGATAATTACTCTAGCAATACATCAATTGAGCCAGACTTTAATATACAGGCAGATAATAACGAAATTATCGATTACGAAAAACAAAAGGAAAACCATTTTGTTATAACCGCTTTAAAGCAGGGTGTTACTCAGTTAAAAATTAGTTATAACGCAATAGAAGTTTTAAACAATGATAAATTTTATTTATATAACGCCAGCAATAAAAAAAGAGATGTGGGTATCACCTTTGCGATAGGCGATGGGTTTACTAATGATATTCAAGTTAAGACGGATAACAAAATTTTTGATAGTGAATTTGATACAGTTTATTTTGAAAATGAGAGTGGTAGTTTGGATTTGGATATTAATGGTGCAGACATAGTTAAATGCAATGGTAACACTATAATCGGCGTAAACGATAAATATAAACTTGCAATTATGGAAGGAGCTAATATAGTCGAGATACAAAAAGACGGAAAAGTCCAGTATATGACAATTTATGGGGCAAAAATAAATATTGTTGTAAATGCAGACAATTTAAATATTGGTAGCAAAATAAATATTAAGGTTGATGGCATTTATAATATTCTTCCTAAAATTAGCGGAGTTTACAACCCTACTCAAAAGCATACAATTGGCGATAGCCCGACAAACGGAAATTATTTAGAGATAGTAATAAACGAAAATGTTGTTATTAAAGCTAAATATAAAAGTCAATACTATTATTCAAGTAATACGGAGTTTGAGTTTGATTTAAAGCAAGAGTATATTGTAGACGGACAAGTGCAGTTTGATTTACATTTTTTTTGTGAATGGTGGGGTAGCGATTTAGGCAGTCACAGGCAAATTTCACATAGCGGAGTTGATAATAACTTAAATGCAAAATGTAATAATACTTATTTAGGTTGTTTTGAAAAAGTAACTATTATTAAAAAGTAAAATATAGGCAGAAATATGAAAAAAAGAGTTTGTTGTATAATTTTATTCCTTCTTATTATTGCAAGTAGTATATTTGCTTTAGCAGGGTGTGACAAGCCACTTGGAGAAAAGATAGGCGAAGTAACTATTGCAATAGAATGTAAAACAATACTGGAAAATGATAATTGGGATAAAGTGGAGCAGGGATTGATTGATAATAATATAATTCCAAAGGACGGAATCATATTGAAAGAAACTGTTACCGCTATTTATAATGGTGACACTGTATTTAGCGTGCTAAAAAGAGTTTGCAAAGACAAAAAGATACATTTAGATAGTGAAGCAGACCCAATTATGAAAACTTATTATATAAAAGGAATCAATCATATTTATGAGCTAAGCGTAGGTGAAAGTTCAGGCTGGCTTTATAGCGTGAATGGTGAAATGCCTAATATTGCATCATCGCTATACAAATTGACAGGTTCAGAAAAAATAATTTTTGCTTATACTTGCGAAGTGGGAGATTTAGCGTGATAAAACAAAATCCAATAACTATATTGTGCTATTTGTTTTTTGTAATATTTATTACAATGTTTAGCACTAATCCGATAATGATGGGCATATCTTTTATGTCCGCAATTTTGCTTTATTGCAGTTTGCAAGGATTAAAAAAAACTGCCATTAAGCTTGGATATAGTATTGTGTTTGTTGTTATTGTAATGGCGATAAATCCGCTTTTTTCCAAACAAGGTATGAATGTGCTTTTTTATATTGGTGAGCTTGTAGTCACTCTTGAAGCAATTAGCTACGGCATAGCAATAGGCGTAATGTTTAGCAGTGTGATGATATGGTTTAGCATAATAAATGTGTTACTTGATAGCGATAAAATTTCCTATATTTTTAGTAAATATACACCAAAAATCGGCACTATTTTGTCAGTTTCTTTAGGTTTGTTCCCAAAATATTTAGCTCAATACAAAAAAATAGATAACAACTTAAAAGGACTTGGCTTATATGAAAAAGTGAATTTTTTAGGCAAAATAAGATTAAAACTGCACGCAATGTCTACTTTAATTACTTGGTCAATCGAAGGCACTCTAACATTATCCGATAGTATGAGCGCAAGGGGATATGATTTAAAAGGCAAAAGAGTTTTTTTGCGATACAAGTTTAATTTATCTGACATTGTTATGTTGCTATTAACTTTAGCTTGTGGAATAACTTTGCTTGTATTTATGGGAATTGGTAGTATAAATTATTACTATTATCCAACATTTAAAAAAATTGTATGCGACAGTAATGTATGGATTTATTTTGTGACATTTGCTTTTATGAATGTTATGCTTTTAATTAATGAGTGGGGGCGTATAAAATGGCAATTTACAATATCAAGAATTTGAGTTTTAAATACAAAAGCCAAACAAATTTTGCTGTCTGCAATGTAAATTTAGAGCTTGACGAAGGCGGATTTTATATCATTTGCGGGGCATCGGGGTCAGGAAAGTCAACACTATTAAAATTAATGAAAAATCAGTTTTCACTTATTGGTGATATGACTGGCGAAATATACTATAACAATCAAAAGATAGATAATGTGGACGAGCGTGTGCTTGTAAGCGATATAGGTTTTTTGCACCAAGATATAGAAAATGGCTTGGTATGCGATAAAGTTTGGAAGGAGTTAAGTTTTGGACTATCAAATCTTGGCTTTAGTGATGAGTATATAGGCGCAAGAGTTGCAGAAGTTAGCGAATACTTTGGTATAAGCAAGTGGTATAACCGCAAAATAAGTGAACTTTCAGGTGGCAGTAAACAAATAGTGTCTTTAGCGGCACTTATGACTATGAATCCAAAGGTGTTATTGTTAGACGAGCCAACATCTATGCTTGACCCTATCGCTAAAAAGAATTTTGTAAGTATGACTAGCCGTATTAATAAAGAATTAGGCGTTACAATTGTTGTTGTAGAGCATAATATGGAAAACTTTTATGATATTTCAAACAAAATTATTGTAATGGATAAAGGGGCTATGCAGTTTCAGGCAACACCATTGAATTTGCCTAAGTCGCTACAAAATAAAAGCTATGCTAAATATGTAGGGCTTACAGAATTTGCACAAATTTATACAGCACTTTGTGGTGGAGACTCTATGCCTGTAGGCGTTGTGGAAAAACGTAATTGGCTAAAAAGCGTTTTAAAAGATTGTACAAAAAATCCTTCAAAAATCAATACTAATTTGCAAAATGATGAAAAAAAAGAAATAGTTTTATCCGCAAAAAACTTGTATTTTAGATATGATAAAAAAGGCGCGGATATTGTTTGTAATGCGAATTTTGAGCTAAATAGCGGGGAAATTGTTTGTATATTAGGTGGTAACGGCGGCGGAAAAACTACTTTTATAAACTTGCTTAACGGGACTTTAAAGGCATATTCTGGTAAGGTTATAAAAGACAAAACCAAAGCAATTGCAACTCTACCACAAAACGCAAAATGTTTGTTTGTGGAAAACACAGTAAAAAGTGAAATGTTTGTAACTGCAAAACTACTTGGCATAGATAAACAAATTGCGGAGCAGTTGATAAAAGATTTTGAACTTACAGAAATAGAGAATAGTCACCCTTATGATATTAGCGGTGGTGAAGTGGAAAGACTAGCACTTGCAAAATTGTTTTTGACAAACCCCGATATCATAATTTTAGATGAGCCTACACAAGGTATGGATATAAAAGCAAAAGAGTATTTGAAAGAGTTGTTATTACAACAAAAAGCTTTGGGAAAAAGCGTGATAGTCGTAACTCACGATTTGCGATTTGCAGCAGATATAGCGGACAAAGTAGGTTTGTTTTTTGACGGAAAGGTTATGGCGTTTAAAGCTGCACAGGAGTTTTTTGAAACAAACTCACTTTATACTACAGAAAGCAGTTTGCTTACTAGAGATTTTGTAAGTGGTTTATATACAGCTGACAAAATAATTGACTATATTAAAATTGATAAATAATTGTTTGAATAAAAGATATTAATATATACAGATTTGGTAATTTATGGTAAACAAAAAAAATATTAAAAACTTGATATTTTATATAATCGCTTTTGCTGTTATCCCTATATTGATAGCAGTAGGCATTTTGTTTTTGCCACAAAAGAATTATGCAATAATATCTCTTGTGATTGCCATATTATGCAATATACCTTTATTGATTAATTTTGAAAAATCAAAAACAAATACGCGTGAGCTAGTGCTAATAGCAGTTATGGTAACTTTGGCAACAATAAGCAGATTAATTTTTGCACCTATACCTTCCTTTAAACCGATTACGGCAATGGTAATTATTACAGGTGTTGCGTTTGGTGCTAAAGCAGGGTATATAACAGGTGCAATGTCTGCAGTTTTGTCTGATGTGTTTTTTGGAGCAGGTCCTTGGACACCATTTCAAATGTTGGTTTGGGGGCTAATAGGCTTTTTTGCGGGACTATTGTTCTTTAACAAAAAACTTAAAATGTGGCAATTACTAATATATAGTGTAATAAGCGGAATAGTTTTTTCTTTGATTATGGATATATGGACTGTGTTTGCTGTAGATAATAGTTTTACCTTTTTAAGATATAGCCAAGTGTTACTTGCAAGTCTGCCGTTTATGGCGATATACGCAGTATCCAATTTTGTGTTTGTACTAATTTTGACTAAACCGTTTATGAAAAAACTTGTCAGAATAAAAGATAAATTTGGCGTGTTTAGTAAAAACTAGGTTTTTATAAAAATTTTTGTATATTAAAATTGATAATTGAATTTTTAATTAAAAAAGGCAGTACACTTAGTACTGCTTTTTGGTTTAAATTTAAAATTTACTTTATAAATCGTATGGGCAAACTTTTACCATACATTGTTGATAACTTTGCCGCTTACAAAGCCTGCAATGTTATTTTCCATAATTTCCATAAGTCTTCCACGTGCTTCCACAGTTGCCCAAGCAAGGTGTGGAGTGATAAAAGCATTTTCACATTCAAATAGCGGATTATCTTTTTCAGGTGGTTCTTTTGTAAGCACATCGCCGCCGTAAGCCAATATTTTTCCACTTTTTAAATTTTCTGCAAGGTCTTTTTCGTTAACTAGCCCGCCTCGTGCAGTGTTTAAGATGATTACATCGTTTTTCATTTTGCTAATACTTTCATTGCAAATCATTTTATCACTTTGCTTGTTTAGCGGGCAGTGAAGAGAAATAATATCGCTATTGCTCATCAAATATTCAAGTGATACCATTTGTGCAATATCATCTGTTCCACCACTTCTTCTATACCCCAAAACATTCATACCAAAAGCTTTTGCAATTACAGCCACTTGTTTTGCAATGTCGCCATAACCGACAAGACCAATCGTTTTGCCATAAAGCTCAATTTGTTTGGTTTTGTTATAGCAAAAGTCAGGACAGTTTGCCCAATCACCTGCTTTAACACTTTGGTTATGTAATCCCACTTGATTGGTTATTTCAAGAAGTAATGCAATAGTAAATTGTGCAACAGAAGGAGAAGAGTATTTTGGAATATTGCAAACATAAATGCCACGCTCCTTTGCGGTTTGTATATCAATTGAATTGTAGCCTGTTGCAAGCATAGCAATCATTTTTAGCTTTGGTAGTTTGTCAAATATAGGCTTATCAATCACGATTTTGTTTGCAAGAATAATATCTGCATCTTTAGCACGCTCAACAATTAGTTCGTATGGCGTTCTTGGATAAAGAATTACTTCACCATATTTTTCAAGAAATTCATAATTGTAATCACCACGAGTTGCAGGATAGCCGTCCAAAATAACAATTTTCATACTTTTTTCCTTGTGTAAGTTATATTTTGTTTTAAAATATTTTAGCACAACAAAACTAAAAAATCAAACATTGACAAGGTAAATTGCTTAAAAAGATAAAAATTTGTAGACACTTATTCACGAATGTGGTATACTTTAAATGATAAAAAGAGATAAAAGTAAAAGGATAATTTATGCGACTTAGGAAAAAGAAAAATTTAGAGAATAGATTGCTTGAGTGCGGGGACATACTTTTAGTATATGAAAAATACGATTTTTATAAATTGACTGAAGAAGAAAAATATAATTTCATAGATACAAATGCAGTGTTTGGAAATAGCAATCCCATATATTTGGAGATTGGTTGCGGAAAAGGTGGATTTATAACCGAAATGGCAAAGCTGCACCCTGAAATTAATTTTTTGGCAGTGGAAAAAATAAGTAATGTATTGATTTGCGCTATGGAAAAAGCGATTAGTTTAGGACTTAAAAATGTTAAGTTTTTAAATTGCGATGCGTCAAATCTTGCCTATTACATAAAACATAATAGTATAGGCAAATTGTTTTTAAATTTTTCCTGTCCTTGGCCTAAGCAAAAGTATGCGAATCAAAGACTTACAAATCCAAGATTTTTGAGAATATACGAAACGCTTTTAATGGAAGGGGCAAGTATACAGCAAAAAACGGATAGCGCGCAAATGTTTGAGTATTCGGTCGAACAATTGTCACAATACGGGTTTTATTTGTACGATGTCAGCTGTGATTTACATAATAGCAAAATCGAAAATGAAGTTATGACAGAATATGAAAAATATTTTAGCGGAATAGGCAAACCTATTTATCATTTGAGAGCAAGGTTAAAAAAATAATTTAAGCAAAATAGCTAATAATAGCGATTTTTGAATGGTTTTTTATGGATATTAGCAATTTATTTAGTAAAAATTTGAATGAGCTATTGTTTATGGCGGATAGTGTGAGACAGGAAAATGTCGGCGATATTATCCATATTCGTGCATTGCTTGAAATATCAAATATTTGCTACAGAAATTGTGCATATTGCGGTTTAAGGTCAGCTAATAAAAACTTGACAAGATACGCAATGGAAATAGAGAATATTGAAAAAACAGGCAAACTTGCTTTTGATAACGGCTACAAAACTATTGTTTTGCAATCGGGTGAGAGTAACATTTACGATATTGAAAAATTTGCCGAAATGGTAAATAGATTAAGTAGTATAGGGTTAATAGTTACTTTAAGTCTTGGCGAACTTAGCTATAATGAACTAAAGCTTTTAAAAGCTGCAGGCGCAAAAAGGTATTTGCTTAAGTTTGAAACTGCGGACGAGAAAATATATAGCAGTTTGCATAAAGGTCATTATCTTAGTGAAAGGTTGGAATGTTTGAGCTATATCAAAGAACTTGGCTATGAAGTAGGAAGTGGTTTTTTGGTTGGACTGCCTTGCGAGAGTGACGAGATAGTAATACAAAATTTGGCATTACTTGAAAAGTTGCAGTGTGATATGGCGGGTATAGGTGTGTTTATACCGCACAAAGAAACTCCGCTAAAGGATATTAAATGTGGGAGCGTAGAAGTTACAAAAAAATGTATTGCAATAACAAGATTACTACTTCCTAAATGTAATATTCCTATAACTACTTCGCTTAGTGAGTTTGGGGATAAATATTCAATGTTTTTTGGTGGTGCAAATGTAATAATGCAAAACATTACGCCACAAAATTTAGTAGAAAATTATCAAATTTATCCTAAAAATTCAGTCAAAATAGATATGGTAAAAGATAGAGAAAATTTGGTGCAAGATTTGATTAGATTAAATAGAATTCCGCTATAAAGGAGCAGTTATGTACGATAAAAAAAGTAGCAAAGCCGAAGAGTTTATTTGTCACGAAGAGATTTTGCAATCTTTGGACTATGCTAAGCAAAATGCGGACAATATAGAATATTTAGATAGTATTTTAAAAAAAGCAGCTAGCTATGATGGTTTGAGCCACAGAGAAGCTATAACTTTGCTTGAGAGTGATAATAAAGATATAAATAATAAAATTTTTGAACTAGCATATCAAATCAAACAAAAGTTTTACGGCAACAGAATAGTAATGTTTGCACCCTTATATCTTTCTAATTACTGCGTAAACGGCTGTTTGTACTGCCCATATCATTTAAAAAATAAATGTATACCAAGAAAAAAATTACAAGGCGAAAGTTTGATGCGTGAAGTAGTTGCGCTTCAAGATATGGGACACAAAAGACTTGCGATTGAAGCAGGCGAACACCCAACTATAAATCCAATTGAATATATATTGGATTGTATTAATACAATTTATTCAATCAATCATAAAAATGGTTCTATAAGGCGAGTTAATGTAAACATAGCGGCAACAAGTGTGGAAAACTATAAAAAGCTAAAAGATGCTAAAATAGGAACATATATTTTGTTTCAAGAAACATACAATAAGGAAAACTACCAAAGGTTGCACCCTACAGGTCCTAAAAGCAATTATGAATATCACACCGAAGCAATGGATAGGGCAATGCAAGGCGGAATTGACGATGTAGGTATTGGCGTTTTGTTTGGTTTGGATAGTTATAAGTACGAACTAGTCGGACTTTTAATGCACAAAGAGCATTTAGAAGAAGTTTTTGGAGTGGGACCACATACCATAAGTCTGCCACGAATGCGACCTGCGGACGATATTGATATTAATGATTTTAAAGGCGGCTTAACGGACGAGAAATTCGAAAAACTAGTTGCAATTTTAAGAATAGCTGTGCCTTATACAGGGCTTATAATTTCTACCAGAGAGCAAGTAGATGTAAGAAAAAGACTGCTTGAAGTTGGGGTTACTCAGTTAAGTGGTGGCTCAAAAACAAGTGTCGGGGGTTATTCAGAAAAAGAGATTGACGGAGACAGCAGTCAGTTTGAAATTGCAGATAACAGAACTTTGGACGAAGTTGTATACTGGCTTTTATCTTTGGGATATATCCCTAGTTTTTGTACTGCTTGCTATCGTGAAGGAAGGACAGGTGATAGATTTATGCGACTTGTAAAAAGTGGTGCAATCGCAAATGTTTGTGCCCCAAATGCACTGTTAACACTTGCAGAATATTTGCACGATTATGCAGCGGATAATACTAAAAAATTAGGTTTTAGTGTGATAGAGAAAGAAATAGAAAATATCAAAAACGATAAAGTTAAAGAGTTGGTAAAAAGTAATTTAGCAAACATTGCACAAGGAAAAAGAGATTTTAGATTGTAATTACCCCCGATTTTTGTTGGGTATTTTGGAAATTTTGTTATGAATAAATTAGTTATCGGAATTTTTGGAAAAATAAATAGTGGTAAATCTACTTTGCTTAATAGTTTGGCAAAGGAGAATGTTTCTATTGTGTCAGGTGTAGAAGGCTCAACATCGGACAGTGTATACAAAATGACTGAAATAGATGGTATTGGAAGAGTACAACTTATTGATACTGCAGGTTATGACGATAATGGCGAACTTGCAAAAGAAAGATTAAGCAAAGTTAAAAAAGATTTTGAGCTATCCGATATAGTCATTATTGTATGTAAAGAAAATTTAGACGAAATAGACGAGTTTTATATAGACGAATGCAAAAAAAATAATAAGCAATTTATAATATGTCATAATATTTTGAATAACTCTCAGTTAAAAGTGCAAGACAATGAGTTTTGGGTAAATGTGCAGGATATTAACGGGGTAGATAGCATTATTCAAAAAATAAAACAAAAAAGCGAAAAAAGAGAAGATAATATTTTGGGCGATTTGGTTGGTAGTCACGATAATGTATTGCTTTGTATGCCCCAAGACGACGGAGCACCGACAGGTAGATTGATTTTGCCACAATCTGTTGTTATAAGAGCTATAATGGATAAAGGCGGAGTGCCTATTATTTCCACAAAAGAAAATTTTGAAAGTATCTATTTAAATTTTGGAAATAAGCTTAAACTTGTTATTACAGATTCAAGTATTTTTGATTATGTGAGCGGGATTGTAGGGAATGCTGTTCCATTAACAAGTTTTTCCGTGTTATTTGCTAAATACAATGGAGATATACAAACTTTTGTTCGCGGGGCGGAAAGTATAGTAAATTTGCAGGACGGAGATAGTGTACTTATTATGGAAGCTTGCAGTCATACATTGTCACACAAGGATATAGGGAGCGTGCTTATACCAAACTTGATAAAAAAATATACTGGCAAAAATATCTTATTTGAGTTTTTGCGTGGCAGAGACGAACCACAAGATTGGAAAAAATATAAATTGGTTGTGCATTGCGGTGGTTGCACTCAAAACTCTGCTTTTATGCTTGCAAGAATAAATAAATGCAAACAAAATAACATTCCAATAACCAATTATGGCGTGCTTATTGCAAAGATTAAAGGAATTTTAGATAAAATAGTTTATTGATATTAAATTTTTATTATTTAGCTGTTATCTTTCTTGTTTTTTGCTGTAAAAGGTGGTTTTTTTATTCAATTGATTTAAGCTATACTTTAAAATCTACTTTTTTCGAGCAATTTCAAATATAGTGGAAAAGGTTGTATTTGACTATTTGTTTAAATTGTTGTATAATTAAATATATAGCATTTATTATAAAAAATAACATTTCGACAAGTTTTTGCCGAGATAATAAGGAGTAATTTATGTCACAAAATATTTTTGGCAATGAGCCAAATGATAAACGCAAAAAGAAACGCAATCCTTTGGAAGGGGTTGTCGGTAAGTTGTCAAAAATGAAATTCAGAACAGCTTTAATCATATTAGGTGTGTTCACTGCATTTTTAATTTTTTGGCAAATATACTTCAGTTTGATATCTTTTTCAATCTACAATGTGGGATTAAGAGCATTTATAATAATTTTATTATTGTTGTGGTCTATACCATTGTTTGTATTTTACACACGTAACAGAAAAGTTGAAGTCAAAAGGATACAGGCTTTTAACAAGGTGCATTGGGGTTGGAAAATACCTTTTGGTATAGCTTTAGTGCTTATTGTGGTTTGTATTTGTCTTGCTATATTTACAACTCCAATGTTTTTAGCAAAAGAGTACAATTCTATGATTAGTGTTCAAAAATATAGCGGTACAGCGGAAGAACCTTTTAAAGAATTTACTGAAGAAGTTGACGACTTTTATGAAGGCAATATGAAAGTTGCCATTATTGATAAATATTTTGCAACATTACTTGGTGAAAAAGTTTTAGGTGAAAGTAGTGGTGGATATGGTAGCCAATTTGAAGTTAACGATTACACTTTGATTTATTATAAAGATAGATTGTGTTGGGTTGGTGCACTTGAGCCAAAAGGATTTTTTGAGTATACTGATTCATCTAAAGAAGGTACTCCTGGCTATGTGCTTGTTGATGCTACAGAGACAGACTCAAGCATGGCTGCAAAACTTGTAACAACTCACAAATTAAAATATACTCCAGGTGCTTACTTTGCACACGATGCGGAAAGACAAATGTATTTTTCAAATATGGGTGCTTTGCGTGAAAATGAGTTGAGTTTTGAGCTTGATGATGACGGCGTACCATATTACACTCAAGTAATTTATAAGAAAAAGTTTGGTATAACAAGTGGTGACGAAGCAACAGGCTTGCTTATAATGAATGCTACAACAGGTGAATGTAAAAGCTATAAAATAGACAAAGTGCCTGAATGGGTTGACAATGTTCAATCACATAGTATGATACTAAAGCAATTGAATTACTGGGGTGAATATTCAAACGGATATTTCAATACTTGGTTTGCTAAAAAGGAAGTAAATAACACAACTGCGGGCTATAACTATGTATACAATAAAGGTAGATTTTACATTACAACAGGTATTACTGCTAAATCTGGCGATAACGCAATTGTAGGTATGGTGCTTTCTGATTTAAGAACAAAGAAAACTACAATGTACAATATGGTAGGTGCAACAGAGCAGGCAGCAATGAAATCTGCACAAGGTATTCTTTCTGTATCTGCGGCAAAGTATTACGCAGCTTTCCCTACACTTATAAACTTTAATGGTGTTCCAACCTTCTATATGGCATTAAAGGACAATGGCGGTAATATAAAAATGTACGCTTATGTAAGTGTTAAAGATTATACTGAAATATTAGCAGCAGGCGAGACCCCTGAAGAAGCAAGAAATAACTATTATAAAAAAATTACTGGGAATGAGAGTGAAAAACCTGTCCTTCCAAACGGAGAAGAGATTGAAGGAACAATCGACTTTATTCACGAATATCCATTTGGCAGTAACTTTGCTTTTTACATTACAATTGACGGCGTAGATTATGAAGAAGTTGCATACAATGTAAAAGGTGTAAAACAATTGTTTAAGGCAAAAGCAGGAGACAAAGTAAAAGTTAGAGTAAATAACGGTAAGATTACAGAAGTAATTAGTGTTAACTGAAAGCTGATTGTTTAATAGTAATTTTTAAGCGTAATGATTTTTACCTATTTAATAGTGAGTAAATTATCTAATTAGTATAAATACAAAAAAACAAGGCGAATATTTCGTCTTGTTTTTTTAATTAAAACATTTAAATGTTAGATAAAAATTAAATTTCAGCTTTTATGCGATAAAATACACTAAATTAATAAAAATAAAGGAGTGCATTTGGCACTCCTTTTGTATTAATAGAAAAAGTCAATTTTTATATTTTTACATATTACATTTAATGCTATTTCACTATCCGCACTTGTGACTTTTCCATTGTTAATTATCAAGCTTGCAAGTTTAACTTCTGTTTTTAAGCTATAAAATAAATCTTTATCATTAGCTATTAGCCTTAAATATGCACAATCGCTTGCACTAATTCTGCCGTCACCATTTACATCACCTAGTACAGATAGATACACTGTTTCTGTATTATTTGTTAATGGATTATTGTATTTTATATACCAACCTGTGCCTACTGCCAAAGCATATCCATTATTCATTTGTTCAGATGTTATACCACCCATTGGACTACCACTATCATATACTAAGTTGTCTTGACTATCAAATATTCCCATATTGTTTTTATCAATATTAAAGACTGATAAATGTTTAACAAATTCATTAATTGATGTGTTTGGTAAAATATTGCCCAATGCGTAAGTTGAAATATTTGTATCATTAAAGCCGTGAAGTAAATCGTTATCAATATAATTTTGGCGTTTGCCGTCTTCATCTAGATAAATAAAGTCGTACATTGAGTCGTGTGGATAGTCAAAAATTACTTCGTCATTTTTCATTTTTGCACTAAAGTTTGCAGGATTTCCTGTTTTTCGGTTACTAGGAAAGAAATAAAGGCTTGGGTCTGCTCCCTTATTGCCGTTATAAGAGTATCCGTAAGTAAATGCAGTTAGAACATTATCTTTAGTAAAGTTAATAAATATTCTTGCGATATTTCCGTCTTTTTCAAGTTTTCCGTCCACTCTGATTTTAAAGTTTTTTGGAATATATAAATTACTTTCTTGCTCATTGCCATTGTAATTGCTATAAACCATAGGATTGTTTGATACGGCAATGGTGCATTTACTATCTTCCATTAATATCCCTGCTACACCTCCACCTTCATTTAAGTTGTTTCTTATTGTGCCACCGTACAAATTTAAATGTGTCGTAGCAAGTGCAATACCTGCAGCGTGAGCTGCATCTGTCATAGCATTTCCTTGAACACCTGAAACATTTTCGTGTATAGAGCCACCATAAATGTTAAGTGTAGAATTGTATCCACGAAGCCCGCCAGAACGATATGATTTGTTGCCCGCAATAATTCCGTCATAAAAATTGAATATGCTATCATCTCTTATATAAACACCACAACCATTATCGTCAGAAAAATTATCACATACTATGCCGTCATAGTAGTTAAATGTTGAGTTGTCTAGAATAAAAATACCACCACCATTGCCGTGACAATAATTGCCTGTAATAATACCGCCATAAAGGTTAAGAGTAGAGTGGTCTCTTAAATATATACCGCCACCTAGTCTATCATTGCTGTTAATTTCGTTACTAGAACCACCTGTGATTTTGCCGTAAGGTAATTTAGATAAATCTTTTGTCTCAGTATTTTTAGCTGTAGCGGAATTATATGAGCTGTCCTTTATAGTAAGAGTGCTAGCTTGACCAACTGTTATAACTCGTCCAAGTACAACTGGTGATGCTTTTGTTAGCCCCCTGTCAATTGTATGCCCATTTAAATCTATAGTCATTGTTACGCCGTTTTGAACCATTATAGAATGTGATTCATTACCAAAGCCTTGACCTGTTCCAAAATAATGATTGCCTGTAGTAGGTGCTTTCCAGTCATTCATCAACTTAACAGTTACATTTGTACCTTTGTGAGCTTCTGCATATAGAGTTGCTTGTGCCCATTGCGTTGCCATTTCAGTGTTAGTGCCTGAAAGTTCATAAGTTGAGCCCGCTCGTGCAGCACTTTCGTTTGCGACTAAACCGCTATTTTGATTTTGGGAATTTGAATTTTTGTCAGTAGATAAATTATTATTTGCAAATAAACACCCTGTTATTAATAGCAAGGAAATTACTATTACTAAAAATACTATTCCCGTACGTTTTAAACTTTTTGCCATAATAAAACCTCCGTTTTAAAGTACATAGAATAAATATATCTATGTACTTTCAAGAAGAATTTTAGGAAAGTAAATTAAAATATTGTTAAATTTATCTAAACGAATTACAAAGTATTTTATATAACATTGACAAAAGATTACATTTTAATTTATAATATAACATATAAAAGTACATAGATATATTTATTCTATGTACACTTTTTTTACATTTCTTAATACTATCTTTGCTAATTACCCCCGATTTTTGATTGGGTTATTGCATAAAACGCCAGATTTAAAAAATAAAAACTTTACATAAAAAATTAAGCCTTTAAAAGGCGTATTTTTTTGTTGCTTTAAATCAAAAAAATAAGTTTTTAGATAATTATAAGCCATAATTAGTCTAACGCTATTGAAATTTTAAAGTAATTAAGATATAATAAGAATATTATTAAAATCAATTGGAGTAATTATGTCAAAACCAAATATTTTACTAATAACATCCGACCAACAGCATTTTTCTATGCTTGGTAAAGTTAATAAAATTTTAAAAACGCCGAACCTTGATAAGCTTGCAGATGAAGGTATGTCATTTGACAGGGCATATTGTCCTAACCCTACTTGTTCGCCATCAAGGTCAAGTATTCTTACGGGGATGTATGCGTCACAGCACGGTTGTTGGTCGCTTGGTACTAAACTACCGGAAGATGTGCCTACATTATCTAAATTTTTTGGCGATAACGGCTATGAGACAGCACTTATAGGCAAAGCACATTTTCAGCCAACTAAAGGTACTGATAAATATCCGTCAATGGAAACACCTGAGCTAATGTGGGATATAGACTTTTGGCGTAATTTTGATAAAGAATTTTATGGGTTTAAAAATATAAAATTATTAAGAAACCATACGGCAGAGCATTGGGTAGGTCAGCATTATGTTGCTTGGCTTGAAGATAATGGCTGCAAAAATTGGAAAAAGTACTTTTTTAGACCGCGTGGCAGAATGTTTAATAAAGAAATGGGAAATTGGAAAATACCTGAAAAATACCATTACAATAGCTTTATTGCTGAAGAAACTAATAATATTTTAGAAAAGTGTAAAGAGAGTAATAAGCCGTTTTTTATATGGGCTAGTTTTCCTGACCCGCATTATCCGCAATTAGTACCTAGTCCTTGGGATAAAATGTATAGGGCAGAAGATATGGAATTGCCTGATTTTTTATTTGAAGAACACGAAAAAAATCCACCATATTTTAAGGAAGTATTTAAAAAATCACCTAATCTTGCAGAGTATAAGGAATCGGGACAAGGTGTACACGGCTTGCACAGACATATTTATAACAAAAAAAGACAACAAAAAAAGCTTGCATACAGCTATGGTATGGTAAGCTTTATGGATAAATATATTGGAAAAATATTGGATAAAGTAAAGGAATTAGGCTTTGATGAAAATACAATAATAATTTTTACCACAGACCACGGAGATTTGTTCGGGCAACACGGATTTATTCATAAATGTATTTTTCATTATGAAGATTTACTTCGGGTGCCTATGATAGTTAAATATAAAAATCATATTCCAAAAGGTGTAAGGTCAGATAGCCTTCAGTCACTTGTAGATATTGCACCTACAGTTGTCAGTATGTGTGATTATGCTATTCCAAATGAAATGACAGGTGTAAATCAATCTGCGGTTTGGCAAGGTGAAAAGCAAAGTGTTAGGGATAGTATTATTTGTGAGAATCGTCACGAGCCACACCTTATGCACCTTGTAAGTTATGTTGAAAAGCAATATAAAATTACTATTTATGAAAATAGGGAATATGGGGAGTTATACGATTTGAAAATAGATAACGGGGAACATAATAATCTTTGGAATGACGAGAAATATAAAGATTTAAAAGCAAATATGTTATATAAATACTTGCTTGCGGAAATGGATAAAGACAAAAAAGTTAGCTTGCAATATTCTTATAATGATTTTGTTTTAAACATAAATACCCCTTCAAAAATCGCCACTATTTTAGATAAAGACGGAAACAATGTGTTTGATAACAATGATTATATTGACTTGAAAATAAATATATTGTTAAAAGCAATAGGGGATATAATAGGTAAAAGACCTATGCGTATGCCAAGGATTGCAGGGGCGTAACGATAAGAATTTTTCAAATATTTAAAAAAGTATAATCCTTTAAAACAAAAAAGCTGCTTTTATCAAGCAGCTTTTTTAAATAGCGTTGTATTTAAATTTTAATATATTATTCAGTAAGATTGATAATGCTTTTTACACAAAGGCTAACATTCTTTTTGGCTCTTCCAGGGAAGTTTTCTTCAATCCAGTCAAGAGTATCTTTTGAAGTGTGCATTATTTCGAATCCATTGCCTTCGCTATCAACATATTGAGTTGTGCCTTCGTCAATGTCACAATCCCAGTTTGTTCCTTCAAAGTAAATGAATTTAATACCAGCGTTTTTGAAATTAGCGTGGTCTGACCAGTTACCAGTTTGACCATATTCGAATATTGAACCTTTACCTTCTTGAGTAACAAGTCCTAAATCTTTACCAAAAGTTAAAAGGTCTGCTAGTATAGCTTGAGATTCTTCGTCTGCACCAGTGTATGCGTATAATTTGTCGCCACCTGCGATAGAGTCAATATTAATCATTAATTTTGTTTTTGCTTTTTCTTCTTCAGTCATTCCTTTTACATAAGCAGCACTGCCTTTTAAACCTACTTCTTCAGCACCAAAAGCTACAAATACGATATTGCAAGAAGGTGTTTTGTCGCTGTAATACTTTGCACTCTCTAATAATGCTGCAACACCTGATGCGTTGTCATCAATACCATTACCTGCAGACACACTATCGTAGTGAGCACCAACGATTATTTGTTTAGTTGTGTCAGTACCTTGTTTAACAGCTACTATATTTTGAGATTTGTATTCTGAACTACCCCTTGTGTAAGTAAATGGTACAAGGTCTGCGTTATAGCCAAAGCTTGTAAGTTCGATTTTGATATATTCAGCTGCTGCTAATTCTTCTTCACTGGCAGCTTTTCTTTTGCTGAAATCAGTATTGAATTTAGTTAAGAATTTGTAAGCATAATCGCCTATAGCTTCAGTTACGATTGGTGGAGTATTTTCTCCAGGATTTTCAGTTTGTTCATTACCAGAGTTATTATTGCCACTTGGTACTTCAATTTGTTCTTCGTTTCCACCAAGTCCATTATTATTTGGGTCACCACAAGCGGCAAGGCAGCAAGTGAAGATGATACATAGTAGTAATACCACAGTGATTAATGTAATCTTTTTTGTTTTAGCGTTCATTTTTTTATCTCCTAAAAATTATTTCTGAATATTTATCCAACTTTTTTGTTGTATATACATATTTTATTCACAACTAATACAAAAGTCAACTATTTTATGAATAAAAATTCAAATATTTTTAAATTTATGCAAAAACAACGCTTTTTAGCGTATAAAACCCTATTTTTTATACAATTTGTGCATAAAACGAATGGTTCTAGTGAGTTTTATTGGTGGATTACAAGAATAAATATGGCTAAATAGGTGATTTAAAGTAGTTGTCACATTTGAATAAGTGAATAAATATACATAAAATGAATAAATATTTGTATATTTTTGTAAAACAAATAATTATGTTGAATATTGAAATAAATTTGTTGATTTTAGAGTATAAATAACGATAATAGATTTGTAAGTTGTAAGCAATTAATAATTATGGATTAAAGAATAAAAATTTAATAAAAATATATACTAAATATATTAATATTTAAATAATAAATTATTGCATTTATCGAAAAATTATGTTACAATATTGATAATAAAATTGAATTTATTTAAATGTTACATATTTTTAAATAAACAAAGGAGATATGATTATGATAAATAAGAATATGAAAATTGCTGAACTTTTGGAACTTAATGTTTCAGAAGAAAAAATTAATCAAATTGCAGAAACATTATTTAGCTTTGGTATGCATTGTTTAGGTTGTGCTATGGCAAGTGGCGAAACATTGGAAGAAGCTGCTATGGTTCACGGCATTGACATTGACGAAATGGTTGACGCTTTAAATAAAGTAGTAAACGAATTATAAAAATTTATATTTATTACCATTCCGTTTGGAGTGGTAATAAAATTTTTGCAAAATAATCTTTATTGCAATCTAGTTGTTAATTTATTTTAATATATTAATCAAATCAATTGTAATAAAGACAAAATATACACAACTACATTTTAGGAGAAAGATATGACAGATATTGAGATTGCGAATAGCACCCAAATGCTTGAAATCACCGAGATTGCAAAAAAGCTTGGTTTAAGTGATAAGGATATTGACCCTTACGGACATTACAAAGCAAAAATAAATGTAAAACCCGATGATAAAAAACAAGGTAAGTTAATTTTGGTAACTGCCATTAATCCGACAAGCTTGGGCGAAGGTAAAACTACTACTTCAATCGGTCTTGCTGATGGAATGGCTAAAATCGGCAAAAAGGTTTGTCTTGCTTTGCGTGAGCCTTCACTTGGACCTGTTTTTGGTATTAAAGGTGGTGCTACTGGTGGCGGACACGCTCAAGTATTGCCTATGGAAGATATAAATCTTAATTTTACTGGTGATTTGCACGCTGTTACTACTGCAAACAATCTTATTGCAGCGATACTAGATAACCATATTCAACAAGGCAATAGTTTAGGCATTGATGTTAGAAGAATTTGCTGGAATAGATGTGTTGATTTAAATGACAGAGCATTAAGAAATGTTCTTGTTGGTTTAGGGGGCCGACTTAATGGTGTCCCACGCGAAGACCATTTTAATATAACTGCTGCATCTGAAATTATGGCTGTGCTTTGTCTTTCTACCGATTTAATGGATTTAAAATCTCGTGTTGGTGACATTATAGTTGCTTATAACTTTGAAGGAAAGCCTGTTACTTGCCGTGATTTGAAAGTTGAAGATGCAGTTGCAATAGTTTTAAAGGAAGCAATTAAGCCAAACTTAGTTCAAACTTTGGAAGGCACACCTGCAATTATTCACGGCGGTCCATTTGCAAACATTGCTCACGGTTGCAATACAGTAATTGCTACTAAACTTGCTATGTCACTTAGTGATTATACAATTACAGAAGCAGGCTTTGGTGCAGACTTAGGTGCAGAAAAATTCCTTGACATTAAGTGCAGAGTTGCAGGGGTAGAGCCTGATTGCGTATGTCTTGTTGCAACTATAAGGGCATTAAAATACAATGGCGGTAAAAAGGCTGAATTTGATAAAGAAGATATGTCAGCACTAAAAGGCGGTATTTGCAATTTGCTTGGTCATATTGATAACCTTACAAATGTATTTAATAGTAATGTAGTTGTTGCAATCAACAAATTTATTACAGATACAGATAAGGAAGTTGAGTTTGTAAGAAAAGAATGCGAAAAGTATGGTGCTAAAGTTGTACTTTGTGAAAGTTGGGCAAAAGGCTCTGAAGGTGCAGTTGACCTTGCAAAAGCTATTGTTGAAACTGTAGATAACAATAACAAAAATATTACTTATGCTTATGATTTAAATGACGATATTAAAACTAAGATTGAAAAAGTCGCTACCAAAGTTTATGGTGCTGCAAGAGTAGATTTTACTAAACAGGCATTAAACACAATTGCTCAATGTAAGGAATTAGGATTTAATAATTATCCTGTTTGTATTGCAAAAACTCAATATTCTTTTTCTGACGACCAAACAATGTTAGGTAGACCTTCAGATTTTGTTTTCCACATACAGGATATTCAAATTAGAAGCGGGGCAAAATTTATCGTAGCTATAGCAGGTAGTATTATGCTTATGCCGGGACTTGGTAAAAATCCAGCGGCTTGTAATATGGAAATTGACGAAAATAATGTGATTAAAGGATTGTTTTAATAATGGAAAAATCAACTAACTTTATTGAAGATATTATAAATAATGATTTGGAGAGCGGTAAACACAGCGAAATTATAACCAGATTTCCACCTGAACCTAATGGATATTTACATATCGGACACGCAAAAAGTCTTTGCATAAACTTTGGTATGAAAGAAAAATATCACGGCAAATGCAATTTGAGATATGATGACACAAACCCTGCAAAAGAAGATGTGGAATATGTAGACAGCATTAAAAAAGACATTGCTTGGCTTGGTTTTGAGTGGGACGAAGAACTTTACGCTTCTGATTATTTTGATAGAATGTATGAATGTGCAGTAATGCTAATCAAAAAAGGCTTGGCGTTTGTTTGTGATATGACAAGTGACGAAATTAGGGAAAACAGGGGTACATTGACTACTCCTGGCAAAAATTCACCTTATAGAGATAGAAGTATTGAAGAAAACCTTGACCTTTTCCGTCGTATGAAAGACGGTGAGTTTGCAGACGGAAGCAAAGTGTTAAGGGCAAAAATAGATATGGCAAGCCCTAATATCAATATGCGTGACCCTATCATTTATCGTATTTTGCGTGAAACTCATCACAGAACAGGTGATAAATGGTGCATTTATCCTATGTATGACTTTGCTCACCCGTTGGAAGATGCTTTTGAGAATATTACTCACAGCATTTGTACTTTGGAGTTTGAAGACCACAGACCACTTTATGATTGGGTAAAAATCAATTGCGGATTTGACCCAGGCCCTAGACAAATTGAGTTTGCAAGACTTAATATGAATAGAACTATTATGTCAAAAAGATATTTGAAAAAACTTGTTGACGAAGGTTTTGTTGATGGTTGGTCAGACCCAAGAATGCCTACTTTGAGTGGTATGAGAGAACGTGGTTATCCAGCTGAAGCAATTAGAGATTTTTGTGAAAGAGTAGGTGTTGCAAAAGCAAACAGCGAAGTAAACACTGCAATGCTTGAGTTTTGCGTTAGGGAAAACCTTAATGCAAAAGCAGATAGAGCAATGGTAGTTAAAGACCCTATTAAAATGGTAATAGAAGGTGTAGAAGACGAAGTTTACTCTGTTGAAAACAATCCGAACGCAGAAAATAAGGAATATCATAATGTTACTTTTAGTAATGAGATATTTATTGAAAGAGACGACTTTATGACCTTCCCACCACCTAAATACAAAAGACTTGTTGTTGGCGGTACTGTAAGACTTAGAAATTCTTACATTGTACAATACAAAAGCCATAAATGCGATAGTGAAGGACAAGTTGAAAGCGTTACTGTACAAGTTATCCCAGATAGCAAAAGCGGTGGCGTAAATGCAGGTATGAAAGTTAAAGGCGTTATCCAATGGGTAAATGCTAAAGATTATATACCTTGCACTTTGCACGAGTATGACTACTTACTTATGGACGGCGATGGCGATTTTAATGACAGATTAAATCCTAATTCTCATATTATTTATGATAAAGCAGTTGCAGAAAGCAGTTTGAAAAATGCAAAGCCTTATGATAGATTCCAATTTATGAGAATTGGTTATTATAGTGCTGTTAATAGTTATGGTCAAAATGGTAAATACGAGTTTAACAGGATTGTATCATTAAAAGATAGTTTTAATATAAACAAATAAGGAAAATTATGGAAAAAGCTAAAAAAATATTGGTGGTTTTATCTTATACCTTGCCGGGTATTATATTTGCAACATATATTTTGTTTTTGTGCTTTATGCCAAAAGAAATTGCAGTGCATTTTAATTTGCAAGGTAATGTGAATAGATATGGTAGCAAGTACGAATGGCTTATTGTAGCATTTTTATTTTATTTAGTACCACTTATTATGGCGGTAATCTTTGACAAGGTAAAAATGTCGGACAAGTTTAAAATTGTAGGCTTGAGTGTGGCAGTTGTTGTATCTATTACATTTATTTGCTTAACAATATTCTTTTTAGTAAAAACAATTAGCACAAGTGTTTCTGCAATTTTGTATTTTGAAAACAGAATTTCTGTAATACTAACATTTGTTGGTGCAGCGGCACTAATTGCAGCACATATATTGCCATTTGTTTACAATAAGGAAAGGTTTAAAAGCGAAATTGCAAAAAAATATTCTTATGTACTTTATATTTTGTTAGGGGTATGCGGTTTTGGCATAATGATTGGCACTATGTTACTTAGCAATTTCTATTCGTTTATTATCTTTTTTGCATTTATTATTCTAAGTGTTTTGGCGTGGTTTGTATTTAAAAACATTGTTAAAAAGAAAAATACAGCAAAAATTTAACTTATATAGATAATAATATTATAATAAAAATATGGATATTAAAAAAGAGATTGGTGCTAGATTAAAGCAAAGCAGAAAAGATGCTAATTATACACAAGCACAAGTTGCAAAAATGTTGCTGATGACACAGCAACAATATAGCAGATTTGAAAATGGTGTTTTTGAGTTGAATTACTCACAAATAATATTTTTATGTAAACTATATGATATTTCTGCAGACTTTTTGCTTGGACTGAAAGATATCTGATTTTAAGATAATTAAATTATAATTACAAAATTATTTTGCAATTTATGTAACTTTTATAAAGTATATTAAGCTGTTATTTATTAAAAATCTAAACAAAAAATCTACTAGTATTTAGCTAGTAGATTTTTTTATTTTATAGTAATTTTGTTTTTAATTATAGTAATTAGTCAATAACTCTAACTTTTAATACGCCAGCAAGTTTTTGAATTTCATCAAGTTTTTTGCTTTCAATTGATTTTTTCAAATCAATAATCATATATCCAACATTGCCACGAGTTGCAGTTGCGATATTTGCCATATTGTCAGCAACAATCTTTGTAACTTCGCCCACCATATTATCATTGTTTTTGTAAGCAATTGTAAGTCTATCATTGTTAGCTTTTGCAACAGAAAGTCTTGGGAAGTTAACGCTGTTTACAATGTTACCATTCTCCAAATAATCTTTAAGTTCGTTTGCTGCCATAATTGCACAATTGTCTTCCGCTTCAGGTGTAGATGCACCTAGGTGTGGTACGGCAATAATATTCTTTTTGCCAATTAGTTCGCCACAAGGGAAGTCAGTAACATATTTAGCAACTTTACCACTCTCACAAGCACTAATAATATCTGCATTATTAACAAGTTCACCACGAGCACAATTGATAATACGAACATTATCTTTCATTAATCCAATGCTGTCTTTGTTAATCATATATTTTGTTGTGTCAGTTAATGGAACGTGAACAGTAATATAATCACTATTTTTGAATATTTCATTTAAATCTGTAGTAACTTTAACATTAGCATTTAAAGTTTTTGCTGCATCTTCTGAAAGGTAAGGGTCATAACCGATAACGCTCATACCCAAATCAATACAGCTATTAGCAACCATTCTACCAATAGCACCAAGACCGATTACACCAAGAGTTTTGCCAAAAATTTCAGGTCCGATAAAAGCTTTTTTACCTTTTTCAACAAGTGCTGCAACATCACTTTGTGGGTCTAAAGCTGCTGTCCACTCAATAGCATCAACCATTTTACGGTTAGAAATTAGCATATCTGTCAAAACCAATTCCTTAACAGCGTTTGCGTTTGCACCAGGAGTGTTAAACACAACAACACCTGCATCTGTCATTTTGTCAAGCGGAATATTGTTTACGCCTGCACCTGCTCTTGCTACAGCAAGCAATGTTTTTGCGATAGGGTAGTCGTGCATTTTGAAGCTTCTCAAAATAATTCCGTCAGGGGTGTCACACTCGTTAGTCAAGTTATAATCTTTAGTCAAAATGTTGTTTACAAGTGGACTAATTTCATTTAATTTTAAAATATTGTACATTTATATGCTCCTTATTTGTTTTCTTGCTCAAATTTTTTCATAAACTCGATTAAAGCAACAATACCTTCTCTTGGCATTGCGTTGTAGATAGATGCTCTCATACCGCCAACAAGTTTATGTCCTTTGATAGAAACAAAACCTGCTTTTGCTGCTTCTTGTACAAACTTTTTGTCAAGGTCTGCATTTGGAGTAACAAATGGTACATTCATAAGTGAACGGTCTTCTTTTACAACTGAGTTTGTATAAAAATCTGAACTATCAATATAATCATAAAGCAAAGCTGCTTTTTCTTGATTGATTTTTTGCATTGCAGTAAGTCCACCAAGTTTTTTAAGGTGACGAAGTACAAGCATTGCCATATAGATTGCAAAAGCTGGTGGTGTATTATATAAGCTTTCGTTTTCTGCTTGAGTTTTCCATTTTAACATTGTTGGGCAGAAATCCATACCATCAGTAATCAAATCTTTTCTTACAATAACAAGTGTAACACCTGCTGGAGCAATATTTTTTTGTGCGCCTGCATAAATCACACCATATTTTGATACATCAACTGGCTCAGATAGTATGCTACTGCTCATATCAGCAACAACAGGGCAGTTGCACTCTGGCACATAGTTAAATTTTGTACCAAAAATTGTGTTGTTGTGACAAATGTGTACATAATCGATATCGTCACGGAACTCTACATTTTTAGGAATGTATGTGAATGTTTTATCTTTTGAAGATGCAGCAAGGCGAATATCACCATATCTGCAAGCTTCTTGATATGCTTTGTTGGAGAAGTTGCCGGAAACAATATAGTCTGCTTTGCCTTTCTTTAACAAGTTAAGTGGAACAGCTGCAAATTGTGTTGATGCACCACCTTGAACCAAAAGTATATCATAATTATCAGGCACATTCAATAATTCACGGAAAAGTGCAAGACATTCTTTATGTATTTCATCATAAAACGATGACCTATGAGACATTTCGGTTACGGACATACCACTGCCGTTATAATCTAGAAAATCTTTTTGTGCTTGCTCTAAAACTTCAAGTGGTAACATAGATGGACCAGCTGAAAAATTGTAAACTCTCATTGGAATCTCCTTTAGCATTTTGCTTTTTTAAATTTATTTTATACTCACAATTATACAACACTTTTATGCAAATTACAAGTTTATTTACATAATTATATTAATATTTTTACTTTAGTGTGATATAAGTATACTTAATAAAACACAACAGTAACAATTTTAAAAGATTAAAATTCGTTTTGAATTTTAAACGTTGATTGACATTAAATAAAGCAATTTTTATACTAAATCATTTTAATAAAACGAATTGCTAAGCCAAAAATTTTCTTAAATTGAGCAAAGTATATAAAAAAATTGCCTAATAAAAAACGCCCTAAAAACAATGTTTAAGGGCGTATTTATTTGTGTAAAGTTTTATTTTGTGATTTTGTTTGTTTTATGCAATAATACTATCAAAAATCGGGGGTAATTAGTAAAAATAGCAGATAGAAATGTAAAAAAAGAGTACATAGAATAAGTATATCTATGTACATATTATA
>OFGN01000733.1_pt1 | contig 32119 bp, 27 predicted proteins | sample 1521821 | NCBI WGS metagenome assembly OFGN01 (sample SAMEA3504094, study PRJEB24116) | mouse gut metagenome | biome: mouse gut; feature: mouse-associated habitat; material: faeces | place: Denmark | collected 2011
CATATGAGTATGACGCATGGGGCAAGCTGCTTAACGTAGACGGAGAGAAAAAAGATACGGTTGGAAAGCTGAATCTATTTCGGTATCGTGGATATGTGTATGAGGAAGAGAGAGGGCTGTATTATGTAACTAGCAGGTATTATGATCCAGAAGTTGGACGATGGATTAATGAAGATGTTATGCTGAAAACTCCTGGAATTAGCGTCTTGTCTACCAATATGTTTGCATATTGTGAAAATAATCCTGTGATGCGTTCTGACTCTAGTGGTCAATGGTTTGGAGTGGATGATTTCATTGCAGGCGCAGTTGGTGGAATAGTTGGTGCTGCCACACAACTCATTAGTGATGTTGCAACAAGTATTATGAAGGGTCCTTTAAATTATCTAGTTGGCAGACTTATGTTGGCAATGCTTTAGGAGGGGCAATAGGAGGTATTACTACGTTATATGCTGGTCCAGTTGTAGGTGCTACAGTGGGTGCTGGCGGTTCAACTTTAATTGGGCAGACACTTGAACATGTCACTGGTCGTAAAAAACGTTCTACAACAAAAATTATAAAGAATACGATTATAGATGGAACGATCGGGGCTGTTACAAGTAAATTTTTTCCATTTAAATCGCCTGGTATAACATCTGGTCGTAATAATATGGCTGCTGTATTTGAATCGGGTTTAACAAAGTTAAAAAATAAAACTGCATCAAGAATGTCGACGAAAGTTATAGGTAAAGGTATTCTATCTGGTATTGTAGGTGATATCAATTTTAACGTTTTTATGGGAACAAAAAATCTTATAGTCGGACCAGAAGAATCATATCCAAAACAACAGACATCTATTTCAACGGAAGCACTCTACTGGTGTGCGCCATAAGGAGGGAGGTGAAAAGTATGAATATTGGAATGATTTTATTGATAATTTTTCTTCCGGCTGTAGTGATGTTGGCATTTTCATTAATAAAAAAATCTGGGGATAAAGTAAGTAATAAAATGTCAGATAAAAATTTTACTGTTATGTTATCAGATATGGTTTTATGGGTAGGCGTATTTGCGTGTTTGACAGCATCAGTTGTTTTATTAGTTTTTTCATTTTTTTCAGAGGAACTTCCTCATTGGATTTTTTATGTAACTTTTGGAGGGTTTTTTTGGTCGGGGATGTATCTGATTCTGAAAACTTTAAATTTTAAAGTTATAGTAAAGGGCGAAAATATAACTGTTTTTTCGACTTTTCGAAAACCGTATTCATTTACTTTTAATGAAATTGTTTCAGCAGTACGCCAAGTCAAAAAAAATCAGGTAAAATCTGAAAGAATTGTGATTAGAACTGTAGATGGTAGAAAATTAATTGTAGAAAGTGTTGAAATTTCATATGAAAGATTTGCAAAGAGAATTCAAGCGGAAGTCAGAAGTGAATATTTGGTTGGATTTGAATAATTTTTAGTAAACAAGAATATCTCATGGAACCCGTACTTTTAGTACATGATTTCTGTGGGATATTCTTGCGTTAGAAAGGTCTGTGCAATGATATTTTTGCCAGTATTTCCTTTATAACAAACAATCCAATACAGAAGAAATCTTAACAAAGATCGTATCCTACACCTACAGCTCTGAAGGAAAAACATCCTAAGCTCTCACCTACAACGAAATCGGAAATCCACTTACTTACCGGGACGGGATGCAGTTCTCCTGGCAGAACGGCAGACAGCTTGGAGGAATGCAGCTCTCTGATGAAACGAGTGTCAGCTACAAATATAACCCAGATGGAATCCGGATTGGAAAAACCGTAAACGATACGGAAACCAGTTATTTCGTAGATGCATCAGGAACAATGCAGGCCATGAAACAAGGGGACGAGGAACTCATATTCCTGTACGATGCCACCGGAAGACGGGAAGGCTTCATCTGGTATCACGATGGCCAGAAGCAAGGCACTTACTACTACCTCTATAATATGCAAAGCGATGTCATCGGAATGGTTGCAGAGGATATGAGTCCTGTGGTAACATATGAGTATGACGCATGGGGCAAGCTGCTTAGCATAAGCGGAGAAAAGAAAGATACGGTTGGAAAGCTGAATCCATTCCGGTATCGTGGATATGTGTATGAGGAAGAGAGCGGGTTGTATTATGTATCCAGCAGGTACTATGATCCGGAGGTTGGGCGGTTTATAAATGTGGATGCATATATTTTTACAGGACAAGATTTTAATGGATTTAACATGTTTTCCTATTGTGGAAATAACCCGATCAATAGACTTGACCCAACTGGGACAATTTGGAAGTCTGTTAAAAAACTTTTTACAAAGGTATGTAATGGTATACTAAAGTTAGTAAAAAATACTTATGGTGCAGAAAGTTCAACTACTATAACAAGTGTAGAGCAAGATTACCCAATTGTTTCTGAACCATCACCGCTAACAATAAAAGCAGGGCTAAAAAACACACGTAAAGTTTTAAAGTGTGGTAATTCATCCAAACCAATTTCTGTTTATGCAACAAATGCATTTGAAAATCCAATAAAATCGTCTGCTGTCGGTTTAAAGTTAAATATATTGAATTTCACTTGGAATACAAGTCTAGCATTAGATAATATAGGAGGTTCAGGTTCAATTACTATTGGAGATACTACATATAGTTTTGGGTCGAGAATAAATATATCAGAATTAAAAATAGGATATGAGGCCTCCAGTTCTACAATTCAATGGGATGATTCAGTTAATACCGCATATGTTAATATTAGTTTCAGTGGGTGGGCTCTTGCTGCTGCATACTATTTTGTTACAACAGGGCAACCGGTGCCTTCACCGGCTTACGCACAATAATTTAGAAGAGGAGTATAACAAATGTATAGTTTGATTCGGACGTGTATAGGGGGTATTATTTTTTGTTGCATAGTTTTAAGAATAAAAAAATCGAATAAAACTCATAAGAACAAAATATTCTTTTTAGCTATTATTATTTCAATTACATTTATAACAATATTAGCTTTTATACCCTTTGAAAATATATTTATAACTTTCGCCTCGCCAGAAAAAGCTTTTCATTATTATCAGGGAAACAAAACGAAAGTTAAACTTGTTGTCAATGGGAAGGATAGTGATTTAGTGATAGGTGAGGACGATGATGTACATATTTATTTGATTGTACCTAAAGTTGCGAATGGCTGGAAAATTAGTAATGCAATAAATACGAAGTGCATTTTATACAAAACTTACAATAGAATTAATATTGGTGTTCATCAATATAAAAATACAAATGATTATTTTGTATCAATACTTGATATGAACGGTGGATACTCTCAAATAACAGATAGTTTTCAGTCAGAATTTAGTGCACTGGAGCAACCCATGGATGTACTGGAAAAAACATATGTTACATATTATACCAATATTCAAGATTTCACAGATGAATATTGGATCAATGTAAATGGTGAAAAAATTATCGTAAATGCTCAATAAGTAAATATAACAGAATGCAAGAATATCCCCTGGAATTCAGTACTTTTAGTACATGGTTTCTGGGGGATATTCTTGTGTTAGAAAGGTCTGTATAATGATATTTTTGCCAGTATTTCCTTTATGACAAACAATCTAATGCAGGAGAAATCTTAACAAAGATTGTATCCTACACCTACAGCTCCGAAGGAAAAACATCCTAAGCCCTCACCTACAACGAAATCGGTAATCCTCTCTCCTACTGGGATGGCATGGAGTTTTCGTGGCAGAACGGCAGACAGCTTGGAGGAATGCAGCTTTCTGATGAAACAGCCGTCAGCTACCAATATAATTCAGACGGAATCCGCATCGGAAAAACTGTAAATGATACGGAAGCCAGCTATTTCGTAGATGCATCCGGAACAATGCAGGCCATGAAACAAGGGGATGAAGAACTCGTATTTATGTACGATGCCACCGGAAGACGGGAAGGCTTCATCTGGTATCACGAAGGTCAGAAGCAAGGAACTTACTACTACCTCTACAATATGCAAAGCGATGTCATCGGAATGGTTGCGGAGGATATGAGTCCTGTGGTAACATATGAGTATGACGCATGGGGCAAGCTGCTTAGCGTAAGCGGAGAGAAAAAGGATACAGTTGGAAAGCTGAATCCATTCCGGTATCGTGGGTATGTGTATGAGGAAGAGAACGGGCTGTATTATGTAACTAGCAGGTATTATGATCCGGAGGTTGGGCGGTTTTTAAATGCGGATGGATATGTATCTACCGGACAGGGATTATTTGGAAACAATATGTTTGGCTATTGTGGAAACAATCCTGTAAATCGTTTTGACCCAACAGGACACTTCTGGAGTGGAGTTTGGAATTTTATCAAAACAGCTGTAACTGAAGTTGGTAAAGCAATAGGTGCCATATCTCCAGTATATGCTGGTTGTGGTGGAGCAGCAGCGATTGATGGACCACTTCTAATTGCAGATGCTATTGCACTTGGGATAGCAGCAGTATGTACTATTAGAGCTGTTAGCAAGGGAATATATATAACGGCAAAAACACCATCAATATCTCGACCAAAAACTAAAGAAAGAGAAAAGGCTATTACTATTCCACGTTCACCTAAAAAACGTGCATATTTTACAGTTAGTCCATATGATTTTACTCCTAAAGGTTTAGTTATGAAAGAATTTCCTGGAACTAAAAATGGACGCATTATTGAATGGAGAGATCCAATTAGCCAAGCAAAGATATTTGAATGGAATGAGGATTTTAGGAATGGTTCACATTACCATGCAATGATGATTGAGTGGGATGGAAAACATGACGGTATGCATTATGTTCCAGGAACTCCAGTTCCTGAACCATGGAATTGGATTTATTTTGGAGATTAAGATTTAAAATGAAAAGTAAAGAGTATTAATTTCGCTAATTGTATCACAAATCTGTCATTTTTCGGTGGAGCTTTTAAAATTGAATACTGAATATGTTAAGGTTATACAGTTACTAACTTTATTTTATAACTTTGATTCCTTGCTATGATAATTGCCTGTGCTACCAAGATTTCATGTTTTGGCGAAGGTAGGTTGGATTTCTGATAGGGTTCTGCAAATGGTTCTTTTCGCTTGATTTAAATATGATCAGTTTAAAACGATAACACATAAGATTACGAAGTTGATAGATGCATAAAGTTTCCGACAACAAGTTTATGCTTAAATGAAAAACCTAATTCCTCAACTATACTGGGGAGAATGGAGTAAGTAGAAGTCACATCTGCCAGACTGCTAGGAATTGATTTACATGGCTAACATATGTGAACCATTGCAAGGATCGTGATACTTGCAATGGTAAAAGTGACTGATACACTATTACCCAAATGGTTAGATGGCGTAGACTTGGCGGTTTCTATGTGCGCTGAGCCGAATGGACGAAGCACCTCTGTTCTAAAGGTGGAGCCTAAATGCATCGGAATTAATTTGAGTGCAACGGAACTGGGAAAAACTCTTGAGCTCCTTTGAAGGTAGAAAATGGTAATTCCGATTACCAGAGAAACGGTTGGTAACCTAAAGCTCTATTTGGACCTTTTTCATAAAAGTACCAATAATGATGATTTTCTCATATATACAACCCATGGTGGGAATCGGCATAAAATGTCGACTGATAATGTGCAGGGGATTATCAGGAAGTATACGGATATGATAAGAGATTCCTTAAAACAGATATCTAAGGAGAATCAGGAGGACTTGTATGCAGTATTAAGTCCAGACGAAAGGAACAAGATTAAAGGGCAGTTTTAATGAGATTTTAGGCAGATAAATTAATGTGAACACATAAGTATAATAAGGTTTTTTCTGCGATTCATCGGTCTGATTTTTTTGTCGGTCTATGTCCCAACAATTAATCGGTCCTTATGAGGGTCAAATCAAATCACCACATGAAGTAGTAGCCGTGACTTAGATCAGTAATCCATTTGGCATTTGTCTTGTTAGTTTTCTTTTCACAAATTTGTTTTCAGTAGGAAAAATGCAGGTTACTACAAAAGTTTTGTGGAGATCAATGCCATAACAGATTTTATACACAATTTTTAAATCTATATTCTTTCAGAGTAAAGCTGAGAGATTCAACAAAGATTATAAGGAGAATCGGCAGTAACTGAACGTTTAAGCCATAAACAAGATTATTTATACAAAGATAAAATCACATGAATTTTCGCAATATCTTATACTGAGTGAGGTGAAAGGGATGAATAAAATTATGATAATAGATACATCAAACGGAAATATTATTAACTCAAAAGAAGTGTATATACACGATGATATACTTGAAGAGTTTACTTTTAATCGTGCTGAAAAGAAATTACATCTTTCGATTGTAAAAGAAGAGAAATTCAATAGTGTAAGGTTCTCGATTGATTTTCTGAATGTAATTGGCTTTGAAATGACATCCTGCGATTTTTGGGGGCGATCCCCACATATTCTTGATTTTGAATATGTAGAAAAAGATAATACAACTATCATTCCAAAATTATTCGAAATGAAAAATAATAATGATTACCCATTTTGTGCACTAGATATTCAAGAAAAATATATCGAAACGATAATTACCTTTATTTCAGGAGATCGGTTGATAATTGCATGTAAAAGCATAATTATAGGATAATGCTTTGTTAGTTTAAATGCTTTTTGGTAATGAATGACATGTTATATTTAAAAATGTAGTCGGTGAGAGTACAACAATGATACCATACTTATGCGATTATATAAGCATGGTGGGAGGCTGATAGAGTGAGCGCATGGGGACCAAAGCTATACCAGCATGATATAGCGGAAGAAATATGAAGATACATATCCGATTCCGATGATGATCCGGTTTAAAGCGTTGGATGGCGGAAAATCCGCAGAAGGCAAAAATGAGAGCAAACGTGTTAAAAGAACTTCAACAGAAATTATTGTCTCCACAACCAGCTGAAAAAAGAATAAGCCAATACAAATTATATCACTGTGAGTGGGAAATAGGGATGTTTATGCTTATCAACTTGGTAGTAGTCATGCAAAGAAAAATGGAATATTAGGGAAATTTTTTGCTTTGTAAAAGTTGATGGGAAGTTTGGTATCCGGGGCATATCATTCCTGTTCTTCAAATTTATAAGTGGATTGAAAGTGAGATTCCATCTGATGTGTTAGAAGTGCAAGACGACTTCTATGATAAAAATCTATATGCATACTGTGACAATAATCCTGTAATGAGAGTAGATTCAAGTGGTGCTGTATGGCATTTAGCAGTTGGCGCAGTAATAGGTGTTGCAACGCAGTTTGTTATGGATGTTGGTTTTGGTTTGGCATCGGGAAGTTCACTGAAAGAGATAATGAGTTCATTGTCTCCGGTAGATTATGTGTCAGCAGCAATCGGTGGAGCGATGGCTGCATCGGGAATAACCCTTGCAGGCTCAGTAGTTGCGAATGCTGCTTTGGGAGGAACTACCTATCTAGCAAATTGTAGTTATAAAGGTGTAAAAGCAAATGCAGGTGATTTTGTTGCATCTACAGTAATCGGTGGAGTCGCAGGAAGGGTTGGTGGTGCCGGAGCAAACGGAAAGCAGATGCGAGGTGTATATAGCCGCTCGAAGCAAGTGATCAATGCAACCAAATCTGCCAGAAAAAAAGCAATGTATACTGCAAAGATAACTGCAGTGAAAAAGAAGGTTGTAAAAAGTGTTCGAAAAACCGTTCGAGCAGGTTTGTTTTCTAATGTGGGTAATTGGTTTAGAAAGTTGTTGTCAAAAAGTAAAACGTAGGAGTTGGTAACGTGAAAAAAGAATATAACCGTTATGCTAATAAACATAATATTCCAAATCTAGAGTTGTATACACAATTGCTGGGAATATTTTATGGCACTTTGGGATTGAATTCTTTACTGTGTTTTTTCAAATGGAAATATACTATGGAATCAGATTCAAAGTATGCTGTACTGTTTTTAATGCTTAGTATAGCGATGTTTATGCATACACCGGATGCGATGACAGATGAAAGGCGAGCAAATAGGGACTTGTTTGCGGTTATAGGAGCTGGAATAGTACATGGTTTTTGCACAATCCCATTCATAGTGTGGCTTCGTTTTAAAGTCCTGCTATTGTTATACGTAGTAGAAATTCTAATCGTGATATTTTTGAGTATCCGAAATTATAAAATTAATCATGGAAAATGGGGAAGGAAGTCGTGATAAGTGTGTTCGGAAGCTTGTGGTTAGCCACATAAGTTACTTGTCGGTATAGTGTATTTTTCGGTAAGTAAAAAGCGACTCAAAATTTGTTCGCCTTAAGTAGGTCGAAAATGAACAAAACTTATATGAAAGATTTGCAAAAAGAATTCAGTCTGAAGTCAGAGCAGGCTATTTGGTTGGATTTGAATAGTTTTTAGTAAGCAAGAATATTCCGCGAAATCCATTACTTTTAGTAGATGATTTTTGCGGGATATTCTTGCGTTATAAGGACTTGCGCGGCAAGACTTTACAAAAATGCGAAGTCTATAGTAAGATAAGGGGCAGAAAGGGTGATTAGATGAAATTTCGGCCATGTATTGATATTCATAATGGACAGGTGAAGCAGATTGTAGGGGGAAGCTTAAAAGACCAAGGAGATGAAGCGGTGACGAATTTTGCCTCTTCTTATGACGCGGCTTTTTATGCAGATTTATATAAAAGAGATGGGTTAAAAGGCGGACATATTATTTTGCTCAATGCAAAGGATTCGGCTTATTATGAAGAGACGAAGAGACAGGCGATATCTGCACTTGAGGCATATCCTGGGGGCATGCAGATTGGCGGCGGGATTACTGCCGACAATGCAAAAGAATATCTGGATGTGGGAGCAAGCCATGTGATCGTGACTTCCTATGTATTTAAGGGAGGACAGATAAAGTGGGAGAATTTGGAAAAGCTAAGGGATGTGGTTGGAAAAGATAAGATTGTGCTGGATGTAAGCTGCAGGAAGCGTCATGGGAAATATTATATTGTGACGGACCGCTGGCAGAATTTTACCAAGGTAGAGTTGGATGATAGAATTTTAGAAGTGTTATCACAGTATTGTGATGAGTTTCTTGTGCATGGCGTTGATGTAGAAGGCAAGGCATCGGGGGTAGAGACAGAGCTTGTAAAAATGCTTGGCCGGTTTGCAAAGATTCCGGTAACCTATGCGGGGGGAATTGGCAGCATGGAGGATTTAAGGCTGTTTGAGGAGATAAGCGGCAAAGCCGTTGACTTTACGATCGGCAGCGCGCTGGATTTGTTCGGAGGGAAGATTCCGTACGAGGATATCAAGAGATTGTAAACAAGAAAATAATAGATTATGAACACTTTATAAATTGGTTGAATAAAAACGGTGTTGATGATAAAATAAAAAACAGGGTTTACCGAGTAAAATTAGGGACAAGGAGTAAATCATGGGATTACTACAAAAAATATTTGGGACACATAGTGAGAATGAATTAAAACGTATTTATCCGATTGCGGATTATATTGAATCTTTAGAACCGAAGATGCAGGAGCTTTCTGACGAAGAATTAAGAGGAAAGACACAGGAATTTAAAGAAAGGCTGGCAAATGGAGAGACACTGGATGATATTTTGCCGGAGGCATATGCAGCAGTAAGAGAAGCATCTGTGCGTGCCATCGGACTTCGCCATTTCCGGGTTCAGTTGATCGGCGGTATCATCCTGCATCAGGGACGTATCTCTGAGATGAGAACCGGTGAAGGTAAGACGCTCGTATCTACACTTCCGGCATACTTAAATGCGTTGGAAGGAAAAGGCGTTCATATCGTTACTGTCAACGACTATCTGGCACAGCGTGACTCTGAGTGGATGGGACGCATCCACGAATTTTTGGGACTGACCGTCGGCGTCGTACTCAACAGCATGGATAATGATGAAAGAAGAAAAGCGTATAATTGTGATATTACATATATTACGAATAACGAGCTTGGTTTTGACTATTTGAGAGATAACATGGTCATCTATAAAGAACAGCTCGTACAAAGAGGACTTCATTATGCGATCATCGATGAGGTTGACTCCGTATTGATCGATGAGGCAAGAACACCGCTTATCATTTCCGGACAGAGCGGAAAGTCTACGAAGCTGTATGAGGCATGTGATATTCTCGCAAGACAGTTAGAACGCGGGGAAGCGAGCGGAGAATTCTCCAAGATGAATGCCATCATGGGTGAAGACATCGAAGAGACAGGTGATTTCATCGTCAATGAAAAGGATAAAAATGTCAGTCTGACTGCAGATGGTGTTAAGAAAGTAGAGGATTTCTTCCATATTGAGAATCTCGCGGATCCGGAACATTTAGAGATTCAGCATAATATTATCTTAGCGCTTCGCGCACATAATCTGATGTTCCGCGACAAAGACTATGTAGTGACACCGGATGACGAGGTTATGATCGTCGATGAATTTACCGGACGTATTATGCCGGGACGCCGTTATTCAGATGGACTTCATCAGGCAATCGAAGCAAAAGAACATGTAAAAGTAAAAAGGGAAAGCAAGACACTTGCTACGATCACTTTCCAGAATTTATTTAATAAATTTGATAAAAAAGCAGGTATGACAGGTACCGCGCTTACCGAGGAGAAGGAGTTCCGTGACATATACGGGATGGACGTTATCGAGATTCCGACAAATAGACCGGTACAGAGAGTTGATTTGGATGATGCGGTATATAAGACAAAGGCAGAAAAATATGAAGCAGTTGTCAATGCGGTAGAAGAGGCACATGCAACAGGACAGCCGGTATTGGTTGGTACGATTACGATCGAGATTTCCGAGCTCCTTAGCAAAATGTTAAAGAAAAGAGGAATTCCTCATAATGTATTGAACGCAAAGTTCCATGAGATGGAGGCCGAGATTGTTGCACAGGCAGGACAGCATGGCGCGGTTACGATCGCAACGAACATGGCCGGCCGTGGTACGGATATTAAGCTTGACGATGAAGCAAGGGAAGCAGGCGGACTTAAGATCATCGGTACGGAACGTCATGAGTCAAGACGTATCGACAATCAGCTGCGTGGTCGTGCCGGACGTCAGGGAGACCCGGGTGAATCCAGATTCTATATCTCTTTGGAGGATGATTTGATGCGTCTGTTCGGCTCTGAGAGATTGATGAATATCTTTAATACACTTGGTGTGGAAGACGGTGAGCAGATTGAGCATAAGATGCTTTCCAATGCAATCGAAAAAGCACAGCAAAAGATTGAAAACAATAACTTTGGAATCCGTAAGAACCTGCTCGAATATGACCAGGTTATGAATGAACAAAGAGAGATTATCTATGAAGAACGCCGCAGAGTGCTTGACGGAGAGAGCATGCGCGATTCCGTTTATCATATGATCACGGAATACGTGGAAGATACCGTTGACAGACTGATCTCGCCGGATCTGGAGCCGGATGAGTGGAATCTTCAGGGATTAAATACCGAACTTTTAACGGTTATTTCGATGGCTCCGGTAACAGAAGAAGAGGTAAAAGATATCAGCCAGAAAGAGCTGAAGCATCTTCTGAAAGAGAGAGCAGTAAAAGCGTATGAGTTAAAAGAGACAGAGTTCCCGGAACCAGAACACGTCAGAGAGTTAGAGCGTGTGATCCTCTTAAAGACGATCGATGCCAAATGGATGGATCACATTGATGATATGGAGCAGCTTCGTCAAGGTATCGGACTGCAGGCATATGGACAGAAGGATCCGCTTGTGGAATATAAGATGTATGGATACGATATGTTCGGGGCAATGACGAACGCAATCGCACGTGATACGGTCGGAACGTTATTCCGTGTCCGCGTAGAGCAGAAGGTAGAAAGAGAGCAGGTTGCAAAAGTAACCGGAACGAATAAAGATGACACTGCAGTAAATGCGCCGAAACGCAGGGATGAGAAGAAGGTATATCCAAATGATCCTTGTCCATGTGGAAGCGGTAAGAAATATAAACAGTGCTGCGGAAGAGTATAAAGGATGAAGAAAGGTGTGACAGGAGAAGCTGACACACCTTTCCTAATCTGTATATGTATATAAAATGCGCAAACTTATGTGATTATGTGAAAGAGGTGATAGTAATGGTAGAACTGGATCAGTTCAAAAGCGTAATGAATGCATATGAGGAACCATTAAAGGAAATGAGGGGATCTCTTTGACATTCCTGTAAAGGAAGAGCGGATCGAAGAGCTGGAGAGAAAGATGCAGGAGCCTGATTTCTGGGATGACGCGGATAACTCCCAACGTATCATGAAAGAAGTAAAGGGTCTGAAAGATGTGTTGGAGACGATGCAGGGGCTTTTGCAGGCGCATGAGGATATCCTGCTTCTTATTGAGATGGCATATGAAGAGAATGACGCCAGTGTCATTGAAGAATTGGAGACGGAGATTGCGGCGTTTGAGGAGAAGTTCGAGGAGACAAGAATCCGTACGCTGCTTTCCGGAGAATATGATAAGGATAATGCGATCGTGACGCTGCATGCAGGGGCTGGCGGAACCGAGTCCTGTGACTGGGCGAGTATGCTGTACCGCATGTATGTGCGCTGGGCAGAACGGAAAGGGTTTTCCGTGCAGATGCTGGATTTCCTGGATGGGGACGTGGCAGGATTGAAGGCGGTCACATTTCAGGTGAATGGAGAGAATGCATACGGTTACCTGAAAGCAGAGAAAGGGGTACACCGACTGGTGCGGATTTCTCCGTTTAATGCGGCAGGAAAAAGGCAGACGTCATTTGCGTCATGCGATGTGGTGCCGGATATTGAAGATGACATTGATATCGAGATTAATGAGGATGATTTGAAGATTGACACATACCGCGCCAGCGGCGCCGGAGGACAGCATATCAATAAGACGTCTTCGGCGGTTCGTATCACACATCTTCCAACCGGAATCGTGGTGCAATGTCAGAATGAGCGTTCCCAGCATAGCAATAAAGACAAGGCGATGCAGATGCTCAAAGCAAAACTGTATCTTTTGAAACAGCAGGAACAGGCAGATAAGGTGTCCGATATCCGCGGAGAAATCAAGGAAATCGGATTCGGAAATCAGATACGTTCTTATGTTATGCAGCCGTATACGCTTGTGAAAGACCATCGGACCAATGCAGAAAGCGGGAACGTGCAGGCGGTGTTAGATGGCGCAATTGATATTTTTATGAATGCTTATTTGAAATCATTGAGCAAAAAATAGTTGCCGTATTGCGGCAAGTGTGATAGTATTCTCTGTGTAGCGTACAAATGTATATGATACACGGACTTGGAGCGAGCGAAAAATATGGAAAAAATAAAGTATTATGTGGTGAAAAAGAAAGCTGTTCCGGAAGTCCTTTTGAAGGTAGTAGAGGTGAAGCGGCTTCTGGATACCGGAAAGGTCCAGAGTATTCAGGAGGCAGTGGAAAGCATCGGAATCAGCAGGAGTTCTTTTTACAAGTATAAGGATGACATTTTTCCATTTCACGAAGCCGAGAAGGGGCAGACCATAACCTTGGTCGTGCAGATGGATGATATGCCGGGGATACTTGCGGACATGTTGAAGATGATCTCGGAATACCGGGCAAATGTATTGACCATCCATCAAAGTATTCCGCTGAATGGAATCGCAACGTTGACACTGACGCTGGAAGTATTGTCAACGACCGGAAATATTTCGGAGATGATTGATGAGATGGAGCAGAAACCGGAGATACATTATTTAAAAATAGTAGGCAGGGAGTAGAGAGTATGGTAAACATAGCAGTATTAGGATATGGAACAGTAGGTTCAGGAGTAGTAGAGGTAATTAACACGAATGGGAAGCAGATCAATCAGCGTATCGGAGATGAATTGAACATCAAATATGTACTGGATCTTCGGGATTTTCCGGGCGATCCGGTTCAGGAAGTGATCACACATGATTTTGAAGATATCATTCAGGATGATGAAGTAGAGATCGTGGTAGAAGTCATGGGCGGTATTGAACCGGCTTATACATTTGTAAAGAGAAGTCTTCTGGCAGGGAAGAGTGTGGCAACATCGAATAAAGCGCTGGTGGCAAAACATGGTGCAGAGCTTCTTTCGATTGCAAAAGAAAAGAATATTAACTTCTTGTTTGAGGCGAGTGTAGGAGGCGGAATCCCGATCATCCGTCCGCTAAATTCTTCTATGACAGCAGATGAGATCGAAGAGATCACCGGAATTTTAAATGGTACGACAAACTATATGCTGACAAAGATGTTCTATGAAGGGGCAGATTATGATGACGTCTTAAAAGAAGCGCAGGCGAATGGTTTTGCAGAGCGTAATCCGGAAGCGGATGTAGAAGGATATGATGCCTGCCGTAAGATCGCGATCCTTTCTTCTTTGATTTCCGGGCGTCAGGTAGATTTTGAAGATATTTACACCGAAGGGATCACAAAGATCACGGCGGAAGACATGAAATATGCGAAGGCGATGGGGATGACGATCAAACTGCTTGCGTCCAGCAAAAGAGAAGATCAGAGAATGTATGCATTGGTTGCGCCATTTCTTCTGAAACCGGAGCATCCACTTTATAGCGTCAACGGTGTATTTAATGCAATCTTCGTCCACGGAAATGTATTAGGAGATGCAATGTTCTATGGAAGCGGCGCCGGAAAACTGCCTACCGCCAGTGCGGTCGTGGCGGATGTTGTGGATGCAGCGAAGCATCTGAACCGCAACATTATGACGATGTGGGCGAGCGATAAACTTGAGATTGAAGATAAGGCAGATGCCGTGAGAAGATTTTTTGTGCGCATGAGCGGAGACGAGAACGAGATGCTGCCAAAGGTAGAAAAAGCATTTGGAAAAGTAGAGCTTATCAAAGTGGAAGGCCTGGAAAATGAATTTGGTTTCCTTACAGGCGAGATGATGGAAGGCGCATACGATATCTGTGCGAGACGATTTGAAAACAGTATTCTTCATATGATACGTGTGGAGGGATAAAGATGAAATACATTGTAATGCTTGCGGACGGAATGGCTGGAAGACCGTTAGAGGAGCTGGGAGGCCGGACGACGATGGAAGCGGCTGTAACGCCGGTAATGGACAGGCTTGCTAAGGTATCGGAGATCGGTATGGTATCCATGGTGCCGCAAGGAATGGCGCCGGGAAGCGATACGGCGAATCTGTCCGTGCTTGGATATGATCCGAAGGTTTATTATTCCGGAAGATCGCCTTTGGAGGCGCTTAGTATCGGAGTGGATATGAAAGATACGGATGTATCGTTTCGATGTAATCTGGTAACACTTTCACAAGAGGAGCCTTACGAAGAGAAAACAATGATCGACCACAGTTCGGATGAGATCAGTACGCAAGAGGCGGCAGTTCTTTTGGAAGCATTAAAGGAAGGGCTTACAAGAGAAGGATATGATTTTTATCAGGGAATTAGTTACCGGCATCTTCTTGTATGGTCCAAGGGTGAGGTTGTGGAGCTTACTCCTCCGCATGATATTTTGACGAAGAAAATCGGTGAATATCTTCCGGAAGATGAAGTCTTGCGTGATATGATGGTGAAAAGTTATGAAATTCTTGAAGATCATCCGATCAATATTGCGCGGAAAGAAAAGGGACTTCGTCCTGCAAACTCTGCATGGTTCTGGGGAGCGGGAACAAGACCTGCTCTGACTGATTTTGAAGAAAAGACAGGAAAACGCGGTGCTATGATTTCTGCGGTGGATTTGCTCAAAGGAATCGCAGTAGGCGCCGGCATGAAAAATATATCGGTAGAAGGTGCAAATGGCGGACTTCATACCAATTATGAAGGGAAAGCCAAGGCTGCGGCAAGCGTGCTTCTGGATGAGGGATATGATTTTGTCTATATTCATGTGGAGGCTCCGGATGAGATGGGGCATCAGGGAAGTGCGGCAGATAAGGTAAAAGCAATCGAAAATATCGACGAAAAAATATTGTCTTTCGTTACAAACGCATTTGAGAAGGCGGGCGAAGATTATCGTATGTTGATCCTGCCGGATCATCCTACACCCGTTGAGGCGCGGACACATACCCAAGAACCGGTACCATATCTTCTGTATGACAGCACGAAGGCGCAAAACGGCATGGAAAAGTATCAGGAGAATACGGCGGACAAAAGCGGGATTCTATGGAACGACGGATATCGGCTCATTGATCATTTGTTTGAATGTTAGGAGGTACTTTCTAAGGAGGTTGTCAAAATGGAAAAAATCTCAATCAGCGGTGTGACGGCTGATAAGAACATAGCGTGTATTTCTGTAATTGGAATTGAGGATAAGCCGGGGGCTGCGTTCAGGATATTCAGTATGTTGGCAAGACACAATATCAATATTGATATTATTCTGCAGTCGGTAGGCCGGGAAGGAACAAAAGATATTTCATTTACCATAGCACAGGATGATGTGAGTAAAGCATTGAAACTTCTGGAAGAGAGGAAAGAGAATCTGACAATCAAAGAGATGAAACATAAGGAGGATGTGGCAAAGATATCGATTGTAGGCGCAGGGATGATGACCAATCCGGGAATCGCGGCGAAGATGTTTGAGTCGTTTTATAATTCCGGAATCAATATCAATATGATATCTACATCTGAAATACGGATCACGGTGTTCATTGATGAGAAAGATACCGATAAAGCGCTGCTTGCGGTACACGATGGATTCGGATTGGCAGAATAATGATATATGAGGAACACTTGGGCTGGCGATTCTTGCCAGCCCTTAATTTTATCCCAATGTCCGGCTCAGCGTGCTGTTATGGTAGTCGGTGCAGAAGGTCACGTCTTCTCCGAACCATTCCGGCGGTGTAAAGCGATTGGCTTCTTCTTCTGTCTTGAATTCTACTTCGGCAAGTTTGAGCGGAGCCAAAGGGCCCTCGAAGATATCCAGTTCAATCGTAAGCCTTTCCGTGAGCGGAATGAGATATCTTCTTTTCGATATCAGAATGCCGTCGATTTTTTTACGCAGGTGTTCGTAAGAATCCCTGGTCAGGGGAAGGTTGTATTCCTCCCGCACCATCAATCCTTTTGATTTGTAAGTCAGGATATAGTTGTCATCGTCTTTGCGGATGCGTACGACCGGGGCGGTGGAGAGATATCCTTGCTCTAAATGATGCATTTCGTAAGCAGCTAAAGAGAAAGGAATTTGATCAATTAAATATTTGCGTTCGATTTCCATGTGTGAGTAACTCCTTTTAAAGTTTGGTTATGCATTTATGATACATGGGAATGGATAAGAAGTAAACAAGGCAAGATACAATTTATTTGCAATTTATCGAAGGCTTTGTTAGAATGCAAATGAAATCATATAAGACAAACGTATTGTAATTAAGAAGAATAGGAGGAACTTGACGTGAAAAAAGTATGTGTATTTTTAGCAGACGGTTTTGAGACGATCGAAGGGCTTACTACAGTAGATGTGCTTCGAAGAGCAGGCGTAGAAGTGGACACCGTGTCTATCCAGGAGACCAAGACGGTGACAACTTCACATGGAATTTCACTGCAGGCGGATAAGCTGTTCGATGAAGTGGATTATACGGAAAAAGACATGATCGTGCTCCCGGGCGGAAGTGTAGGAACGGAGAATCTGGATGCACATGAAGGTGTAAAAGAAGTGGTCGGGCAGTTCGTAAAAGCAAGCAAATATGTAGCGGCGATTTGTGCGGCGCCAAGCATTCTTGGCAAAATGGGATATCTGGAAGGAAAGAAGGCGGTGGCACATCCAAGTATGACGCAGTTTTTATATGGCGCAGAGGTACAGGACGACCCGGCGGTAAGAGACGGATATATTATAACAGGACAGGCAATGGCGGCATCTTTGGAATTCGCATTGCTGATTCTTGAGAGCCTGGAAGGAAAGGCAGCAGTGGATAAGGTCTGTGAAGGAATCGTCCGTTAGGAAGAAGGGGACAGGAACGTATGCAGAAAAAAACGAAACGAAGCATTGCGGCAGTGATCTTGATTGTTGCAGTGATTGGAATTGCTTTTGCGGTATGGCCGAAAGACTTTGATGCGAAAGCATATGTACAGGCGGTATTGGATCTTACATTTCAGGAGGATGTCGTGCAGGCATCCGCGGTGATAGAAGGAACGTCCAGAGTAGAATTGCGGGAACAGTATAAGAATACGATCGCACAATTTGTGACAGACCATATTACGGGAGGAACAGACATCAGCGCCGGCAGAAATGAGGATTTTGAAAAATTAGCTGCCGATATTTTCAGGATCATGCGTTACGATGTCCGGGAGGCTAAGAAGATCCATAAAGATAAATATGAAGTAGAGGTAAAGATTCATCCGGCAGATGTCTTTGAAAAATTTGTGGAAGGCGTAAAGCAGGATTCTGAGGAATTACTGAAAAAGGCGGAGGCGGGAGAATATGCAGGAACGGAAGCAGAAATCAACGAGCAGATGCAGTATGAGTTTGTCTTGCATGCATATCATCTCCTGGAAAGTGCATATGAAGACATTTCATATAAGGAAGAAGAAGCGGTTATTCTGTCTGTAGAGCGGGGGGAAGACAAGACTTTTGAAATCAACGAGGAAGAATTCCGGGAATTTCTTATAAAAATTGTGGGATTAGGTGAAATTGAAGACTAGCAATTTTTTAAAGAATATGATATACTACAACAATGACTGTGATTATATAGGAGTCGAGAGTTTTCATAATTTCTTTGTATATAGACGGGAAAAATATTTTAAGGAGGAAACGATAAATGAGTTTACAAGTGGAAAACATGGAGAAGAACATGGCAAAACTTACAATCGAAGTTTCTGCCGAAGAGTTGGAAAAAGCACTTCAGAGTGCATATCAGAAGCAAAAAGGAAAAATCACGATGCCAGGTTTCCGTAAAGGAAAAGTACCGCGTCAGATGATCGAGAAAATGTATGGAGTAGAGGTTTTCTACGAAGATGCAGCAAATGCATTGATTTCGAAGAATTATGCGAAAGCATATGACGAATGCGGTCTGGATATCGTATCTCAGCCAAGTATTGATGTTGTGCAGATTGAAAAAGGAAAGCCATTCATTTTCACAGCAGAAGTAGCGGTGAAACCGGAAGTAACACTTGGCGAATACAAAGGACTTGAAGTAGAGAAGTTCTCTAACAGAGTAACTCAGAAAGAGATCGAAGAAGAACTTGTAAAAGAGCAGGAGAAGAGCGCAAGAGAAGTTATCGTAGAAGGACGTCCGGTACAGGATAAAGACGAGGTCGTATTAGATTTTGAAGGTTTTGTAGACGGTGTTGCATTCGAAGGCGGCAAGGGTGAAAACTATCCGTTAGTAATCGGTTCCGGTTCTTTCATTCCGGGATTTGAAGAACAGCTGATCGGTGTGGAAGCAGAGACAGAAACAGAAGTGAAAGTGACTTTCCCGGAAGAGTATCATGCAGCAGAGCTTGCAGGAAAAGAAGCAGTGTTCAAATGTACCGTACATGAGATCAAAGCAAAAGAACTTCCGGCGTTAGACGATGAATTCGCGGCAGAAGTATCTGAATTTGATACATTAGAAGAATACAAGGCAGATATTAAAGCAAAGATCAAAGAGAGAAAGATTGCAGACGGAAAGAGAGCACAGGAAGATCAGGCAGTAGAAAAAGCGATTGCCAATGCTTCTATGGAGATTCCGGATGCGATGATCAATACACAGACAAGACAGATGATGGATGAATTTGCTCAGAGAATTCAGGCCCAGGGAATCACAATGGAACAGTATACACAGTTTACGGGTATGACAGCTGAGAAGATGATGGAAGAATTCAAGCCTCAGGCTGTAAAACGTATTGAGACAAGATTAGTATTGGAAGCGATTGCAAAAGCGGAAAATATCGAAATCAGTGATGAAAAACTGGATGAAGAGATTGCAAAAATGGCAGAAGCATACCAGATGGAAGCTGATAAGTTAAAATCTTTCATGGGTGAAAATGAGAAAAAGCAGATGAAAGATGATATGGCAGTTCAAGAAGCAATAACATTTATCGTGGAGGCAGCAGTAGAAAAATAGTCTGCCGGAAGGTCAGGAGGTAAATATGAGTTTAGTACCTTACGTCATTGAACAGACAAGCCGCGGAGAACGTTCTTATGATATTTTTTCAAGATTGTTAAAAGACCGTATTATTTTTCTGGGGGAAGAAGTGTCAGATGTATCTGCTAATTTAATTGTATCCCAGCTTTTGTTCTTAGAAGCAGAAGATCCGGAAAAAGATATTCAGTTTTATATCAACAGCCCGGGAGGTTCCGTAACTGCGGGAATGGCAATCTATGATACCATGCAGTACATCAAGTGCGATGTATCTACGATCTGTATGGGTATGGCGGCAAGCATGGGAGCATTCTTACTGGCAGGCGGTACAAAAGGAAAACGTTTTGCGCTGCCCAATGCAGAGATTATGATCCATCAGCCGTCAGGCGGTGCACAGGGACAGGCGACAGAGATTCAGATTGCAGCAGAACATATTTTAAAGACACGTCAGAAATTAAATCAGATTCTTTCTGAAAATACAGGACAGAGTTTGGATGTGATCCGTATGGATACGGAGAGAGATAACTTTATGTCTGCACAGGAAGCAAAGGACTATGGTCTGATCGATGAAGTGATTGCGGACCGCAAAAAGTAAATGACAAGAGGGGTTGTCCAAAGGGCATCCCCTTTCCGTGTAAAAAAGAGGTGAGTATATGGCAGGAAAAAATGAAGTGGTGAGATGTTCTTTTTGTAACAAAACGCAGGCACAGGTACGCAAATTGATCGCGGGACCAAATGGGGTCTATATCTGCGATGAATGTATAGAAGTGTGTTCTGAGATCATAGAAGAAGAGTTTGAAGAATACGAAAGACAGTCAGACAGCCTTGCAGATATTAATCTGTACAAGCCGGAAGAGATTAAGCAGTTTCTGGACGATTATGTGATTGGTCAGGAAGAGGCAAAAAAAGTCCTGTCTGTAGCAGTATATAATCATTACAAACGAATTTTAGCCGAAAAGAATCTGGGCGTAGAGCTGCAGAAAAGCAATATTCTGATGCTTGGTCCTACGGGAAGCGGAAAGACGATGCTTGCCCAGACGCTTGCAAAGATTCTAAACGTGCCATTTGCAATCGCAGATGCAACCGCGCTTACAGAAGCAGGATATGTTGGAGAAGATGTGGAAAATATTCTTCTTAAAATCATCCAGGCGGCAGATGGCGATGTGGAACGCGCAGAGTATGGCATTATTTATATAGATGAGATTGATAAGATCACAAGAAAATCAGAGAATCCTTCCATTACCCGAGATGTATCAGGGGAAGGTGTGCAGCAGGCACTTTTGAAAATCATAGAGGGAACCGTTGCGTCTGTTCCTCCGCAGGGAGGGAGAAAGCATCCGCATCAGGAACTGATCCAGATTGATACCAATAATATTTTGTTCATCTGCGGCGGAGCATTTGAAGGAATCGAGAAGATGGTAGAGCGCAGGATCGATCGTAAATCGATTGGATTTAATGCGGAAATCGGAAACAAACAGGAAGAGGATATCGATGCTTTATATCAGCAGGTACTTCCGCAGGATTTGGTAAAATTCGGTTTGATTCCGGAGTTGGTAGGCCGTGTTCCGGTAACAGTAGCATTGCATCTGCTGGATAGAGATACGTTGATGCGTATATTGACAGAGCCTAAAAATGCGATCGTAAAACAGTATGAAAAGCTTATGGAGTTGGATGATGTGGAGCTTGGCTTTGATTATGATGCGTTGGAAGCGATAGCGGATCTGGCGATTCGAAGAAAAACGGGAGCCAGAGGACTTCGTGCCATTATTGAGAATATCATGATGGATACGATGTATCATGCACCATCTGATCCGACAATCCGTTCATGCAGAATTACAAAGGAAGTTGTGACGAATGGCGCCGCACCAATATATGGAAGAGAAGACTATTCAGAAAGTGCATAATAGGAAGAAAAGTGGGACGGACACAAAAGGAATCAGTGTGTCTGTCCTTTTACTAATATAGAGAAAAATAGACTTGAAGATACGAGGGGTTAAAAGACATGAGTGAAAAGATGAGTTGTTTGCCGATGGTACCTCTTCGCGGAATGACGATTATGCCGGAGATGGTTGTACATTTTGATGTTAGCAGACCACGTTCCATAGAAGCAGTACAAGAGGCAATGCAGGAAGAGCAGGAGATATTTCTCGTGACGCAAAAGTCCGTGGAGATAGAAGATCCCGGAATGGAAGATGTATATGAGATAGGAATTGTTGCCAGAATCAATCAGATCATAAAATTACCGAAGCATATTTCCCGTGTACTGGTGACAGGAGGGAAACGGGCAAGACTGAAAAAAGTGATACAGAAAGATCCTTATATGGAGGCAGAGATAGAGATTCTGGAAGAGGAAGAATTAACGATTCAAGAGGAGCTTACCTTGGAGGCGATGATACGAAATCTGAAGGAAGTGTATATGGAATATTCCATGAAGATGCCGAAAATCAGTAAGGAAACACTTAGCCACATTACAGAAATTACGGATCTGGTGAAGCTGATCAATGAGATAGCGGCGAATATTCCGATGCATTATAAAGAGCTGCAGGAGATTCTTGATGCGACGGATATCAATGAGCGTTATGAGACCTTGGTATACAAGCTGGCAAATGAGATCCAGGTCTTGAATCTGAAAGAGGAAATCCAGAAAAAAGTAAGGGCAAGAGTTGAGCAAAGCCAGCGTGAATATATACTGCGGGAGCAATTAAAACTGATCCGGGAGGAATTAGGAGACGAGACAACGATAAGCGATGCCGAGGAATTTGAAAAGCAGGCCAAAGAGCTTCAGGCTTCGGATGAAGTGAAAGAAAAACTGAAAAAAGAGATCGGCAGATTTAAAAATACGATGAACAGTCCTTCTGAAAGCGGTGTGCTTCGCACATATATCGAAACAATGTTAGAGATGCCTTGGGATAAGATGCAAAAGGAACATCAGGATATTGTTCTTGCAAAGAAGATTCTGGAAGAAGATCATTATGGGCTTTTTGAGGTGAAGGAACGTATCCTGGAATTTCTGGCAGTGCGTGCCATGGCTCCAAAAGGAAACACTCCGATACTGTGTCTGGTAGGACCGCCGGGAACCGGGAAAACGTCGATTGCCAGATCGCTTGCCCGCGCGTTAGAGAAGCCATATGTGCGGATTTCTCTTGGAGGGGTGAGAGATGAAGCAGAGATCCGAGGCCATCGCAAAACGTATGTAGGCGCGATGCCGGGGCGTATCGCAAATGCTCTTCGCCAAGCAGGCGTGAAGAATCCGGTCATGCTTTTGGATGAAATCGATAAAGTAAGTACGGATTATAAAGGGGATACTTTCTCTGCACTCTTAGAAGTTCTTGACAGTGAGCAAAATGTAAGGTTCAGGGATCATTATCTGGAAGTACCGATGGATTTGTCAGAGGTGGTATTCATTACAACTGCCAATACGCTGCAGACGATACCAAGACCGCTTCTGGACCGTATGGAAGTGATTGAGATCAACAGTTATACAGAAAATGAGAAGCTTCATATTGCGCAGCAGCATCTGATTCCAAAGCAGATTGAAAAGCATGGTCTTACAAAAAAAGTACTGACGATCAGTAAAGGTGCGGTCTGGAGAATTGCAAGGAATTATACAAAAGAAGCAGGCGTACGTCAGATGGAGCGAAAAATCGAAGAGATATGCAGAAAAGCGGCCAGAGCTTTGCTTGAGACGGACAAAGAGAAATTCAATGTGACAGAAAAGAATCTCAAAAAATATCTCGGAAAAGAAAAATTCAGTTATCAGATGGTAAATGAAGCGGATGATATTGGTATTGTAAGGGGACTGGCATGGACCAGCGTCGGCGGCGATACATTGCAGATTGAAGTGAATGTCATGCCTGGAAAGGGCGAGATGATCCTGACCGGACAGATGGGAGATGTGATGAAGGAATCAGCGCAGACAGGTATCAGTTATATTCGCTCTATTAGCAGAGAATATGGTATTCCAGAAGATTATTTTGAAAAGCATGATATCCATATTCATATTCCGGAAGGCGCGGTTCCAAAAGACGGACCTTCGGCGGGAATCACGATGGCAACGGCGATGCTGTCGGCAGCAACAGGGAAAAAAGTACATGCGGATTTGGCCATGACAGGTGAGATCACACTTCGGGGAAGGGTGCTTCCGATCGGAGGATTAAAGGAAAAACTGCTGGCAGCAAAGAATGCAGGAATTCGCAGGGTACTTGTACCAAGAGAGAACATCAATGATGTACAAGAGATATCAGACGAGATTAAAAAAGGACTGGAAATCATACCGGTAACTCAGATGAAAGAAGTATTAGAAGAGGCTCTGGTATAGGTTTGGACGAAAAGGAGAAGACTATGGTTATACGTAATATTGACCTTGAGACGGTGTGCGGAATCACAAGTAAACTACCTGAGAATACGTTGCCGGAGGTTGCGTTTGCAGGAAAATCTAATGTAGGGAAATCTTCCCTGATTAACGCGTTGATGAATCGAAAATCTTATGCCCGCATTTCGGCAACGCCGGGGAAGACGCAGACCATCAATTTTTATAATATCAATCAGGAATTATATCTTGTGGATTTGCCGGGCTATGGGTATGCAAAAGTATCCGAAAAAGAAAAGATGGAATGGGGAAAGCTGATCGAGCGTTATCTTCATGGTTCCTCGCAGTTAAAAATCGTGTTTCTTTTGATCGATATCCGCCATGCCCCGTCTGCAAATGATAAGATGATGTATAGCTGGATCATCGACCAGGGATTTTATCCGGTCATCATTGCTACGAAGCTGGATAAGATCAGACGAAGCCAGAAGGATAAACAGTTAAAAATCTTAAGGGAAGGTCTGGAGCTTTTAAAAGGAACGAAGATCATTGCATTTTCTGCAGAGACAAAGCAGGGAAGAGATGAGATATGGGAATTTATAGAACAGACTTGTATGGAGCAAACTAGTATCGAATAAACTTGTACAGAGCAGACCGTATAGAATAGTTAGAGGTGGAAGAGAATGCAGGATACGCGTCCATATTGGAAAATAGCAGTGAGCCTGTTATTCAGCCTGACGGCAACAATTCTTTTTGTGTATGTGGGTTGGAAACTGGCGTTGTATTTTATGCCGTTTGTAATCGGATGGGTGATATCGGTAATCGGGTCGCCGATTGCAAAATGGCTGGAAAAGAGATTGAAGATTAAAAAGAAACTCGGTTCGGCATTGATCATCATATTGGTGTTGGCGGCAATCGTAGGCACATTATATGTGGGAATCGGCAAACTCATAGAAGAAATCGGTAATTTTATCAGAAGTTTTCCGGAAATGTATCAGGAATTGGAATCAGGGATAGACCAGATTGGCAATACACTGACGGGAATATTAAGACTTCTCCCGGCAGGCGTAAGACAGGCAGGGAATGTTTTAATTGTGAATTTTGATGAGTATATGGGAGAATTTATCAACCGTATCAGCGAACCTACCATGAGTGTTGCAGGAGGCGTGGTAAAACAGATTCCGGCAATCCTGGTCGGATTCATCGTAGCCGTGATGTCAGCTTATTTTTTTATCGCCGACCGGGAAGAAGTCCTTGCATGGTGTGACAGGGTAGCGCCGGAGGCGATCAAAGACAGGATGAAACTTGTGAACCATAATTTCAGGTATGCAGTAGGAGGCTACGTGAAAGCGCAGCTGAAAATCATGGTAGTGGTGGCGGTAATTTTGCTGATCGGCTTGAATGTGATTGGAGTAAAATATGCCGTGTTGCTTTCGATTTTAATTTCTTTTGTAGATATGATTCCGTTCCTGGGAACGGGAACGATCATGATACCGTGGTTTTTGTATAAGTTTCTGATAGGAAGTTATGAAATCGCAGTCGGACTCGTAGTCTTGTATGTAATTACGCAGGTTACCAGACAGCTGATTCAGCCAAAGCTGGTGGGCGACAGTATGGGACTCAATCCATTATTGACATTGTTTTTGCTGTATTGGGGATATAAACTTGGAAGCGTGATCGGACTTTTAGTATCAGTGCCGATTGGAATGATCGTTATCAATATGTATAAAGCAGGCGCATTTGACTATCTTTTGGATGATGTTAAAATTTTGATGGAAGGGGTCTTAAGCCTTCGTAAAAGGGATGAGGAGAAAGGAAAAATAGCCAAAAAGTAAGATATATATTTAGAAGTTTCGACGAAAAACGGAATATCTGTATCAAAAAGATGCAAAATCGGGCGAAAAGTGTATAATTATACACGGTACGCGCATATGCAATATCAAAAGAAAGGAAGAGGAAAATGAAAAGAATGAAAAGAGTGTTAGCGGCTTCGTTGGCATTTTTCATGGTTGTTTCATTGCTGCCTGTAAGCTCCGTTCAGGCAAGTAATGAAAGACTGCTGAATTTAGCTTTAAATAAGCCCGCTACAGAATCAAGTGTCTATCCTGGTACGCAACGTACTGCACAAAAAGCAGTTGATGGTATCGGCAATGAAGACACTGAATCAAGATGGTCCACAAAGAGACTTGGGACCGGGACACCGGCAGAGCAATATGATCCGAATATGGAACAATGGATGATGGTAGATATGGGAGAAGAATATACTGTCAACCAGGTGAATATTGACTGGGAAGGTGCATTTGCAAAGAAGTATGTTATTCAAGGCTCTTTAGACGGAGAGACATTTGAAAACGTAGTTGAAACAGGAGTAACAAGCGCTGGAATGAAAGAACATACAGGACTGGAATTTAATGCCCGCTATGTTCGTATTTTATGCCAGGAACCGAAAAATGCAAGCTGGGGATATTCGATCTATGAGTTAGAAGTATATTCTGATGATGTGATTGATGAAACATACGAGGTTACCGCAGCAGAGATTATTGCAGAAGTAGAAAATGTCGCTCCGGTATTAGCAGAAGACGGACAATCCCTCGTATTGCCGGAAGTTCCGGAAGGTTATGAGATCAGCCTGTACGGTACCGACAATGCCCAGGTGATAAGCAAAGACAATGTTGTATATCAGCCAATCGTGGACATGCCGGTGAAGGTAATGTACCAGGTAGTAAATACTGAGGATGCAGAAGATAAGGCGGCGTCTTCCGCAGATGCACCGACAATTATTATTCCGGGCAAATATGAGATCGACGGTGATAATGAGAAACCAAATGTTGTGCCGGGCTTAAGAGAATGGGATGGAGCTGAAGGCACATTTGAACTGACAGAAGAATCACGCATTGTCTACACAGAGGAAAGTCAGAAAGCAGCAGCGCAGATACTTAAGACATATATAAAAGATATGTTAGAGATGGATACTCCGGTAGTATCAGGTGAAGCAAATGCAGGAGATATTGCGTTTGAAACAGCTTATACAACGGAAGAACTTGGCAGCGAAGGCTACTATATGAACATCGATGATGTAGTGACGATTTCTGCTCCGGCAGATACAAAAAGCGGATGGCTTTACGGAGCGGCATCCATCACACAGATTTTATATCAGAGTGATGATTTTACAGCGCCGAAAGGTCTGACAAGAGATTATCCGCAGTACGAAGTACGTGCCGGAATGATTGACGTAGGAAGAATGTATATTCCATTGGAATACTTAGAAGAAATGACAATTTACATGTCATTCTATAAAATGAATGAGGCGCATATCCATATTAACGATTACTGGGGACAGTCCGGATACAGCGCATTCCGTCTGGAAAGTGAAGTATTCCCGTCCATTACAGCAAAAGACGGATATTATACAAAAGCGGAATACAAACAATACCAGAAAGATATGAAGGCATATGGCGTTGATGTTATCACAGAGATCGACGCACCGTACCACGCAGATGCATTCAAAGATGTTGAGGGAGTAGTAATGTGGAAAGCAGGCTACCTTGATATCAGAACAGAAGATGCATACAATGCTAACAGAGAGTTTATGGAGCAACTCATTGATGAATATTTAGACGGCGAGGATCCGGTTATCCAGAGCAAGAATTTCCATATCGGAACAGATGAGTATGATAAAACATATGGAGAGCAGATGCGTAAATGGACAGATCATTTTGCAAAATATGTAAATGCAAAAGGTTACCAGAGCCGTGCATGGGCATCTTTAGGAAAGAACGGTTTTAAGGGTACCACACCTGTAACAAATGAAATCGTTATGAACTTATGGGCTCCTTATTGGGCAGATGTGCATGAAACTTATAATGCAGGATATGATGTTATCAATACATATGGCGGATGGTTATACATCGTACCGGCTGCAAATGCAGGGTACCCAGATCGTTATGATACAAAACGTTTGTATGAGAAGTTTGAGGTAAATGACTTCAAATCAGGAAGAAATCCATCCGGGGAAGCAATCATGCCGGTTGCGCATCCTCAGACAAAAGGTGCATCTTTCGCATTGTGGAATGATATGACATCTTTTAGAACAGGATTTTCATGGTTTGATATTTATGACCGTATCAAAGATGCAGTTTCTCTTGTATCTGAGAAGACATGGTACGGAGAAGATGACAACGGTCAGACATACGAAGAATTCAGAGAGAGAATTGACGCTTTGCAGAACAAAGTACCGAATGCCAATCCAGGACGTTTCGTAGAGTCCGATACGGATGTGATCGCAGACTATGAATTCAATGAAGATGGAACGGCTGTTATTGATGGAACGACAAATGGTTACGATGCAGTATTAACAGGTGCCGAGGCAAAAGATGGAGCAGTTGCTTTTGATGGAAATGGCTATTTGTCACTTCCAATGAATAGTATCGGTTATCCATATACCGTACTTATGAATGCGACCATTGACGAGTTGGCAGAAGAGGCAACATTGTTCGCAGGAGCAGATGGAACGTTCTATGTAAACAAACTCGGAAAATTAAGTTATGCGCGTGATCAGTATGAATTTACATTCAATTACACACCGAAAACAGGAGAAGAGATGGCGATTGCATTGACATGTGATGCAAAGAACCTGACTTTATATGTGAACGGAAAAATGATTGGCACAGGTAAGCTGACCAATGAAACAATTGCCGGAAAGACACAGCAAAGTTCTACATTTATCCTACCGGTAGAGAGAGTATTTGAACATACCAAAGGTACATTGAAAGAGATGTCCATCTACAACCGTGTCTTAAGTGCAGAAGAAATCTATAAGGAACTTGGAATTGCCCGTGAGAATCTCGCATTGAATAAAGAAGTAAGTGTATCCGGATTAGAAGTAAATGACGGAAGATTTACAGCGGATAAGGCAGTCGATGGTATCGTGACAAAAGAATCAAGAGTATCTTTTGCGAAGGATCAGGACGAGCAGTGGCTGCTGGTTGATTTAGGAGATGTTAATACCATCAGTGAGGTTGTTATTAATTACGAATCTGCAGTAGGAAAATATGAGATTCAGGTATCCGAAGACGGAGAAAATTTTGAGACAGTATATGTGAAAAATGAGGCAACTACAAATGGTCCGGAAGTGATTGAGACAATTACGATCGATCCTGTAGATGCACGTTATGTCAAATACGTACAGAAAGAAAGATGGAAACATTCTGGAAATGGAAAGTGGTACAGCGGAAGCATTTATGAGTTTGAAGTATATGCGCCAATCGTTACAGTACCAAAACCATCTAAGAATGCATTGGTTGCAAAAGGACCAAACAGCAGTGGTTCCCTGTCTGCATCCAGACAAATCGGACCAAGTACGACAAACTATGTAGACGTAGAATTTGATATGTATACTTCTATAGAACCGACACAGACCAATACGGCAGTCGGACTTGGAAGTACAGATTCCAATTATACTGCATATGGTCAGGTGCCGGTTATCGTTCGTATGTTTAGTGACGGATGCTTTGGCGCTTACAATGGTAAGACAGGCGGTTATGTACAGAGTAAGGTTGCATTTACACAGAATGAGAAATATCATGTTCGCGTAAATGTAAATCTGGAAGACAAGACTTATAGCGCTTACGCTACAGGACCGGATGGAGTAGAACAATGTTTTGCTAAAAACTACGGATACCGTGCAGCGGCTCCGAGTGAAATCGGAAAAATCTATTTGTTCAATAATGAAAGACCGGAAGGAAGTTACTGGCTGGAAAGAATCAGCGTCAAGGAAGCAGATGTAGATACTTCTGTTGTATATGACAGAATTGCTGAATTAGAAGAGTTCCTGACAGCATCTATCAATACAGAAGCTAAGATGGACGCATTACAGGCAGCGTTGGCTGAAGTAAGAGCGAAAGCAGACGATTACACATTAAGAGAAGAAAACCTTGCAGCACTGGATACGGCTTACGAAGCATTCATGGCGAAAGAAGAAGGCAAAGTCAGAATCGGAAGCTTCAACATTGCGGCAAATAAAAAACCGGATGTTGACAAGATGCGTGAACAGCTGGAAAAATACGATGTAGACATCGCAGGTATCCAGGAAGTAGACAAGAACACGCAAAGAAATCCATATGATATGTTAGCTACTTTCCAGGGAGATGTATATCAGAACATTTTCTATAGTAGAGCAATCGATTTCCAGGGCGGACAGTATGGTATCGGTACAGTATCAAAAGCAGAGCTTAGGGACGGAACCACTACGATGCTGGAAAGCGCCGGAAATGAACAGCGTGTATTCCAGAGAAATGTCGTGGAATTAGGCGGATGTGAAGTGGCATTCTACAATACGCATTTATCATATGAAAGTATGGAACTTCGTCATGAGCAGATGAATACCGTAAAAGCAGCTATGGATGCAGATCCGGTAGAATACAAGATTATCGTGGGTGATTTCAATGCCGATCAGTATCACGAAGAATTCGAGGAAATCTTCGGAGCAGATTATAACATCGCAAACGGTATGAATGGAATCTTCCAGGATACTTTCAATGGCGTGGATGACACGATGGAAGTAAATTGTGTAGATAATATTATTACATCAAAGAATATCGAAATCGAAGTGGTTCAGATGGTTGCCAACAAATTATCTGATCACAATATGTTCTTTGCTGATGTGACATTCAAGACAGAACCGGTAAAAACGGACAAAGAAGATCTTAAAGCACTTATCGCATATGCGAAGGAAGCACAGGAAGCAGATAACTACGAATATCTTGTGCCTACAGTAAAAGCGTTGTTTGAAGAGGCATTGGCAGAGGCAGAAGCAGTTGATGCAGATATCTATGCTGATCAGGAAACAGTCGACGCAGCATATGAATTACTTCTTAGCAGAGTACACCTTCTGGATTTTACAGGTAATCCGGGAAGCTTAGAAGTCTTGGTAGACCTTGCAGGCAAAGAAGTAGAAGCGGAATATACAAAAGAAAGCTGGGCTCCATTTGCAGCAGCTTTGGCTGAAGCAAACAAATTGCTGGAAGATGCAGATGCTTTGCAGGCAGAACTGGATGCAGCATATACGGCACTGGATACAGCAATGAAAGCATTGGAAAAGATTCCGGTAGATAAGACGAAACTTGCTAAATTGGTACAAGAAGCAAATGCATATGAAGCGGACATCAGCAATTATGTAGAATCTACAACTCAGGAATTCTTAGCGGCACTCGTAGATGCAAGAGCAGTGCTTGACAATGATAAAGCAATCCAGGCAGAAGTAGAATCTGCATATAAAGCACTCTTAAAGGGAATCTTTGGATTAAGAGAAGTACCGAACAAAGATAAGTTAAAAGAGTTGCTTGGTCAGGTGGAAGCTATGGACTTAAGCGCATACAGCGCCAAGACAGCAAAAGCAGTGAGAGCAGCATATGCAGAAGCAGTTGCTGTAGCAGCAGATAAGAATGCAGATCAGGCGGAAGTAGATGCAGCAGCAGCGGCATTGGAAGAAGCAATCGCAGCAGCGAAGGCAGAAGAGAAAGGCAGCCAGAGCGGCAGTGTATCTGATAATGTATCCGGTGAAAAAACATCAGGATCAGACCATAAAGTAGCTTCTGACAATGGAAGCAAGACAAATACAACAAGCAAGAGCGCAAGCAACACAGCAGCAAAAACCGGCGATGATGCAAACGCAGCAATCCCGGCAGCAGCAGGACTTGCAGCAATTTTAGCAGCATTACTTGTATGGAAGAAGAGAGCATAAGTTAGGTGAAAGGGTTGTGACCTTAGTTGGTCACAACTTCTTTTTATGATATAGGAAAGTTCGTACTTTCCTATATCATAAAACGCTCCGCGGGATGCGCACTGCGGCGTACAATGA
>OFGN01000736.1_pt1 | contig 32018 bp, 28 predicted proteins | sample 1521821 | NCBI WGS metagenome assembly OFGN01 (sample SAMEA3504094, study PRJEB24116) | mouse gut metagenome | biome: mouse gut; feature: mouse-associated habitat; material: faeces | place: Denmark | collected 2011
GACGCGCCGCGGCGCGTCCCTACTGATTATCAACAGATTGTACTATATATTTCAACTCTTAGCCTCTTCAAATTCCTCGCGGGTGATAAACTCGCGGTGCTTCCAATTGGTGGCGTAAAACGGTGCCTCGCGCAGTGTTTGGCCGTGAGCCGAAGGCGATTGCGGCGTCAGCAAAGCCGACACTCCATTTTCAACAACAATCTCTTCCACCACATTCTCGCCCAAGAAATGGAAATAATAAACCACATCATCACCCTCAACCCGAGTATAACTATGCACCTCAGGCCGCGGCCGCCGCTTCAATATCTCAAAGCCTTCGTATGTCATCGTATAATATCCATATCTCATTCGCGTAAGTATTTGATTATAAGAAAACGCAAAACCCGGTTCGGTAATATCTACAAACTCGGCAGGCAATTTACCGATATTCTCCGGTTGTTGAGCTCCGATTCGCCATACAAACCAATTTTCAAGAGGGTCAACTTTCACCAACTTATAATCGATGAAAATACTGTCATTCAACGTACAGAACACAATGCGTTGCAATCCGGCAAGCCCTAAATCAACAGAATTTCCAATTTTAGACCAAGCGTCAAACTCGATACCGACTCTGATAAATGTATGAGAGTAGAAATCAACTTCATCATTAATAATTTCTTCAACTGAAGGATCTTTCTCCAAATGGTAATGAGTTTTGAAAACTCTTATAACATCACTACCAAGCAGACAGGCGTCTTCATAAATATACTGAAAATACCCTTTAGTACCATCTCCCAACTCCACACAGAAGATATCTCCGATTTTCGTTACTACTCGCTTCTTTGCCATAACACATCACCTCCAGCACTTGGGCAAAAACCTACGCCAACCCCGCCCCGGCGTTTCGTATGGCTGATATTCAAATTCTTGGTCTTTTATAATGACCGACCTATTCAAGTTGGCGATTCGCGGAGTGGAGGCATTAGCACGCACTTTTTCCATAAAACTCTCCCTGTCGCCAAACTGCAAGTCAAGCTCCTCACGCCACTGCTCGTAAGTTTTGGCATGCACGTTTTTAAATCTCTCCCTACTCCATCTATCACCAACTTTATTTATATCAGATTTAATATTCTCTTTTAAATCTTCATCCTCTAAGAAGACAGCTATACCCAATAGCAATTCATAAATTATAGTACTACTCTCGTGAAATCTATTTAAGTAATAGACTCTATCGATTTCGCCATATAAAAAATAAATTATATCCGAAAGCTTTATCTCTCGATTTATCAAAGCTCCGAATTGCTCGTTAATATATTCGACATCCCGAAGATAATAATGTTCATGCAAATCTAACGGTATATCAAGTGGATGTGAATTCTTATCTCTCAACGGTTCAAAGATTGCAGCATACTTCGGAGATAGGTCAAGCTCATCATTCCACAAAGGGAAAATAGCCCAATGAATTCTATAATTCCTACCATCTTTTTTGAAAAACATACCCATCGCCAACGGGCCGGCAACCATCAAAAGAATCTGCTGAGTATAAATAGATAGTTGGGGATATTCCACACTCCACATCTTCACAATCTGAGACATACTCAGATGAGAATACTTTATGATATTAAATTTTGCGTTGCTTTTCACGACATTATCAAGGTCTTATTATCACTGTTGGCATTTTATATCCTTCTCTATAATCTATCATTTGTCCTCGTTATCTTCTTTGCCATAAAAAAATATTAAGAGTATATCGCGAAGACAATCAGATTCGATAGAAGTATGTGGAATGGGCGGTGAGTGTTTTTCATGAATGCTGTCGGTGGAGGTAAATTCTTTAACTGAAGTTTCGCAAGCTACACTTATGTCAGGCAAAAAAGAAACAAAGGTAAAAAGGCAAGATAATAGTCCTGTAATAAAGTAAAATTTGCAAGGTATTTTCTTGCCTGCCACAGGCAATTGCCTTTTTAGCCTTCTTTGCCTATTCAACTTTATATCACTGCAAAGGTAAAAATAAGCGAAGACAATTCCAAATTTATCTGAGGATTGGTTTTTACAACTTTTTTACAAGTCTGTCACAGCCGACGCCGGTGCTTGCATTTGTCAATTGCATTGCGTAATTTTGCGGTGTAAAAATACGCAATGCAATGACAAAAGAAGAAGAAATAAATCTGGTATCGGCCGCATACCGCGAGGTGGAAGCCGGCGCCATGCTTGAGGAGGATATACTGTATCGGCTCACCGAGATAGAATCGCCTGAAGCTCTTAAACTTATGCGCGACCACGCTGCTGCTCTTACACAAAAATTACCGCGCAACTTTGATTCATGCTCTATTGTCAACGCCCGCTCGGGACGTTGCTCGGAAGACTGCAAATGGTGCGCACAGTCGGGGCATTTCCATACCGGCTGCAACACCTACGACATCGTTGACCGCGACGAGGCTCTCGCACAGGCGCGCCACAACAGCGCCAACGGAGTCAAGCGTTTCTCTCTCGTGGCAAGCGGCCGCTCGGTGAAAGGCCGCGCGCTCGATCAGGTATGTGCCATCCTCAAAGAGGCCAAGGAAAGCACCGGCATACACACCTGCGCCTCTCTCGGCCTGCTCAACAAAGAAGAGCTGGAGAAACTATATGCCTCGGGCGCCCGCCGCTACCACTGCAACCTCGAGACAGCTCCATCATATTTCAGCAGACTCTGCACCACCCATACCCACGAAGACAAACTCGCTACCATAGCCGCCGCCCGCGAAGTGGGCTTCAAGATATGCTCCGGCGGCATTATCGGCATGGGCGAGACGCGCCGTCAGCGCATGGAGCTCGCTATCGTGCTGCGCAAGGCTCAGCCGGTGTCGATACCTATCAATATCCTCTGCCCCATCGCAGGCACTCCACTTGAGCATACCCCGCTCATCGACGAGGACGAGATTGTGAGGACCGTTGCGATGTTCCGCTTCGCTCATCCCGATGTAGAGCTCCGCTTTGCCGGAGGCCGCGCCCGGCTGTCGAAAGAGTGTCTGCTCGAATGTCTCAGAGTCGGTATCAACGGCGCTGTGACAGGCGACCTCCTCACCACCACAGGCTCTACCATCGCCTCCGACAAGGAAATGATTGAGAAAGCCGGTTATATATTTTAACTGAAGTTCCGCAAGCTACACTTCAGTCAGGCAAAAAAGGAAGTAAAGATAAAAAGGCAAGATAATAGTCTTGTAATTGTGTAATATTTGAAAGGTATTTTCTTGCCTGCCACAGGCAATCGCCTTTTTAACCTTCTTAGCCTGTTCAACTTACGCTTGCGAAACTTGAATATTTAAATCCAAACCGTATGTTCCAGCTGACCAACCGATTAATCAAGGAATTCTCGTCGCTCGACGACGCCAAGGGGCGCCGCCGCACGGGCTTGTTTGTCGCCGAGGGCGCCAAGTGCGTAGGCGAGCTGCTCGGAGCTTTCCATGCCCGCTACATCTTCGCCCTGCCGTCGTGGCTGGCCGAAAACTCTGCCGAGGCCGATGAGATTATCGAAGCTACACCGGCCATGTTGCGTCAGCTCACACGCCTGCCGTCAACTCCGCCCGTCATAGCCTTTTTCGACCTCCCGGCAGCAATATCCGACATACCCTCCGAGGGCCTTATCCTCGCCCTCGACCGGGTGCAGGACCCCGGCAATATTGGCACTATCCTGCGCTGCTGCGACTGGATGGGAGTCAACACCATAGTGGCCTCCACCGATACCGTAGACTGCTTCAACCCCAAGGCAGTGCAGGCGTCGATGGGAGCATTGGCTCATGTAAGAGTATGCTACACCGACCTTTGCGAGTATCTTGCAGGCGTGGAAATGCCTGTCTACGGCACATTCCTCGACGGCGACAACATCTACCGCCAAGCCCTTGGCAGCGACGGCGTGATAGTGATGGGCAACGAAGGCCAAGGCATTTCGCCGCAGGTTGAGAAGTTTGTCAACCGACGCCTCTATATCCCACCCTACCCTGCCGACTCAGTGCACGTAGAAAGCCTCAACGTAGGCATGGCAACGGCAATCACCCTCTCCCAATTCAGAAGCAGATAATCCGAGTTTCGCATGCGAAACTTAAACCGATAAGATATGGCAAAGAAAGCGATGAAGACAATGTGGTTCTGCACCTCTTGCGGCGCCGACTCGCCCAAATGGGCCGGCAAATGCCCTGCCTGCGGAGCTTGGAACACTATGGTTGAAGAAAAAGTAGGGCCGGCAACGCCTTCATCTGCCGTGCCTCTGTCTTCCAAAGGCCGCTCCAAGCCACAGCCCGTCAATGCCATAGAAGCCGTCGACGAGCCGAGGATACACATGCCCTCCGAAGAGCTCAACCGCGTGCTCGGCGGCGGACTCGTCAAAGGCTCGATAGTGCTTCTCGGCGGCGAGCCGGGCATAGGCAAATCCACATTGGTGCTCCAGAATCTGCTTGCCATACGCAACCGCCGGATTCTCTACGTCTCCGGCGAAGAAAGCGCTACACAGCTAAAACTACGCGCCGACCGCATTGGCCGGGGCAGTGACAATGTATTCATCGTCTGCGAGACCTCGCTTGAGAATATCTTCGCACATATCGAAGAGATTGAGCCCGAGATACTTGTAGTCGACTCAATCCAGACTATCGCCACCGAGACCCTCGACTCGAGTGCCGGCAGCGTGGGGCAGGTGCGCGAGTGCGCCGCAGCCCTGCTCAAATTTGCCAAAGATTCGGGTGTGCCTGTGCTTCTGATCGGCCATATCAATAAAGAGGGTACACTTGCCGGCCCCAAGGTGCTGGAGCATATCGTCGACGCCGTGCTGCAGTTCGAGGGCGACCGCCAGTATATGTACCGACTCCTCCGCGCCATCAAAAACCGCTTCGGCAGCACATCAGAAATCGGTATCTACGAAATGGTGCAGCGCGGTCTGCGCGAGGTAGCCAACCCGTCGGAAATGCTCATGAGCCACGGCGGCGAGGAGCTGTCGGGAGTTGCCGTAGGTGTCACTCTCGAGGGCATACGCCCGTTCCTGATTGAGATTCAGGCTCTTGTAAGCTCGGCGGCATACGGCACACCGCAGCGCTCCGTCACCGGCTTCGACGGCAAGCGCGTCAACATGCTGCTTGCCGTGCTTGAAAAGCGCGTCGGATTCAAGCTCGGCGCCAAGGACGTGTTTCTCAACGTCGCCGGCGGCATTAAGGTCAACGACCCCGCCCTCGACCTCGCCGTGATAGCAGCCATACTGTCGAGCAACGTCGACATGGTGATACCGCGCGGATGGTGCATGACCGGCGAGGTTGGCCTCACCGGAGAAATAAGACCGGTGACACGCATAGAACAGCGTATCACCGAGGCTCAGAAATTAGGTATGACAGATATTTTGATTCCGGAGGGCAATCTCAAAGGCTTCGACACATCGAAGCTCTCGATCCGTATCCATCAGGTATCGAAAGTTGCCGACGCCTTCCGCGAACTTTTCGGATAATCTATTCCTCTTTTTTGCGGAAATAGGCGATAAGACCTCCTACCACCCACATCATCAGTGCGGCCGAGAACACTGCCGCAAGAATCGACACGAGGAAGTGCTGCATGGCAGTATTGCCCAGATATTGCGTCGACAGATAGCCGCCTATCACTGCCGACACCGCTCCTATTATGATATCAAACCATAGCGAGCGGCGGCCGCCGGTGAAGCGCGAGGCTATTATCGCGCACAAAGCTCCGATGAGCACCCACACAAGCCATATCAGCCATCCTGTGACCGCAGGGCTTAGCATAAACAAAGTTTCCATAGTGCTTAATTTTTCACCCTACCGGGTATTTTACTATATAAGGAGCGATATAGGCTGCCACATCGGTGTTGCCGGTAAGATCGGCGAATGTGAGCCAGATGATAAGCAATATGATAAGGAATATGGCGAGGATAGCGACCCATACAGGGGTGCGGCTCTTTTTCTTGCTGCTGTTGTAGTTTGACATATCGGTAATGTTTATTGTTAGTTGAAACTTGAGTATCTATATTTCAAACACTCCTGAGCGCCGATAGTTTAAATAGAGCATAAAAATTCAAGTTTCGCAAGTTGCCTTGCAACTTGAAAACTTGAGGTTTAAAGCGCCTTTGGCGCAGTTTATCAAGTTTAGAAAGTTTACATTTACCAAGATTTCAAGACTATTATCTTGCCTTTTTACCTTTATTTCTTTTTTTGCCTGACTGAAGTGTAGCTTGCGAAACTTCAGTAAAAATAAATTTTGCATTGCCCTCACTTATTCGTATATTTGCAGGAGAAAAACACTGCAATCAAACTAACATACCATATCATGAACCTAATCGAACATCTTACAGCCAATGCACGTGCCGACCGTCAGCGCATTGTGCTTCCCGAAGGTCTCGAACCCCGCACCCTTACTGCCGCCGACCGTATCATAGCCGACGGCCTCGCCGACATCATCCTCATCGGTTGTCCTAATGACATCATGAACATGGCTTCCGAGCTCCACCTCACAAACATCGACAAGGCCACCATCGTTGACCCCGCCGACGAAAAAGTAATCGACAAATACGCTCCCCTATTCTATGCCCTCCGCAAGTCGAAAGGTATCACTATGGAAGAAGCCCGCCTCACCACCGCCAACCCCCTCTACCTTGGCTGCCTTATGGTCAAGGCCGGCGACGCCGACGGTCAGGTTGCCGGTGCGATGAACACCACCGGCAATGTGCTCCGCGCTGCTTTCCAAGTTATCAAGACTATGCCCGGCATTAATGTGGTATCAGGTGCTTTCGTCATGCTTCTCCCCGAAGGTTCGAAATATGGCACCAACGACATCCTCATCTTCGCCGACTGCGCCGTTGTGCCCAACCCCAATGCCGAAGAGCTCGCCCAGATTGCCGTTGCCTCGGCCAAGACAGCACGCGACATCGCCGGCATTGAGCCCCGCGTAGCTATCCTGTCGTTCTCTACCAAAGGTTCTGCCAAGAGCGAGCAGGTCGACAAAGTCATCTCTGCCACCGAAATCGCACATCAGCTCGCCCCCGAGCTCATCCTCGACGGCGAACTTCAGGCCGACGCCGCCCTCGTGCCCTCTGTAGCCACAGCAAAAGCTCCCAACAGCCCCCTCAGCGGCCGCGCCAACGTGCTCGTGTTCCCCAACCTCGAGGTGGGCAACATCGCCTACAAACTCGTGCAGCGTCTCGGCGGCGTGCAGGCTGTAGGCCCCGTGCTCCAAGGCCTCGCAGCTCCCGTCAACGACCTCAGCCGCGGTTGCTTCCCCGAAGACATCTACAAGACTATCATCATCACTTGCAATCAGGCAATCGGTGCCAAGAAAAAATAAAAGGCTATGAAAATCCTCGTTCTCAACTCGGGCAGCAGCTCGGTAAAATATAAGCTCATCGACCTCGAAGGCGGCAAAGACGCCACTCTCGCCGAAGGCGGTGTAGAGAAAATCGGTCTTCCCGGCGGTTTCCTCAAATACAAGAAAGCCGACGGTAGCAAAGCTATCGACGAACTGGGCGAAATCAACCATCTTCAGGCCATCAAGGCCATCCTCGCAAAACTCACCGACCCCACCGACGGCTGCATTAAGTCGTACGACGAAATCGAGGCCGTAGGCCACCGTGTAGTCCACGGCGGTGAGAAATTCAGCGAGAGCGTGCTCATCGACGACGCCGTAAAGGCAAAAATCCGCGAATGCTACGATATCGCACCCCTCCACAACCCCGCCAACATGACCGGTATAGACGCCATCACAGAGCTCATGCCCAACGTGCCGCAGGTAGGCGTATTCGACACTGCATTCCACCAGACCATGCCCGCCAAGGCATATATGTATGCCCTTCCCTATAAATATTATACCGAAGACGGCGTGCGCCGCTACGGCTTCCACGGCACAAGCCACCGCTATGTGAGCGGCCGCGTGTGCGAATTCCTCGGCGTGGACATCAACAAACAGCGCATTATCACCTGCCATATCGGCAACGGTGCGTCGATGGCTGCTGTCGTCAACGGCAAATGTATCGACACATCGATGGGTCTCACCCCCGTGGAAGGCCTCATGATGGGCACCCGTGTGGGCGACGTCGACCCCGGTGCGCTCACATTCCTCATGACAAAGCACGGCCTCTCTGCCGAAGAGCTCCAGAAGATGATCAACAAAGAGAGCGGTGTTCTCGGCGTGAGCGGCGTCAGCAGCGACATGCGCGAAATCGACGCTGCCATCGAAGCAGGCAACGAGCGCGCCCGCCTCGCCCTTGACATGTATATGCTCCGTATCACCAAATATATCGGTGCTTACGCAGCTGAGATGGGCGGCGTAGACATCATCGTATTCACCGGCGGCGTAGGCGAGAATCAGGCTCAGCTCCGCGAGGAAGTATGCTCTACACTCGGCTTCATGGGCGTGGAAATCAACAAGGAAGTCAACGCACGCACCCGCGGCACAGAGGCTGTGATCTCATCGGCAGACTCTCGCGTGAAAGTATGCGTGATCCCCACCGACGAAGAGCTCACAATCGCCCGCGACACCATGGCGCTTGTAAAATAACCCCAACCTGACGAATTTATTAAAAAAGGAAGCAGACACCAAGCGGCGTTTGCTTCCTTTATATCTCTTGAATATGCGTTTTTCGCAATCAAGGGAATGAATTAAATATCTTTTAAGACTTTATGGCTCCAAGTTCCATTAACATTCAGTCGCTTGAACAACAATTCTCTGAATTGTTGTCTATAATCAACTATCACAGAAGCCTTGCCTCCCGGGCAGTAAACGAACAACAACTTCACATGGCATGGAATGTAGGAGCATACGTATCCAATAAGCTAAAAACAGAGCAATGGGGAAGTAAAGTTGTGACACAGTTTGCCGAATTTGCGAAAGTATACGCACCCGATCTAAAGGGTTTCAGTCGCAGAAACATCTATAATATGGTGATGTTCTATGAAGAATATACTTCTCCTTCATTCATTGCCACAATTCAAACATTTCTACCCGAATCATTTGTGCAGTCAGCAACTGCACAAATTCAGCCGGCTATGTCAGATATAGATAGTTCAACCATGGCAACTATGAAATTTCCAACAACACTAATGCCATGCACTTCTTCAATTCCTGAATTTTTAACCCTCACATCATTCACAAACCACATAGCCATACTGAATCAATGCAGGACATCCGAACAGCGCCTGTTCTATATTCTCTACTCCCATAGAGAACGATTGAAAGTTAAAGAATTACAGCGATCCATAAGCAACGACACATACTCCACTTTGTTAGGTTCGAAACACAACTTATCAAAAGGTATGATAGACACATATCCAAATTCGCCTGTTCTTTTCAAAGATACTGCTTTCATCGATTTCCTCGGACTCCCTCAAAAGCACTCCGAAAAAAAACTGCGAAAGGCATTAGTCGAACACATGAAGCAGTTTATCCTCGAACTCGGCAAAGACTTTCTTTTTGTCGACCAAGAATATACTCTTGAAGTCGGGTCTTCTGTGTTTAAAGCAGATCTGCTCTTTTTTCACCGTGGACTTCAAGCCCTTGTTGCCGTTGAACTTAAGCGCCACAAATTTCACCCTAAAGATTTGGGACAGTTGGAGTTTTACCTCGAAGCTCTTGACCGTGATGTAAAACGTAGCAACGAGAATCCTTCAATCGGAATACTGCTATGTCCGGAAGCGGATAAAACCGTTGTGGAATATACCATGAGCCGCAGCATGAGTCCTACCATGGTAGCAGAATACAAACGCCAGCTTATTCCTAAGGAAAAGATGCAGACACTTCTTCAAGAATACTGCGACTTAGTTAAAGTTGAAGACTGCAATATTTAATAACATCAATTCTGCCCCGCACGATTTTCATCCAAAAAAAGCGGCAGGGCCGGAGGGCCGCTGCCGCTGCAAGCTGAATTTGGAAGTGAATAATCGGGTATTTCAACCCGTATTTATCATTATGTCTAAAAAGTTTTCAGCAATATATACCTGAACTTCTTAAACCTATCACAGTTTCGCCTGCGAAACTGTGATTATTTATGCTGATGTTCGTATTTGAGGGTCATCGAGGGCTGGTCGCATACCTCTGCCGGTCCGAAATATTGGATGGGGCCGGGGTATACATAGCAGGTGTTGTGAGCCCACTCGTCGCGCTTGGCAGCGAATTTCTGGAAGGGCGCACCGTCGATACGTACGAGAGCCTTTTGGATAACGGGCTTGTCCTCGGCGTTGCGACGCTCGATATTCATCATCATGGTGATTGGAATACCACCGGGAATCCACTGTACGGCAGGTTTCACAAGGTTGCGGATCGACGACATATAGCCTGTCACACCGGCATTGATAAGCGCTGTGGCGTTGTAGCCGAGTGAATAGCAATAGTCGGCGTCGAAGTTCGACGGGTCGGCGCAACGGCCTTCGTAGCCGAAGAAGTGATGGAGGGCAGAGAATTTGCCTCCTACTTCCTCAAAGTGTTTGTCGGCACGCAGACGGTCTGCAACGAGGCCGCTGAGAAGTTTCTCTGTTTCGATGAGCGATACCTGCACGTTGCCGTGGGGGTCGCGGTCAAGCATGAGCTGACGTGCCACCTGCTCGGGAAGTTTGCGGAGCGAAGCCACATTCTCAGCCGAGAGATTGTCGAAGATAAATTTGGTAAGCTCAGCCTCGTCCATAGCGGCTACGGCAGCCTTGTTGGCACCGAGAAGCTCATTGAGCTCGCCGATAAGACGTTTGAACTCAGGAATAAACTCGATCAGACCTTCGGGGATGAGCACTGTGCCGAAGTTGTTGCCGTCAGCTGCGCGTGCAGCCACGATACCGGCGATATAATCTACAATCTGGTCAAGGCTCATGTTGTTGGCCTCGATTTCCTCGCTCACGAGGCAGATGTTAGGCTGAGTCTGGAGGGCGCACTCAAGGGCGATATGGCTGGCGCTGCGGCCCATGAGCTTGATGAAGTGCCAGTATTTCTTGGCAGAGTTGCAGTCGCGCTGGATGTTGCCGATAAGCTCCGAGTAAACCTTGGTGGCGGTGTCGAAACCGAATGAAGTCTCGATTACATCGTTCTTGAGGTCACCGTCGATGGTCTTGGGGCAACCGATTACCTGCACGCCGGTGTTCTTCTCCTTGTAGTACTCGGCGAGGATGGCGGCATTTGTGTTCGAGTCGTCACCGCCAACGATAACAAGAGCCTTGATATTGAGCTCGTTGAGGATTTTCAAGCCCTCGTCGAACTGCTCTTTTTTCTCGAGCTTTGTGCGGCCTGAGCCGATGATGTCGAAGCCGCCGGTGTTGCGGTATTCGTCGATGATAGGAGCTGTCAGCTCGATATAGCGATGCTTGACAAGGCCGTCAGGGCCCATCAGGAAGCCGAAAAGGCGGCTGTCGCGGTGTATTTTCTTGATACCGTCGAAGATACCGCAGATCACATTGTGACCGCCGGGAGCTTGGCCACCGCTCAAAATCACGCCTACATTGACAGGCTTGTTGGGGGTGGGATTGGGGTTCTTCTCAAAGCGGATTTCGGGCAGGCCGTAGGTGTTGGGGAATAGAGCTTTGATTGCTTCTTGGTCGGCAACCGAGTGGGTCGGTTGTCCCTCAACTACCCGTACAGGGCCGGCAAGCGCGATTGGCAATTTGGGCTGATAGGTAGCGCGGGCTTTTTGTAAAGCACTCTTTTTCATTGTGTTATGATGTAGTATTATTCTTATATTTTGAAGTTGCAAAATAAGTGATTTTTTTCGAGAAATCCTTGATTCAAATGTGAATAAGTGTTGCATGGGCTGCTTTTTTCATCATCGCTGAGGTTTATTTTGTCATATCGCTTATTTTTTGTACTTTTGCCCCAAAATCTAAGTCAAATGATAGATAAGATAAACGCACTGCGCGCCGAGCTTGAGGCAGCCGTGGCCGAGGACGCCGCCGCTGTCGAAGCCCTGCGTATCAAATATCTCAGCAAAAAGGGTGCTATATCTGCCCTTATGAATGATTTCCGCAACGTCGATCCGTCGCAGAAACGCGAGCTCGGTCAGGCTCTCAACGAACTCAAAACTTTCGCCACCGAGCGTATCAACGCCCTCCGCGAAGCCGCCGAGCGCGGCAACGACAAGGGCGGTGACCTCGACCTCACCCGCACTCCGGCGCCACTGCGCATTGGCACACGCCATCCGCTTTCGCTGGTGCGCGAGCAGATTATCGACATTTTCCGCCGCCTCGGCTTCACCATCGCCGAAGGCCCCGAGATTGAAGATGACTGGCACGTGTTCGAGTCGCTCAACTTTCCCCCGGATCATCCGGCGCGCGACATGCAGGATACATTCTTCATCAACCGCACCCCCGACGTGCTTCTGCGCACCCACACCTCTTCGGTGCAGACCCGCGTGATGACCTCGCAGAAACCGCCCATCCGTATCATCTGCCCCGGACGCGTTTACCGCAACGAGGCCATTTCGGCACGCGCACACTGCTTCTTCCATCAGGTTGAGGCGCTGTATGTAGACAAGAACGTAACATACTCCGACCTGCGCCAGACTCTTCTCTACTTTGCCCGCGAGATGTTCGGCCCGCAGACACAGATACGCCTCCGTCCCAGCTACTTCCCCTTCACCGAGCCCTCAGCCGAAATGGATATCAGCTGTAACCTCTGCGGCGGCAAAGGCTGCTCGTTCTGCAAAGGCACAGGATGGGTTGAGATTCTTGGCTGCGGCATGGTAGATCCTGCCGTGCTCGACGCCTGCGGTATCGACTCCAAAGAATACACCGGCTTCGCCCTCGGCATGGGTATCGAGCGAATCACCAACCTCAAATATCAGGTTAAAGACCTCCGCCTCTTCAGCGAAAACGACCGCCGCTTCCTCGACGAATTCGTCGCCGCACACTAAATTTAGCAAGCGAAACTTGTTTATTATAGGTTTAACCGGTTTAAGAAGGTTAAATCCAGCACATAAAAAGGAGATAAGCACCACGCATGGGCTTATCTCCTTTTGTTATAGCATAATATCAATTTCGCCGCTTTTGCGGTAAAAGACAGCGTAGCTGTCGTAACTCTGCTTAGCATGGGGCAAGAACCGCGTAGCTGTTCGCAGCCCCATGAGTTGTCTGAAAAGAAAACAATGCGCTGCGTAGCTGCGCGACTTGCCCTCTTTCATGCGAAGTCGCGCAGCTACGCAGGCTTTCCCCGCTTTAGCGGCAGAAGGCTACCGCGTCAGCGTCAGGGTAGCTTGCGTGAAGGCGTTGGCGGCGGTGAGGACGGAGAGGATATTCGGCCACGACGTAGCAGGATATATGCTGCGGGGGAAGCGCTCCACCACCCGCACAGTGACAGTGTTGCCATTGACTTCCGCGCCACTGTAGAACGACGCCTCGGCTGTGGCTATATTGCTATTGAGCGCCGCAAGACTTTCGGCGTCAACCTTATAGCCCTCAGGGATAGTGAGCGTGATTGTATAGTCGGCCTTGCGCGGGCCATCGGTAACAATACTTATATCGCGGCTGCGGTGCCCGGGGGCAATCTCCGGCTGCTCTCCGATAAGACTGCCGATATTGATTGTCATCGCATTGGCCGAAGAGTTGACAATGCCTCCGACCGTTCCTTTAACTTCCAATACCGTCGCAGGCGACTCCGGCGTAACACCTGTAGATTTCACCGAAAACTCAGAAAGCTCCACATTGTCATTACCCCATATCACACCGGCATACTGAGCCTTGCCGTCGACAGAGGACACAGGCTGCTCTGCCTTATCTATGCCGAGATAGGCGGCCATCTCTGCAAGGCACTGCTCATCGGCCACCAAGCCGGCAACAGAATTTTTAGCCGAGCCGCAGAGAGTAAGCTCCGAGGCTACATCAGCTTTGCCATTGACAATGCTGATGTCGCTCACTACCTTGGTCTCATTATCAGTTGCCTTCGTAGCGGGAAGTACGCCGCTGTCGGCCCAACGCTCAAGATTCCTGTTTTGAGGGCTGCCGTTGAACACCACGTATGGCTCGCGGTCGAAACCGGCAGGCACAGCGCCCGGAGCGAGCAGCTTCTCTGTAAAATAGAAGCGGTCGCCGGCTTTCACCATATATGAGGCGTCGTTGTAGCTCCGGAGAGTGTCGATAGGCACACGGTCGCGCCCGGTGGCGACTCCTATGCGCGCTTCCACATTAATTCCGAGTTTATCAACGACAGAGAAGTACACCCCGGCAATCTGAGTAGGATTAAGAGGCTCTCCGGCCTTGGCGGCATAGTAATTCACGGCAAGCCATGCCGCGTCGCAAATATCATCCTTAGAAGCCTGCGGATGTGCTTTTCGCCAAGCTTTGGCAGCCCCGGTGGCCTGATTTATCACGCGGCCGGGATACTCGGTCTTATATATCACCGAGGCAACATCTTTGCGAAGCTGCTCATGGGTGACATTGCGCACACCGCCAACGACGGCATAGTCAGGGATAAAAACATATTGCGCCAGATTATTGAGAACACCGATTTCAATTGTCGGAGTCTGGCGCGCTGAGCTGAAGAAAGGCATGCTTTCATCAAGGGCGCCGAGATTTTCCATTGCCAGAAAAGCATGGTTCTTGTCGCCGGCCTTGGTGAGCGAGATTTTTGGGGCGCCGTTATACGAATCATACTCAATTGCAAGACGATTGGCGGCATGATAGTCGAGCGTGAAATGGCGGGTGGGATACTTGGCAAGGAGCGATATGCGGTCTTCAGGAAGCGACACCTCGTCATACCAATATTCCGTGTAATAGAAGTAGTCAAGCACATCGCCGGCGGCAAGGCCGGGTATCGTCACCTTATATCTGCCGTCGGGCTGCATGGAGGAGTTGGCAGCAATATCTACATCCACAACATTACCATCGGCCTTGAACACACGCGCGCCAAAGGCCGGTTGCACCGATTTATACTCATATCCTTTGACAGCTCCTACTTCCGGGGCGTCAACATAGAATGTCGTGAAATCGCCGAGGGCTGCCTCCGAATTGATTTTCACCATATTGCGAACAATGCGGGTAGCCTTGGTAGCGTTGGAGCGGCGGAATTCAGTGTATCCATACACTTTGGTGGGGCGCTTGATATAGTCGAGCGGCACTTCATCAAGATCCTGCTTCGACGGATTGACATCATCCACATAATCAGCCACAAGCCACTGCAGACGGGCGATATACACCGCCGCCTGTCCTTTGAAAATATCGTCAGAGAGATTTGCCTTGGCGTCGAACTCCGGCTGCTCCATTTCAAATACTTTCGAGGCCGCTTTTTTATAGAATTTTGTATCAACAGCGCCAAATGCACCGGTACAACCGACGCATACTGCAATAATTGCAAGAAAGAATTTCAGTTGTTTCATATTGATGATGGTTTTATAGTTCTATCAGCTCATCGGCTGCGAAAGCTCTCTTGGCTCTCTTTCCGATCACCTCATCCCACAGCATAGGCGACACTCCGCCTCCGGGACGCTTGCAGGCAAGATTTTCTTCTGTCAGCAACTCCCCTGCGGCGATGTCGCGTGCGGCGACAATGCTTTTGCGGGCAATTTCGATATTGGGACGCTCGGCAGCCGCGGCTTCTTTCACACCGCTTCCGAGAGCGGCCTCGGTGCGCCGTATCGCCGCCACGAGTTCGGCGAGTTGCTTCGGTTCGAGGCTGGCGCGATGGTCGGGGCCCGGAAGATTGCAGTCGAGGGTGAAATGCTTCTCCACTATGCGCGCCCCGCGGGCTACGGCGGCAACGGCGACATCAGTGCCCACCGTGTGGTCGCTATACCCTACTCCGGCGCAGCCGAGTGTGGTGAGGGCGTCCATGGCGCGGAGATTCACCGACTCGTACGGTGCAGGATATTGCGTGGTGCAATGAAGCAGCCATATCTGACTGCGGGGCGTACCGGCCTTTTCAAGCACTTCCACCGCTGTCTCCACCTCTTCGAGCGTCGCCATACCGGTCGACATTATGATTTTTCCACCCAAAGCACCGATCTTGCGCAGATAAGGCAGGTTGGTGATTTCGCCTGAGGGTATTTTCCAGTAGTCCATATCGAGGGCGGCGAGGCAGTCGATCGACACAAGGTCGAACGGCGTGCTCATAAATCCTATACCCTCGCTGCGGCATAGCTCGGCAAGCCCGGCATAATCAGATAAGGGCAGGTGTATCGCCTTGCACATCTCGAGTTGGCTCTGCTCGCTGCCAGTTGTCTCTTTCTGATATTCAGCCTTGGGAGCGAAAGTCGAGATAACCAGCTCGGGCACAGCTGTCTGGAATTTCACATAGTCTGCACCGGCTTTACGGGCCTCAAGCACCATCCGGCGCGCCATAGCGAGGTCGCCGTTATGGTTAACGCCGGCTTCGGCTATGATAATCACTTTATCTGTATTCATTTTTCCTCAGGATAAAACACAACATCTGCAAGATATCTCACTGTCTCCACACCGGGCTGCGCCTGTTGGCGTGTCAGAGCCCGACCCATGGCGTCGTCCAATATCAGCCCCGGGAGATCGGCTCCGGCGTGCACCGACGCCACTGCTCCGCCTCCAAGGCGAGGATTGATTTCCATTATCATAAGCCGGCCCGTATCAAAGTCGCGCAACAGCTGCACAGTCACGGCTCCACGCAGCCCGGTGGCGGCGAGAGTCTTGCGCACGAGCGCGTCAACATCGGGGTCGGCAATAGTCTGTGTCCTCACCACTTCTCCCCCGGCTACTTCCTTGCGTATGCGCGGGCTCACGGCAGCTATCGAGCCGTCCTTCATACCGGCGTAGCAGTCTACCGTAATTTCTTCGCGACGGTCAAAGCGCTGCTGTATCAGGTATTTACCCTCGCCTTGTGCCGTTATCTGATAGAGGTCGCGCAGGTTGTCGATAAACTCAATCCCTTTCGAGGCCGAGCCGAAGCGCGGCTTGGCTATGAGATGACCGCAGGGGGTGCCGTGCCGCCAAGTCGGAGGAATCGGCAGTTCAAGCTCCTCAAAGAAGTCGGCGGCGGCGATTTTGTCGAACATCTTCTCTACAAGCCCGGCCTCGCTCACCGGCGCAAACACCTCGGCAAGATTCGTCTGCGCAGCATACCGCGCCGCTATACCTACCGCCCCGTCTACAAAGGGCAGCATGACATCGATTTCTTTCTCCCGCACCACACGGTCAAGATCCTCAAGTATATCGGGCGACGACCACTTCACGCCTACAACAACCTCACCCTCGGCCGCGATGGCTGAGTGCATATCGAGCTCGTAGGATACCACATGGCAATCAAGGCCGCGATGACGGGCGGCGTCTTTAAACATTTTAGCCATCATCACGCGTTTGGCCCCTCCGAGGAAGAGCAGGCTTATGCGCCCGGGGTGTTTGAGTGCGTTCATCGGTTATAGATATCTATTTTGTATTTTGCAAGATTCTCCGGTTTTACAAACCAGTCGATAGTTTTCTGCAAGCCTTCTTCAAGGCTGTGCGACGGTCGCCACGACGTGAGCGATGTTATGAGGCTGTTATCGCCAAGCAGGCGGTTGACCTCACTCTTGGCCGGACGAAGGCGCTCTTGGTCAACCACTTCCTCCACCTCGCGGCCCATAAGCCTCGCTATTGTGGCAAGAGTCTCGGCCATCGACACCTCGCGGCCGGTGGCGATGTTGATGTCGCGCCCCTCTATTCCCTCGGTCTCGCCCAAGGCTATGAAGCCCGCTGCGGTGTCGGCCACATAATTGAAGTCGCGTGTAGGCGTAAGGTCGCCGAGACGTATTTTCTCGCGTCCGGCAGCTATCTGGGTGATAATCGTCGGGATGATGGCGCGGGCGCTCTGGCGCGGGCCGTAGGTATTGAAAGGCCGGGCTGTGACTACAGGCAGGTCGAAAGCATTATAAAAGCTCTGCGCTATGGCGTCGGCGCCTATCTTGGTGGCAGAGTAAGGCGACTGAGGCTGGCGCGGATGTTTCTCATCTATAGGCACATAGCGAGCCGTGCCGTAGACCTCGCTCGTAGATGTCACCACTATGCGGCTGCAGGCGGCGTCGCGTGCGGCCTGACACATATTGAGCGTACCCTTGATATTGGTGTCGACATAGCTGTCGGGAGCCACGTAGCTGTAGGGTATGGCGATAAGGGCGGCAAGATGGTACACCGTGTCGATACCGCGGCAAAGCTCACGGCAGAAATCCGGGTCGCGCACATCGCCGCAAACTATCTCAAGGCCGTCGCGGGGAGCGATATCCTCAAGCCATCCCCAGTTGTTGAAACTGTTATATTGCGCCAGAGCACGCACCTTGTATCCTTTATCCAAAAGAGCTTCTGTAAGATGTGACCCTATGAAACCGTCGGCTCCGGTCACAAGCACCTGCTGCTTTACCATGTCCGTTCAAATTTATACATTAATACTTCGCCATCGGCGCCGCTTGTTATCCATGTCATGCGCGACGAGCCGGCCTCACTCATTGTCACCTCCACGGGCTTGCCGGCAGGAAAGCCGAGCCAGTCGGGGGTGCCGTAAGCACCGCTTCCTTGCCCGTATTGGTCATCGTGATGATTGAAATCGAGTGTCAGGGTGTTGTCAACGAGCTTCCATGTGCCATAGCGCTCATAATACGACCCGTAGGCATAATGATAGTCAAAGCGCACCACATCGTTCTGAAACGCCACTGTAGTATACACCTCGTCGGGAAATACTTTCGGCTCGCCGTCGACGGTCATCTCCGTCATCACCCAAGCGCCGAAGAGATTGCCTATATGCCCGTTGTTCTGCGTACACGACGTGCTCACAATCCCAAGCAGCAATATGGCTATATATATCTTCACTTTCATTTTTTTCCAATATTAAAATTGCCGCTGTATGACACTCCCACAAGAGCGCCGAAATTATTGCCGCGCAGCTTGCCGGCGTCGAAAGCCACCTCTGCCGACACTGAGAGTCCGCTCAGACGTCCCGAGGGCGTCCAGCTTGCAGCCACTGCGGCCGACGTATCACTCAGACGGCGACGCGCCGGCACCCATCCCGTTCCGCCGGCATACTGATAGCTCACCTTGGCGCTGTAGCTCCACTCCGAAGTCGGATTGCCGGCCACGGCGGCATGGAAACCGCGGGCACGGTTGTGGAGATAGCCGGGGTCGCCGTTGCTGTTATACAGAGGCGACACAAGGAATGGTGTGCCTATGCTAAGGCCATAGTTGGTGTATGAGCCGTAGTAGAAATTATTATAGTAGTTGTCGGCGCCGGTGGCTGAATTGGTTATCGTTGTGCCGGGGCTGTCGGTTGGCGCCCAATGTATAGGGCCTGACTGATTGGTGAAATCAAGATACTCCACCGTCACCTTGCTCACCCATCCGCTCTTTGCGAAGTTATATTGCAAGCCCCACACACCGTCGAAACCGTTCATGCGCCCTATACCGGAGCCGTCTTCCCAAGGCCACTCGAAATATGCCGACAGCTCTGAGCCATTGGCAAAAGCATAGCGGGCCTTGAAATCCCATGAGCCTAACGACTGGCCCTTATAATAGTCCTCGCCGCCCTCCATTGGGAAAAACATATCCCAGATGTCGCGGATATGGAAACCTCGGTGCTCTTCTCTTACAAGCGTGCCGCGGCGATACTGCCACGACGAGCCGCCGAAAAGTGCGGCTGTCTGCATGCCTACTGTCACCGACAGGGGCTGGCTCGGCTTGGTGCGGAAGTAGCAGCGCTTGTAGGTGTAGTACATATCGTCGGTATATACGCCTGTGTAGTGATTGAAGGTCTTCCGGCGCATGTCGCCGTCGAAAAAGCGGCCATACATTATCTCGCCCTCAATCTGCACCCAGCCATTGGTAAAGGGTATATTCTGGAAATCGACAAAACCTGCCGCCACGCCCGGTATGGGGCGTGAGTTATTGCTGCGGGTAAGGTCGCCCGACGACATCGTGTCGTCAACTATGCCGGAATGAGTCTCTTTCATACCCGCAAGCAGATATATGCCGCGGTATTTCACCTCGCCATAAAGCTGATGAAGCCGCAAGGGAGCCTGACGGTTATGCCGCACGCTCCATGTGTCGTCGCTGTAATAGTCGTAGGGAGCCGCCGACCCATAGCCGGCAAGATATTCTATACCCGCACCCCACGAAAAACGTGTGTCAAGACTCATGCGCTTCTCCAAGCGGCCATCATGCCAGATTCCGCTTGCGCCGTCGATTTTGCCGTAGCGCCACGACCCTATCATATAGGGTGCAAGATCGCCCGTGGACGCATTGACCAGAACCGACGCCTCATATTCGATATTCACCGGTTCGGCCGCAGCTGCGGCAATCGCTGCGCATGTCAATATACTTTTTAATTTCATAACGCCAAAGTTACGAATAAATTTTGTAATTACTATTGGGGTTGGTGGTTTGTGGTTGGTGGTGTGAGGTTTTTTGTTGGTGGTTGGTGGTGAGGGGTTGGTGGTTGGTGGGCTGTGGGTGGTAGATTAGCAAAAACTAACTCGCTGCCCACAACCTACCAACCACCAACCATAACCCACTGCCCACACACCACCAACCACAAACCACCAACCTCTCACCTCTTCAGATACGTGCGCTTGACGCGCGGGCTCACCGAAGTGAGTATTTCGTAAGGAATAGTGTCGAGCGCCTTGGCGATAGTTTCTATCGGGCATGAGTGACCGAAGATTTCCACTTCGTCGCCTACGGCGGCATTGCATACATTTGTCACATCTATCATGCACTGGTCCATGCAGATATTGCCAATTGTCGGGCAAAGTATACCCTTGACCTCAAACGAGGCATTGCCACGTCCGAGGTGGCGGTTGATTCCGTCGGCATAGCCTATCGGTATGGTGGCGATAATGCTGTCGCGCTCCGTGCGCCCCTTGCAGCCATAGCCTATAGGAGTGCCGGCAGGCCAGTGCTTGAGCGATATTATACGGGTGTGCAGCGAGGCAACCGGATGAAGATTGCAGTCTATCTCTCCGAAAGGCGATATGCCATACAATCCGATTCCGAGGCGAGCCATATCATATTCGCCGCTATCGGCATAGTCCATCATGCCGGCGGTGTTGAGATAATGACGTTTGATTTTGTAGCCCAACAGACTTTCGAGCTTGTCGGCGCAGCGGTGATAGGCGGAGATCTGCGCTTCGGTATAGTCGCTCAGGTCAGGGCAGTCGGCAGTGGCGAGGTGGGTAAACACCGACGCAACCCGCAGCTCCGACTGACCGCTGAGCACCTTGGCAAGTATCTCGATGTCATTTTCAAGAAAACCCACACGGTGCATGCCCGTGTCGATTTTTATATGTATGGGGTAATCGTGCACACCGGTTTGCGAAGCCTCCGCCCGCAAGGTATGCAGCTCGCCGAGCGAGAATACCGCCGGCTCGAGCCGGTGGGTGAAGAGCGAGCGGTGGCGGTTGGTGATAGGGTTGAGCACCATCACCGGCATCGTCACGCCGGTGTCGCGCAGCGCTATGCCCTCGTCAACCACAGCCACGGCAAGATATGCCGCGCCTTGGTCCTGAAGTGCTTTGCCGATTTCTATCGACCCTACGCCATAGCCCGACGCCTTTACCATAGCGATGATACCCGTGCCGGGGTGTACGAGGCCGCGGAAATAGTTGTAGTTATGTATCAGAGCGTCGAGGTCTACCTCAAGTGTGGTGTCGTGTGCCGCGCTCTCAAGGGCGTTGCGATAGGGCACCACACAGGTATTGCCGAAGATGAGGATATCGCTGTCGTGCCATGCCTGCCCGGCCTCGATAGCGGTGATAAGGGTGCTGTCGGCGTATACGATATCAGAGTCCTGAGGCAGCATGTTCCTGACCAAGCCCACATCGTAGCCGGTAAATACTGTCGTTTCCACGCCAAACGCACGTGCCATGTTCACCACCCGCTGATAAAGCCCCAGAAGGGTGTTGTCGTCTTTGCTATTGGTGAGAAGATTGTCTACTATGAGCACCTTACGGCGCTTTTTATCAGTATATCGTCTGAAAAACAGCAGACTCTCGGCCAGCGAACGCAAATCGGGCGTGAAGAGGTCGCATATTATATTGTTGCCATTGCCGGCAGGAGCGATACGGCGTCGCATATCAACAGGCTCTACATAGCTGAGCGCCTGTATCTCGCTTTCATCAACACCATAATATCGTCCCACAGCCACAGCCAAGGCATGGAAGATATCGCCTTGCGCCGGCATGGCTACCGGTATGAGCGTCACGCCCTCCAAGCCGTGCAGCTGCCGGCGGAGTTCTTCATCGTTGTCGGCATATATTATAGTGCGGCAATTGCTGACAATAGCAATTTTCTCGCGCACTTTCTCGGCATGGTTTGCAAAAGCCTCGTCATGCTCGTCGGTTATGGGTGTTATCACTCCCAATTTATGCGTCCATGCCAAGAGCGAACCCATGCGTTCGCCCTGCCCCGGGCCATCGATGGCAACCTCGCTTATGAGGTAATCTTCATTTCCGGCACTTATGGTCATATCCCACAAGGCAAGGGGCACACCGATAGAGCTGTTCCAGCTGCGCGGACTGCGCACGGCATTGCCTTGGCCAAGCAGAAGCCGGTAGATCAGCTCCTTAGTCTTTGTCTTGCCGTAGCTGCCGGTGACAATGATTCCGTTCGAGTAGCCGCGGACACGGGCGTAGGCCATGCGGCGCAGGGCTTCCTCTACTGAGGGCACTACGATAAATGCCGCGTCGAGGCCGCGCAGGTCGTCGCTGAGCTGTTCGACTATAAACGTCCGCACTCCTTGGCGGAAAAGCTCGGGGATATAGCGGTGTCCGTCGTTGACGCCCGTGCGCAGGGCTGCGAATACAGTTTCGCCGGGTGCGGTGAGGTCGCGGCTGTCGGTGATAAGATATGTGATGTTATGCTCTCCGGCAGGGTCGGAAGGCGCAAAGCGCACTTCTGCCGGCTCGATATTGAGGTGTGATAATTCTGAAGTTGTGACAGTTCTCATAAGATTTGTCGATGTTGCGAGGCGCGATAGCGGCGGCGACATTCAAGCGCCTCATCGCGCGTGGCGGTAGTCATATAGCTGCCGCAGAATATTTCATAGATATAATCAGCGGCAACATCTGATGGATGTTTCATGTCGGCGGCATAGAAGCGGTAGTCGCGGAGGTCGTCGAGCATTATTTCGTAGGAGGGAAAATATAATGTCTTGTCGGGATAGAGCGAGCGGAGCCTGTCGATGGCAAGAAGCAGGGTGGCTTTGCTTAGCTGGTTGCCGTGAAGCCCGTCGGCAAGATGGCGTATAGGGCTCACTGTGAATATTATTCTCACTTTGTCTGGCAATGAATCAATCAGTTCGGCCCATACTGTCACTATCTCGTCTACGTCTACGCGCCGTCTATCAAATTCCTTAGCCGGAAATTTATGGCAGTTGCCTACCACCGTGCCCCCGCGCTCAAAGACGAACGCCGACCCGAAAGTCACTATAAGAGTATGAAGATTCTCCACCGCTCCGGTCACCCGCGCGAAATCTTCATTTATCTTCTTGAGCAGGCTCTCCCGGTCTTCGCCGCTGTAGCGCGAGGCATAGTCGAGACAATGACTGCCGCGCGGGCCGGCAGTGAGGTCGGTCGCGTCGTAGCGTTTATGCGATAGTGCAGCCTTAAGGCAGCGAGCTATCGACAAGGGGTTGTAGAGCGGTCCGAGAGGGTTATATACAGCATTGAAGCCGTCGATGGCGAGGCGTTCGCCGATATTGTCGGTAAAGCACGACCCCAACAGCAGCACGCTGTCGCCATGATGTATCTCATGACCGGTCTTAACCGGCTCTATCTCCGTGCGGAATTTCATCAGTACATGCGGTAGTCTATCGACAGCACCTGAAATTCGGTGCGACGGTTTATCTGGTCGGCGACTTCCTGATCCTCTTCAGGAAGCGCAAGGATATATTCTTCTGTGAGCACATCGCCCTCTTTGAACTGCGGGAACTGGCGCGCGAGTTTCTTGGTGATGGTCTTGGGGCGCGACTCGCCATAGCCGTGGCTCTGGAGGCGGTCGGCGGCTATGCCCACCGATATCAGGTAGTCGATAACCGACTTGGCGCGACGGCTCGACAGGTCGATGTTGTATTCGTCGGTGCCTTTGCGGTCGGTGTGCGAGGCCATCTCGATTGTCACATTAGGGTTATCCCGGAGCACCTGAGCCATGGAGTCGAGGGCGAGCTTCGACTCGGGGCGCAGCGTCGCCTTGTCGAAATCGTAGAATATATTGTCGATAACCACCGGCTTCGATATCGAGGCAAGGATGAAATCGACATTATACTCGGCGTCTTCCTCGGCGATGTCGCTCGTAAACTCCTGCTTGGCGTTGAGATAGCCCTTTGCGCCGGCGAGCATTACGTAGCTCACGCCGCGGTCAAGGGGGAATGAGAATGTGCCGTCGGGCTTGGCGAGCTGTTTCTGGTTCGAGCCGTCATTGCCCACTATGCGGATGATTGCATTGGGCACAGGTTCTTCATCCTTGTCGAGCACCCAGCCCGAAATCTGTATCTTCAGTTCGGGCAGTTCGAAAGAGTATATATGGTCATAGCCACGGTTGTCGCCGCGGTTTGAGCTGAAAAAGCCGGTCTCCTTTTCGCCGAAAGTGATACCGAAATCATCGGCCGGAGAGTTCATGGGCCGGCCCATATTTGTCACCTTCCAGCCGCCCGACTTGGTCTGCTCGGCCCGGAAGATATCAAGGCCGCCGAAACCGGGATGGCCGTTAGAGGCAAAGTAGAAAACCGAATCGGAGCGGAACGACGGAAACATCTCGTCGCCGGGAGTATTGATCCATTCGCCGAGATTCTCAAGCGAACCCGCGCGTTCTTTCAGATTTATGCGCCATATATCGCGTCCGCCCTGTCCGCCGGGCATGTCGGAGGTAAAGTAGAGCCATGTGCCGTCGGGCGACACCGTCGGGTGGGCGTAGCTTGAGAGGGTATCGGCCGTGATTTCAAATTTCACGGGAGCGCTCCATTTGGCGTCGCTGCGCTGCGAGGTATAGATCTCCACGCCCGTATTGGCATTTGGCTCGCGGCGGGCGCGGCTCAGATACATCGTCTGGCCGTCGGGGCTGAAAGCCGGTGTGCCTTCGTCGACCTCGGTGTTGAGCTCCCCCTCCACAGGCTCGGGGCGCTTCCACTCGCCGCGCTCGTTTTTGGTGGCAAACCATATATCCCCCTTCTTCATGCCGGTGATCTCGCTGCGGTTGGTGCCCGTGGATTTTTCTGTCGTTGTGGTGAAATAAAGCTGGTCGAGCGAGCGGTCGAGATACATCGGCGAGTAGTCGGCGCGGCGCGAATTGAAAAGCTTAGCGTTGCGCACCACATAGCGCGTCTGCCCCTCCTTGGCAAGCCCCATGCGGGCGCCGGCAAGAGTGTTCTCGGCCAGTTTGTCGTCGGGCTTCCATGCAAGGTAATCCTCAAGAGCCTTTATCGCAGGGCCATATTTACCCTCGGCCATGAGCATTTGCCCGAGGTGGAGATAGAGCGTAGAGTCGCCATAGCCATAGCGGGCGGCATTCTGATATGCCGCCGACGCGCGTGCATACTGGTTGAGACGGCGGTGGCACTCGGCCATCTTATATGCCACCTCACCGCGCAGCTCGCGCTCCTCGCGCTTGGTAAGTTTATTATATATCTTGCGATAGGTCTTCGACGCGTCAAAATACTCGCCGCGCTCCATCTGCTCATTGGCCGTGGCAAGCTTGGGCCCGCGGCACGATGTCGCCGGCACAAGAAGTATTACACTTAATATCAGATACCAGAAATGCTTTTTCATCACTATAATAACGGCCAAGCCGCCTTTATATTGCAAAGGTACGAATAAGTGAGAGCAATAACAAAATAAAAATAAAAAAAGCGGTCAGCAGCTTTCGTCCCCCGGCGTGAGCGAAGCTCGCGCACGCCCCCAAGCAAAAGAAAAGCCGGGAGCAAAGCCCCCGGCCTGAGTTTTCTTGCCCTTGATTACATCTCATCAATAGAGAAGTCATCTACAGTGACATCAAATTCAATCTTGTCTAGCACATCCGGATTGTTGATCTGGATATTGTAGATATAGGCGTGGCCCGGCTCCCATGATTTAACCTTGTCGGAAGTGGTGGGATAAACTATACGGCCGCTTTCCGATTCAGGAACGAGCATATAATCAGGGGTCTTGCTGTTAGGCCACAGCTTTGCACCTGAAGCCGTATCATAGATTTCACAGTCAACCTGTATATAAGTACCGGTATAATCAGAGCCCGACAATGCTACCTCCTGCAATGGCTGAGGAATCAGGAAGCTGTAGTTGAGCGTATTTTCAGTGTAATCTGTCGGTTGGGGTGTCAGGGTCTCGGCCTCGTCATCGCTGAAGGCATAGAAGAGCAGATTCTTGCCGAATCTCTTGAGCATAGTCCATGAACCTATCACTTCGGGTGTCGAAGCAAGGGTCGATGAATTCGGGAAATTAAATGTACCCTGCATATAGATGTTGCACAACGATATATGCGACACCTTCACCTGAATTCTCTTGTTGGTACTGCTGAGCAACACGCTCACTCTCGATAGAGCATGGCGGAAATTGAGAAGCACCGGGGCGGCTTGCTGCGTTACCTGTGTCTTTACAGAGTAGAGAAGGTCAACATTGCCCGGGTTGAGATAATCGGGGATACTACCGCCGTCCATACCCTTGATATCCGGCGAATTGGTGATATCGGGGCTGAACGCATAGAAGTTTACCGGGTTGACGGGCCAGTATGCTTCAGGCGAATATGTCCAGCTGCCACCGCTGCGGGTCACCGTCACTCCGTCCATCAGTGTACTCCCCTCGGTGAAGGCATATACGACAAATTCTTTCAGACTCGCAGTTGTGGTAGGCGTAGCTCTTGAGCCATTGGGCGCCACGGCACTGAAAGAGATTGCATTGCTCTGCATGGGCGTTTCGTCCATATCATCGCTGCACGAGGCCAGCAGGGAGCATGCTCCTATAAGGCCGAGAAACGGATAAATTAATTTCATATTTTTAGTATTATAGTTAGTAGTCTTTTTATATCAGTGCTTTTTAATATATTAACACTATTCAGCCCTGAATGTTTATGGTGATGGATATCCAGCCGTCGACACTTACGTCAAAGCCGCCGCCGGGCTTGCTGCCCCCTTCCGACTCTTCAAGCTCCAATCCCCTGATTATCACTTTTACATCCAATGGGTCAGGCGCATTTCTCACTTGTGGCGTAACATCAAAATGATACGTGAATTTTCTACCGTCGCTTAGCACTACAAACAGCAGAAGATAATTGTCCGCTGTCGGCTCCGCCGGTATTCCGAAGGTCAGGAACTCGCCCTCTATGCTCGTTTCACCGCCTTTCTTTGCCGCCGAGGGCAGCATGCAAGGATAATCGCCCTTCGCTCCGTCGGCGAGATTCAGCGAACAGGCAAGGCCGGTAAATACCGCCGACAACGACACTACACCGTCGAGATTCGTTACGTTTTCTATCAAAAAACTATACCGGGCGGTAAGCTGCCGTTGAGGACAGCGCAGTATATAGCTCTCAGATCTAACCGCCGGCTCGCCATATTCAAGTCCGGAATATTTCAGGCCTACATAATCGTATGAGCAGCCCCACATCATGTCGGGGCAAACATGTAGTTTTTCGTCAAGCTCTCTTACAGCCGCAGGCAGATAGCTGTCGTCGGCGCGAACGGTATATGCCTCATACCCTTCATATCCGCCGTCTTCGCGGAATCGCACATTATAGGTATCGTCATTAAAACTGACAAAGCTGTAATCCCCCGGAATCAACGATACCTCACCGCCCTCACGCCCGGCAAAGTCAAAGCGCCACGGCTCACCGCCAAGGTCTGAAAAAAACATATAAGCCATGCCTTCAGGATCGGCTTCAGGAGCCGCCTGCCAGTCATTCTCTATTTTAAGTGTTAGAGCCGGAGGGCATTTATCATATTCATATATGCACGAACTCGCCGCGAGAGCAAGCCCGGCGGCAATCGTCATAAAGATTAGATTTCGGCATATATGCATAATATAATATCGGCGCATTATATAGTGCGCCGATATTATAACATTGTATTATATCCAAATGTTTAAAAAAGTAATCTCGTGCCGCCGGAGGCAGAGCTTTACTCCTTGTCGTCGTCCTTGAAAAGCTCGTCGTGCTCGTCAAGATAGAAGCACTTCGAGAGCAGGGCCACAAAGCGCGCGATCTGAGCCATAGCCTTGGCTGTATTCTCTGATATCTCCGCGCCCTTGAGCTTCATCATAAGCCAGCCGTAGAGAGCGTTGAAGCAGGTCTCTATCTCGCCGGCCGGATTATCGCCGGCCTTTGCACGCAGCTCTACTATATAGGGCAAGGTGGCATAGAATTCCTTGTGATAGTCTACAAACTTCGGGTCGGCAAGTATGCGTTTGTTAAGGTCGGCGAGGGTGCCGATGATGTTCTTGTTCATCTGCAGGTGACCTTTTTCTTTCACATCCTCGCGTCTCATCATGTCGATGAGCGACTCATACCAGTCGGCCATCTCGCGCTGCTGCTTCTCGTCGATGGGATATTTGTCTATCACATTGGCCTTTATCTTGTCAAGGTCAAGGCTGTTGGCACGGATGAGGTCTTCTATCTGCCACATATAGAGCAGATACTCGGCTATATTCTCTTTGCGTTTTTGTGAGGCTATTATCATTTTCGTAGTAGTTTGATTGTTTAAGATATAACACTTTAAAAAGTAAAATGCCGACTGAGCATCGCGCCCGGGCCGGCATTATAGTCAATCAATTATGAAAACAGTTAATTCGCTCGTTATTCGCTTCTATGTGTAAGTACTTATATGACGCGCTTGCGCGCCCAAAGTTACACTAAGCTCACGATTTTAACTATTTTTTTGACTCTTTGCCGAAAATGGCGTCATGGCGGTGCAGCATATTGAGGAAGCGCAGGTCGTCGCGCAGCGGCGCCACATTCACGCGGCCGTCAATTGCCTCTGTCCAGTCATGGTAATTGGCATAGCCGAGGTTGAGTGATTTGTCGGCCAACTCCATAGCGCGGTCCATGTCGCCATACTGGGCGTAGAAGCATGCTCCGTAGTAGTGGATAAGGCCATCGTAGTCTGTCACGGTGTCGAGTATATTGTCCATCCAGCGCTTGCCGAGCTCGGTCTGACCGAGGAATAGCTGCGCGAAGCCTTTGAGCGAACGGGGATTGTCGATATAGAAGTGCTCCATATCGGCCACCTTGTTGTAGAGGTCTTCAGCGGCGGCAGCCTTGTTGAGATATTTCTCGAATACCCATGCGCGGAGCATGAGATACATCGGATTCTCCGCGTCGTTGAGTATGGCCTCCGAGATAAGATTCGAAGCCTCATCATAATTCTTGATACCGACATAGCCAAGCGCCATCTCGATCAGTGCGTCGTTGTTGTTGCGGTCTACAGCGAGGGCGGCCGCGCCGGCTTTCACTGCCTCGTCATAGTTGCCCATAGCACGCAATATCTTGCTGCGCAGCACATAGTGGCCGGCATTGTCGCGAACCATGCCGAGGGCGCGGTCTACGAAGTCAAGGGCCTCGCTGTAGTTGCCAAGGCAATAGTTGCACTCGGCTATCGAGGCATAGATACCGTGATAGTTGTAGAGGCGCTCGTCGAGGATGGTCTGATAGTCGTTGATGGCGGCAAGATAGTGGTAATGGGCCTGCGCTATCACCGCGCGGATATAGCGGAACATTCCCACCTGCGGAGCCTCGCTCACAGCCTTGCTCAATCCGGCCATAGTTGCCGGATAGTTGGTGTTGCCATAGTCGATGAGCTCCTGCATGGCGCGCGGATGTTTGTTGTCGCTCGAGATGGCGAGGATGAGGTCGTCGACGGCGCCGTTGTGGTCGCCCATCATGCGGCGTACCGACGCGCGGCGCACGTAGATTTCGGCATTGTTGGGGTCGAGGTTTACCGCCGAGGCGAGCATTTCGTTGGCTGTGCCGAGGTTATTCTCTTTCACCGCCACGCGCGCAAGTCCGATATAGGCCTCGGTGCCGCGCGGATTCAGGCGCTGCAGTTTCTGGAAGTCGAGGCGGGCCTCGGCATATCGTCCGAGCATAAACTCGGTGTTGGCCTTCTGGTATACTACATTATATGAGTTAGGGTCGATCTCAACGGCTGCGCGCAGATCTTGGAGAGCCTGCTCGGGGCGCTTGGTCTCATTGTAGATTCCGGCGCGGAGCACGTACGCGCGGAAGCGCACGTCTTCCTCGCTTGCAGGTGCGAGCTGTATCACCTTGTCTACATCGGCGAGGGCGCGGATATATTCGTCGTGACGGTAATACTCATCGGCGCGGCTCATCAATATATTATAGTCATTGGGGTTCTCGCGAAGTTCTTCTTCATACACGGCAAGCACGGCCTGCGTCATGGGGTTCTGTATGCTCGACTGGGCTGCAATCGGCATAGAGGCAGACGCGGCCAAGGCGACCGCAATCAATATCTTGGTGATTTTCATATTCTTATTCAAATGTGTTTATGGTGCTGCGCAATGCCGTAAGTCGTTTCAGCAAGGGCTCGAGCAGGTCGAGACGGAGCATATTGGCGCCGTCGCTCTTGGCATTTGCCGGGTCGGGATGGGTCTCGATGAAGATACCGTCGGCGCCGGTGGCGATGGCCGCGCGGGCTATGGTCTCTATCATCTCAGGGCAGCCGCCTGTCACACCGCCGGCTGTGTTGGGCTGCTGCAGCGAGTGGGTGCAGTCTACTATCACCGGGCATTGGCATGCCTGCTGCATACGGGGCACTCCGCGGAAGTCTACAATGAGGTCGCCGTAGCCGAATGTGGTGCCGCGCTCGGTCACTGCCACATCATCACATCCGCCCGAGCGCACTTTCTCTACTGCAAAGCGCATTGATTCGGGCGAGAGGAATTGCCCTTTCTTCACATTCACGGCCTTGCCTGTATGGGCAGCCGCGAGCAGAAGGTCGGTCTGGCGGCAGAGAAAGGCCGGTATCTGAAGAATGTCGACGAAGTCAGCCGCCATCGAGGCTTCCTGTGCCGTATGGATATCGGTCACCACAGGCACCCCGTAGCGCTCTCCCACTCCGTGGAGTATCTTAAGAGCCTCAAGGTCGCCGATTCCGGTAAAGGAGTCGAGACGGCTGCGGTTGGCCTTGCGGTAGCTGCCCTTGAAGGCGTAGGGTATATCAAGACGGCGGCAGATACTGCTGATGGTGTCGCATATATTATATGCCATTTCCTCGCCTTCGATCACACACGGACCGGCGATAAGAAAGAAGTTTGAGCCGCTGCTCAGTTGGTTGAATGTAGTAGACATTGGTTTACAATATGTATGGTGTCGCAGCCTACCAGAGCTGCTGTTTCGGTTCGTAATCTGTTGTCGCCCATTGTCACGGGGATATATCCCGCAGCTATGGCTGCCGCGATTTCCTCGGGGTCGAAGTCGCCTTCGGGGCCTATGAGTATATTCACGTCGCTGCCGGGCTTATAGGCTTGGGCGAGCAGACGGCGCGGTGTGTCGGCGTCGCAATACCCGGCGAAGCGTTGTTGTCCCTCTGTCGGCGCCTCGGCAAGAAAGTCTTTAAGCGGCGTGGTCGCGTCTATGCGGGGCAAGATTGCCTTGAGCGACTGCTTCATTGCCGAAACTGCGATACGCTCAAGGCGCTCGGGCTTGATTTCCTTACGCTCCGACCGGCGGCAACGCAGCGGCACTATCCGGTCTACCCCTATCTCCACCAGTTTTTCTACAAGCCACTCCATGCGGTCGGCATGCTTGGTGGGAGCTACGGCGATGGTGATATAAGGTGTCCACACCTTGGGAAGCGCCTCTTTTTCCACAATCTCAACTACAGCGCCGCGATGGTCGTCTGTCACCAAGCGGCAGCGGTAGAGATTGCCGCGCCCGTCAACCACCTCCAATTCATCACCGGGCTTGCGGCGCAACACACGCACGGCATGCGCGCTCTCGTCGGCCGGAAGCTGCGGTTTCTGTTCTATGTCAGGGGCATAAAAGCGTATCATATCATTGAACTTAAGTTTCGCAAGCAAAACTTGTTTATTTTGAGTTTAACAGGTTTAAGGAGTTTAGGTATACATTGGTAAAACTAAACATTTTAAACTATATAAACTGCGCTGAAAGCGCTTTAAACCTCAAGTTTTC
>OFGN01000745.1_pt1 | contig 31723 bp, 29 predicted proteins | sample 1521821 | NCBI WGS metagenome assembly OFGN01 (sample SAMEA3504094, study PRJEB24116) | mouse gut metagenome | biome: mouse gut; feature: mouse-associated habitat; material: faeces | place: Denmark | collected 2011
CCCGAGGGGTCAAATCCCGCGTGCCCGAAGGGGTCAAACGCACGCGCCTTTTCCAGTTGGTGTACTTTGAGAGAGAGTCGCGGCAGATACCGAGGTGGTAGCAGGTTTCTTTGACAGAGTACCGCTCTCCGTCACTTACTTTAGGTCTTGAAAAGGTCATAGTTATTGGGGTATTGAGGCGTTTTGTAATTCGGGAAAGAGGATTTCGGCGTCGATACCTAACTTTGCGGCTATTAGGTTGCAGAGTGGTTTCGGCGGCGTTTTATGAGTGGAGAGCCACATTCGGACGCATATCTCCGAGCGTCCTGTAGCCTCCATTATGTCCTTGATAAGGTCAAGCGCAGGATTGACCTTTCGGAGGACCGCGTAGCGGTCAAAGAGTGAGAGTGTTTCTATCTTTTCCATAATGCAGATGTAATTTGTTAATTTATAGTTTGTAATTCTTCGGACACCTCTACTTTCTCACCTAACTTTATAAAAAAGTTATAGAAATATTTGGTAGTTTGACGATTATTGCCGAACTTTGCAGACGGAAACAATAGAACTTCAAAGGCTGACCAAATCGGAAAAATTAGAAATGCTTCCGAAAGACTCGGCAAAGATATAAAGAAATATTAGAAATGAGAAATCTTTTCTAAGATTTAACTTTTGATATTGCGTATATAATCTGTATGGAAAATCCGGAAGTAAAGGAACGGCTGCTCCAGTTCATAAAGACAATGGGCTTGTCCGTCGCTCAATTTGAGCGTCGGGCCGGACTCTCGAATGGATATATAAGGAACTTCCGCGGCTCGTTCGGAGGCAACAAGTTTGATATGATACTTGAAGCTTTCCCAATGCTCAACCGCGAATGGGTTACGACGGGGCGAGGCGAAATGATGCTCCAAAGAGCAGTTGCCGAAGTTCAGCCGTCAGAAACCGGAGAAGAAATTGAAGAAGCTACAGAAGATGAAAATGCTGTGACCGAAGTCTCTCACGAGGGACGGAAAATTGTATTTAATGTGTCGAAGGAAACACTCGATGCTTATGCGAAACTTGCTGAGCACGTCACCACTGATTGGCACGCAAAATATTTGAACGCACAACGCGAGGTCGATACATTGACAATGCTGTTGGATGTGCTTAAAGAACAGCTCGCTTCATCGCAGAAACAGTTAGGTTCGGCGTTAGAACAGATAAAAGTTTTGCAAGCACAATTAACCCCAGAAACTAAGAAAAAATGATGCACGCAAATTGCACGCAAAATAAACTTTATAATTAACAAAATATTAATCAGCAGTCACTTACGGCTGCGGGATTTTGGCTGGAAAGCGTGTATACGCCAAAAGCGTATCCCGAGTTCGAATCTCGGTCGCTCCGCAAAACAATACGCTGAAAATCAACCTCATGCATTTTCAGCGTGTTGTTTATTTAATGGCTTAATATAGGCTCAACCTTTCAAAAAAAAAGACCGTAAATGCACAATTTCGCATAATTTGGCACTAACTTGACAAATTTCGCGTGCAAGAGGCAAGCGGTCGCTTTTGAAAGTATGATTACAACGGCTCAATCCGAAAATTCAGTGCATATTACAGTTTCAGTTTAATAATATTGTACGTGGTTAAAAACCGCGGCTACTATAATGTCCTATTTATCAGCCACGTAGTAACCGCCGATTTTACCGCGGACAATGATGCCGGAAATTATCATATTGCCATGCACTGCAATTCCTGCATGAGGCACAAAAAGGTATAAGTTTTGCTTATTGCGGTAGTGATGGGATTGATGGACGGTTTGTTATCGGCTTGCCGCTATACTTTAGCAGAGAACAAGGTTATCGAGCACTGATGCACCAGATACATGGCCCCGGCGTCAATGGAGATGTGTGCCGCGCCGAGCGAAGCGATGGTTGCGGCGGAAGCATTGAGGCCCACGAAATGCACATTGACATTGCCGTGGTTCTTGAAGGCTGCGGAGATAGACAGGCCGGTGGCGAGGGAACCGCCGAGGCTGTCGATAAGGACGTTGACCTGCTTGCCCTCGTTCTTGGCGAGTTCACGGTCAACGGTCGAGCGGTCGAAGTCGTAACCTCCGACGTAGCCTTTAAGTGAGATGTGATATGCGGTTTTTGGCATGGCGTAACTGTGATTTACACCACGAAGTTACGCGCGTGATTACATGGACGAAAAGACAGAAAAAAAGCGACTCGTTAGAGCCGCTTGCAATTTCTATATTAGAATTTAGTAATATAAGATTTCTCTTGTCTGAATATATTCGTTGGTCGGAGTGGTAATATGTCGTTCAGTCCAATTACCCTTTTCATCCCTTTCTGTAATGGAAATTTGATATTCTCGTGTGTTTAATGCACCTAAATGTATGGTTTGGCGTTGAAGTTCGCCATCTTCATTATATTCATTTTCATAAATAGTTGAACCACTATTTATATTGCAGCTTATCATTTTACCGTCATCATTATACACATATTCTCGGTAAGAAGCCGGGTAATAGTTCTGAGATTTTACATCTTCAACTATTTTAGAAATCTGTTTATTATCATTATAGGTAAATGTAAAATCTCCCCAAGTTTGAATTTCATTACGCTCATTATACATGAAGTCCTGGAGACTGCGTTGTCCGTATGTTCCTACGTTCTTATTGATTGTAGATTCTAACTGGCCATTGTCACTATAATTGTAGTTATAGAATTTATCTGATAGGATATTACCATTTTCATCATAAGTAGAAGTTCCGTCTCCACTTTCGCCCCATAATATAACGTAATTTTCAGGGCAAGACGTTCTCATACCATTAACCGTTTCAAACGTTTGCATGGAAATTTGCTTTACAGCACCATTTTCATGATGCTTGAAATAGTTAGGCATTTCGTATGATTCTTTGCAAGAAACCATGAACACCAGTGATATGAAGATAATGAGGTACTTTTTCATGAGTGTTTATTTTTATGCAAAGTTACGAAAAATCTTTGACTTAACCGTAGCAAAAGAGCCTTTCCTTTCGGAAAAGCCCTTTATCGTTGAGAGGGTTAGAGGGGTCAGATGTTGCGGAACACGTGATTGTTGGCGCCCATCGAGTAGTCGTACATAAACAGCTCGCGTCCGAAGGCTTCGTAGTCGAAGTAGCGGGCGAGGTCGACCATAGACCTTTCGAGGTCGTAGCATTCCTCGACGATGTGCCGGGCGAAGTCTTCTTCGCTGTCCCACTCGCCGCAGTAGGGTTCTTGGGAAGCCAAGCGCTTCGCGATGACCTCGAAGTTGTCGAGGCCGTCGTGGAACTCCAAGTAGTCATCGACGGCCTCCTGACCGTGCTAATCGCACATATCCGAGTATTCGCATCAATCTGAAATTACAGTGCATTTTACAGTTCCCATTTAATATCACTTTCCGCGGTTGGAAATCGCGGCTACTATAATACGCCATGTGTCAGCAACGTAGTAGCCGCGGTTTTTAACCGCGGACGACAAAGCCGGCAATTATTATATTGGCATGCACTGCAATTTCGGCTTGAGCCATAATTCCTCCAGTCGTCGTATAACGAGTAACGCTGCGAAATTACGTTACGCAGTTCCATGATAGAGTCGTCGGATTTATTTGCTCATATAGATAATCTCGCTATATTTGCGGTATGATTAAGACTATTTTATTTGATATGGGCGGTGTCGTTTTTCTTCAGGACACTGCCGAGGCGTTCCGCCGGTTTACCGAAATCGGGGTGGACGCGCGTCAGTTTATTGGTGATTACGACCAGAAAGTCATCATCCTCAATCTTGAAAACGGTGCAATTTTTGCCGAGGATTTCCGTGCCGAAATCAGCAAACTTGTAAAAAAGGAACTGACTTGGGAGGAAGTGCAGCACTGTTGGCTCGGTTTTCTGAAAAGCGTACCGGCCACCCGTTTGGACAATCTCATAAAACTGCGTGAGAAATATCGGGTCTGTCTGGCCAGCAATACCAATCCTTATATAATGGCTTACACTCGCAGCAATGATTTTAGCGGCGACGGGCATGGCATCGAGAGCTATTTCGATAAGCTATATTGCAGTTACGAGATGGAATGCTGCAAACCCGACGAAGATTTTTTCAAAAAAATCCTTGATGCTGAAGATGTAAAGCCTCATGAGGTCGTATTTGTCGATGACAGCAAAAAGAATATAGCTACCGCCGACGCTCTTGGCATAAAAGGAGTGTGGGTCGCCCCCGACGAAGACTGGATGCCGGCAGTCGAAAAGATTCTGAAGATTCATCAAAACTCATGACGCACTTTCAGGCGTAGTGACCCGGCCCATCACTCGCCATTGGCATTAAGCCAGTCGGTTCTAACTTTATCGGGAAGATGGGTCACCTTGAAGTCGGAGAATGTAGCCTTGAATCCTTCACCGTCGGGAGAGGCTGCAAACATTCCGATTTTCACGGGACAGTTGGCTGCCATCCAGGCATTGCGCATCATAATGTATTCCTTGTCGTCAAACGAATAGAATATTTCTATTGCGTCCAAGCGCCGCACCGCTTTTATCCAGATATATTCCACCGGCTTGTCAAGAGAAATGACGCTCCAGTCTGAAGTATGATGTGTCACAACTGTACTAAGATTGTATTTTCCGTCAACAAACTCAATTCCAGTCTTGATATAGTTCTCATGATCGATACGTATCATCATTCCGGCCTGGTCGAAACGAACTTTGTAATCGCCCGAAATCTTCACCTTGGCCTCAAACTCACCGCCGTATTCCGCATAATAAAACGGTGCGTCATCGACAGTAAATCCATAGTGCGATATGCGCCAGTAGTCACTCTTCGGTGTCACGTCCATGGTAAGGGTTTTGCCGGATATTTCCCAACCGGACGGTTCATTGAACCAGTTCATTTTCTCAAGTGTCTGTCCCGATAATATCTGGCCGGTCAATGCCGCCAGCATGATTAGATAGTGTCTCGCTTTCATTGTTTGTTATTGTTTGTTTGTAATTGTCCTGATTACGCGGCACGGGTTACCGACCGCCACACTGTTTGAAGTAATATCTTTTGTCACGACACTGCCCGCTCCTATCACACAGTTGTTGCCTATTGTGACACCGGGAAGCACCGAGACTCCGGCGCCGAACCATACATCGTTGCCTACGGTTATCGGCCTCGCATATTCCAGCCCTTTGTTCCGCTCAGCGGCATCGACAGGATGCCCTGCCGTATAAAATCCGCAATTGGGCGCTATGAACACATTGTCGCCGAACGTGACCGGAGCCTCATCAAGTATCACCAGATTGAAATTGGCAAAAAAATTCTTTCCAACTCGGATATTATATCCGTAATCGCAATAGAACGGTTGTTCGACAAGCAACCCGTCACCTGCCGCACCGAGTATCTTTCGCAACAATGCATCTCGACCTGCAATATCCTTGGGACGCAAATCATTATAATCCCGGCACAGCTCCTTGCACTCAAGCCTCTCCTCAATCAATTGCGGGTCATAATTGGCATCATATATCATGCCGCAAAGCATCTTCTCTTTTTCAGTCATTGTCGTGTAATAATCTTATCATTCTCCTCAGCCAACCCAATAACTCACCCCGGCATCTCAAAACCATTGCAAAAATAACCATTACCACAATGACATGCAATGGTTATAAATAACCATTTTTATATCACACACGACCCGCGGCATCACTGTCGCAGGTCGTGTGTGATTGAATGAAAAAACTGTCTGTATTATCGTTTGAATCAAGCGATTTCCTTTACCTTCCTCCAGTAGTTGAGCGGTCGGCATCTGCGTTTACCTCAACAAGTTTCTGCGCGCCGCGTTTCTGTCGTCCCCACTGCACGTTGTAGCTCACCGTGATGTATGGCATGCGCATGTTCAGACGCATGTGCTGTTCGTTGGTATTCCATTTGCTCATCATCTTCGAGCCCTGGTCATACTTGCCGAACGGCATGAGTATACCGGCGCCAAACTGCCACTGCTTCCAGTTATAACTCAAATCAATAACATTAAGGTCTTCTCCCCAACTTATTTTCTCACCCCATAAATCGCGCTGTGCACGTTGATATTCCCCTGTCAGCACAAAGCCCCAGTGCGCCAACTGTACAGTTGCATTGCCGCTCCAGCCGTTGTTGCGCAGGTCATATCCCACCCCGCGCATGCGCTCCATGCGGAACTGCACATAGCCGCTCACGGTGAGCCAGTCAGGTATGATTTCTATCTGCGGAGCGAGGAAAAACGACAGGTTCTGCAGCCCACGGCTGTTCTCGTATGTAGTGACCAGTTTCTCGTCGTCCCACTGCAGCAAGGGAGTGATGGCATTTGGCGACGTGAATGCCCTGATGCCGAACGAGCCGTCTACACGCGGCAGGCTGAACCCGTAACGGAAAGTCAGCATATACGAATTGGCCGTCTTAAGATTCGGATTGCCGACTCTCCACTGAAATCCGTCGAGTTGCTGCGGCACGACATTGGTCTCGGCAAGCGACGGCGTCGACTGCCACGATGTGAAATTGAGCCGCAGATTATGGTTACTGTTAATCGAATATGTCAGCGTGGCCTTCGGACGCGCGCTCCACGTATGGTTTCCCCTGTTGGATTCTTTGAAAAGGAAATCGGTATACTGCGCGCCAATGCCTGCGGTAGCGGTCCATTTGCCGAAACGGCGGAAATATTCGGCAAAGAAATACACCTTGTCCTGACGCTGATGGAAAATATCTCCTCCGAGCGACATATATTCCGACCGGTTACGGTTGGCATTATACGACACTCCTGCCGTAAAACGCGACTTGCTCCAGTTCTTCACATAGTCGGCCTCGATGGCATACGCCTGGTTGCGGTCGCGTATGTCGGTATGAATGTCGGTTCGAGGTAAAGGTGCTCCGGCAAGTTGCTCTATATAGTCGGAGTATGACTTTCCGTAATAAAACGAACTCTGGAAGTCGACAATAAGCATCTGATTTCGGCTGAAATTCTGCTGTAGATAGAGTGACAGCGACGGAGTCGAACCTTTTGACCCCTGAATATCTGACAGCAATATATCGTCAGAACCGTCACTGAGCGACAATAATCCTTTATAACCGGTTTTATTTGTAAAATCGCGTGAGAATCCAAGTTCGGCTATGAATACTGTCGTATCGGGTTTGATGTAGCTGTATGACGCCCACGCGTTGCCGAACGTGTTGTCGAGCACTCCGCCGCGCGATATCTCGTGACGTGACAGTGATGTGCCGTCGGGATATGTGAACGTTTCATCATAGTCACGGTGCGTCTTTATCTTGTTTGTCAGCTTGTAATTTGCCCCGGCCTCCCACTGCGAGTGCCCGGTATTGAATTTGGCGTCGGCCATATAAAATCCCCACGCCTGGTTCAGTGCCGGACGAGCCTGCGTCTGGAGCGAGCCTCCCACAGTCGGATTTGTGACAATAAAATTGAGCACGTATGTAGCTCCACCGTAACGCAGTCCGGGATTGTCAATCCACTCCACGCGCTTGATTGTTTCAGGAAGCAGCGCACGCACCTGGGTTATTGTTGATTCCCGGCCATTTATTCGTAACTGTACCGACTGCCCGGCAGCTTCTACCGTGCCAAGCACGTCGCTCACCGCAAGCGTCGGAATCATCAGGTTAGTGAGCAGCTGCAAGCCGTTTTTTGAAGCCTCGACAGCGCTTTGCGACGGGTGGTACACCTCCATGTCGGCCTTGCGCACCACCTTCGGTGCCTCGACTACAATTTCTTCAAGTTCCTTGACCGGAATAGAATCCGTACTCTCCGTCTGGGCGCCGGCCAACAAGGCGCAAGGCAACATAACGGCTGCTGACAACTTATGTTTCATCTCAATTGGTAATATTTGTTCATTTCGATTGATAAAATTTTTAAAAGGAACCTTTTTACCATTAAGACGGAAAATATCACCGATCGTTACGCCCTCCTTCACATAAATAAAAAAATTCCCGCAGACGGGAACCTCGGCCACTACCTTTGTCGCGCCTGACAATCAGGCTCATAGCAGCCGCAGTTTTTAACTGCGGAAATTTTCAGATATAGCCCCTTTATTTCTTTAAGGCAGAGTTAAATCATTCCGGCGCCGGAATTGTATCTGAGGCTTTGACTCGCCGGTTTCCCTCAATATCATTTCCGAAGCTGTCAGCTTTTCCACGATATAATATACAGGCTCACCGACCGTCTCATCACCTTCCTTCAATACGATGTCAAGATATACCGGATTCTCGTTTGCCGGGTCCGACACATGCCATGAATACGACTTGTCATATATCGGATTACCACTGGCGCTAAGGTAATAAGTATTCAGATTTCCCCATGACCACGTAAGTTCACTCCGGGTAGTAAAATCATAGATGCACGTATATTCCGGGCTGTCTTCCGATACCACTTCCCACTGTCCTTTAATCAATTTAGTATCCATCATATCATCGTCGTCATTACAGCCACTGACTGCGACCGACAACAATGCTGTCAGAAACATCAACGCATACTTTCTCATTTTATACAAATTTTAATTTATATTTTAATAAACGCACACTATCTGATTTTATTGTACGGCATCAGCAAAACCCTTTAGCATCGTAATCACGACCGTAATCACACCTACCATAATCATAAGTCATGGCAAGTTGTTATATTGACGGAAAATTCGTAACTTTGGCACAATATTTGCAATATTTTTATTTCGGCCTTAAATTGCCGGAGCTTCAGGTAAGCTCCGCAACGCCGACGCATAATTTTTTCACAACCTGCAACTTTCAGTCTAATGAATTTCAGCCATAATAACGACCAGGGACCGATATTGTCAATCGGACATATAGAATTGGGAGAGACAAAACGCAAGGAACTCAATGTCGACCCGACAGATGTCCCTATTCTTCCGACGCGCAATGTCGTGCTTTTCCCAAATGTCACAATCCCCATAAAACTTGGCCGCGAGACCTCGCTCCACATTGCCGAACTGGCGAAAAAGCGCAATATACCCATCGGTATCGTATGCCAGCTCGACCCGTCGGAGGACGACCCGTCGCTCAACTCGCTGTTCCATTACGGCGTAATCGGCGACGTGCTTCAGGTGATACAGCTCCCCGACAATACGAGCACCGCCATAGTGCGCGGCACCGCCAAATTCAAAATCACCGGCAAAGGCGCAGGCATACTTTTGCCCGAGGCTCCGATAAGCGCGCAGGTGAAAATAATCAACGAGACGTATCCCAAGGATTCCGACAAGGAATTCTCGGCACTGTGCGACGAAATAAAGTCGACCGCGTCGAAGCTCGCGTCGGGCGGCAATGAGTCGCCTGTCGAGGTCGACCTGCTTTTCAACCTCTCCAACAGCGGCATGGGACGTGAGGAATTGGTCAACATGACCGCCACCCATGTGCCCATCGACATCAAGGTGAAGATGTCACTGCTCGCCATGTACCGCCTGAAGGAGCGTGCGCAGACCCTGTTCAATGAGCTTGTCAAGCATGAGGAGATGCTGAGCATAGCCCAGACCGTGCATCAGCGTGCCCGCGAATCGTTTGACGACCAGCAACGCCGCGTATTCCTTCAGCGCCAGATGGAGGCCATCGACCGCGAGCTCAACGGCGACGACAACGACGCCGATAATTTCAGGGAGCGGGCCTCAAAACTCACTATGCCCGAAAAAGCCGCGGCACATTTCGAGAAAGAACTCGACAAACTGCAGCGCCTCAACCCGCAGGCTCCCGACTACAGCGTGCAGTATGCCTATCTGGAGACGTTTCTCGAACTTCCATGGGGCATCAGCAGCGAACTTAACCGCGACTTCGGCCGAGCCGAAGAAGTGCTCAACAGCTGTCACTACGGACTGGAGAAGGTAAAGGAACGCATACTCGAGCAGATTGCGGTGCTGATGCACAATCCCGACGGCAAGTCACCCATCTTATGCCTTGTAGGCCCTCCGGGAGTCGGCAAGACATCGCTCGGGCAGTCGATAGCCGACGCGCTCGGACGCAAATTCCAGCGCATATCGCTCGGCGGCCTGCATGACGAGGCCGAGATACGCGGTCACCGCCGCACATATATCGGCGCCATGCCCGGCCGTATCATCGAGGCGGTACGTCGCGCCGGCACCTCAAATCCGGTGCTCATGCTCGACGAGATTGACAAAATCGGCAATGATTATAAGGGGGACCCGGCGGCCGCCCTCCTCGAAGTGCTCGACCCCGAACAGAACTTCCGTTTCCACGACAACTATATAGATGTGGATTTCGACCTTTCAAAAGTGCTTTTCATCGCCACGGCCAATACGCTCGAGACCGTGCAGCGTCCGCTCATTGACCGTATGGAAGTCATCGACCTGTCGGGTTATATCCTTGAGGAGAAAATCGCTATCGCCCGCGACTATCTCATTCGGCGTCTGCGCAAAGAATATAACCTCAGCTATAAAGAACTCCAGCTCAGCGACGATGCGCTCGCACTTGTCATTGAAAGCTATACCGCCGAAAGCGGAGTGCGCCAGCTTGAAAAAGCGCTCGCTTCGATAGCCCGTAAGGTTGTCTACCGCACCATCAGCGAGAAGGAAGTGAAAATGCCGATTGAAAGCGCCGACATAAAGGAATATCTCGGTGTGGCCAAGTATAGCAAGGACCGCTATGAAGGCAATTCATTCCCCGGTGTCGTTACCGGTCTGGCATGGACAGCCGTAGGCGGTGAAATACTCTTTATCGAGACATCGCTCAGCAGCGGCAAAGGCGAGAAACTTACCCTGACCGGCAATCTCGGCGACGTAATGAAAGAGTCGGCCATGATTGCGCTGCAATACGTTAAATCGCATGCCGACATGCTCGGAATACCGTACGAACGTTTTGAAAAAACCGACCTCCACATCCATGTGCCCGAAGGCGCCATACCAAAGGACGGCCCGTCGGCGGGTATCACGATGGCAACTTCGATAGCCTCGGCCTTCACAGGCCGCAAAGTAGCGGAACGTCTTGCCATGACAGGCGAAATCACCCTCCGCGGAAAAGTGCTACCCGTAGGCGGCATCAAAGAAAAAATTCTTGCGGCAAAACGCGCCGGTATCACCGACATAATCCTCTCGACCGAAAACCGTAAGGACGTGGAAGACATAGCCGAAAAATACCGCGCAGGCCTGACCTTCCACTACGTCGACACCGTAAGCGAAGTCTTCGCCATAGCACTGGTATAACCAAAGTCACCAAATCAGTTCTACGCCCCGGTCTGCCAATCTCTAACAAGGATGTGCAGAACTGATGTCGACAACGCATGATGTAGGGAGAGGAGCGGGGGCGTCTCGCCCCCGTGGTATTATTTTTATACACCGAAAGTTACTACGGGGGCGAGACGCCCCCGCCCCACTCAGCTCAGCTTAAGTTAATAGCATTGAATCGCGTACCTACAATTTGCTGCGACTTTTGACCGCTAATTATATTTTTCACTTCGGCAATAGACAGTATATCGGAAATAATTTGTAGATTTGTGCTATTGACAATCAACAGATATACAAATGGATATGCGAAAGATCATCTTCTCCGTCATGACCTTGATTTTCTCATTGACGGGTAGTGCTCAATCATACGACGAGCGCATTGCCGATGCCATGAACCGAAGCGACTGGTTTGCATTGGATTCAATTTATAATGAAGCCCCGAAAGATTCCATATCACCTTTTCTCGACGTATTTTCACGCTGCATGATTGGCAACAGGCTGAATCGCCCTGACATGTCTATTCCGGCATTTGACACGCTGTTCGAAAATCATGCGGAAAAACTCGGGTTAGGCAATCTGATAAACTGCTCCATGATGTACTCGATGGATCTGAGCCGTATAGGAGAAAACAGACAGGCGGCCGACCTGTTGGCCTCCATTCTCCCCTCGGTGCAGGAATATCTCGATTCGGCATGGACTACGGCAATACGCAACAGTATAGACAAATATACCGCCCTCTCCAAGTTCCGCCCTTACGGCATATCTTTTGAAAATGATGCCGAGGGAAAGATTCCGTTCAAAATTGTACCAGTAGGCCCGAAAGAGAAAGAATCCGTTTTAATGCATCTTGAAAACAGTTCGATTAACGGAGCCGCCGCCGACATAACATTTGATACCGGAGCCGGAGTGAATGTAATGTCCACCTCATCGGCACAAGAATATGGTCTCATACCGCTCGATGCCTCGTCAGTAGTGGCGGGACATGGCGTTCAGTCAGGCTACCATGCTATAGCAAAAGAGGTTAAAATCGGGAATATAACACTAACCGATGTGCCGTTCAGCGTCATGGACATCACATCCGGAAACGATGAAGCCGACAAATATGTTAGCAGCTTCATGATTGTCATAGGCAGTGAAACGATGCTTCAGCTGAAGGAACTGACGCTCGATTTCATCAGCCGCGAAATCACAGTGCCGAGACAGGCGCCGGCACGCAGCCTTACACCTCCGAATATGTGTTTTTCATCCGGAATGAACTTACTTGCAAAAGGCGCCATACATGACAACCCGATGCTGATGAATATAGATTCGGGAGATGCATCCTACGGTTCATTGAATAAAAAGTTCTTTGATAACAACAAGGAATATATAACCTCCCATGCCTCGCTTGATACAGTGCGCAGCGCCGGCATCGGCGGCATCCACATCTCTCAGTGTTATAATGTTCCCGACATGGCATTGCAATTAGGCGGCTCCAGGGCTGTAATCCCTGAAATCACGGTGGGATTGGAGGACACGCTTCCGACCACGTTGGATTACGAATGCAATTTAGGACTGAGATCCCTGATGCTTTTTGCACGGATTCGTTTCAACATGGTCGACTTCACCATCACCACATATCCCGCACATGTCTCGGAGCTTGTCATTCCGCATTGCAAGATTCCTGAGTTCAAGTTTACCGATAGCAAAATATCACTGTTGCAATCGGCCGGAACCGTCGCAATGTCGGTAGCCAACGGATTGCTGAATGCTGACGCGCCGACAGCTCCCGACCTTTGAGCGCATTTGTGCGCCGATTAATTGTGATACAATCCCGTGCGGTGGCGGAGGGCATCGCGGCGGAGGACAATGAGGCCGAGTGCGGTTACGGCGACGCTGAGTGTTATGGTGTACCAGTCGGTGCCGAGGTTGATTGCGGCGGCGTTTTCAACCGATTCGGCTACGCCGCTGCGGGCTGCAATCCATGAAAGGAGAACCACAAGGGAGTTGTTGAACGCATGCGCTATCACGGGCACCCATACCGAGCCGGTCCACCATATCAGATAACCGAAATATGCGCCGAGGAGCAGTCGCGGCACAAAGCCGAAAAACTGAAAATGCATGAAGCTGAATATAAACGCGGCCGCCCAGATGGCGAAATGCTTCTTCACTTTCGGCATGGTCATGAACAGATTCTGCAATGCTCCGCGGAAAAACAGCTCCTCCGCTATTCCCGTAAGAATACCGATTATCAGTATCCCCATTATAAGGTCGCCTACTGTGTTTCCGCCCGACAGCGCGCTGATGCCGGTCGAAGCGGAGTCCTCCATATTGCGCAGACTCTCTTCCAGTCCGCTCATCGACTCGGGAAGATGCAGGTTGTTGTTCCACTCTATCAGCAATTCCATGGCAGGCAGTGAAGTCAGCATCACGATGATAGCCATAATTATCGAGAACAGCCGCGGCCTGACATTGACAGTCAGAAGCGAAGCAGGCAGGCGCGTCGCCACAAAAGCGGCGACAACAGCCGGAAGAATGAAGACAAGGAGGTCCTGCACGATGGCGAATATTCTCATACCCTTGGCTGTAAAACCGTCACCTATCAGCAGCGACGAAACAACAGACAAAAGTACGAGCATGATGAAAAACACGCCGAAAAGCACACCTATGGCACGCAACGGCTGATTGACCACAGGCAGCCACCCGCTGCCGCGTTGTGAATTGAACGATGTCGAATTTATTTCCTTTATATCCATTATTATATTATTTCTATATTTCAATATTCGTAATACCGCCGTTCAGAAATCAAGATAGAAATCCTTTAGCAATTCCCTGTATTCATCTGTAAAAGTACCGTCGGCGTTCTGTATGAACAATTGCGACTCGACGCACGGAGCCGATGCCGAAACGGAAAACTCCCACAAAGTGCGGCGCGACGGTTTCCCGGCACGTGTAAACACGCGGCAGCATCGTGTCGGAGCCAGGCCGGCGAGCGATGCTTCAAACAATGCCTCGTCATCACGTCCGGCAGGCAATACCAATGCCAACCTCCCGTTATCCGGCAGCAATCCCGCACCTCCCCGCATAAGCGACGAAAGCGGCAGGCTGTCGTCATGACGGGCGGCGGCTCGCAGCCGGTCGGGTGATTGTATCCGTTCGGTGAAGAATGGCGGATTGCTCACTATCAGATCAAACGTACGGTCGCTTACAAACTGCATGAAATCAGCCTCGCGCGCTTCGACCCTTCCGGCAAACGGCGAACGGGATATATTGTCCGCGCACTCCGTCACGGCCTCTCCGCTGACATCTATGCAGACAACCGATGCTCCGGGATAGCGTTGTGCGACCATAAGTCCGATAACACCCGTTCCGCAACCCACATCGAGCACGACGGCGTCCGCTTTATCGCCCGGCACTTGTGTCCACGCGCCAAGCAACACGCCGTCAGTTCCCACTTTCATGGCACTTAAACTGTTGGACAGCGAAAACTGTTTGAAGCGGAATGTCGATTCGCGATTTTTATTCATAACTCATATATTCGGACGCACATACCGTGCGTCCCTACATTGTCGGCTTAAATTCGCAGTTTTGCAAAATCCTCTGCATTTATTTTTGATACAGATTCAATGCAAAATTACAATTTTTAGTTCCTTTGCGCAACTATTTATCTCCAAATTGGTTATCTTTGCATATAACAAACAGATAAACATTTCACAAAAGCATGATAATCAACAGCGCACGCTTCGTAATATCAAATACGTCGGTCGACAAATGCCCCTCCGATACCCGTCATGAATACGCCTTCATAGGCCGCTCCAACGTAGGCAAATCCTCGCTCATCAATATGCTCACCGGCCACAAATCGCTGGCCCAGACATCGTCCAAACCGGGGAAAACCCTGCTTATAAACCATTTCCTGATCAACGATTCATGGTACATAGTCGACCTTCCCGGCTACGGCTATGCACAGCGCAGCAAAGACAGCCGGCAGGCGATAGACAAAATCATACGGAGCTATATCCTCAACCGCATGCAGATGACCACACTCTTCCTGCTGATTGACGTGCGCCACAAACCGCAGAAAATCGATCTTGAATTCATGCAGTGGCTCGGAGAGAACGGTGTCCCCTTCGCCATCGTGTTCACGAAACTCGACAAACTGTCGTCGGTAGCCGGCAAAAAATCAATTTCCAACTACTGTACCACCCTTCTCGAGCAGTGGGAGGAGCTTCCGCCAATATTCGCCACATCGAGCGAAGACCGCCGCGGACGCGACTCCATACTTGACTATATCGACCAGCTTAATCAGCTCCCATTGCAAACCGTTTAGAGCTTTCCGGTGTTAATATTTCAACCGCGGCCCTGTGGCCCGGCCAAGCATCCATTACAGCTAACTAAAATATCAACATTATGGATAAGAAAGACGAAAAACTTCCGAAGAGCGAAATCGAAAAGGCCGAACAGACATATCCGGGAGTGGCAATCAACGAGGCAGACGACGATGCCGACACAAAAGAACTGGTAAAAGAACGCACTTGCACGCTCAACAACAATCCGCGCAACGAAGGAAAGCCGGTATGAGCGGTCTACACTTTAAAAAATTAAAAAAAATTTTGCAGGCTGAAACTACGATTTAATCGCCATTCAGCCTGCTTTTCTGTTTTTTTTGCTATCTTTGTTGATAAAAAGCAAAACGCACATGTCAACCGCACAACTACATCAGTCAGGCAAAACTACAATGCTCGGTCTCTGTCGCGGACTATACCGCCAGATGGAGGCTCAAGGCATCGACGCCGACAAACTGCGCACTCTCACCGGCCTGCTGCGTGAAGCAGCCAAAGGAGGCCACCTGCGGCCCGACCGCTTCGGCATAAGTCCGGTAGTGCACAATCTCTACACTTCCCACGCGCTATGCAACCGCGTGAGTCCGGACATCAACATGGTGGCGGCCATAATGCTGCGCAACCTCGTGGAGTGTGATTTCATATCCATGGCCGACGTCAGAGCCCAGTGGGGCGACGATGTGGCAAAACTCCTCGGCGGTCTCCGCAACATCACCCAGCTCTATTCGCGTCAGGTGGCCGTGGAGAGCGACAACTTCCGCAGGCTTCTGATGATATTTGCCGAAGATATCCGCGTCATCATCATCATGATAATCGACCGTCTGGAGCTGATGAAACTCATCAATCACCATCCCAACGAACGGCTTGTGCGCGAGGTTGCCTATGAGGCCAACTTCCTGTATGCCCCGCTCGCCCACCGTCTCGGCCTCTATGCCATCAAGGGAGAGATTGAGGACATGTCGCTCAAATACACCAACCGCAAGGCTTTCGACGACATTGCGCGCCATCTCAACGAGACCAAGGCCAAGCGCGACGCCTACATAGCCGATTTCATACGTCCGGTACGTGAGAAACTCGACGCATCGGGCATTAAATATGAAATCAAAGGACGGACGAAATCAATCTATTCCATCTGGAACAAGCTGATAAAGCAGAAGAACGACATAGACCATATCTTTGACCTCTTCGCCATACGCATCATAATCGACACTCCGCCGGAGCGCGAGAAAGCCGAATGTTGGCTCGCCTACTCCATCGTCACCGACATGTACCAGCCCAATCCGGCCCGTATGAAGGACTGGATAAGCATACCGAAATCCAATGGCTATGAGTCGCTGCACATAACGGTATCGGGTCCCGACGGACGCTGGGTAGAGGTGCAGATACGCACGCGCCGCATGGACCTCGTGGCTGAAAAGGGCGTCGCCGCCCACTGGCGTTACAAGGGCATAAAGAGCGAGGGTGAGATGGACTCATGGATGAACAAGGTGCGCAACATACTCGAAGGGGGCACGGAAGGCCCGATGGAGCTGATGCGCAACTTCAAGATGGACTTCTACGACAAGGAAGTGTTTGTGTTCACCCCCAAAGGCGACCTCTACAAACTGCCTCTCGGAGCCACGGTGCTCGACTTCGCATTCAACATACACTCTCGTCTCGGATGCCAGTGCACCGGGGCACGTGTCAACGGCAAGAACCAGAAGATAAACTACAAGCTGCAGAGCGGCGACACGGTGGAGATACTCACTTCGGCCGCACAGTCGCCCAAGCAGGACTGGCTTAACTTCGTGGTGACGTCGAAAGCCCGCACGAAGATACGCCAGACCCTCAACGAGCGTTCCAACCAGGCTTCGGAACTTGCGCGCGAGATGATACAGCGCCGTTTCAAGAACCGCAAGATAGAGCTTGACGAGGCCACGATGATGCGCACAATCAAGAAACTCGGCTACAAGACCGTAACCGATTTCTACAACGACATCGCCAACGAGACCCTCGACTTCACTACCGTAACCGACGCTTACGAACTTGCCTCGGGACGCAATCTGCCGGAGGCGGAGACCCGCTCGGCCGAAGAGTTCATACTCCCCGTGGCCGACGACTCGTCCAATGCGTCGGCAAGCGACATTCTCGTAATCGGCGACAACATCAAGGGGATAAACTACCGCCTGGCACGCTGCTGCAACCCGATACACGGCGACGAAGTATTCGGCTTCATATCGTCGGAGGGCGTGGTCAGCATACACCGCGCCGACTGTCCCAATGCCATACACATGCGTCAGCGTTTCCCCTATCGTGTCGTTCCCACCCGGTGGTCGGGTAAAGTCGGCGACCAGTTTGCCACGACGCTGCGGGTTGTCGGTCATGACGACATAGGTATCGTGACCAATATCACGTCAATCATCAACAAGGAGAAAGACATTACTTTGCGTGCCATATCAATCGACTCAAACGACGGCCTGTTCCAGGGACATCTGTCGGTCGGCGTCAACGACGTAGGCGCGCTGAAAATGCTTATAAAGAAAATAAAAACGATAAAAGGAGTAAAGGATGTACAACGCATATAGACATATAGCCGCGGCGGCATGTGCCGTAGCCATCGCATCTGTTGCGATGACCTCATGCAAGGGTGGCGCCGACAACAAGGGCGCCGAGGCGAAGATTGCTTTCGACAAGGCACAGAACGCCCTCAACAACGGCAATGCCCGTGAATGCATATCGCTGCTCGATTCGCTTGACAGCAGATTCGCCGACGATACCGATATAATGAAGCAAAGCATGCAGCTGCGCCCGAAAGCGCTTATGCAGATTACCGTCGAGGATATGGCCGCGGCCGACTCCACTGTAAATACCAACAAACTGATGCTCGACAGCCTGAAGCCGCTTATGACACATGTCAACGTGCCCGGCACCGAAGGCTATATGCTTAAAAGCTCAATGGTCGACCCCGCTTTCATGAACAAGACGGGACTGTCGCCGCGCGTATCGGAGAACGGCGAATTCTATCTCGTATCGTCGGTCAATCCAGCGGGCGGTCTTAGACACTGGTCGGTATCGGCTGTCGTAGGTGACATGATTGCCACTACGGATACCGTTCCGTATGACGGGACGCTCAACTTCCGCACCAACAATTCCGAAGTCATAACCTTCACTCCCGCCGGGAGCCGCGGCATAGGCGAACTTGTGGCGGCACACGAAGGCCTCCCTGTAAAGATACTGTTCAACGGACAGAGCGGCCGCACAAGCAGCATATCGCTCAATGCCGCCCAGGTTGACGGAATAGCCACCGCCTACCGCTACGCACTCGCCGTCAACGAGATGCGCGACGCCACCATCAATCGCGACCGCCTCAACGCACGCGCCGCCAAACTCCGCGAACAGATTGACGCAACCCCCGTGACAAAGATTGACACGGAGAAAACAGATAACTAAACATCGGCCAACCGTAGGGACGCGATTCATCGCGTCCGCATCCTGACGGCAAATAAAATAGCGTGAAAGGTATTGCAAAACTAAATAAACCGCGGTTGAAAACCGCGGCTACTAAATAAAGCACATGGTAAACAGCCGCGTAGTAGCCGCGGTTTTCAACCGCGGTTTATTTAGTTTTGCCACCAAGTTCCCACGAAAATAATAATACTACAATCAATCATAACTAATGCAATGAACATTCCCCAGATAATAGAATCGACCCCGGGACGCGGGTTTTCATTTGAAGTTCTCCCCCCGCTGAAGGGCAAAAGCATAGAGACGCTGTTCCGCGGCATCGACAAATTAATCGAATTCAACCCGCGCTACATCAATATCACCACCCACCGCAGCGAACTTGTCTTCAAACAGACCGACGGCGGCCTTTACCAGCGTGTGGCACAGCGCGCACGTCCCGGCACGGTTGCCGTGGCGGCAGCGATACAGAACCGCTACAAGATACCCGTGGTACCCCATATTATATGCAGCGGCTTCTCGAAGATGGAAACCGAATACGCGCTTATCGACCTGTCGTTTCTCGGCATCACGAACGTGCTCGTGCTGCGCGGCGACAAAGCCAAGCACGACAGCAAGTACACGCCCAATGAAAACGGATACCTCCACGCCACGGAACTGCAGCAGCAGATAAACGAATTCAACAAGGGATATTTCATCGACGGAACGAGCATGGACACAGGCCGCGGCACACCGTTTTCATGCGGAGTGGCCGGCTATCCGGAGAAGCATGAGGAAGCGCCCAACTTCGACATGGACCTGCAGTTTCTCAAAGCCAAGGTCGACAACGGTGCCGATTATATCGTGACCCAGCTGTTTTTCGACAACGCGAAATATTTCAACTTCGTGGAACGGTGCCGTGCCATCGGCATCAATGTGCCTATAATACCCGGAATAAAACCGCTAACGAATATCAACCAGCTCTCGGTGCTTCCGAAGATATTCAAGGTCGACATCCCCAGCGAACTGACAGGCCGGCTTATGGCCTGCACCACCGACGAGGAACGCAAAGCCGCGGGCATCGAATGGGGCATCCGACAGGTCAACGAACTTTATGAAGCCGGAGCACCGTCAATCCACTACTACTCGCTCAACGCCGTCGACTCAGTGCGCGAGATTGTAAGGAACACGTTGTAACATCATAATGTAGAGGCAGCATGAAATTCAGCGACATACCGGCACACGACTCCGTCAAGCGACAGCTCGTCGAGATGGTCGACAACAATCACATACCCCACGCGCTTCTGCTCGAGGGGAAAAGCGGTATCGGCAAGATGATGCTCGCTCGCGCCCTTGCGCAGTATATCCACTGCACCGACCGCCGCGACGGCGACAGTTGCGGAGTGTGTCCGTCATGCATCCAGCACAAATCGTTCAACCATATCGACACTCATTTTTCATTTCCTGTAATAAAGCTGAAAAACAGGACCGGAGCCGCCGTATCCGACGACTGGATAGAGCAATGGCGGCAGTTCCTTACCGACTCTCCCTATATGGACATGAACACGTGGGTGGAAATGCTCGGCAATGTCAACGCACAGCCGCAGATATTCGTCGACGAGAGCGGAGAGCTGATACGCAAACTGAATTTCACGTCGCATGCCGCACGCTTCAAGATTGTGCTGATGTGGCTTCCGGAACGTATGAACGAGCCATGCGCCAACAAACTGCTCAAACTGCTCGAGGAGCCGCACGACGACACGCTGTTCATACTCGTGAGCAACGAACCTGCCCGAATACTCCCGACCATCTATTCGCGCCTGCGCCGCATCGAGGTAAAACGACTTGACGACAGTACAGTCGCGCAATATCTCGAGAATTACCGGGAGGTAGGACACGATGCCGCCGAGGGTATAGCACGTCTTGCCGAGGGGAGCATGCTCGAGGCGTTCCACCGTCTTTCAGCATCCGACGAGTCGAGGCAGTTCCTCGACATGTTCATGTCGCTGATGCGTCTCGCATATCAGAAAAAAGTGGGCGCACTCCGCAAATGGAGCAATGATGCCGCCGACTTCGGCCGGGAGAAATGCTGCCGTTTCATGGAATACTGCGAACGGCTGACGGGAGAAAACTACATATACAATCTCCGCGACCCGCGTCTCGTCGCACTCGACAACGACGAGAGCCGATTCAGCGCCAACTTCGCCCGCTTCATCAACGAGCGCAATGTGGAGCGGCTGCGAAGCCTGTTCATCGACGCGCGCCGCGACATAGCAGGCAACGCCAACGCCAAAATAGTGCTGTTTGATGTTGCCGTCAGCATCATATTATGTCTTAAACAGTAACGGACGCCGACAGTCATTTCACAATATATCGTTAGCCATGAGTCATGACAACACCGACGGAGGCACCATGCTCCGTATGCCGTTTCTCAGACAGGTCGCACAGGCTTACGCCGACAACGAACCGGGAAACATTGCCGACTACTGCTTTGTCGTGCCCAACAAACGCAGCGCAGTATTCCTGTCGAAATATTTCAGCGAAGTGCTGACGGCCGGAGGCGCGGAAGCCGCGCTCACTCCGCCGGTAATCACCATATCCGATTTCATATCCGACCTGAGCGACAAAATCGAAGTATCACGCATAGAGATGCTGTTCATACTCTATGAGGTATACTCCGAGATAGTAAAGAAACATCTATCTGACGCCGACATCGCCGCCGGCAAGGGGTTGGTCGACTTCAACCGTTTCCAGTATTGGGGCGACATACTTATCAACGACTTCGGCGATGTGGACAGATATATGGTCGACGCCCGGCAGCTGTTCCGCAATATCGAAGGGCTGAAGGAGATAAGCGCCAACTACCTTACCGAAGAGCAGCTCGAGGTAATCCGCAAATACTGGAACGAAGACCTTGTGCCGGAGCCGGTAAGGGAATTCTGGAATCATGCCGTGCATGTGAATTCATCCCGCAAAGGGAAAGCGGGCAATAAGAATGTGGCAGGATTCGTAAAGCTGTGGCAGGTGATGCAGGAAGTATATGACGGATTCAGGGAACGGCTTAGCGCAGCAGGCTACGGCTACGGCGGCATGATTTACCGCGAGGTGGCCGAACTGTTGAAGGAGATGGATGCCGACGATTTCGACTGCGACCGCTATGTGTTCACCGGTTTCAGCGTATTGTCGGAGTCGGAGCAGTCGATATTCAGGTCGATGCAGCGCATGGGCATAGCCGATTTCTACTGGGACTATGCTTCCCCGGCAATGTATATCAAGGGGAACCGTGCGTCGCGGTTCATAAGCCGCTACGTCAAGGTGTTCCCGTCGCGCTACCGCGTGGGGCTCGACAAGATGGAGGATTATCCGGATATAACGGTGGTAGCCGTTCCGTCGACATTCGGTCAGGCAAAGGCAATCGTGCCGATTTTGCGCCGCCTTTATCCGCAAAGGTTTTCTCACGCCGCAAATTCTTCCGGTGCCGAGACTCAGGACCCGGCTCTCGAACAGACTGCGATAGTGCTTCCTGATGAAAATCTCGTGTCGCCGCTTCTCAATGCCATGCCGAAGGAAATTGACACCGTCAATGTCACGATGGGATTTCCGCTCAGCCATACATCGGTGGCCTCACTGATTAAAAACATAGTGTCGATGCAGCTTAGGGCGCGTGAACTGCGTTCGCTCGACACATTCTTTTTTGAAGATGTCATAGCACTCCTCTCCCACCCGCTTATACGCGCGCGTTATGCATCGCTATGCGACAGGATTGTCGCTACAATCAACAAGGAGCGTATCTTCAACGTGCCGCTGACATTTTTCGACGCCAAGGAATACGCACCACTACGGCCGGTGTTCAGCATCGTTAAAAATCTCAATGACTCCGACGGTGTCATCGACTACCTCGACAGTCTGCTGCTGTGGCTTGCCGACGTCATCGAGCCGGCCGACACCATCGACAAGGATAAAGAAGCGGATGAGTCTGACAATCTCAAAGATTCGGACATGTCCGACCTGTCCGACCTGTCAGACTTGTCTGACTCAACCGACCTGCCCGTGACAAGCTCCACGCGCCTCGAGATACAATATATCCGCTCCTACCGCGCCGCTCTCGACGAACTGCGGCGCCTCAACGACACATACCTCAGTAACGGTCGCATATTTCTTGAGGACAAGACGGTGTTTCACCTCGCCGAACGCATTCTCGGCAACCAGTCGGTAGCCTACGAGGGGATGCCGCTGAAAGGACTGCAGGTGATGGGTGTGCTCGAATCGCGCGGCCTCGACTTCGACAATATAATCCTGATGTCGATGAACGAACGTATATTCCCGCGAAAGCACTACGCGAAGACGTTCATCCCCGACGCGTTGCGCCGAGGCTACGGCATGGCCACGGTCGACCACCAGGAAAGCATGTACGCCTATTATTTTTACAGGTTGATTGCGCGCGCTAAAAACGCGTACCTCCTCTACGATGCCCGCACATCGGGACTGCGTGCCGGCGACATGTCGCGCTACATCAACCAGATAAAATATCAATTCCCGGCCGGGAAGGTACGGTTCACAGGCTCACAATACCGCATGGCTTCGATTAATCCCGAGGCACTCGCCGTGAAAAAGACTCCCGCGATAATGAAGGAACTGCAGCGCTATCTATCGAAAGAGAACGGCCGCTACCTCTCGGCTCACTCGCTCAACACATATATCAACTGCCCGATGCAGTTCTATCTCGCCAACATCGAGAGGTATTATCCCGAAAACGAGGTACACGATTTCATGGACGAGGGCACATACGGCACCATCGTGCACGAAGTGGCCGAGAAGATGTATATCGACCTAAAGGGGGACGCTCCGTCGCTGGCGCTTACACCGGAAATCTATTCACGTCTTTCCGACAAAATGCTCGTGGAGGAGTATGTGGCCCGCTCCATACGCACGCATTATCTTAGCCTTCCGGCCGACGATCCGCGCCCGTTGCAGGGCGATGCCGCCATATTCCGGAAAATCATGGTACGCACGCTGCTCAAGATGTTTGAGCGCGAGAGTGAATTTGCGGGAGTTGAATTCATATCAGGCGAGGAATCGCAGTATGTCGAAATGAAGGTCAACGACCGCTACACCATCAACCTCAACTACCGCATTGACCGCATCGACCGCGTGACAACGCCCGGCTCGGAGCCGATGATACGTATTGTCGACTACAAGACCGGCGACGACAAGATGAGTGCAGCGGGGTTCGACCGTCTGTTTGAGCACGGCAAAGCTATGGCTCAGCCCAAGGCAATGTTTCAGCTGCTTCTGTACTGCAATGCCTACGCGCAGAAGGAGAAATATGACGGCGCCATACAGCCATTCATCTACAAATTGCGCAAAGTCGCTGTCGAGCCGTTCCGTCCGCTGAGCTTCAACCGCCTGCCGGTCAACGATTACCGCGACATCAATGAAGGCTTTCTCGAACGCCTCGGCGAAATGCTCGACGAGATATACAATCCCGACATACCGTTTTACGCATATCCCGACAAGGACAACTGCAAATACTGCAAATTCAAGGAGCTATGCTCGGTATAATACCACCCGTAATCGACTGACGCGCTATGGCCGGACTCTACATACATATCCCATTCTGCCACTCGAAGTGCAGCTACTGCGACTTCTATTCGGGGTTGCGGCCTGCGGCTTCCGCGGGGTATATCGATGCCCTGATTGCGGAACTGTCACTGCGCAGGGGTGAAATCAGCGAACCGTTCACCACGATATATATCGGCGGGGGAACCCCGTCGGTGATGCCTGTCGCCGAGCTACAGCGGCTTGCCGGCGCAATCGCCGGTAATGTCGACATTTCACGTATCGAGGAGTTTACTATCGAAATGAATCCGGAGGATGTCACCGCCGAGCTGCTTTCAGCGTGCCGCGACATGGGTATAAACCGCGTAAGCATGGGTGTGCAGTCATTTGACGACAATATGCTTCGGATCATCAACCGCCGCCATGATGCACGCAGGGCGCTCGCTGCAATCGAACTGCTCGGGAGCCAGGATTGGAATTACAGCACCGACTTGATGTTCGGTCTGCCGGGCCAGACCTTAAATGACTGGCAACGCGATGTGGACAGGCTTATGGATATAAAGCCGCCCCATATGTCGGCCTATCTGCTCTCCTACGAGCCGGGCACGCGCCTATACGCGATGTTGCAGACTGGCAAAGTAAGCGAAGCGTCGGAGGAGCTCGCCTCCGAAATGCAGCTCTATGTCACGGAATCCGCCCGTGCCAACAGCTATCTCCACTACGAAATCTCCAACTATGCGCAACCCGGCTACCGGTCGCGCCACAACTCCTCATACTGGAATATGACACCATATCTGGGACTCGGAGCATCGGCACATTCCTACGACGGGCGACTGCGCCGTATCAATCCCCCCGACATCAAAAAGTACATGGCGGCGCTCACCCGCAGCGACTCAGTAGCGCAAACCGAAGACGAAACCACTGACGAAATTTTCAACGACTACATCATCACCGGCCTGCGCACCGCCTCCGGCCTCTCGCTCGAAACGCTCCGGCGCCTGTTCCCCGCCGCCTTCCTCACCGGTCTCCTCTCCGATGCCGCGCCCCTAATTGCCGCCGGCCGGCTCACACTGACCGACACCGCCCTCTCCATCCCCGAACAACACTGGCTCAAATCCGACGCCATAATGCGCGACCTCCTGAGAATATAATCAATAGGAAATTTTTATCCATACCTATTTTTCTTATTTTAAATATTAAGCCATGTCCGAAACAATAACAGAATACGCTGACGACAACTTTGATGCGTCTGTTTCAAGACCTCTCAACCAGTCATACCACGTGTCGGGAAAGCTATATGCCGGTGAATATCCGGGCGACAGGGATAAAGATACCGCAGAAACGAAACTGAAAAGGATGCATCATTTCGGCGTAAGACATTTCATCGATCTTACGGAAGAAGGCGAACTCCGCCAATACAGCAATCTGCTGCCTAAGGACACTACCTATATGCGGTTTCCCATAAAAGACCTGAATGCCCCAGAGTCGATTGAAGCAGTGCACAATCTGATTGACCGGATAGAATATCTGACACGAATGAACGGATACACATATCTGCACTGCTGGGGCGGCGTAGGACGCACCGGAACAATCACAGCCTGTTATTTTGCCCGAACAATAAATGGACCGACTCAGGAGACAGTTCTCAACCGACTCAGAGCCGCATTTAAAGAAATGCCGAAATCAGCTCACCGCGTGACCCCGGAAACGAAAGAGCAGCTGAATTTCATAGAACGGTTTATAAAAAGTTGCCGACAAAGGAAAGAGATGGTCATGAACCGTATTCACGACCGCATACGCGGTTGCCTGACGGCAGGTGCGGCAGGTGACGCCTTAGGCTATCCTGTCGAGTTCATGAGCCGCAAGGAAATACTTGCACACTACGGCGCCCGTGGCATCACGCACTTTGAGCTGAATCGGGAAAAGAAAGCACTGATAAGCGATGACACGCAGATGACACTCTTCACAGCCAACGGAATGCTGATGGGTATAACGCGCGGCTGTATGCGCGGCATAGGCGGACGCCCCGAGGATTATGTGGACGGCGCATATATTGACTGGTATTATACGCAGACAGGAAGGAAAAGAGTACAGACTCATGACGATTTCCACTACACATGGCTGCGCGATATCCCGGAACTTGCTCACCGCCGTGCTCCGGGAACGACGTGTCTCAACGCTTGCAATGCCATATTAAGCCACCGGACGGTAACCAACAACAGCAAAGGATGCGGCGGAATAATGCGCGTAGCCCCGATGGCCTTGCTTATGGCCGCACACCCCTACTACAGCATAAATGAAATGGACGAAGCAGGGGCTAAAATAGCCGCTGCAACCCACCTGCACCCTCTCGGCTTTCTACCCGCGGCAATGCTGACTCACCTGCTTTACAGATTGATTTGCACAAATACGGATGAAATACAATATCATATCGGGGATATAGCTCTTGAGTCAATAAATTGTCTTGACAATGTATATGCGGGCGAATACATTGACGAAAAACGCTATCTCGCCGACCTGACGAGAAAGGCCGTGACACTCGCCCGCAATGACAGGCCTGACGCTGACAACATAGCCCTGTTAGGTGAAGGATGGACTGCCGAAGAAACCTGGGCGATTGCTCTTTATTGTGCCGTCCGACACATCGGCAGCGTGGCCGACGCCATAATCGCGGCAGTAAACCATGACGGCGACAGCGACTCAACCGGCTCCGTATGCGGCAACATCATGGGAGTAATATACGGTTATGAAGTGATAAAACATCAACGCCTTTTCTGTCCGCATGAAACGGAACTTGAACAGACTCTTGAACTGTCAGATATAATACTTGCAATCGCCGATGATTTGTACACAGGATGCATAATCAACGAATTTGCACCAATAGACACACCTGAAAAGCAACAATGGTATGAACGCTACTGCGAAATGATTCCATCGGGACTACAAAAATAGAACCACAACTACCGAAAGCCGGATTTTAAGCTTTTGTTCATGCAAGTTAAAAGACAAACAACAGTATACCAAATAATAGAAACTGCCATCATGAAAACTATCGGGTTATCATTTCTTGTAATTCTCGCCGGTTGCGTCAATAAATCACATGACACCAAGACGGAAGAAAATCCGTCGGGACTGAATGATACTATTGTGTCAGAAATTACCGACGAAGAAATATCGGACGCGGACGAAGATTCGACCGACAGTGCCACCGGCGATGAGGCCGAAGGCACATCGGGCGGCTACGTATGCGTTTCAGAAGATGGCAAAGTTACCATCGAGTCCGGGATATATGAGGGCGGAGGTACAGCCCCCGATTACTGGGCCGAATGGACTATAGTGGGCGACAACGGCAAGAAACGTAAGATAAGTTTTAATTATTCGTCCTATCACGACCGCGTGCATGCGATACATAAAAACGACGGTTCGACCTACTATCTCGTCAGTTGCAGCGCAAAAACAAGCAGCGCTTTTACCGACGAATGGCTTGAAGCGTACAGGATTGTCGGAGACTCCATATGGGAAGTGAATATAACTGACGGCGACAGAAAACGCGACGAATACGGTTTCCATATAAGCTACGACATCCCCGGATGGTATTTCGCCACCAACGGAGAGGGCTATGACTGGATATTCGAATATGACCCGGCAACCCAAAACCTCTATGTGCCGCTCGTTGACGATGAGGAGATTCTTGACCGCTACGATGTGTGGCACTTCAACGGCGACCGTTTTGTACACACCGGACATCAGCCGCACAAGGGACTGCACGACAGTCTCGCGAAATACAACCGGCTTATCAGCAGTTTCAATACAAAGGACTATATAATACGCATCGACTCGCTCGATTCACGCGAACTCCGGTATGCCTCATGGAAACGCCCCAAGACAATCGCCGAAAAGCCGGATATAATAATTACCGGCGGGAAACGCGAAGAACACTACGCCGCCCCCGACGAACTTAAACGGTGCGACGACTATCGGTTCACTAAAGACGGCTACGAATACATCGTCAACTACTGCGAGACAAAATTAATTTCACACGGCTTCGGAGAGCACCATGATTTCCTTCTGGTGAAAAAAGGCGACAAAATAATCCTCAAACAGCCGGAAATATAATGGCCGTAAGACTTACGACACCACTGCAAAATTATAGTTCCGTAAAAATTAAACTTAGATTCAAAAACGAAGCGCAAAAAGTTGCGAAAACATTTGCAAAATTGCAAAAAACAACCTACCTTTGCACCGCTGAGTCAGAAAAGAGACTCGGTAATGAATTAAATCAGTTTGTCAATTTACCTCTGACAAAACCAATGGAGAGGTGGGTGAGTGGCTGAAACCACCGGTTTGCTAAACCGACGTAGGACCTAATCCTACCACGAGTTCGAATCTCGTCCTCTCCGCCAAAGAGCTGCAAGTCGTTGACTTGTGGCTCTTTTGTTTACGAGAGGACGAAATGCTGACGAGCAGAGTCAGTGTGGAGCGGGGGCGTCTCGCCCCCGTGATATTATCGGTTCAGGCCGAAATTGCAGTGCATGACAATATGACAATTGCCGGCTTATTGTCCGCGGTTAAAAACCGCGGCTACTACTTGGTTGATTCATAGCGCGTTATAGTAGCCGCGGGTTTTAACCGCGGAAAGCGATATTAAAGGGAGATGGAATATGCACTGTTATTTCGGATTGAGGCGTATTATCCTTAAATGCTGAAAGTTACCACGGGGGCGAGACGCCCCCGCTCCACTTAACTCAGCTTAAGTAGACAGCATTGAATCGCGTCCCTACAATTAAGTTTGTATATTTTGAGATTTGCAGGACGTCACGCTCTTAAGTAAAACAGCATTGGGGTGGAGCCATATATGACGTTCGCCGGGAAAATATTACTTGTAGGAGAGGGCGCGGCTGGGGGTGAAGTAGTTGGAGAGGTAGGTGTTGTCGGGGTTTACGGCTATGATTTTGCCCTGGGGGTCAATCAGGTAGGAGTTGTAGCCCTGGTTGACGCCGTAGTCCTGAATGAGTTTGTCAAAGTCGGTGCTGCCGGCAAAATATTGCTGGTCGGGGTCGAGATGGTCTCGCGTTACAATCTCGTTGAACAGTTCCTCGCTGCGGTCGAAATTGACCGACACACGTTTAAGACGGCCTGTATCGGTGACACGCAGAGTGTTGTATTCATTTGATTTCAATCTCGAATTGGCATCGGCCGACGACCAGAAGTCGACAAGCACATATTTTCCTCTCAAATCATGAAGGCTTACCGTAGAATCATTGCGCGTGACCGCGAAATCCGGCGCCATCTCTCCCCTCTCGGGCTGCGACTGTACGCCTATCATTCTGGAGCCGAACACTGCCATGACCCCGAATATCAATATCAGCATCAGTGTATTTCTCATATCATATACTGGGACATAAGTTTCCCCATCTCCCAATAATAACAATCCTCGCAACGGAATGTCCCTGACGTTCACCTCTTTTAACAAATTACAAAAAATGAGTAACTATTCAGCCGACAAACTTATTGGTTACGAGCATATTATAGGGCTGCACCGGGGTGCATCCCTACACTGATAATGAACACTTTACATCGTACATATTCGCTGAATAGTTACAAAAAAGGCAGAATAAAAATCGCCCCGCCGGCTGCAATAGCCGACAGGGCGATATTAGCTTGTATTATACTATTATTTGGTTATTTCCAAGTGAAAGATACTGCATCGTAGTCGTAGTCGCCTTCCCAGAATTTGGTGGGGAGGTTGTTGGCGTTGAATGTCCAGTGGTAGGTCTCGGAATAGGTATAATCCGAGCCGCCTTCAGTTGATTTCTCAGAATAACCAATGGGGAGATTCTTAGTCGACTTGCCGAGCATTCCGGCAAAGTAAACAATGCCCATCTCGTCCATATCAATCCGGAAGAAGTCATCGAAAAGCATTATGTTGCCTTTATTGGCAACCGGCGTTTTGAATTCATTGTTGGTATAGGCGAAGGTATATTCGCGGTGGTCGCCGTCCTCTTCATCCTGAATTACTTTTGCTATATCGCCGTTGGCATAAGTGATTTTGAATTCATCACCGCCTTCGCTGCGTTGCAGACGTGTCAGTTGCCCGTCACCGTTATACTCGAACTTCCATGTGTCCTCTTCACCATCCTCAAAATATACCTGAAGGGCATAGGTCACATAACCGTTGCCGTTGAGCTGCATGTATACGTCACAGCTATCTTCGGGATATTCGGTGCTGCGCATCTTCATCAGCGCGTTGGACTCGGTTGCGCGGCTGAATTTACCGTATTCGAAAGTCACGACGTCGCTTCCGTCGGTAATTTTCGTCACCTGGCCTTTGTCATTAGTGGTGAATGTGGCGCCGTCGATTGATGCGGGAAGCCCCTGAGTAAACACTTCGTCAACCGAAGGCTGCCCGTTGCCGCCGCCGTTGGGGGTGTCATCATCGTCATCGCTGCAGGCAGTGAATGTGAGTGTGAAAGCTGCAAGACCTAAAGAGGTCAGTCCAAAAAATTTGTTCATAGTGTTTTTTTCCGTCGTGCTCCATGCGCCGGTATGTGTTTGATTTAGTAAGTAGGGTGTTCAGTTCTATGTTCCAAAATTAGCTCGCTTTATTGAGTGTCTTGGAGCGCAAAGCCACCCGATTCGGAGATAGATTCTCCTTGGCCCAGAGATCTATGTCCTTAAGTTTAACATTGGCCAAGCGTACTTTGAAATTTTGTTTTTTAGCGTCAGAATAGACAGCGATTTTTGGATATAACGGCAGCATCAGAATCATTGGCGTGAACCCATACAGTTTGTTGGGTGACACTTTTGATTTCAATATGCCGAAATCAGATTCAATTATGTCTGAGGAAATGTTGCGTATCTGCTTGCTGCCATTGAGTACAGCTGCCTGCGCCTTGAAGTAATCCAGCATCCTGAGTCCGACACAAGCCCGCCTGTTGGAGGCGTTGCCGATTAGATTACGGATGATATAGTACTGACAAAGTGCATTGGTTCTGAGTCCGAACCCTTCACACTTGCAAAGAGTCTCAAGATAGGTTACGGACTCGACGCAGACACCAAGTTCTTCAATGAGGTCTCTATACTGAAGAAGAAAGGAATATGCTTCCTTCGTGTCGTCATCCAGGGAATCAAGACAACCAAGCATTTTCTGACCCCAAGTGACCCATTCACGAAGATTCATGAACCGTGCCATGGCGCGCATATTGGGAGGCAGAAGCCATGCCTTGTCGGTGAGATGATATTGCAGTCTGATC
>OFGN01000747.1_pt1 | contig 31679 bp, 26 predicted proteins | sample 1521821 | NCBI WGS metagenome assembly OFGN01 (sample SAMEA3504094, study PRJEB24116) | mouse gut metagenome | biome: mouse gut; feature: mouse-associated habitat; material: faeces | place: Denmark | collected 2011
CTGCGCTTCTCGCAGCCGGCGCGCAGGCCCAGACTCTCAAGGTCTACATGGGCGAAGAGGAAATCAAACTCGGCGAGACAACCACCTTTAATGGCGGTGAAATAAATGATTTCGGTGCTGTGGGCAAGGATTACAAGTTTGATCCCGAGCTCTCTCTCATGAGCGACCAGAGCGGCGCATGTACACTCGTGGCAGACTGTACGACAGGCCAGAATGTCATGCTCTGTTTTGGCGGAACTTGTGTGTCTTCCCAGTCAATTGAGAAAACTGCCGATCTCGTGGCCGGTGAAAAGATGCCTCTTCAGTTTGAATTTATGGGTTATACCTATACTGCAGACGAGGCTATTCCTGAGGACGTGACTACCGAGTTCACTGCAGAGCAGGGTGCTACGGTCATTTCCTTTACCGTGATTGTCAATCCGGGCAACAGTGCCGTGACAGTTCTCCAGAACGACAAGGCGCTCCGCGCCGTAAAGGGTGCTGTTGAATATAGCCTTGAGGCTCCCGCTGAGTTCGCTCTCTATGCCCTCGACGGCACCAAGGTAGCCGCCTGGAATCTCGCTGGCAACGGCACAGTCTCCACGGCCCACCTCCCTGCCGGTATCTACGCCTATACCCTCGGCAAAAACTCCGGCAAGCTCTACCTCCGTTAACCAGCCTCCGAAAATAAAAAAACAGCAAGGCCCGGTCCCATACCGGGCCTTGCTGCGCTCTGCCCGTCCGCGAGTTTTTTCGCTTAGGTGTGGCCGGATGGCGGTTCAGTGCCGGCTGCAAGGCAGTCGGCAGCCCTTGGTTTCTTCTTTAGAATTATTCTAAATAAAATCTCTTCGGACCTCTCAATTTTAACTCCTCAACTCATTGAAGTACAGCCTTTTATTTGCTTGGTTTTTCTTTCGAATTCTAATCGGCTGAATTCCAATTATCTACACCTTTCTCCAATTTCCCAAGAGTTTTTTAATTTTTTTTTTAACTTTTTTTGTCGTTATTTTGTATCGTTTTTCCGCAGCCGGGCGCCGTGCCGGGATGTAAGCGGAAACAGTCTGAAGATGCAGAAGGAATATCAGCTGAAATGGGACAAGTGCCTGCAGATCATAAAGGATAACATCGGGCAGGAGAAGTTCGACACATGGTTCAAATGTGCCGAGCCTGTCAGCATCACACCTTCTGAAATCACGCTGCGTGTCCCGACTCCCTATTATAAGGAAGTCTATGAGGATACATTCAAGAGGGTCTTTACTTTCGCGCTCGTCAATGCATTCGGTTCGGGCCTCAGGCAGTTGTTCTACGAATTCGAGACTGTCGCCTCCGACCCGAAGTCGACCGTGAAGATCCAGAGCACCGGTCAGTCGTCTGTAGTGGCCAACACCCTCTCCCGCCAGATAGAGAAGGATCCGGTGGAGTCGCGTTCCAAGCACTTTGACCCGCAGCTGAACCCGATGCTCACCTTCGAGAACTACTGCGTGGGCAAGAGCAACATGTTGCCGTTCACTATCGCTGAGCATATCGCAAACCACCCGGAGAAACTCGATTTCAATCCTTTCTTCCTCTATGGTAATGTCGGGGTGGGGAAGACTCACCTCATCCAGGCGATCGGAATACGCATCAAGGAGCGCAACCCGCGCGCGAAAGTACTCTTCGTATCCATGCGTCAGTTCCAGAATCTGTACGCTGTGGCTAAGATGAATCGCGAGATTCCCGATTTTATCCAGTGGTTCCAGAGCATGGACGCCATCCTGTTCGACGACCTTCAGGAACTTTCCGGCAAAACCGGTACTGCCGAAGTGCTCTTCCCAATTTTCAACCATCTCCATCAGAAGAACAGAAAGTTGATTTTCAGCTGCGACCGGCCGCCCATGGAACTCGACGGCATTGTCGATCGGCTCATCGACCGCTTCAAATGGGGCATCACCGAGCCGCTGCCGAATCCGGACTTCGAGCTGCGCCGCAAGATCTTGCATTTCAAGGCCAAACATAACGGACTCGACCTCAGTGACGATATCATCGATCTGATAGCCTCAAGCGCCGTCACATCTGTACGGGAACTTGAGGGTATAGTAATGGGTCTCTACACACGTGCCATCAGTCTCAATGTTCCTATCTCGCTTAAACTTGCCGAGGAGGTGATCAGCCACACGGTGAAGGCTCCCAAGAAGAAGGTGATCAATTTCGATATGATCGTAGAGAACACTGCAGAGTACTATCACCTCAATCCGGACGCCATATTCTCCAAGAGCCGCCTCCGTGACATTGCTGACGCGCGCCAGATGATCATGTATCTCTGCAAGAAACACACCTCTTTGTCCTCTCCCGCGATCGGAGCGAAGCTGAACCGCAAGCATGCTACAGTGCTTCATGGCATCTCTGCCGTATCCGACCGTCTCGGCTACAGCCGCGAACTTGCCGATGCCGTTGACGCCATCGAACATTCCCTTCTGAAATAAACACTTTTTAAGCTTTTTTTTTGTATCTTTGTAAAAAATTGTGTCCCATTGTGTCCGGGATGCATCAATTAGCTTAATCATGCGTATTTTTGACAAGTTTTTACTACTCGCGTTTCCCCTTGTGGTCACCTCATGTGTCTCTACGGAACCACTCAATTCGGAGTGCGACATCCTGTCAGTGACTCTTCCCGGAGATGTCCTCTCCCGCACTCCGGACATCGAAAACAACCGGGTAACTCTTATTGTGAAGAATAGTGTAAGCCTCAGCAAACTTGCCCCGGAGTTTACCCTTACCCCCGGAGCCTCGATAAATCCGCCCGGTGGCTCGGTTCTTGATTTCACCCGCCCGCAGCTCTACACTACAACATCCGAGGATGGCCAGTGGCATAAGGAATACACCATAAGCGCCCAGCATCTTGTATCTATCCAGCTTAAATATGACTTCGAGGATGTTAACCTTGTGAAAACCTCTGCCGGCGGCATATACGACGAGTTCTATTCCACCTTTACTCCCGAGGGTTCCACACAGTCTGTCACTACCGTCTGGGCCAGCGGTAACTCCGGTTTCGCGCTTACCAACGGCAAGAACGGCCCCGACACTTATCCCACTTACCAGTATCCTGAAGGCAAAGATGGGAAATGTGCCTGTCTCATAACCCGCTCCACCGGTGCCTGGGGAGCGATGGTCAACAAACCGATAGCCGCCGGAAGCCTTTTCCTCGGCAAATTCGACTCCGCCTTAGCTGTGGCGAGACCGCTCGAGGCCACCAAGTTCGGAGTGCAGTTCATGAATATTCCCAGTTCTTTCTCCGGATGGTATCAGTATACTCCCGGCGATATATATACAGAATTCGACGAAGATGCCAAGAACAAGCTTAAGGAGGTGCCGGGAAAGGAGGACCGATGCAACATCTACGCGGTCTTCTATGAGTCCACGCCCGAGATGGAGTACCTCGACGGCACCAATGTTCTTGCCGCAGACAACCCGAACATCATTGCCGTGGCGCAGCTGGACGATTCCCTGAGAGGCAAGACTTCAGGCTGGAACCACTTTGATATACCGTTCGTTTTCCGCGAGGGCAAGGAGGTTGATCCGAAGAAACTCGACGAGGGGCGTTACAGCCTTGCGATCATAATGACATCGAGCGAGGAGGGTGACTACTTCTCCGGTGCTATCGGCAGCCGTCTGCTTGTGGATGAACTCTTTATCCAGTGCCAGTAACTCAAATTCCGGCAAAGTCGCAATTTGAAGGACATAGTTCTCAGTGAGGAGGTTGGGTGGAGTAATTTGATAAATTGCAAATAAGAATGAAGAAGATATTGATAGGGATTGCGGTGATTTTGGGTACTGTATGCTCTGCATGGGGTCAGGAGGAGCGGCCACGCAGCATTTACAAGTCGATTCTGCTCGGATTCGAGTATGAGGTGAATGCCGGTGTGAATCTCGGTGGCGCCTCGCCGATACCGCTGCCTCAGGAGATCCGCAAGATCGAGGGTTTCAATCCGTTGCTGAATCTATCCATCGGCGCTACCGTCTATAAGTGGTTCGATCAGAATCGGCGTGAGCAGAACAACACATGGGGTATTGCGTTCGGTTTCCGTCTGGAGCAAAAGGGTATGGAGACGGATGCCTCGGTCAAGAACTATGGCATGACAATCGTAAACGAGGGTAATCAGATGTCTGGCCGCTGGACGGGCAAGGTGCATACCCGCTATGTGTCGCAGCTCTTCACAATACCGGTGGTGGCTACCTACCGCCTCAATTCCCGCTGGCGCTTCAACTTCGGTCCATACGTTGCCTTCCTGATGAAGAAGGATTTCGAGGGGCGTGTTTATGACGGCTATCTGCGCGAGGGAGATCCCACGGGTCCCAAGTGGGAATTCACCGACGGCAAATATGCCACCTACGACTTCAACCAGGAACTGCGCACCTTCAACTGGGGACTGCAGGCGGGAGCCGCTTTCCGTGTCTTCAAGCGTCTGTCGGTAAACCTCAACCTCGACTGGGGTCTGAACGACATCTTCCGCAACAGTTTTGAGACTGTCACCTTCGATATGTATCCTATATACGCCAACATCGGTTTCGCCTACGTATTTTAACGGAACGCACTGAACCTCAGGAACCCATGTCCGGTGTGATGGCATGATATCATATACTGATCTCCAGGCTTGCAATAGAAGGGATAAAAATGTAAAACCTCTGAAATCCAGATGATTTTGGAGGTTTTAGTTATCCACAAATGGCGTTTCAATGCAAAATATTGAAGTAGCGGTGCAGCCAAAAAGGTACACCTCCGAAACGTGAGACATGAGATGAAAAATGCAATTATCGGCATTAAAGCCGATAAAATTGAATTGTAAGATGGAAACATCCGCGACAAAAGATAAAACACTATATTCCATACTGTTTGCAGTCAGCTTCGCCCATCTGCTGAATGATATGATGCAGTCCGTCATTCCCTCCATATATCCCTTGATCAAGGATGAATATGGATTTACATTCGGGCAGATAGGAATGATAACACTTGTGTTTCAGATGACATCGTCGCTGTTGCAGCCGCTTGTGGGTCGTGTGGCAGACGGCCGTCCCATGCCATACGCATTATCTGCCGGAATGGTATTCACACTCATAGGTATCATTCTTCTTTCAATAGCCAATCAATACGCGTTTATCATGGTGGCTGTAGGTGTCATAGGAATGGGATCTTCTATATTCCACCCGGAAGCATCGCGCATTGCCCAGCTTGCAGGAGGCAGAAATAAGGGTCTGGCACAATCCATTTTTCAGGTCGGAGGCAACGGCGGAAGTGCGATAGGCCCATTACTTGCCGCGATTATAATCATTCCGTATGGACAACACTCCATTATCTGGTTTGCAATAGCAGCCTTTGTCGCAGGTGCCATTTTATTGCCGGTCGGGAAATGGTATAAAGGAATACTTTTCAAATTGACACCGGGGCCAGTTGTTGTTGATTCGGCAATAAGGGCCTTGTCACGTAGTCGGATAAATTGGGCAATTGCCATATTGTGCCTGCTTACGTTCTCCAAATATTTCTATATGGCGAGTATGACAAGCTATTTCACATTCTTCCTGATAGATAAATTCGGGGTTGATATCAAAGTCTCGCAGCTATGTCTTTTCGCATTTATGGCGGCGGTGGCTGTCGGCACAATTCTTGGCGGAGGCATCGGCGACAGATACGGACGCAAGTACGTTATCTGGGGTTCAATTCTGGGAGCCGCTCCATTCACATTGGCGTTGCCGTATGTCAATTTTACTCTTACCATAATACTTGCCATAATAATCGGACTTGTAATTTCATCTGCATTTTCTGCCATATTGGTGTATGCAACCGAATTAAAGCCTGATAAAGTCGGCATGATGGCAGGCTTGTTTTTCGGGCTTAATTTCGGTCTTGGCGGCATAGGCTCTGCCTTTTTCGGATGGCTTGCCGACAAGACCAGCATAGAGTTCATATTTCAGATAAGCACTCTCCTTCCATTGTTGGGAATGGTGACGGTATTCTTGCCGAACATCGACGGAAAACGTGTAAAATCTTTATAGTAGTATTGCAGTTAAGACTGTAGATTACTGGATAAATTTACTGCCCGGGGGAGCCTTGGCTCCTCCGGGCAGTTTGTGAGTCGGCAGTTGGGTCCGGGTTATTTCACGGCAACTTTGGTAGCGTTGCCGTTGGCAACGCGGATGTAGATACCGGTTGTGGGTTCTGCCACGCGTACGCCCTGGAGGTTGAAGTACTCGGCTGTGCCGTTCTCTGTCCCGATGGCGGTGATACCGGTTGTAGTGCTGAATGTTACAGTCTTGACATTGCTCTCCAGGCCAGTCTTTGTATCTTTGGCGATGTAGGTGAGCCTGTATGTCTTGCCCGGTTCGATAGCCAGTGCATTGCCGTCATACTTGACATAGTTGTCGGGAACAACCTTAGAAGGAGCATAAGCAATTTCAGGGGCTGCAGAATTTTCCTCAAGGAGATACCAGATGTCTATGCCTTCGACAACGGGGAATTTAACTTCATCGCCAGCGTTTACGGTAAAGTTTTCGCCATCATTGACCTCCATTCCATTGATATGAATTACAGGAGCGGCAGGCAATGGATTTGTGGTGAAAGTAACATCGATAGGCATAGGTTCATCTGCATTTGTCCACATCACATCGATTTTCATGTTGGCAAAATTGTCTGCGTCGATTGTCCCCGTAACGGTTACATCCGCTACAATCATGCCTCCGAGAAGCTGAAGGTCATTGACTGTTCCGTTATAATTGCGGACCCCATTGGATGTGGTGATTGCAACGTCCGGAACGACTATATCTCCGAGGGGCAGCAAATCTTTACCCATCGATAAAGAGAAATCAGGAAGTATGAAGTCGCAAGAGGTATAGGATTTATTTACTATTGAAATGGTGGAACTCTGATTGTCGGTAAGCTGTTCTCCCGTCATTCTTACATTGAGATAACCATTGTGGTTGTCGGTATAAGGATAATAGATTAATTTTACATCATCTATTGTCAATGAATTACCCTGTTGCAGATTGTTCGAATTGAAGTAGTCGCCCGCAGAGAAAATAACATTGAATTTTTCGGGAGTTGACTCTGTTAAATAGTTGAAATCAATATGGCAGAGCGTCCATTCATCAGTATTGCCTTCGAATGAAATTTCAGCTACTGCAATCAGTTCCGCATCAGGAGTAGGTGTAATTTCGCCTCCTTGCGTATTTTCCATTAAATCCAGACCATCATGATTGTCTTTATAGTACTGCTGTAAAATATTTCTGTCGCGGTCTTCCATATTGACATTTTTAGGGGTCGAGAAAGATATCTCTCCTGGCACGTTTGCCTGAGTCCACGTCCCTTTCCAAAGGTAAGCGATAACAGCGGCCTTTTCCGTCGATTCCTCAGCGCGACTGACTTTATACATGAATTCTATGGCATTGGGTCGGCTGGTAAAGTCAATACCTCCGAATGTACCGCCATCCTTGTTGGCGGCATTAAATCCCTTGGCGGTTGACCATGTTTTTCCTAAGGTTACATATCCGGGAACCGTTTGACTGGCGAGAATGGAATTCGGGGAATTGTAGACTTTTACGGCGCTTGTAGGCTTTTCATCCGTAGAATTATAACCTTCAACTTTTTCTCCTGTAATGGTTGCACCCGCACCTCCCATTCCTATGACTTGGGATATGCACCAGGGGAGAGGAGTTGTACCGTTTGTTTTTTTATTGTCGCCAGCTGTCCAGGGTGTGCAATCACCCCAGTTTTCCTCGAATCCGTTGTTCGGGAGCTGCTGGTTCGCTTCTTGGGCGTAAGCCGCGAGGGGGGGGAGCAGCAGCATGGCGCCGAGAAGGGCTGTTGTTACTTTTTTCATTTTGTTGTTATTGTTGTTTTGAATTCAATTTGTTGTTGGCGGACAAATGGACCGTGTCCGTCACGACGCGGAACACCGGAGGCTCTTTAGCTTCTGGCTCTCGCGCCCGGTTTAGCGCGTTACTTTGCCTCCGTCTCTGGTTACGCGGATGTAGAGACCATTGGCGGGAGCGGCGGTCAGGCGACGGCCATTAAGGTCGTAGTAGGTAGCTGTGCAGTCATCGTCGACCAAGCCGGTGATGCCGCTGAGATCAATCTTGTCTGTGGTGAAGGTTACGTTGATGGGCATAGGGTCGCCGCCGGTGTTGGTCCACATCACGTCGATCTTCATGTCGGCCACGTTGTCGCGGATCTTGCCGTTGAGTTTCACGTCGGCGATGATCATACCACCCATGAGGGTCATGTCCTTGGTCTCGCCTTTGTAGGTATCCTCGTTGCCGGAGGCAGTCACCGACACGTTCTCCAGAGCGATGTCACCGAGTGGCAGGGGTGCCCCGCCGAGGTCGATGGTGAGGTTGGGGAGCAGGAAGTTGCAGATTCCCTCGCCGGTGGGGGTGATGGTGATGGAAGAGGGCTGGTTGTCGGCAATCTTTTCGCCACCCATTTCAACGTTGAGGAAGCCGGGGTAGTTCTTGGCTTCGCCTGCGGCGAAAGATACTGCGGGGAGCAGAAGCATACCGCTCAAAAGCGCGTAAATTTTCTTCATATTATGATATAGTTAAAAAAATTATCTTGTGAATAAATTATCTTGTGAATATGGTGAAAAATATATAAAGTATCTTGTTCCTTACTCCGATAATCATTGCAAATTTAATCAATATTTCCAATTTGACCAATAGAATGCCCCGGTTTGTCACTAATTATGTGAAAAAAGTGCCAAAACGAACAATGATAATGTATCCTTTGCGTGAGGTGTCAGGGGGTGGAAAGGGTGCGTTCGCCCATGTCGCGGGCGATCTCTTTGCGCATGGTCATCACGTCGCGGATCTCTACATCTATGCGATGTTCCTCCTCAGCGTCACCTTTGTCTACAGCTTCCGACAGCTCTTTCATCAGTTCTTTGAGCCTGATGTCGAGCAGTTCCCCTTTCAATTCTATCACGGAGCGGGGCACGAGTATTTCGAGTCGGTCCTCCTCACGCTCGGCAGGAGCCTCGCGGCTGTAGATATGGCTGAGGTGGTGCCGTTCGCGAAGGAGTTCGGCGGCTTCGCGCCGGACTTCGTCATTCTCGTGGCTGAGCAGTTCGCGTCCCGGCCAGTCCTTCCGGAAGTCGGACAACCGTCCCTCGCGCCGTCCGGCGATGACGGCTGCGAGCCGTTCTTCCTCCCGCCTGATCTCATCGACGGAGAGATCCCTGGCCGCGATTTCGCGGATGCCTTCGGCGCGCATCCGCTTCGCCTCCTCGTCGGCCGCGGCGCGTTCCCGCGCGAACGCGTCGGCGAAATCTCCGCGCATCCGCTCCAACAGTTCCGACATTTTAGCATAAAGCGGCACGGTATATTCCACACCATCCACATCCAGCTCCTCGCGGACGAATTCCAGCACATCGATCTCCCGCTCACTGCCGTTCTCGTCCACCTGCGTGCAGAAAGGCATATAGCCATAGCGCACACAGTAGCGCATCAGTGCCTGCTCGGCGCGAGCAAGCGGAAACACCTGCGTCCGTAGTCCTACGGCCAGAGGCTGTTGCCGAACCTCATGCGGCAGTGCCGGAGCGGATGCCGGCTGTCCGGAGACGCCTGCAACATCAGTGCCGGGTGCTGATACCGGTGTTGGCTGCATAGCTTCGGGAAACTCCCGGCGCATCCGTTCGCGGCGCCGTTTTTCCACCACTTCGGCCACGGCCTTGGCCACAGCCTTGGCGATGGCTTCCTCCGAGATACCCAGCAGCGAGGCGCACTCTCGGATATAGACATCACGCGACACCACATCCGGGATGTGGGCTATCGATTCCACCACGCTGTTGATGGCGGCGATGCGCTGCTGCGGGTCGTTCTTCATCTCCGCCAGCATCACCTGCGCCTTATAGCGGATGATGTCGGTCTCATGCTCCGCCACGTAGGCGCGGAACTCCTCCGGAGTGTTCTTGCGCGCGAAAGAGTCCGGGTCATCTTCAGGCGGCAGACGGAGCGTCTTGACATTCATCTTGTGGGAGAGGAGCATGTCGATACCGCGCAGAGACGCCTTGACTCCGGCTGCATCGCCGTCGTAGATCAGCGTGATGTTGTCTGTAAACCGATGGATAAGCGCTATCTGGCCGTCGGTGAGCGCAGTTCCTGAAGAGGCCACCACATTTTTCATGCCAGACTGCCACATGCCGATCACGTCCATGTAGCCTTCCACAAGGAAGCACTTGTCCTCGCGTACGATAGCCGAGCGCGCCTGATAGATGCCGTACAGCTCGTTGCTCTTCTTGTAGAGTTCCGATTCGGGAGAGTTGATATATTTTGCCAGTCCTCCCTTGAGGTCGCGTCCTCCGAATGCAATCACTTTGCCCGAAGTGTTGAGGATGGGGAAGATGACCCGGCCGCGGAAGCGGTCGTAGTCGCGCCCCTGTTGCGAGGTCCCCACGAGGCCGAGCTGCTTGAACACGTCAAGCGGGTAACCGGCCTTGAGGGCAGACCCGGTGAGGTGGCTGCCGCGGTCGAGGGCGTATCCGAGATGGAAGGCGGCGATGGCTTCGTCGGTGACGCCGCGCCCCTGAAGATAGGAGAGGCCCACGTCGCGCCCCTCGTCGGTCTCCGTCAGGTCATGCTCCATCAGGCGCATCGCCCATTCGTTGGCAACGAGCATGGACTCGCGCTCCGACTGCCGGCGGCGCTCCTCGTCGGTGAGTTCCCGCTCCTCCACCTTTATGCCGTAGCGCCTTGCCAGGTGCAGCAGAGCCTCGTGGTATGAGAGTCCCTCTTTCTCCATGATGAAATTCACCGGCGAACCACCCTTCTTGCAGGAGAAGCAATAACAGAAATTCTTGCGGCGGTTCACGGAGAATGAAGGAGTGCGTTCGTTGTGGAACGGACAGAGGCCCATATAGTTGCCTCCGCGCCGTATGAGGTGGACATAGTCGCCCACCACCTCTACAATGTCGGCTGTATCCTTTATCTTCTGTACAGTGGCTTTGTCGATCATCGGGCCGAGATATTGCGGAGATCCGTGACGAGGCGGCGGATTTCCTCGCCGGTCTCGAGGCGCGTCGGCACGAGGGGGAGACGGAGCTGGTTCTCGATGAGTCCGAGGGCGTTGAGCAGCGATTTCACGCCGGCGGGGTTGCCGTCGACGAACAGTTCGTCGTAGAGGCGGGAAAAGCTGTAATGGATGGGGAGTGCTTCGTTGAAGCGTCCTGCGAGACAGAGGCGCACCATGCGGCCGAACTCTTCGGGAAAGGCGTTGCCCACCACCGAAATCACTCCCTCGGCGCCGAGCGAGATAAGGGGATAGGTGAGGGCGTCATCGCCCGAGATCACCTGGAACCGCTCAGGCTTGTGGTTGATTATCTCCTCGATCTGCTTGAAATCGCCCGAAGCTTCCTTGATGCCTATTATGCCCGGGAACTCCTTGGCGAGCCGGAGCGTGGTGGAAGCCTTGATGTTTATGCCGGTGCGTCCGGGCACGTTGTAGAGCACCACCGGCAAAGGGGAAGCCATGGCCACTTCGCGGTAATGAAGGTACAGGCCCTCCTGCGAGGGCTTGTTATAGAAAGGTGTCACAGAGAGGATGGCTGAAAAACCGGAGAGGTCCGTCGAACGGATTTCCTCGGTCAGCGAGCGGGTGCAGTTCCCCCCCATGCCGAGCACGAGCGGAATGCGGCCTGCCGTGCGGGTCACCGCAAACTCTCTGACGGCCTGTTTTTCGGCCGGGGAGAGGGTCGGAGTCTCGCCTGTGGTGCCAAGCACTACGATATAGTCGGCATGTCCCTCCATGATGTGGTCGAGAACGCGTCCGAGCGCTTCGAAATCAATCTCTTTGTCGGGGGTGAAGGGAGTGACGGCGGCCACTCCCAAACCGGTTAACCTGAATGTTTCCATAAAATTTCCGTAGGAATCACGCAAAATTAACAATTTTTCTTCACATATTCGCGTAAATATTGTTAAATAAAGGTTAATCCACTGTCAGAGTACAAACTATAAATCATTATGGAGAACAGCAAGGTTAAGGGGGTAATGGGGAAGACGCGGAATGTGGCCGTGTGGTTCTGGAAGGATATCAGATCGTATGCCGATGTCAAGGGGGATCTGGAATCGCAGCTGGATATCGAGCAGAGCATCCGGTCCGGAGTATCGTTCAAGGGGAGTCAGCTGCTGACCCTCATATTCGCCATTTTTATCGCCTCTCTCGGGCTGAACACCAACAGTATACCGGTCATCATCGGCGCGATGCTCATATCGCCTCTTATGGGTCCGATCATGGGTATGGGTCTCGGAATCGGCGTTCAGGATTTCACGTTGCTGAAGCGGAGCCTGAAGAATATCGTGGCGGCAGTCCTCGGATCTCTTGTCACCTCAGCGATATATTTCCTGATTTCGCCCCAGTACGAAGGTGCGAGCCAGCTTCTGGCGCGCACCTCTCCCTCGATCTACGATGTGTTCGTGGCGGTCTTTGGCGGCGCGGCCGGCATACTGAGTGTGGCTGCCAAGAACAAAGGTCAGGTGATGCCTGGAGTGGCAATCGCCACCTCGCTGATGCCTCCCCTCTGCACGGCCGGTTACGGGCTGGCCACATGGCAGATGAATTTCTTTCTCGGAGCGCTTTATCTTTTCTTCACCAATATGATATTCATCATGGTCACTACCTGGGTGGGGGTGAAGCTGATGGGATTCAGGAACGTGGTTTTCCAGGATGAGCGGCGTGCCCGTCGCGTGCAGCGGGTCGTTACAGGTCTGGTAGTAGCCACTGTCTGCGTGAGCGTCTATCTTACGGTGGTTATGATACGCAAGAATGTGTTTATCGAGAAAGCCTCCGCATTTGTGGAGAATCAGTTTGTGTTCCCCAATACGCAGGTCCTGAGCCATAAGGAGTATGTAGAGGGTAACACGCGGCACATTGACGTTACGCTCATAGGCGAGGCGTTGCCGAAGGACTCGCTTCAGTTGGCGATGGTAAACAAAATGGACTCGGTGGGACTCGGGGGAACGTTGCTTACAATAAAGCAGGGCTTCTCGGTGGAGAACGGCAAGGAACTTGACAGCGATGACAGCGGTCAGTTCTATGCATTGATGCAGAATGAGATAGCGCAGCGTCAGGAGGAGATAGACTCGTTGAAGTCGATAGTGTCGCTGCATAAACAGTTCTCCGACGAGAGCGTGCGCGTCTCGCCGGAGATTAAGGTACTGTTTCCGTCGGTGAAGGATATCGCGTTGGCGCGGATGGTAGCGTCGGCGGTGGGCAGCGACCAGAACACTGACACGATCGACATGATGTTTGTCAACGCGCCGGCGGGTATGACTGCGGCTGACCGTCGCAAGCTGACCGAGTATGTCGAAGTCCGGCTGAACCGTAAAAACATCCACCTGACCCTGAACCCCTCAGGATTTCCCTGGCCTTCTCGAAAGTAATCAGTCGAGGAAGGAGAGGGTGTATTCGCGGTCGAGGCGGTTTGAGTCGTTGTATCGCAGGATTACGAAGAATTCGTCGTTGACGTTTTTGAATTCGTACCGCATTGTTTTGACGTGTCCCTCATCGTAGTAGGATACCTCGGATGCAAGCAGTATGCTGCCTTTGCCGGTCAGGCGGCAGAGACCGAAGAGTTTTGTGGGATCGCCGGCGGCAGCTTCCCAGCCTTCAGAATCGAGCAGAAGCCAGTTGAGATCCAGATTGAAGCTGTTGTAATATCCTAACTGGTAACGTGCCCTGTCCTCACGCAGGATGTTTCCGTCGAGCCATGTAGCCGTCGTCAGATTGTCGGCTTTCCATGTCAGATCGGTGATCACAGAGGGTTCCTTCTCCTCCTTGACAGAAGTCCGGATCAGATGTTTTGTGTCATCGTACTCGTAGGAGAGCACACTCTTTTCCGAGACGGTGCCTTCATGGTCGAGCACGTAGCCATTCTCGCCCAGGCCGTTGTTGATGGTCAGTGTGACGAAATACTTCAGCATGCCGTCCTCGTAATAGTTATACTCCGTGGAGGTGGCGTCGTAACGGATGTTGCAGTTGCTGTTCTGGTGACCGATGGTCTTCACTTCTGTCAACAGTCCGTTATCGTTATACTTGAATGTAACCTGCGTAGTCTCCGTGATGCCCTCACTTTCAAAATCCTTCACCTGAATCGAGCCTATGATCGATTTTGGGAAACAGTAGTCGGGCAATCCGCCTGGGAAATCAGGTTTGTTGGGCTGGTCGGGGAGTTCGGATCCACCGTTGTTGTTGCTGTCTGGTTCTTCGTTACAGGCTGCAAGAGATGGTGTCAGTGCGATTATGGCTGCAAGCCATAGATGGTTCTTTTTCATGTCGATGTTATTTAGTTGTTTATTGTTCAAAGTACAAACCGTTGGTCAGACTCTTCTTGTTGCCTCTTACCTGCTCCAGAGGGGCACATAGCAGAGTGCGAGGACAGGATAAATCTCAAGGCGTCCGATCAGCATTTCGAAGGAGAAGAGCCATTTCAGAGTATCGGGAAGCATGGAGTAACCGGCGCCGGTGGCGCCGAAGCCGAGTCCGGCGTTGCCCATGCAGGATGTGGAGGCGAATAAGGAGTCTGTCAGCGGATATCCGCATGCCGTCATGGCCATAGCGCCGGCTACCACCGTCAGCATGTAGATGGTGATGAATCCTACCAGACGGAGCATCACATTCTGAGGAATCTCCTTGCCGCCGACCACCACCCGCTTGATACTGTTGGGCATCAGCGTGTGGACAATCTCGTTTCGGAGATTCTTGGAAAGAGCCACTATCCTGTCGATTTTGATGCCGCCTGTTGTGGACCCTGCGCAGGCGCCGCATGTCATCAGCATGATTATGATGATGAGGGGGAGGGGCCCCCAGGCTGCAAATGGAATAAAGGAGGAGTACTCAAAACCTGTGGAGGTCACCGCCGAGCTGACCATGAAGAGCGGGGAGAGCAGCAGGTTGTTGACTCCAGTCGCTCCTTCTGAATGCAACCGGAGTGACATCATGCCGACTGATGCGAGAACGATGACGACGTAGGTGCGGAACACGTTGTTGCGGAAGAGCTGACGCCCTTTGCCGCGCACGGCGTTGTATACCAGTATGAAGTTGACGCCTCCTGTGAACATGAATGCAGTCACGGCCCAGGCTATGGCGGGGCTGTGCCATGCGCCGATGCTGTCGTTGCGGGTGGAAAATCCGCCGGTCGACATTGTGGAGCATGCCTGGCAGACGCTGTCGAACACCCCCATGCCGAGGAAGAGGAGTGTGGCGATCTGGAGGAGAGTGAGCAGCGCGTAGACCGTCCAGAGCGATAGCGCGGTCTGACGGATTCGCGGATGGAGCTTGTCGTGGCTTATGCCGGTGACCTCGGCGTTGAAGAGCGAGATGCCTCCTGAGTCGTTGAGTGAGGGAATGATGGCGATGAGGAACATCACTATGCCCAGACCGCCGAGCCATTGTATCAGCGCGCGCCAGAGGAGTATGCCACGGCTTTGCGCTTCGACATCGGGAATCACAGAGGCGCCGGTGGTGGTGAAACCGGACATGGTCTCGAAAAAGGCGTCTGTGAGCGTGAGGGGAGAGGCGGACAGCAGGAAAGGGATCATGCCGAATATGGAGAAGAAAATCCACACTGATGATATCAGCAGATAGCCCTCGCGGCGGTATATGGGAGCGTGCGAGCGACGGTAGCTGAAAGCGAGAGCGCCTCCGGCAATGCCTGTGGCGACAAATGAGCAGGCGAAGGCAAGCCAGTCAGTCTCGCCGCAGAGCAGACAGACGGCAAGCGGCAGAAGCATCAGTATCGCCTCCAGTATCAGCAGCCAGCCGAATACCCGGTAGAGAGAGTCAAACCTGCCGGAGCGGAGATATGTTTCCCGCATCATCATTCCGCCGTATGTGAAAGCAGGGCCGGAACCCGGCCGAACATCTTGAAGGTCCGTTGGTAATAAGGTGTTGTCATGTCGGATATCACCACACCTTTGGAGGATGACGCGTGGATGAACTGCCGGTCGTCAATCACTATGCCTACGTGCGACACGCGGTTGGCGTCCTTGCCGGTGGCGAAAAATACAAGATCTCCCACGGCCACTTGTGCCGGTTCAAGGCGTTTGCAGAATTCCGCCTGTTTCGCCGAATTGCGCGGTAACTTGTGACCCGCCACATCTTCGTAGATCTTCATCACCATCCCGGAGCAATCGGTACCGCTTCCCTTGTCGGCCTTCGCGTAAGCGTAGGGGGTACCGAGCCATGTACGGGCCTCTTCCACTATCCGTTGCTGCTGTTTGCCGGCACGCGGAACATGTATCGCTGTGGTGCCGGAATGTTCCGGACCAGTCCCGACAGCCTTGTGCGAGCGGCAGGAGGGGAGCATAAACGCCGCCGCTGTCACCGCCAACAGCAGTGACAACAGTCTTATTTTTGAAATAAAATGCTTATAATCAAATGTATGCAAATAAACGTAGAATCGAGTCATGTAGAAATGCGTTCTTCGGATGATTTACAAATGCAAATGTAACCAAAAAATTCGAAATCACCGCATTCCAACACAAAAACCTTTAAATCTCTACCAGAACGCTGCCGCAGCTGTAGCCTCCTCCGAATACCACCAGCGCGACCTTTTTTCCGCGGGCTATCTCCTTTATTCTCTGGCAGAGGACGAGTGCGGCAGATGCCGAGCCGGTATTTCCGAGTTCCTCGATGTTGTTGAGAAACACTCCCTCTTCCTTGCCGAGTTCCTTGGCTACATACGAGATTATTCTCATGTTGGCCTGATGGCAGATCACATGCGAGAGGTCGTCGACCGAAAGTGAAGCGTCGGTGAGTACCTTGTCGAGCGCGTATTCCATATATTTACATGCGTTCATGAACACATCACGGCCGTTAGGCATGGATATGCCTCCCTCGGCGGGCATAAGTTTCACGCCTTCGGGGCCCGCGCCTATCTGGCCGAGTCCTTCGGTGAATATGCCGAGAATCTTGCGGTCGCTGTCGGCAACCTTCTCTTTCGAAATGAAAAACGCCACCGCGCCGTCGCCCCAGAGGTGGCCCGACTTCGGATCGCTTTCGTCGGCGTAGTAAGTATTGTGTTCCGGGCAGATGAGCAGGGCCTTCGATGCCTTTCCCATGGCGAAATAGCCTTCGATGGCCTCCAGTCCGTTGACAAAAGAGGAGCAGGCGGCTGAAAGATAGAAGGCTTTCGCGCCTTTTATATCGTAGCGGCGCTGGACTTCATGGGCGGCAGTGGCCACCGAGTCGTAGACGCAATAGGCAGCATGGACTATCAGGTCCACGTCGCGGATGTCGTAGGGGAGGGAGGAGAGGGCATCCTCCACGGCTGCGAAAGCCATGGTGTTGACATTCTCTTCCGGGGCCGCCTTCGAGCGGGTGCATATTCCGGTGCGCTGAAAGATCCAGTCTGCATCCAGACCGTTCACATTTTTAAAATAGTCATTGTCGATTCTCTGCGTGGGCACGTAGCTGCCCATAGAGTTGATATACATGCGGATATAGTTTTCGTGGCAATTTTATAACTGCAAAATAAGCAAAATTTTCGCAGATACGAAAGAGAAACGGCACAAAAACTACAAAAATGTGCAAAAAAAGAAAAGGATTGTGCTGTGTCTCTTCCAAAACGACCGGCGTCCACTGGCGTAAAATGGGCAGGATAAAAACTTTGACGGGAAAATTATGCGGATTCAAAAAATTGCAGTATATTTGCAAAAAATTTAACTCGTTAAATCTAATCGACAAGCTTCATCATGAAGAAACACAATTTCTATGCGGGTCCGAGCATCCTCACCCCGTACACCATCCAAAAGACAGCAGACGCAGTGATTAACTTTGCAGACACCGGTCTTTCTCTGCTTGAGGTTTCGCACCGTGGCAAGGAATTCCAGGCCGTTATAGACGAGGCGGCAGCTCTGACCAAAGAGCTTCTCAACGTACCCGAGGGCTATCATGTGCTTTTCCTCGGCGGCGGTGCCAGCCTGCAGTTCTGCATGGTTCCTTTCAACCTTCTGAAGAAGAAAGCAGCCTATATCAACACCGGTACATGGGCTACCAACGCCATCAAAGAGGCAAAGCTCTTCGGCGAGGTAGAAGTTGTTGCTTCCTCCGAAGACAATAAATTCAACTATATTCCGAAGGATTTCGTAATCCCCACGGACGCCGACTATTTCCACTATACTTCCAACAACACCATCTACGGAACCGAGACCCGCAAGGACTACGATTCCCCCATTCCGATGGTGTGCGACATGAGCTCCGACATCTTCAGCCGTGAGTTCGACGTAAGCAAATACGAGTGCATCTACGCAGGCGCGCAGAAAAACCTCGCTCCTTCCGGCGTGACCATCGTCATCATCAAGGAGGATGCCCTCGGCCATGTGGACCGTCCCATCCCCACCATGCTCGACTACCGCACCCACATCAAGAAGGGTTCGATGTTCAACACCCCTCCGGTACTTCCCATCTACTCCGCGCTGATGACACTGCGTTATTACAAGGAGCAGGGCGGTGTAAAGGAGATGGAGCGCCGCGACCTCGAAAAGGCTGCAATGCTCTACGACGAGATCGACCGTAACAAACTCTTCCGCGGCACCGTGGCAGAAGAGGACCGCTCCATCATGAACGTATGCTTCGTGATGAATCCCGAATATGCGGAGCTTGAGAAGGATTTCATGGAATTCGCCACATCCAAGGGCATGGTCGGCATCAAGGGCCACCGCTCGGTAGGCGGTTTCCGCGCTTCCCTCTACAACGCTCTTCCCAAAGAGAGCGTGCAGGCTCTTATCGACTGCATGAAGGAATTCGAGGCAAAACACTAATCAGAAAACAAGAGACAGACCATGAAAATATTGGTTTTCACCGAGAAGCCTTTTGCCCCCGCGGCAGTCAAGGCTATAGAGAACACTGTCAACGCATCGGGCAACGATCTCGAGGTGGTGGAGGGCGGTACACGCGCTGACCTGCTTGAGGCTGTGAAGAACGCCAACGGCCTGATAGTACGTTCCGACAAAATCGATGGCGAAGTGATGGACGCGGCTCCCGAGCTGAAAGTGATTGTCCGCGCCGGCGCCGGCTATGACAATATCGATCTGGCGGCAGCCACAGCTCACGGCATCTGCGTGATGAACACACCGGGCCAGAACTCCAACGCCGTTGCCGAGCTTGTGTTCGGTATGATGGTGATGATGTGCCGCAACCAGTACAACGGCAAGTCGGGCACAGAGCTGAAGGAGAAATCTCTCGGTATCTATGCCTTCGGTCAGGTAGGCCGCAACGTGGCGCGTATCGCCAACGGCTTCGGCATGAAGATAGAGGCTCTCGACAAGTTCGTTCCCGATGCAGCCATGGAGAGCGAGGGCGTGAAACCGGTCCACACTCCGGAGGAGCTCTTCTCGCAGAACGATTTCGTGTCGCTCCACATTCCCGCTACCCCCGAGACCCGCAACTCCATCGGCTATGACCTCGTCATGAAGATGCCGAAGGGTGGAGTGCTCGTCAATACCGCCCGCAAGGAAGTTATTGACGAAGAGGGACTCATCAAGGCGCTCGAAGAGCGTTCCGACCTTCGCTATGTTTCTGACATCAAGCCGGATCGTGCCGAGGAGTTCGAACAGAAATTCGCCGCCCGCGTGTTCTTCACTCCCAAGAAGATGGGTGCGCAGACAGCAGAGGCCAACTTCAACGCCGGCGTAGCTGCAGCAGAGCAGACCATCGCATTCCTGAAAGATGGCTGGAACAAATTCCAGGTGAATAAATAAGCAGACGGGACAGCGATATCGCGCAATTGAGTTCCCAGATTGCACATATCTTCCCGGGGAGTGCCAAAGCACTCTCCGGGATTTTTTTATAATGTTTTATCGGGTGCGGCGGTACCAGGCTGTGGTGCGGTAGTAGATGTGCTTGCGGTCGGAGGAGGCCGGGTTGTAGTCGCCTATGCTGATGCAGCGCACCTTTTCGGTATCCCATGGGCGGTTCCGGAAGTCGACGGGAGAGCGGTCGTAGTATGTCACCATCGCGCTGAGTGCGTCGTCAAGCGCCGCGGCGAGGTCGGAGCGGCCCTGTTCTGCTGCCAATGCCGTGCAATAGCCGAGGAAGTCATAGTAGGGATTCGACGTGTCACGGGAGTAGTTCACCGCCGGCATTACGGAGGGTGTCTCCTTGCCGAGTGCGAATATCCTTGCTCCTGCCTCGGCTACGGATTCAATTTTCGACATGTCGCTTACTGCCACTGTTACCGGCTCCCCGGAGTTGTTGTAATAGTCGAAAAACAGCCTGGCTGCATCCTCACGTCGCGGATCGACCCGGTACATCATCGGCAGGATCTGGTCGTAGGGGAGACCGTATTGCCATACCTCCGTCGGATAACCGACAAACCAGCGGCACTTCTCCCGGAATTCGTATAGAATCTCAATAGAGGACATGTAGCAGCAGTCGAACCAGATGGTGTCGAATCGCCCCGAAGGGATTGCGGCTGCGAGTTCCACGATGTCGGTCCATGCGAGATTATTCCGGTCACCGAGTTCTCCGGCATATTCTCCGCCGTACGCCTTGTGGACCGGAGCCTCTGCCTGTGACGGATCCTCGGGTCGCGAGGACTTCGAGGGACGGACGATATTATCCGAAAACTCGGGAGTCCAGCTTGTGCCATGTCCCCAGAAGAAGAGATTCGCGGGGAGGTCTGGGTAGCGGGTGAGGGCGTCCCTGATCACCTCCGCTATGCGGCTCGGGTTGGTCGAGGTGACGTCGCGCGGATATTCGTGGACTGGATTGGCCGACAGTGCATATTTACCGTTCCTTTTCACAGCCTCGTGCAGTCCGCAGCGGTCGGCTGCGATGTCGGTGAAATATACAAGGAATCGCCCGGAGGGATCGGCTATGCGGTCAAGAGCCTGCATCATCTCCAGTGAGTCTGCCCGGAAATCGGAACGGAGACTCGAACGGTTCACCGCATAGATCAGGGTGAAATGCTTCGCTTCCACATTGTCCGGTTCTTCAGGCTCATTCTGATTTTTTCCCCCGCAGGATGAAAAAAGGAGCGTAAACATGAAAATGAGGATAGATATAGATGAATTTAGGCTGGAAAACATGGTAAATAACTGTTGAAATAATGTCAAATGTGAAATTTGATTTGTATTTTCACATTTAATTGTTAAATTTGTACCGAATTGTTAAAATTCAGCATCGGAAGCATCCGGATGATTGTTAAAAAAATATAACGGTTTCAAATTCCGGCTGATTTTAATGCAGGAAAATTGAAAGCTATTAAGGAGAGGCTGAACGTGTAATGATCAGGATGCTTAATAATAAACGCAATAGCGAGGATATATATTTTATATGAAGAAATCGCTGATATGGATACTTACCATAGTGATGGCCACTATGTTCGGCGCATTGCTGTATTTCCAGATAATGTATCTGGGGAATATGGCGAAGATGCGTGATGAGCAGTTCACGGAAGCTGTGATGCGGTCGCTCAACTCGACGTCGGAATTCCTTGCCCGGGAAGAGACGCTCCACTTTCTGGAGCAGGACGCCAACATTATAGAATCGAGTTTCTATGACTATTACAACAGCGGCGGCAATGTATCGCAGGAAACAGTCGGCACCAACGAAGCCACGCTGAAATTTCCCGATGCGACGCAGTCCATCGGAGCGCGTTACGGTTCGCTGCAGGAGGTGATCCGCAGTCAGTATCTCTATCAGAAAGGTCTTCTGACAGAGGTGATACTCTCTATTCTGCGCGATTCAGGCTCACGTCCTGTGATGGAGCGGGCTGACTCGGTGGATATCCGCAACTGTCTGCGTACCGAGCTTGCCAACAACGGTATCCGCGAACCATTTGTCTTTGCCGTCTACAACAGGCGCAACGACTTGCTCTATACCTGCGGAGACTATCTCATTGGTTCGAAGGACATCTACTCTATTCAGCTTTTCAACAACACGGACTACGCCTATCGTCTTGACGTGGAGTTCCCGACCAAAAACACCTATATATTCTCATCAGTGAAATTCATCATCCCCTGGCTCGCCTTTACCGTGATGCTGTTGGTGATATTCATATACACCATAGTTATGATATTCAGGCAGAAAAAGCTGTCGGAGATGAAATCGGACTTTGTCAACAACATGACTCATGAACTGAAGACCCCGATATCGACCATCTCGCTGGCCGGGCAGATGCTCAGCGATCCCTCCATAAGCAAGTCTCCGACCACCATAGCCCATCTCTCCGAAGTGATAACCGAAGAGTCGAAGCGTCTTCGTTTCCAGGTGGAGAAAGTGCTTCACCTGTCGGTGATCGATGATGCCAGTGCCACGCTGAACTTCACCGAGGTAGATGCGAACGATATCATCAGCGGAGTGGTAAACACGTTCAAACTCAAGGTGGAGAAGCTGGGGGGACGTCTTTCCACAAACCTCGGGGCGACCGACGCGAGAGTCACAGTCGACGAGATGCAATTTACCAACGTAATCTTCAATCTCCTCGACAATGCGTTGAAATACATGCGGGAGAACACAGACCCTGAACTCGAGATCGATACCCTCGACCAGCCAGGCAATCGGCTTGAGATAAGAGTGAAGGATAACGGTATAGGGATACGCAAGGAAGATGTAAAGCGGATTTTCGAGAAATTCTATCGCGTATCGACCGGAAACCGTCATGATGTGAAAGGATTCGGACTCGGACTGGCATACGTCAGGAAGATGATAAACGTGTTCGGAGGCACAATCTCTGTGGAAAGCGAGTTTGGCAAAGGAAGTACGTTTGTGATAGACCTTCCGCTGTCAAAGTCGGCATCCCGCAAGGATTGACTCCGGATTTCAGATATAACGGAAACCGGGGCTGAAATATAACATTTTTTTAATTATTCATGATTTGATGCGGAATAATTTAAGAAAGTTTGTTATAAATTATGAAAGCGGCGGACGGTTCGGTGGCAAGCTGTCATCCGAAGCGGAGACACCGGTTTCAGGAGCAGGGAGAATACGGACCGGATGAATCCGGACAACTCCCGGAAAGCGAGAATAATAACAGATTCGCAAGTGTGAACCTGCGAAGCATGAAACACTAATAATATGGATGAAAAATTAAAGATACTTCTTTGTGAGGATGACGAGAATCTCGGTATGCTTCTAAGAGAGTTTTTACAGGCGAAGGGATACAGCGCTGATCTCTGTCCGGACGGAGATAAAGGTTACAAGGCGTTTCTGAAGGGGAGATATGATTTATGCGTGCTCGATGTGATGATGCCCCGGAAGGATGGCTTCACGCTCGCGCAGGAAATACGCAACGTCAGCAGCGAGACGCCAATCATATTCCTTACCGCGCGTAATATGAAGGAGGATGTGCTTCAGGGCTTCAAGCTCGGGGCCGATGACTATATCACCAAACCCTTCTCGATGGAGGAGCTCGTGTCTCGGATCAGCGCCATTCTCCGCCGCGTGAGGGGGAAGCGAGACAAGGACGTGACAGTGTTCCGCATCGGCAAATATACCTTCGATACTCAGAAGCAGACGCTCAATATCAATAATAAGTCGCAGAAACTCACCACCAAGGAATCGGAGCTTCTGTCGCTGCTCTGTCAGCATGTCAACGAGATCCTCGAGCGCAATTATGCACTCAAGGCAATCTGGGTGGATGACAATTATTTCAATGCGAGGAGTATGGATGTCTATATCACGAAACTGCGCAAGCTGATAAAGGACGATCCTACCATCGAGATCATCAACATACATGGAAAGGGCTACAAGCTGATAGCTCCGGAACCGGAAGAATAAGATTAGAGTGTGTTTGAATTTAACTTTCATTCACCCAAAGAGGGATTTTCGAGGGGATTTCACAAGTTGAGGAGGGAGCATAGCGGGCTATGCGACCGACGATGCTTGTGAAATTCACCGGAAAGGCCCTTTGGGGGGATGAAAAGAATTAAAAAACATTTCAACATAAAATTCGTGTTAAATCCAAACACTCTCTAAGTCAGATCTTTTACAATTAACCCTGATTGCCGCATTGAGAGAGATATGAACAGCAATAAACTTACTGAAAATATAAAGGATGTTCTATCTGAGAAAATTGCTGACCGGAAAATTGTAGCGGGAGTGATTGGTCTTGGTTATGTCGGATTGCCGTTGGCTGTGGCGATCGCGAAAGCCGGCTTCAGGACTTTATGCTTCGATGTGAAAAAGGAGAAAGTGGATTCGGTCAATAAGGGATGCAGCTATATAGGGGATGTTGCCGGTTCCGATTTGAATATACTTGTCGGGAAAGGGATGCTTTCTGCCACGACTGATTTCCGCGCTCTCGATAAGGCCGATTTCGTGGTTATATGTGTGCCGACACCTCTTGACGCGCGCAGGCAGCCTGACATAAGTTATGTGGAATCATCGGTTAAATCTGTTGCGGAGTATCTCCGCAAAGGGATGATGGTGGTTCTTGAGTCGACCACTTATCCAGGCACCACAGAGGAGCTTGTAAAACCAATACTCGAATCGACAGGCCTGAAAAGCGGAAAAGACTTCTATCTCGGGTTCTCTCCGGAACGTGTCGACCCCGGCAATGCGGCCTACAATACACAGAATATCCCTAAAGTGGTAGGGGGGCATGGAGCCGATGCCACCGAACTTATTTCCTCCATGTATGAGGCGATACTGGATGACAAGGTGTTCCGTGTCTCTTCTCCGGCCGTGGCGGAAATGTCCAAAATGCTTGAGAATTCATACCGCAATGTAAATATAGGGCTTATAAACGAGTTTGCTGTTTTCTGCAACGAAATCGGCATTGATATATGGGAGGTGATAGATGCCGCAAAAACCAAGCCGTTCGGTTTCACTCCATTCTATCCCGGTCCGGGACTGGGAGGCCATTGCATACCTGTCGATCCCTGTTATCTGAATTACAAGGCGAGTGCATACAATTTCCGCTTTTCTACGATAGAGGCTTCAATGGAAATCAACGACAATATGCCCGTATATTGCGTGAAACGTATTGAAGAAATGCTCGGACGCCGTTTCGGCAAGCCGCTCAAAGGTTCGAGAATACTGATACTCGGTGTGGCATACAAGCCGGATATCGACGATTGCCGCGAATCACCCGCACCCCGGATCATAGACAGTCTGCGGGCGAAAGGAGCGGATATTATATTTTTCGATCCGTATGTCTCCGGTTTCTTTTATAACGGCCGTACTTACGGGGGAGAGAGGAATCTTACGGCAGAGCTTATGGAAAGTGTTGATATGGCGGTTGTCATCACCGCACACAGCAAAGTGGACTATGAATTTGTCCGGCGTCATGCAAAGGCTGTTTTCGACACAAGAAACGCTCTCCGGAATATTACCGACAGAAGCAATATAGAACTGCTATGACTGTCATTATGGAGCACAAAGAATATTTTGTACACCCGTCGAGCTTTATCGATGACAATGTAACCGTCGGAGAGGGAACGAAAATATGGCATTTCTGTCATGTGCAGACCGGAGCCTCGTTAGGGCATGATTGTTCTTTAGGGCAGAATGTGTACGTAGGCAGCAATGTCAGGATCGGCAACGGAGTGCGTATCCAGAATAATGTGTCGGTATATGATGGTGTGGAAATTGAAGACAATGTATTTTGCGGCCCATCGTGTGTGTTTACCAATGTACTGAATCCACGCGCGCATTTTCCTGTGCACGGATTATATGGAAAAACCATTGTCAGAGAGGGAGCTTCCTTGGGGGCGAACTGCACGATAGTCTGCGGTCATACCATAGGCCGATGCGCTCTTGTGGCCGCAGGCGCCGTTGTGACCGAAGATGTACGGGACCATGCGCTTGTGGCCGGTGTGCCCGCGCGGCAGACCGGCTGGGTGTGTGAATGCGGAAAGCGGCTTGATGAAAACTTGAAATGCACTTGCGGAAGAGAGTATTCTCTTGACGGAGACAATCTGATGAGAAAGCATTGATCATGCAGTTCAGAGATTTAAAACGACAGTACAGGATTCTGCAATCGGAGATGGACAAGGCCATTCTTGATGTTGCGGTGTCAGGCGAGTATATAATGGGACCTCAGGTTAAAGAGCTTGAAAGAGAACTTGCCGGATATGTTGGAGCAAGACATTGCTTGTCATGCGCCAGCGGTACCGATGCCCTGACACTCGCCTTGAAAGTATGGGGCATTGGAGAAGGCGATGCCGTATTTGTGCCGGATTTTACATTCTTTTCTTCGGCAGAGACGGTTTCTCTGGAAGGAGCTACACCCGTCTTTGTCGATGTGGACCGGGAAACTTTTAATATTGACCCGGAAGATCTTGAGAAAAAAATCAAGGCGACGGTCCGGAATGGATTATTGATTCCTAAAGTAATAATTGCCGTTGATCTGTTCGGGCTTCCGGCAGATTATCCTGCTCTCCGCAGAATAGCCCGCGACTATGGTCTCTTCATACTTGAAGACGGTGCCCAAGGTTTCGGTGGCGCTGTCAACGGCAAACGAAGCTGTTCTTTCGGAGACATCTCGACAACTTCGTTTTTCCCGGGCAAGCCGCTCGGATGCTATGGCGACGGAGGGGCATGTTTTACCGACAGCGATGAATGGGCAGCACTGATCGACTCATACCGCATGCACGGAAAAGGCTCTTCCAAATATGAAAATGTCCGCATAGGCATGAATTCGCGGCTGGACACTGTTCAGGCAGCCATACTTCAGGTAAAACTGAAGGCCTTTCCCGATGAACTCGCGGCAGTCAACAGGGCGGCGGCGGAATATAGCCTCCGTCTGTCAGATTTAGTGAAGACGCCTGTTGTGCCTGCCGGTTTTATGTCGGGTTGGGCGCAGTATACCGTAAGACTCGACAACAGATCCGGACGCGACGGATTGCAGGAATACCTCAAAGGGAAAGGCATTCCGTCGATGGTTTACTATCCAGTGCCGATGCACTGTCAGACTGCGTACCGCACCATGGATTTGTCTGAGGCGGATTGTCCGGTTGCCGATCGGTTATGCGAGACAGTCCTGTCACTGCCGATGCATCCGTATATGTCACTGGATGAAATAGATGCGGTATGTGACTCAATCAGGGTTTTCCTGCGGGGCGAAAGATTGAACGGTGGAAATTGAAGTGTCGTTTCAGCGAAAACTGCAAGTAGACAATGGCAAGTAGAGTCTGACGTGTAAAGTATGAAATCCGATTCAGATAAGACGCTTTTTAAGAATATCCTCAAACTGATATCGGGAGAAGGTATCGGAAGAGCCGTCGGATTCCTGATGACACCGGTGATAACAAGACTATACACTCCGACCGACTTCGGGATGCTTGCGGTCTTCGCGTCGGTATGTGTCTTATGCTACCCGTTCTGTACGCTCAGATATACGCTTGTCATTCCGTTGCATACCAATGAAAAGGTAGGAATCAATTCATTGGCGGCATGTATTCTTATACTTCTCATCAATACTTTTATTCTCGGAATAGCTTTCGTTTTATTTCATTCGCCGATTCTTTCGCTTTTTTCCTCCGAGAGTATAGATGACTTATGGTATTTCATTCCGTTGGCATTCTTCCTTTACGGTATCTCCGAAGTCATGTCATATTATTCCACCCGATACCGGAACTTTTCGACTATTGCCAAGGTTTCAGTCCTGCAGAAAACTGTAGGGGCATCAGCCAAAATAGTTTTCGGTCTGTTTCGATTTGATGTGACAGGTCTGCTGATAGGAAATATTCTGGGGGAAAGCGGAGGTCTTTCCTTATACCTGCGTACTTATTGGAAGAGGTTGAAAGAAAGTGCGCGCGACGTGACTTTCGGAAAAATCTGCTTTGTGCTGAAAAGATACATAAACTTTCCTTTATATAGAGTTCCCTCCCAAATACTTCTTAAGGCTGGAGAAAGCATCCCGATTCTGTATTTTGCCTGGCATTTCGGTACCGGCACAACCGGTCAGATCAGTCTGGCGACAGCCATGCTGTCGGCACCGGTCATTATTGTATGCACTACTGTAGGAAAAGCTTTTTATGGAGAGATCGCATCATTGGTTAGGAAAAGCAGAGGCGAGGTGTCAGCCCTCACAGTGAGGATAATGATAAAATTGTTGGTAGTCAGTATTGTCCCGTTTACGCTTGTAGTTTGTTTCGGACCCTGGATATTCCGGACCTTCTTTGGCGCCGAATGGGTACAGTCGGGCACTTATGCCCGTTACCTTTGCTTTTATCTGATATTCCGGTTTGTCTACAGTCCGATAAGCGACGGTATATTCAATGTATTTGAGCGGCAAAAGCTCGTGTTGTGGCTCGAGGTCTCGCGTATCGTGATAGTGACGTCCGGTCTCTTTATATCATACTTCCGCAACTTATCTGCGGGTGCCACCGTTCTTGTCTACAGCCTCGGTCTTACGGTCCAATATATACTCTCCATCCTCCTGGTCCTTCATGTTTTACGAACAGAAGTCGTGGGAAGAAACTCCGTATGGCGCCGATAACGGCTGAATCGTCATGGGTGAAAAACCACAGCCGATTTATAACTGGCAGCGTGTCAGGGTGATGAACAAATGTATTGATTATAATTTGAATAAATATGACAGGACATAATTTTGCATTGATCGGTGTGGCAGGTTATATAGCGCCGCGCCACATCAAGGCTATCGCCGAGACGGGCAATAACCTCGTTGCCGCCTACGATATCTTTGACAGTGTCGGGCGTCTGGACAGTTCTTTTCCTGAATGCGATTTCTTTACAAATAACGAGCAGTTCAGTCATTTTTGTTCGGGGCTGATGAATGTCGGCAATCCGCTGCATTATACGTCGATCTGCACCCCCAATCATACGCACGATGCGTTTATACGTTTCGGACTGCGGCTCGGCACTGATGTGATCTGTGAGAAACCGGTAGTGCTCGATCCCGATGATATCGACAGACTGCTGGACATGGAGAAAGAGACCGGACATAAGGCATATACCATCCTCCAGCTGCGTCTTCATGACTCGATCGTGGCCTTGAAGAGAAAGGTAGACGAAGGTCCCGGAGACAAAATTTATGATGTGGATCTGACTTATATTACTTCACGGGGAAAATGGTACTATGCTTCATGGAAAGGTGATATCAGCAAAAGTGGAGGCATCGCTACCAATATCGGTGTACATTTTTACGATATGCTGCAGTGGATATTCGGTCCGGTGAGGCGAAATATCGTTCATCTGATGAGCTTTGACCGTGTTGCCGGATATCTGGAACTTGAGAAAGCGCGCGTACGCTATTTCCTGAGCATCAATCCAGACTGTCTTCCCGATAATGCAGTCCAGGGAGAGAAGAGAACTTTCCGGACAATCAGTATTGACGGAAACGAGTTTGAATTCAGCGAGGGATTTACCGAACTTCACACCTTGAGCTACAGGAAGATTCTGGATGGCGAAGGTTTCCGCATAAGCGAAGCCCGCAACTGCATCCAGATTGTAAGCGACATCCGCCACGCTGTTCCCACAGGTTTAAAAGGCGACTATCACCCGCTTGCTAAATTGCCGCCTGGTGTCTGATTCCTGTCCCGCAAAGCTGATATTGGCAAATTTATGTCTTAAAATACGAAGTTACAAAAAAGCATATTTGTGAATGGTGGCGGTGGCAGGACTCTTGACTGAGCGGGTGAAGCAGCCGATATAGATCCGGATTCTGTCAGGTTCTGATTGTCAGCATATAGCCGAAACCTCGCTGATTTATGATTGAGATAGCGGGATCATGGCGGAGTAAGCGTCGCAGTTTGTGGATGTATCCGTGGAGAGAATTCCGGTTGCTTGGGTCATCGCGCTGCCACACGGCAATCATCAGCCTGGACGCATCTACCGTTTTGCCGATATTTGCGGCAAGCTGTTCAAGTATCCTGGCCTCGAAGTATGACAGTTCTGCTGATTTGTCGCCAATCGAGAGAATCTGAGTCGTCACGTTGAACGTATAGGCCCCGATCGTATGCCTGATGTCAGCATTGCTGTCTGCACCGTATCTGCGCAACAAGGCCCTTATTCTCACTATCAGTTCCCGGAGTTCAAAAGGCTTTTTGAGGTAGTCGTCAGCTCCGATTTCAAAGCCTTTCTCGACATCTTCAATCGTGCTTTTCGCTGTAAGGAAAAGCAGTGGGACTGTCGGAGAGAGTTTCCTGATCTCCCTGGCCATTGAGAAGCCGTCCGTCAGAGGCATCATCACATCGGCAACTATAATATCGGCACCGCAAGACTTGAATTTTTCCAATCCATCCACACCGTCGGCCGCAGTGACGACCTCATATCCGAGTCCGCGCAGCGTGTCGGCGACAATCAGCGCAAGGTCTTCCTCGTCCTCTACGAACAGTACCTTATTTTTCATTTTTGCCATATTTTATTGTGAACACGGAGCCTTTGCCCTCCTTGCTGCAGACTTCGATATCCCATCCCATTTTATCAATAATACTCTTGACATAATACAGCCCGATTCCGTAACCCCTGATATCCTGAAGGTTGCCATGAGGCACACGGTAGAATTTATTGAAGAGGTAGGGGATTGATTTTGCCGGAATGCCTATCCCGTTATCGGCGACTGAAATACTGTTGTTATCGCCCGTAATGGTTATTGTCACGCTATCTCCTGAATATTTGATTGCATTGTCAATCAAATTGTTCAGCGCGTTTGCAAGATGTGTTTTGTCGGCCTCTGCCGAAGCGTTGTCGCTCAAATTGACGATAATTGCAATTTCTTTCTCTTTTCTCATACGCTGGGCTGATGCAATTTCCTCAACATACGGGCGTAATGGAATTTTCTCAGTTCTAAGCTTCATCGTTTTTCGTCGCTCCATGCTCATGGCAAGGATATTCTCTACCATTTCTCCAAGCCGTTTGAGCTGTTTGTTGGCGATATTGAGGTATGTCACTTTTTTCTGCGGGTCATTGTCCGTATCATAATTCAGCAGGGCGTCGTTGGCGGAATAAGCGATAGCGATGGGTGTTTTCAGTTCATGCGTCATGTTGCTGACAAAATCATCTTTCATTTCCTCGATAGTCCGCATTCTCGATATCGTCTGAAACAGATACAGGAATGCAAGAGAAAAGGTAATCCCCATTAAGAATATAGTGACAATGACTCCCGCCATTTCCGAGAAGATGTGGCGTGTCAGGGGTGTCATATATGCTCTGTAGTACATATCCGAGTATGGATTGAAGCACAGGGAGAACACATCATAATCCGACTTGTTTTTTGGTACATGTACATTCCCTCTCAGGATATCTCCTCTTGAGTTCACAATCTCCACTGCGAGGAAATCCGGATTTATCCGGCGGTCAGAGAGACGCCGTGATAAAATACTGTCCATGATAGCGAGATTGAAATCCACGAATGGATCCATGCTTTCGTGCATCTGCCGGCTCATATCATTAACCATCTGATTCGTATATGATCTGTCGCGACGCAGGTGTGTCTTATTGACTTTGGTGCTTCCATCTTTATTTTTCGATGTGGTGACGAAATTCCCATCCGGGTCTTTTACTCCTGAAACGCCGCCGGGCTGAATGGAGTCAATTGAATCTACATTTTCCGCTGCAGCTTTTTGAGCCGCGACTGCCGCGCGATTGGCTCTGTCAGCGCGTTCCCACATATCGTCAATGTCGGCATCTGCCATGGCTGTCATCACATCCCTCTCCAAATTGCCCCTTATTGAATTGTACAGACTGACAAGATAGTAGACATTGCAGCCGAAAACGACTGCAATGACAATAATAAACGTGGTCGATATTGTCTTAAAGCCTTTCATATTTTTAT
>OFGN01000749.1_pt1 | contig 31544 bp, 35 predicted proteins | sample 1521821 | NCBI WGS metagenome assembly OFGN01 (sample SAMEA3504094, study PRJEB24116) | mouse gut metagenome | biome: mouse gut; feature: mouse-associated habitat; material: faeces | place: Denmark | collected 2011
GCATTCGGCTGTTAACCGAAGTGTCACAGGTTCGAGTCCTGTTTGAGGCGCCAAATTAGGGTTAAAATGGCAGTTTTAACCCTTTTTTTATAAGATTCTATAAGGGAATTGACCTATTTTTAGGTCAATTCCTTTTTTTTACTTAAAAAATATGGTCAAATGTTTGGTCAAAAGTTGGGTCAAAACAAAAAGTGAACATACTAAATTTTTTTTGCAAATTCTTGTTCTAGTTTATCATTACTAATATGAGAATAAATATCTGCTGTTGTTTTATAGCTGCTGTGTCCTAACCAGTACTGAACATATTTCATAGGTATACCTTTTTCAATACACCTTGTCGCAAATGTATGCCTTAAATCGTGCAATTTATGATTAGGTAACCCGGATAATCTTATAAAAGCTCTTGTAATGCTACAAGGGTTGTTGTATTCAAATACATTTCCTTTGTCTTTTATAGAAAATGTTAGCAACAATTCTTTTAGTTTTGCAAAAATTGGTATAACTCTATCTGATTTTTCGGTTTTAGTTCCGTGTATATGTATTTTGTTTTCTTTCCAGTCAATGTCTTCCCATCGCAAAGTTAGAGCTTCATTTCTTCTAGTTCCTGAATATAGCAAAAATAATAATATCGGTTCTGCATTATGTCCTTGAATATTTTGTAAAAACAAAATTTCTTCTTCTTGTGTAAGTGCATTACCTGTAACTCTTTTGTGTGTTGGTCTTTTTATAAACTCACAAGGGTTTTCTTTTATATGCTTGTTTGCTATTGCATATTTAAAAGCTTCATTGAGTATGTTATATACAGTTACTCGTGTTCTGCTTTTATTTTTTAGCTTTACAAGTAGTTCTTGAACATCGTTAGCAGTGATTTTATTTAATGGCTTATTTTCAATGTTAGGCTTAATATGCAGCCGAACTGCGATTTCATTTTCTTTTGACTTATTTTCGGATTTATAAGTAATTATAAAGTAGTCTAGCCATTCGTGTAGTTTTTTGCAAGTGTTAATTTTGACCTTTTTTTTACCATAGTTTTTTTTAAGTTTTTCATAACATTCTTGTTGGGTAGAGCCGTATACTGAATATTTTACATTGTCTATTTGCCAACGAGCTTCCCAACGATTGTCAGAGCGTTTTCGTAATTTTATACCTTTATATTGCATTGGTGTTTCTCCTTTTTTGTTAGATTCCACACCATTTCTAAAACAAATTTTTAATAAGCTACGATTATATTCGTATGCTTTGTTTTCGCCTTTTTTTTCGCCAATAAAAGTTTTTAAAGCAATTAGCTTGTTATAAAAATCATTAATAAAGTTGTCAATGTACTCAATTTCATTATCTTTCATAAAAGTAAAATCCTTTTTACTTTTATGATAACAAATTATTATTAATATTCATAGTTTAATTTTTTTGTAGTATTAAGTTCGATTTTTTGAAATTTATAATATATTTCGGTGCTTCTTGTTTGCACATAATAAAATGTTAGTGTATTAGTCGAATATGGATATATTATAAATGACTCATAATCTTGATATATTTCATTATTAAAAGCAATTGTATTAATTTTTATATATTCATTACTTTGTTCATTTGTTTTATAGGAAAAATCGTTGACATTAATTATCAAAGGTTTTTTACAATTAATTTTTATTTCATAATTATAACTATTTGATGACTCGTCTATATAGATTTCTTCAAATGTGATTTCAATTGGATTTTTCGGTATATTTATATAAATTTCTACTCCAATAAATACTGCTGAAACAATAGTTAGTAATATTGTTAATATTATAATTATTATTTTTAGTTTTTTTATGTGTTGTTCGGGTGTTACAGTTTTCATAACTACTCCTTTTTAATTAGTGATTTTATTTTGATTTGTAAAAGATTGTTTTTTAAAGCCATTAATAAAGCCAATAACTTCAGCTTTCTCTAAGTCTGATAGGTCGGATATATCTAGCATATTTTGAGAATTAATTTGTTTTTTATCTTTATTTGCTAAATAATTTGCGTAACTTATTAATTCTTGTTTTTTTTCGCTATTTAATCGTCTAATTAAATCAATAAAATAATTTTCATCTTCGTTTAATTCATTTTTAATAACGACAATACCTTCTTCATTTTCTATGCCTAATAAATAATCAACTGAGCACTTGAAAAATTTTGCTAATTGAATTAAATCGTCAGTTGAAGGTTCAGTTCTTCCGCGTTCCCAATCACAAATTGTTGTGATAGATTTGTTTAGAAAATTTGCTAAATCTTTTTGCGTGTAATTTGTTTCTTTTCGGATTTCTTTAATTTTTAACATAATTTACCCCATTTTAAAAATAATTCTATAAATAATTTAGCAAAATGTTAACAAAAAGTCTTGACATTTCACAAATTCCGTATTATAATTAGAGAAAAATTAGCAAAATGCTAAATTTCTTTGATGATTATCACATAATTTCTTCCTGTGGTGATTGTTGGTGGTTCACCGTAAAAAATTCCACCGCCAATAGGGGAAACCCTTTAGTTAATCTTCATAGTTGCGTTTGTAAGTACCGCATTGAATAACTTCAAGGTGTGCAGCACAAAATGAACAATGTTATAATGTTATTTTGAATGGTTATATTTTAAATTGTGCTGCATACTTAGATTTAATTATTTAGGTGTAAGTTATGAGCTTTGACATTGAGAATATTCGCTATCAACAATTTTGTTTATTTGAAAAGTGTAATACTTCTTTTGGTAGATTAATAATGAGCTGTGTTCGTGCCGATTTGGTAACGGATACAGCTTTTAATTTATCTTATAACGCAATTTTTCAAAAAGGATATAATAAACAAATTGCTTGCAAGCTTGTGTATTTTAAGAGTACCGGGGAATGGTACATAGAATCTGCCAATAACCCAGAAATCAAATATCGTTTAATTGAGTGTACAAGTAATGTTGCTAAAATATTAAAAGTTAATGACATTGTAACATACAAAATCAAAGATAATTTTGCACGATTTAAAGTAATTAAATATTTTGAAAAGTACAATCGTTTTATTGTAGCTGACACAAATAGCGAAATTCGTCACAACTTAAGTACTGTACTTAAAAATTACCAAACAAAAGATATAGTGTCAATTACAACTTATGACACTATTTTAAATAAAAATACAAATATATAGGAGACTAAAAAATGAAAAATAAAATAACAATTGTAATTTTAGTAGCATTGTTAATAGTAGCAATAGCAAGTTGTGGTTTATGTCATCACACGAATGGCTTTAAAGATTGGAATTTTAATGAGACAAATAAACCGACAGTGGAAGAACCGACACAACAACCGCCAGTGGAACAACCGCCAACAATTGTCGAAAAGCAAATTGTTTCAACAATTATTGAGAGCGAAAAATATGGCACTTTTGAATTGCCGGCAAATAGTTTGTTACTACAAAATAATATTACAAATATGGTATTTACAGACGGCACAGATTTTAATTTTATTTGGGAAACTGAGCTTAATAAAGCAAAAGAATTAAATTCTAGCGTGACAGAAGAATCAGAGTTAGTTTTTGAATACAATTCTTATTCTTCTATCTCTGAAGATATGTTTGCAGGTGTAAAACATGATAACCACAATGGACATTATTACTTTGTTCCTGAAAACAAAGTTGTCAAATTTATTGGTTCAGAAGAATTTAAAGAACTTTATCCGATTTTGTTAAATAATTGTATGAACTTGTCAGTTACATTGCCCGGCAATAGTTCTGTTACTCAAGCCATTAATGTTAACTTTTTTTGCAAAAATCTTAAGATTAATTACGAAGATAAAAAGTATATTTTTGCGAATGTTATAATCTCAGACAAAGGTTGTCCGCTAGCTGACTATATATATGACGAGATAATGTCAGATAGCACAACAAAAATTACATATTTGGATAGTGACGGAGTAGAAATTCCAAGAGTTTAAAATTGTCTTTTCTCATAATTTCTTTTATATACTAAGGCGTTGGCAGTCCTTGTAAAAAACAATCTGCCACCAAAACTAAAATTTATAAGGAGAAAATATGAATACAGTAAAAAAAATATTTAACACATCGTTAATAATCTTGACTGCGTTTATGTTCTTGATAAGCTGTGTGTATGTGTATTATTTAACTTTTGGCAAAAACAAAGTACCAACTAGTGTGACATCAACATATACAACTTTAGTAAATGACCCGCAAACTGGTGAGACATTGCCGTTTATTGAAGCGAATTATTATTCAAATAAAAGCGGTAACGGATATGAAGTAGTTGACTTGTGCTTTAACGCTTATAGTGGCCCATCAAAACAAGCGATTTACTCTCGTGGATTTCAGCTTGTGACTACAGAAGGCAAATCTAAATTGTATCAGTATGGGCGGAATCAAGGTATATCATTTGAAAGTGGACACGAATATAAATGGGGTGACCCAATGTATACAGATATTGACGGCACAACTTATGTTGTGAAGCTCGATGGTACATATTCAATTACAACAAAAAGATTTAATTTTGCAAAAGCAGTAGGTCATACAATTGTTGGGTTGTTTACAGGCTACAATTATAATGAAAAAGCATATACATACGATACGCAAGAGTATCAATACACATTTGAAGATTTGTGTAGAAAAGTTGGTAGTATATTGCGTTCCTGCTCTAACGGAACTGGTGATGGTATAATTCCTATTATCGACATGGGTGATTTTTTACATGTCTATGAAGTAGACGAAAATGGTAATGCGTCTAATGTACCACTTGGTGGTGATTTTATTAATAGTTATTTCACCGTGTCAACACATTACGACCAACGTGGAATGGTACACGCCAAACAATCTATTTTTAAATCAGTAGCCTACGATAGCCAATTTAATATTAGTGGTGTTACAGATAATGTTGAGTATTGGCAATCAAAATCAGTTATTGAATTAACAGAAAAAGACTTTGAAGAACATTCTTTGAAAGCTGAAGACGGATATTTGTATGGATTATCTACAGCGAAAATTAAAGAATTAAAGTCATTTGATGATGTGGAAATTAATATTATTTTTGATATTTCAAAAATTAAAGATAAAAAAGTTATAGGATTTAATAGCTATGCTTTATATGGAATTAAGGTAAAATCATTGACAATAAAGTCAGACATTGAATGTGACTTTAAATTGTTAACTGGGTCATTGAAAGATACTGGTATTGCTAATATAACAACTGAAAATGTAAATCTAATTGATTTGGACAGGGGGTGACATTATGAAATGGTATGTATATTTAATATGTGGAATATTGATTATTGTAGGCATCTTATGTTCATTTGGTCTTGTAAGTTTGTTTGATAAACAATCTTTAGAGTACGGACAAGCGTTGTTATTGAATAAACAAGAGAATTATACTGAAATTTCTAAATTTGATAACAGCCTGCTTTATGATTTTTATAGTGAAGATAATTTTAATTATAAATCAAAAGCAACTTTTAATAGTCAAAAATTTGATGGAACAGATAAAGATTATGTAATTACAGTTAATTCGCAGCTGGTAAATGATATTGAAGTTTCTTCCGGAAAGATTAGCGGTAAATTGGTACTTGTTTTTTATAATACTGACGGCGCGAAAATATCTACAGCAAATGTACAAATATTAATTGAATATTTAAGTCAAGAGACTCGTGTAAGTTTGGCAGTAAAAAATGAACAAGATTGCGTAGCGTATTTGAATACATATATAGACATTAACGGATTTATAATTTGCGTTAGTGAAAGGAGTAATTAATATGAGTAAAGGAAAATTAAGTGCGATTCTAATTGCAGTAATAAGCTTAGTTGTGATTATTGCAGTTGGGGTTCTGTTATATATGTATTGGCCTGCCCTAAAAGGCACGATAGATAATTCAAAGTATTATACTTATGAAGACTTACAGAACTCTTATAATGACGGCTATAATGACGGCAATAAGTCAGAGCAAGAGTTAACTGAAAAGTATGAGTATTATAAGCAATTAGTTGACGAATATTGTGTGCAAGTAGATAACTTAAGTAAAGAAATTGAAACATTACAAGCATTAGTAGATAAATTTGAAAGTGAGAATATTGATAATAAGGACCTTATTGATAGTTTAAAATCACAAATAAGCAAATTGAATAAAACAATTGCAGAACTTGAAAAAAGTATTGATTATTACGAAGATTTTATTGCAGGGCTTGAACAAGATACTAAAGTTGTTGCAACTTTTGAATATGACGGAAGTGTTTATCAAGTTCAAGTTGTTGAAAAAGGTTCTAAATTAACAATTGCTGAACCTGAGACTGGCGACGATAAGATATTTAACGGTTGGAAAGTTAATGGTGTGCTTGTTGATTTAAGTTCTTATGTAATTAACACCAATACAAGATTTGTGGCAGATATAACATTTAAGTGTAAAGTCGAATTTAAAGTTGATGGGGAAATTGTAAGTAGTCAATATGTTTTGAGTGGTGATACATTTGATATAGCAGCTAACCCGGATAAGGAAGGCTATGTATTTGACTGTTGGACTGTTGATGGTGTAAGAATTGACAGCATCAATAGTTATACAATTACAAGTGATACAACTTTTGTTGCAATGTTCAAGCAAATTTTTAAGGTTGAGTTCATTGTTGAGAACAATATTTATATGACACAATCTGTTGTTGAAGGTGAATTTGTTGAGAGTGTTGCTAATCCTACAAACTCAAAAGGCGAATTTGTCGGCTGGACATTAAATGGTGTAGATATTATAGCTAATATTACAACTATTGCAATAACAGCAAACACAAGGTTTATAGCGAAGTTTCAGTTGCGTTCTGGAAAGTTAATTGACGGAACAAGCTTTAATTCAAAGATAAAAGATAAAGCTACAAGTCTTGTTTTTGATAAATATACTGGTGATAATGAATACCTTGTTAATGGTGTTAATGTTATTAGCGGTATAACACCAATTAATGTTTCCGTTAGTGGAAATCAAGCTGCATCTATTTCATTATATTTTAGAGCTTCAACTGCTTATGTTTTATCTGATAGACCGATTCTTTTTAATGAAGATTGTGTTAAAATGTTTGATTGCTGCTATGATTTACATTCAATTGATTTTAAAAATATAGATACAAGTTATGTTACTGATATGCACTTGATGTTTGATATGTGTCAATCATTAATTAGTTTAGATTTATCTAATTTCGATACAAGGAAGGTAACAAATATGTCATTTATGTTTGCTAGATGTACTGCATTAACCAATCTAAATGTTAGTTCTTTTGATACAAGTAAAGTTACAAATATGCAAGAAATGTTTACTATATGTAGGTCTTTAACAAATTTAGATTTGTCAAATTTCAAATCTGAAAATCTTGAAAATGTTGAAAATATGTTTTCAAGTTGTGTAAATATTAAAACTATAGATTTGTCAGGTTTTGCAACTGTTAAATTAAAGTATGCTTCTGCTATGTTTGAGCAATGTAAAAATCTGCAAAAGATTTATGTTTGTAGTTCTTGGGATATTTATAGTGTTTCTTATTCAGAAGCTATGTTTCTTGATTGTGTTAATTTACCTAACTTTAATAGTTCTTACACTGACAAAACAAAAGCTCACACCGGTGCAGGTGGATATTTAACATTAAAGACTTGATAATATGATAACTATAATATTCGCTCCACCCCGTACCGGAAAAACTTGTTTTTTAACGCATGTTCTTATTACATATATGTTTGATATTGTTCGTAATCGCTTAATGCGAGAAGAGATAAAACAAAAGCAAGAAAATGGTTTTATTAACATTAAAACAATACCGCAACATTGCGTTTCAAGCAATTATGAACTTATAGGAAAGAAATTTAGATATTCAGCTAGAAAAAGTCGAATCATAAATCCTTACAAACTCGGATTTGCTAACGAGTTTGTGAAGACTCATTTTAATTTGCCTTACGAAGTAATAGGGATAACGGAAGCTCAAAAATATCTTAATAGCCGTATGTGTAAAGGGTTCCCGGATTGGCAAAGCCGTTGGTATGAACAGCACGGGCATAATAATTTAGACATTTATCTTGATACGCAGCGTCCGGGACTAATTGATATTAATGTTAGAGAATTAGCCCACTTTATTGAGATTGTTAAACTGGATATAAGACACGATAAAAATGGCAGGGTTGTTGCTTTAACTTGGACTATACGACACATTGAAAATAATTTTCTGTATGAACGATATATTGCTAGTGGAAAAAAGGATAATTCGTGCTATAAACAAATGAATGTAACAGCAAATTATAATGTATTTGAATGCTATGATAGTACTAGCTGTAAACCAAACTTCTACGAAGGACATTTGGACGAAGACTTTGATTATATTTCTTTTGAAAAAGTTGAAGAAACTTTAAACGGATATATTGAATATTTGCATAAATACGATGATAAATTACCAAAAGATTATTATCAAAAAAGGAGTATTAAAAAATGATATTTAATAAAAATGAACTTATAAACGAAGTTTTGGACAAGCACATTGAAACTTGGCAGCATACATTAGATACAGCAGATTTTGTCCCACAAAAATATTTAAAGTATATTGATAGGCTAATTTTTGAGAATTTGAAACAAAAGCTCAAAGAAGCAGAAATATACAATTTGCTTTGCTTAGAACTACAAGGTTATCAATTAACTTTTTGGGAGAAGCTTAAGATAAAATTTTCGGGGCTTAGACCATTATTTGAAAACGAAATACTTAAAGAATAAAAAAGAAGATAGCAGTAATTACACTGCTATCTAAAAAATAAGCGTACGGTATGCTATAAGCCGCTAAGGAGCAATTATGGCAAAAGGAAAATGGCAAGTATTCTCTAACCATTTTAATGGAGGGAAGTTTATCGCGTTGGACGAATTAAGGATACCAACGAACCGCTGCATGGCGGTAATGTTGAGTATTACGATGATGAGAATACTATTAATATATGGACCTATAACAAAACAGAAAAAGAGCAACTTGCGGAAAAATTAAACAGGAGCGAATTATGACAAAAAAGAAGAAACATAGACAAGCTGTTCGCAAAGCGAATTTACAGCATAAACAAGGGGAAAAGACGGCTAATAAAACGAGAACAATAGGCAAATCTGCCCGTAAGAAAGTAGATTTAAAAAAAGACCACCCAATGTTTCCATTTTGGGCAAGATTACGAATGGGAAAATGGCGTACAACTTTGGTTATTGACGAAGAAAAATCTTTAAATAATAAAACAAATAAAATTGAAGACCAATTTGTTCATAGAGAAGCGACAACGCCTACAGATGATGAAGCACGGAATAAAAAGTTTGAAAGAATCAGTCCTAATCCAGATAAAACAAAAGCAGAAGATATGCTTTTAAAGAGTCCTAGAAAACACCCAAAGCATATGTTTGAACTACATAATAAGGATATGGATATGCCAAAAGAATTAAAAGATAAGTATGATAAAAACAATCACAAAGATAAAAAGACATAAAAAAAGAGTTACATTGCGTGCTTTCCACATGCCTTAAATAAATAAGGTACAGTAACTCTATAAATTATATTATCACATTAAATATAAATTGTCAATTATTTTAAATAAAAAAATCAATAAAAACAAAGGAGCTTGAAAAAAAATGAGCCGTACAGCAGATATAACGCTGTCTGGCTGGGTGGTAGATACAAAAATTGAAAATAAAGCAGAATTTATTCAGCTATATTATGAAAAAGGACCGTTAGGATTTTATATTTATATTCTTATGCGTAATATTATCTGCGGTCAATATGGATATTATGCAATTCTTAATGAATCACTATTAAATACTATACACTGCAAATTAGGCAGATGGACAAAGCCTGTGAAATACATTAAAGAGTTGATTGCGTACTTTGGCGACATAGGCATACTAGATAAATCGTTGCTAAAAGACAATATATTAACATCTGTAGATATCCAAAAATCGTGGTTAATTGCCAAAAAGGCACAACGCACGGTATTAAAGAATGTTGACTTAGAGCATTGGCTTTTGGTTGACACACTACCCACAGACACGAGCAACAATACTTGTAGCAATAATGATAATTCTTGTACAAGATATTTAGATACTTGCTACAAGAAAACGGATACTTGTACACAAGACACTACACAAAAGTTAGTTCTAAATCAATTAAATAATAATATATCGGAAAATTTGGAAAACTCTCAGACTAAATTCACATCGACTAGTGTACTTGAAATTATCTACTCTAAACACGAGCGATTAAAAAACATTATAAACAGTCAAGAGTACAGCGAAAACGCAATATTATATGCGGGTTATTGGGCAAACGCCTGCAATGACGAAAGATATATGTCATATTCGGTGGATGCGGAAAAAATTGCTTTAAATAACGATTTTTTTATTAACTCTTTGTTTTTAGCAACTGAAAACGAAATATTGCGTATTTTTCAAGCTTGCTATGAAAGACAGCCGAATATCCGGGAAAGTAACGAGTGGTATTTTAGGGGGATTATAGTACAAAAAAATAGGAAACTCGCAAAAAAATACCAAGAGCGATTTCAAAGGGGGTAACAATGGACTTAGAATTGAATAAAATATATTTAGCAGATTGCTACGAATTAATTAAGCAGATTCTGGACAAAAGCATTGACTTGATAATAACTGACCCACCATACAAAATGGAAGTTAATCATTCAGTAGGGCGGTATGGAGATGTTAAAAAAATAAGCTTTACGCAAATAGCCGATATGTCAAATGACTTTGATTATTCAATTTTAGACGAGTTTGTTAGAGTATTAAAAAAGATAAATCTTTATATTTGGTGTAGCAAAAAACAAATACAATTTTTATTAGATTATTTTGTAACTAAAAAAAGTTGTTATTGGGAGCTTATAACTTGGCATAAAGAGAACGCGGTGCCGACCGGAAACAATACTTATATATCAGACACTGAATATTGTTTGTTTTTTCGGCAAAAAGGCGTTACATTAAAAGGCAATTATTTTACTAAAAGAAAGTACTATGTTACATATACAAATATGCGCGATAAAGAGAAATTTAAGCACCCGACAATTAAGCCGTTGGGAATAATAAAAAATTTTGTGATAAACAGTTGCAAAGAAAATGGCATTGTATTTGACCCGTTTGCCGGAAGCGGAACAACTGCAGTTGCCTGCAGAGAATTAAATAGACAATTTATTGCGTGTGAGATTAACGAAGATTATTACAACACGGCGATTAATCGTCTTAACAAAATACGGGCTAACGGGCAAATGACAATGTTTTTAGAATAAAGGAGAAAGAAAAAATGTCAAAAATTATAGAAGAATTACATAAAAATGCAGAATATCAAGCAAATAAATTAAAAATCGAAAAAGTAACAGCAACAGACGATTTTATTTTAGTAGAAGGCAGAGTGCTTTATCGAGTGTATTTTGCGTTTTACAAGCATTTTATAGTGTGTAGTGGTGATTATGGCGAGTGGCAATTTAACTGCACTTGGGAAACAATAGAAGATAAAAAACCAGTGATATATACAGAAACTAATTATTTGTGCAGCAAAGTATCAAGAGATTGCAAAGCCAAAGTATTTAACGAAGACTTGTTTATGGAAGAGTTCAACGAATGGTGGGAAAGTGAGAAAGAATACTATAAAGACGAAGAAAATTTTGACAAATTGCAAGAATTAGTTGACGACTTTAATTGCGACGGAGAATATTATGTAATTCCTGCAGTAGACGAATTTATTACTGATTTTAACAAATTAGTAGAAAAAAATAAAATTTACGAAACTTATTTATATGAAAATGGAATGTGTTATAATATACAATTTTTAGTAAATGTATATATGTTGCAAAAAATCAAAGAGTATTTTGAAAACGATGGGGGTAAGAACGAATGAAAGCATTGACTATTGAAGAGATTAAGCAGTTTGAAACAGGATATTTTATATACATAGTTGTAATATATGAAAAGACAAATTCTTATTACAAAATAGATAAAATAAATAATGAGAATTTATGTCTTAAATTAGACGACTTAGGCGATTATGCAGAATTGCCATTCAGTGAATATGGCAAAACTTGGCTAGCCTATCGCAACAAAGAGTACGCAGAGTGTAAAGGCGAGTTGGTTGAGTTGATTTGTAAACTTGACGATACAATTTATGTTCCTTGGAAATATGATGGTGTAAGCAGTATTGCTGAATTGCAAGTAGTATATATTGAAGTTAATAAATTGCATAATAATTATGTAACTAATTTGGGTGAAACAATAGATATGGACAATTTTAAAGAGTTCAGATATTACCAACTAATGCACCACGGTGTATATAGTGAACAAGATTTCAATAAAGTATGGTTTAAGGATAAAAAACTTGCTGAACAAAGATTAAAGGAGTTGTGAGATAAATTATGAAACTTAATTAATTAACAAAAAATGAACTAATTGAGTTGTTGAAAATAATATTTGAGTGTGGTTATAATTATAGTTATATAAGAATTAGTGATATAGTATTTAATTGCTTATTAAATAGGTTTAATAAACAATTTGATAGTTTAATGAATGAAATTGAAAATTTAAAAATTGCTACTTATTTAGATTTATTAGAATATCAAAACTTATCTAAAAAATTAGATAAGTTAGAGTCAAAAAGAGAAGAATTGCTTAATTTTGAAGAATTAGAACAATACAAACAAAAGAAATATAAATAAAATATGCTTGTGAAAATCGGTGCTAAATTAAGTCAGTTTAGCCGTGTTGTGATATATTCTTGTATAGGTTTGAGCGAAGCGAAATAAAAGCAAGCACTTGCGAAAAAATTTGCAGTATTTTTCATAGCAATGCTAGAAAAAACTGCAAATTTAGCAAGTGCTTGCTTTATTTTTGAGTTAAAATAAACTTTATTACCAAAGCGGACAAGTCAGCTTTGTTTCGTAATCGAATTAGTTCGATTACAAATTAAAACTGCGAGCAGTTTTAATTAATTTTTTGAGTTGCCAACAACGCATTAAAAAATAAAAAGTCAGCATTCCTGCTGACTTTGGCGTAAATTTGTTTTAGAAATGGTGTGGTCAAATGTTTGGTCAACTCATTAAAGCGTTGATTTTATTAGGCTTTTGGCGTTCACTTAACACTGTTAACCGAAGTGTCACAGGTTCGAGTCCTGTTTGAGGCGCCAGAATGGATTGAAACATTTGTTTCAATCCATTTTTTTATGTTTTATATTAAGTTTATGTGAAATTGTCTAATAGTTTGGGCAATTTCTTTTTTTAATATAGGATAAATCAAAAAGTAATTGAATTAAAGATTATTTTTGTGTTAAATAAGTTGTCATAAATCGCTTGCAAATAAAAAATTATACTTTAAACTGAAAATGAATTTAATGTTGAAATTTGTAAGGAGTTGTGATATAATGGGGTTAGATAAACCTAGTATAATTGTGACAAAGATTTATGGTAAATATGGTAGAAGTATCGGTTTGGCTAAAGGTGGTGTTAAAAATTCCAGAACGGATTTTTATGACGAAAAAACAGGCGATTTGTTGCAACAAAGGTGGTATGACGAAAATGGACAAGCTATTTGGGATAGAGATTGGTCTCATAATAATTCACTTGGTTCTCATAAATTCCCACACGACCACCCGTGGGATTGGAGCAAAGACCCCGCTAGGCAAGATAGTGTGGATTATATAAATAAGCATTTTAAATAGTAAGAGGTGAGTATGGACAAGAAAATTAAAAGAAAATGTGCCGTATGTGGCGAAATATACGAAACGATTGTGGGTTGGAATGGAGAGTGTAAAAATTGTGGTTGGTTTAATAACTTAATGGGTGAAGACAACGAGAATAAAGTTATTTATCCTAATATGATATCTCTAAGTAAGGCACAAGAGTTATATAAACAAGGTAAGCCGTTGAGACCAAGTTTAAGTGATTTTCTTGATGGTTTTTGGTTTTATGGGGAAACTACATTTCAGTATAAAGATTATGTTTGCGATTTAATAAGATTAAATAATGAAGGTGGAATTATATTTGGTTGGGATAGAGAACATATTTATAATTTTTCAGGAAAAGAAGATTTTATTAAAAATGCAAAAATAGAAAATGAATATGTAAGAGATATTTGGGACGAAGTAATTGACCCACATTATATGTAAATAGGAGAGAATATGATAACAAACGAACAATTAAGAGAACTTTTGTTTGATGATGAAAATGTTTATGAAAATCTTTTCGGTTATGATGAAGAAAAGTTCTTAAAGAAAATGAAATTTGTAAGAAATCAATTTGAAAGGTGTGGCAAATATGATATTCCACTAATCAAAAAACAAGAAATTGATTCAGATAAAATTCAGTTGTTAGGGTATACAAAAACAAAAATGAATGATAACGAAAATAAAGATAAAAGCATTCATTTTTTTATGCACGATTGGAAATTTGACAATGTATATGATAAACCAGAAAAAGCATTGGAAAAATTGGACCAATATTATGCCTTGCTTACCCCTGAATTTAGTATGTATTATGATATGCCACTTGCAAGGCAAATTGACAGCGTTTTTAAAAGTAGGTGGTGCGGTGCATTTTGGCAAAGTCAAGGTATGCTTGTTATTCCAACTATGCTGTGGGGAACGGAGAGAAGTTATGAATTTTGTTTTGATGGTGTAGAAGAAGGCTCTGTTGTTGCGGTATCAACTTATGCAAGAGAACCATATAAAAAAGACTTTATGGTAGGTTACAACAAAATGCTGGAAGTGGTAAAACCAAGTGCAATAATATGTTATGGAGAACCATTTGAAGAAATGGAAGGAAATATTAAGTATATTGACCCATTCAATAAAGAAGAGTTGATAAAAAAGATTGGACTTGAAGAATTTACAAAAAAATATTTAGCGGGTGAATTGTATCCTGAATATTAGGAGTTATTATGAGTGATTTTAAATTGACAATTGACCTTTTGCCAAAAGGTGCGTGGGGTAATGATTTGAGCAAAACATTGCCTAAAAAAGATTGGGACATATTAAGAAAAGTTGCTTACGAAAAAGCTAATCATAAATGCAAAATTTGCGGGTATGAAACAGATGACTTGGATGCTCACGAAGTTTGGGAGTTTGATATTAAAGAAAAAACACAAACTTTAAAGGAGATTGTTGCAATATGTTCTAGGTGTCACGGAATAAAACACTTTAAAAATACTGTTAGATTAGGAAAAGAACAGACTGCCATATCGCATTCTTTAAAAGTAAATAATTGCTCAGAACAAGACTTTGTACAACATTTGACAAAAGCAGTAATGGATTATAAAGAAAAAAATAAAGTTTTTAGATGGAAAATGATTGTAAATTTTGAGAAGTTTGGGGGCGAAGGTATTAGCTTTAAGCAAAGAGAAATTCCTTTTATAAAAAATCCTTATGAAAAATTAGAGTGGTTAAAAACTACTTATGGAGAGATTAAAAAACAGTTTATTATTGAAAAAGTAAAAGATGATTTAATAGGAGTGCCTAAAATTACATCAATCACAGTAGATAATTACCTAGGCGAGATTACTTTGACAACAGTGGATTTAAAAAAAGTTGAGTGGTTTTTAGACGATAAAAAGATTAAAACTAATTATATGGTTTCAGGGACTTCTATAGTAAAATTTTACGTACAAGGACTGGAAGGAAAGTTTTTGCATTTTAAATTGACAAACGAAAATGGCTCATTAACTTCTCAAGATTTTGAACTATATAAATATGATTTATAATAATTAAGAGTATAAATAAATTTAATAAAAACAGGGCAACATATAGTTTTGCCCTGTTTTTATTTTTTCATTTTCAATAAAATTTGCAAAAGTATAATATGTTTAAATATGTATAAACAAAAAATTATAAAAGATATTGCAGGTTTTGTTATTTTATGGTAAAATAATAAAGTAAGCATTAAAGGAGAATATTATGAAATTATCTGAATTTGGAATAACAAATGATTGTAGTGATTTATCTGTAAAAATTGCAAATGTGTTTGCCGAAATTAAGCAAAAGGGTATTGAGCTACTTGAATGGGACGTTAATGGACTTGTTTTTGACAAAGATTTTATCCGTGAGCAAATGTATATTTCAAATACTGCAAGTGAAAAAGAACTTGCAGATTCTATTAGAAATATCGCAATAAAAGCGGAAGGCTTGGAGAATTTGACTATTGACGGAATGGGAAACGAAATTTTGTTTAACAATCGTACAGTACAAATTGCAATGCTTTCTTGCAAAAATGTTGTTTTTAAAAACTTTGTGATTGATTATGTTAATCCGTCTGTTGCAGAGTTTAAGGTTGTTGGAAAAGGTTTTGGTTATGTTGATATTGAAATAAACCAAGATACTTTGTATACGATTAAATGTGGCAGACTTCATTTTTGTTATGATGACAAAAGTCGCTGTGTAATACAAGAGTTTAATCCAATAACAGAAATAACTCGTCGTGTAGATAGTGTATCGTATATTAGTCATAACATTTTTAACAATAAAAAGTGTAAAAAACTTGAAAATAATGTTATAAGAGTGTATACTTGGTTGAAGATTTTTGAGTGTGGTTGTGCTTATCAATTAAACTGGGTAAGACGTGACGGAGCTTGCTTTTTTATGGATAAATGCAAAAATATTGTTATTGATAATTGTAAATTTATGTATATGCACGGTATGGGAGTGCTTGCACAATTATGCGAAAATGTAACTATTAAAAATACCGACTTTATGCCAAATGGTGCTCACAAAAGAACAACAGCTTCCTTTGCTGACATTATGCACTTTGTCAATTGTAAAGGGGTAATGAATGTTAGTAATGTCAAAGCAGACGGAACACGCGATGATGTAATAAATATTCACGGAATACATTTTAAAATTGTCAATGTAAAGGATAACATTGTTCAGTGCAAGTTTGCACACCCACAAGCTTATGGATTTAATTGCTTTTTTGAAGATGACGAAATTGAATTTATAGACTCTAGTACATTGCTTGGAGTCGGTACTGCAAAAGTTAAATCCAGCAAAATGTTAAACCCAAGAACTATTGAAATAGAGCTTTATGATATAGCTAAAGGTAGTATTATTAAAGTAGGAGATGCTGTTGAAAATGCTACACAAACAGCATCACTTATGGTTGATAAACTTGAGACTTTTAATGTGCCTACGCGTGGTATTTTGGTAACAACGAGAAAACCTGTAGTAATCAAAAACTGTGTTTTCCATAAGTGTTATATGCCTTGTATACATATATCTGACGATGCTAAAAGTTGGTATGAAAGCGGATATTGCAGAGATGTTTTGATTGAAAACAATGTGTTTGACAATTGTGTGGACTATGCTATTAGCATATATCCTGAAAATACAGGCAATAAGCCTGTTCATAAAAATATAAGGATAATAAACAACAAGTTTATCTCAAGAAACGGCAAAGTTATGGTTGCAAAATGTGCAGAAGGCGTTATTTTTGATAATAATGAGATAAATTCAACTGTAAAAGTTGATGTCAAATTGAATAATTTGGAAAATTCCGAAATTAATTTGTAAAAATAGTAATTATTATTATTTACAAATTAATAAAATTAGTGTATAATCATTTGTAGGATAAGTATGCAACAATGTTTTTTTGCAGGTATCCTGCATTAATTAGAGATAAATTTTACGATATAAGGAGAAAAGTGTTTTGGCTAAAGTTACAATGAATAAAGCCTTGTGCAAAAGTTGTGGACTTTGCGTTACTGCGTGTCCTAAACAAATTATTAGAATTAGCACTACAGATATGAACAACAAAGGTTATTTTGTTGCCGAAGTTGTTGATATGGAAAAGTGCATTGGTTGTGCGTTTTGTGCAACTATGTGTCCTGATTGCGTTATAGAGGTGGAAAAATAATGGAAGAGAAAGTTTTAATGAAAGGTAATGAAGCAATTGCCGAAGCAGCTATTCGTGGTGGTTGCAGAGCATTTTTTGGTTATCCTATTACTCCACAAAACGAAATTCCTGAGTATATGTCAGTTCGTATGCCAGAAGTAGGCGGAGTGTTTATTCAGTCAGAGAGTGAAGTTGCTGCTATCAATATGGTATATGGTGCAGGTGGCACAGGCGTAAGAGCTATGACAAGTAGTTCATCTCCTGGTATTTCACTAAAACAAGAAGGTATAAGTTATATTTGCGGTGCGGAAATTCCTTGTGTTATCGTAAATATGGTAAGAAGTGGTCCAGGTCTTGGTGGTATTCAACCAGCTCAATGTGACTATTTCCAAGCTGTAAAAGGTGGTGGACACGGCGATTATAAAATGTTAGTGTACGGACCAAACAGCGTTCAGGAATGTATGGATTTAATGTACAACGCTTTTGATAAAGCTTTTGAATATCGTATTCCTGTTATGATTTTAGGAGATGGTATGTTGGGACAAATTATGGAACCTGTAGTTTTGCCACCAATGAAAGATATGTCAAAAGATATCCGTCCTGATTGGGCAACTGACGGCACAAGATACGGCAAAGAGCATAGAGTAATAAATTCACTTTATATTCAACCTGACGAACTTGAAGCTGTTAATCACAAATTGTTTGCAAAATATGCTTTAATGGCAGAAAAAGAAACTATGTGTGAAGAGTATTTGTGCGAAGATGCGGAAATCATTTTGACAGCTTATGGTACTGTAGCTCGTATTGTAAAAAGTGCTGTTGATATGTTGCGTAGCCAAGGTCACAAAGTTGGTTTGATTAGACCTATTACATTGTTCCCATTCCCAACAGAAAATTATGCGAGACTTGCTGAAATGCCACAAGTTAAAGAATTTATGTCAATTGAGCTTTCTATGGGACAAATGATTGAAGATGTTAAATTGAGTGTTAATGGTAAAAAGCCTGTTTACTTTTACGGCAGATGCGGTGGTAATGTTATGACTGCAGAAGATATAGTAGAAAGAGTATTGAAGGAGGAAAAGTAATATGAAAAAAGTTTTTGAAAAACCTAAAATGTTAACTGATGTTCCTTTCCATTACTGCCCAGGCTGTTCACACGGTATTGTACATAGAATGGTTGCAAGTGCAATTGATAAATTAAATGCAGAAAAAGTTATCGGTGTTGCACCAGTTGGTTGTGCGGTTTTTGCTTATGATTATTTTAATTGCGATATGCAAGAGGCAGCACACGGCAGAGCACCTGCAGTAGCAACAGGTATTAAACGCACTAATCCAGATGCAATAGTATTTGCTTATCAAGGTGATGGTGACTTAGCAAGTATCGGTATGGCTGAAATCGTACACGCTGCTGCAAGAAGTGAAAATATGACTGTTATATTTATAAATAACGCTATTTATGGTATGACAGGTGGTCAAATGGCACCTACAACTATGCTTGGTCAAAAGGCAACTACTTGTCAACAAGGTAGAAGTGTAGAGCTTAATGGTTATCCAATTCACGTATCTGAAATGCTAGCTCAATTGCAAGGCCCTTGCTATATTGAAAGAGTATCAACTCACGATGTAAAACACGTTAAACAAGCAGAAAAAGCTATTGACAAAGCTTTTCGTAATCAAGCAGAAGGCAAAGGCTTTAGTTTGGTTGAAGTTTTATCTTCTTGCCCTACAAACTGGGGTAAATCTCCACTTGACGCAATGAAATGGGTGGAAGAAGAAATGTGCAAAATATATCCTCTTGGAGTTTTTAAAGACACTACAAAGGAGGAAAAATAATGGATAAGATTATAATCGCCGGATTTGGCGGACAAGGTGTTTTGTCATTAGGTCAATTTATCGCATACTCAGCTATGTATGAAGGTAAGGAAGTTTCTTGGTTGCCATCTTATGGCCCTGAAATGCGTGGTGGTACTGCAAACTGCAGTGTTTGTGTGGATAGTAGCCCGATTGCATCTCCTATTATTGCAGTTCCTGATACTTTGATTGCTATGAACAAACCTAGTCTTGATAAATTTGTAAATAGCGTTAGAGCAGGTGGAACAATTATTGTAAATAGTTCCTTAATTGCTGATAAAGTTGCAAGAGACGATGTTAAAGTTATTTATGTCGATGCAAATAAAATAGCATTGGAAGCACAAAATCCAAAAGCTGCTAACTTGGTTATTTTTGGTTCGTATGTTAAGCATAGCGGTTCTTTAGATAAGGAAAATGCTATCAATACTATAAGCAAAATTTTTGCTAAAAAACCAAAGTTTATTCCTTCAAACATTAAAGCATTTGAATTAGGCTTTGCTTTGGATTGATATTAATAGTTATGGTAAAATTAAATTATTTATATAAACAATAAAATTATATTTAATAAGATTTACAATTAAAAATTAAATAAAAAAACAGGAAGTGTAATAATTTTACTTCCTGTTTTTTTATTTATGCTTTGAAAATCGATATTATTTTAATATTTTCATTTATTAGGTATATAATTTTCAAATATAAAGTTATCTGAATAGTCAAGTGCGGCTTTGTAACTTTGCTTGTCAATTATTGTGCGGCTAATAATATATGAATAAGGATTGCTGTACAAAAACTCATCGATATATTTGTTTGGTAAGTTGTAAATATCGCAAATAATAAAGTCGGGTTTTATGATTTTAAATTTATTGGCGTTTAAAAAAAGTATTACATTATAAATAAATTTAGACGACATTTTTTTTAATATTACGCCACAAGGATAATCTCTTTTTGTCTTTTTTACATAAAAATATTCAGAATAATTGGCAGCGACAATAGCAGTTTTGCCTTTGTAATAGGCAAGTTGTTTTGATAGTTCAGTAATGATTTTTTTATACTGCTTGTTTGTTGGTATTCTAAAAATAATTCCGACTTTGCCGTTTATAATTTTTAATATTTCGTTTAGTAAAGGAACTTTGTCTTGAGTTGTAAGAAGTTTCAAGTTTTCATAGTCATCTGAACTTATATTTTCTATTTTTTTGTGAGAGCTTAGTATCATAGGAGATTTTTTGCTTTCACAAACAACCAATTGTTGGTCTTTTGTCATACTTAAATTTAAAAACAAATTATATCCGCCGTCTACTGCTTTTGTAATTGCGGGGATAGAATTTTCAACTATTTCATTGTTATCAAATAATCCTTTATAACAGATAGGACTATTTTTAAGCCAAGAATATTTCATAAATAACCTGTAATCCTTTTAATTAATTATAGTATAATGTTATTTTTGCTTAAAGTCAATACGATTAGTCATAAAATGTGTCAATTTAATTGATATTTTGCAAAAATTATTATACAATATAATTAATTTAGTGTAAAATTTTGCAATACAATTTTTTGCATAAAATTTAATTTGTATATAAATTTAGGTATGGAGGCAAAAATGTCAACAAGACAAGAACATATCCGTAATTTTTGTATAGTTGCTCATATCGACCACGGCAAAAGTACACTTGCTGACCGTATTATGGACGTGACAGAAACTGTAAGTAAGCGTGACCAAAAGCAGCAGCTACTTGATAGTATGGATATTGAAAGAGAAAGGGGAATAACTATAAAATTGACTCCTGTAAAAATGAAATACAATTATAAAGGGGAAGATTACTATCTTAATCTTATAGATACTCCGGGACACGTGGACTTTACTTATGAAGTATCACGCTCTCTTGCTGCCTGTGAAGGTGCTATCTTGATAGTAGACGCATCTCAAGGCATTGAAGCTCAAACTCTTACAAATGTTTATCTTGCACTTGACAATGATTTGGAAATTTTGCCTGTTATCAATAAAATAGATTTGCCTTCTGCAAGACCTGAAGAAGCTAAACAAGAAATAGAAGATGTAATCGGACTTGATGCAAGTGAAGTACCTATGGTTAGTGCAAAGGAAGGTATAAATATCGAGCAAGTTATTGAGCAAGTAATTGAAAAATTACCACACCCTACAGGTGACGAAAATAAACCTTTAAAAGCACTTATTTTTGATAGCGTTTACGATAGTTACAAAGGCGCTATTTCACTAATCCGTGTTGTGGACGGAAAAGTTAAAGCAGGTACTAAAATAAAAATGTTTGCTACAGGTAAAACTTATGAAGTTACTGAAGTAGGTATTTTTAATCCTAAAATGATAGAAATCGATGAGCTTATGGCTGGTGATGTTGGCTATTTGTGTGCATCAATCAAAAACGTAAGTGATACTAAAGTAGGTGATACTATCACTTTGGCAAGTGGCGGAATAACTGAACCATTACCGGGATATAAAAATGTAATGCCAATGGTATATAGCGGTATTTATCCTGCGGACGGAGCAAAATATGGTGACTTAAAGGACGCACTTGAAAAGTTGCAACTAAATGACGCATCACTTTTGTATGAGCCAGAAGTTTCAGTTGCTTTGGGATTTGGCTTTAGATGCGGCTTTTTAGGTTTGTTGCATATGGAGATTATCCAAGAAAGGCTAGAGCGTGAGTTTGATTTGGATATTATTACAACAGCACCTTCTGTATCTTATCACGTGGTAAAAACTGACGGAAGTATGGTTGAAGTGGAAAATCCAACCAATTTGCCACCACAATCTGAAATAGATTATATGGAAGAGCCTATTGTAAAAGCCTTTTTGTATACACCGCCTGAGTATGTCGGTACTATTATGGAATTGTGTCAGGATAAAAGGGGCGTCCATATTGATATGACATATCTTGATACTACTAGAGTAAGGATAGAATATGAAATTCCGCTTAATGAAATAGTGTATGACTTTTTTGACTCTTTAAAATCTAGGACAAAAGGTTATGCAAGCTTTGATTATGAAATTGCAGGCTACAGACAAAGCAGCCTTGTCAAATTGGATATTATGCTTAATGGTGAAGTATGCGATGCACTTAGCCTTATTGTTCACAAGGACAAAGCTTATGCAAGGGGCAGAAGTATTGCAGAAAAATTAAAAGAAGTAATACCAAGACAAATGTTTGAAATACCTATTCAGGCAAGCGTTGGCTCAAAGGTTATTGCAAGAGAAACAGTAAAGGCAATGAGAAAAGACGTACTTGCAAAATGCTATGGCGGAGATATTACCAGAAAGAAGAAACTTCTTGAAAAGCAAAAAGAAGGTAAAAAGCGTATGCGTCAGGTAGGTACTGTTCAAGTGCCTTCGGAAGCCTTTATGACAATTTTAAAATTTGATAAATAAGCTTGTTTAATTAAATACACTTTCGAAAATCGGCATTAAAAATATATTTTTAGTGCAAAATAAAGTAAATATGAGTAAATTATGAAAGAACTTTCTCTTTATATACACATTCCGTTTTGTGAAAAAAAATGTGATTATTGTGATTTTGTTTCCGCAAAATGTGAAAAAGATTGGATAGATAAATATGTGCTTAAACTTACCACAGAAATAAATGAGTTTGATGCAAGTGGTTATATTGTGGATAGTATATTTATCGGTGGTGGTACTCCTACTTTGCTTGAGCCAAAGCAATTTAAAAGCATTGTGGATTGTATAAAAGCTAAGTTTAAAATTGATTTAAAGGAATTTACTGTGGAAGGTAACCCCAACAGCTATACACAAGAGAAAGTTGATTTTTATAAAAGTCAAGGCGTTACAAGGTTAAGTGTTGGTGTGCAAAGTTTAAACGACAAAGTTTTAAAAGGTATAGGTAGAATTCATACAGCTAAGCAGGCGGAAGATTGTTTGCAAATGCTTTGCAAAAGTGGACTTGATATAAATTGCGATTTTATGGTTGGACTGCCTTATCAAACTTTGGATATTGTAAAAAGCGATATACAAAAAATTGTTGAGTTTGGGGTAACTTCTGTTTCCTGTTATTCCTTGATATTGGAAGAAAATACTCCATTATTTAATAAAGTGCAAACAGGAGAAATCAAATTGCCTGACGATGACATAATGGTAGATATGTACGATATAGCGGTAAAAATACTGCAAAAATCGGGACTAAGACGCTATGAGATATCTAATTTTGGCAAGCCTTGCTACCATAATATTGGTTATTGGAGATTAAAAGAATACGCAGGATTTGGAATAGCAAGCCATAGTTTGATTAATAATATTAGATATTATAATACAGAAAACTTTGAAAAATATATGTCTGGTATTAACTATAGAGAACTTGAAGAAGTTTTGTCAGAAAGCGATTTGCAAAAGGAATATGTTATGTTAGCCTTAAGGATGGAAGACGGAATATTAATAGGCGATTTTATTAATAAGTTTGGTAGCTCAGCATATAACAAATTGCTTGAAGATATTGATAAGGATAAGATATATTATAATATTACAAAAAACAATATAGCAATCAAACCTGAGTATATTTATATGTCTAACAGCTTGATTGCAAATTTGATATAAAAGTAAAATGTATTAAAATTTTTTGCAATCATATTGATTAATTATTAAATTTGTAATACAATTATAAGGTAAAGATATTTTAATTTAATATCTTGTGGAGAAATTATGAAGAAAAAAGCTTTGATAATAATTACAATATTAATAGTGTGTGTAGCCGTTGCAGTAACTTTAGTAGGTTGCGTGCCATCTCGTCCAGATAGATTTGTTACAAAATTGTTGGCAGCTGAAAAATGGGCAGTAACTTTTAAAGATAGCGAAGGAAATATAACAAGTATAAATGCAATAAACGGTAATATGAGAATGGATAAAGCAAAAGATAACCAAACATTTTATGTGGTAGGTAAAACTTTTGTGGAAATGTACAGATTTCAAGACGAGACTTGGACTTATGAGTGTATTGTAGATGAATCTCAGGTTGCAACTTTAAGAAAAAGTATATTAGATGGAGATGCGTCAACTTTGGTTATAAACCCTAATGCACCAGATTTAAAATATATTCAAAAAGATTTTGAATCTAAATATGAAAGAAGAGACGGCAGATGGTATGAAAGAAATACTATGCCTGCTAGCCTGCAAATAAAAGGTAGCAGTATGATTTACGAAAAGTATGACACAACCGCAACTTATACAATTGGATATAAAATTACTTTGCCAAAAGAAGCTAAACAAGCAAAAAAAGATGCTACAAATAAGTAATATTTTATTAGCTTGTATTTAATTAACTGAATTATTAGCTTAATATAATAAATATTATATAATTAAAGATAAATAATTTTAGAAAAAGCGAATTTTTATTCGCCTTTTTTCTTTTTAATCCAATCAAAAATAGCCGTCCAAATGTAAAATTTTAACAAATTTTTAAAAAAATCAGCATAAACTATTGACAATTTGATATAATAGAGTATAATAAGAATTAGCAATCAAGGTACGAGAGTGCTAGCAATCAAATAATAAGCTTGAAAACAAAAGGGGGGTATATGAAAATAAGTGAAAGAAAACAAAAGATATTAAAATCACTAATTGATACGTACATTGTTTCCCCAGAGCCTATTAGTAGCAGTCAAATTAAAGAGAGTTGTTTACCGGAAGTAAGTTCCGCAACTATCCGTAGTGAAATGGTTGCTTTAGAAGAAATGGGGTATTTAGTACAACCACATAAATCTGCAGGCAGAGTACCTTCTACTAAAGCTTATAGGTATTATGTTGATAATTTGCTAGATAAGGACGACATCGATAGAAGAATTGAAAGTTTTTCCGATTACTTTGACAGCAATTTTAGCGATGTTGAACAGGTTATAAAAAGCACAGCAAAAGTCATAAGTGATGTTACAAACTATACATCAATTGTAGTAATGGGTGGAGTAGATAACATTACATTAAAGGACATTAAGCTTATTGATATAGGAAATGATAGTGCGTTATTGGTTATCATAACTGACAGGGGACTTTTGAAGGATAAAATAATTGAAATCCCTAAAGATATGAAAGGCAAATTCTTTATGTCAGCAAATGATATGTTAGTTGATATGTTTGCGGGCAAAACTGTAAAAGAGATAACCGAAAATAAAGATTTTATAGTAGATGCTACAATTGGTGAATATCGTGCATTGTTTGACGAAGTGCTAAATATGCTTATCAATTACAAACAAAATAGCGAAAGCAGAATGTATATGGAAGGCACAGACAAAATCTTTGAGTATAAGGAATTTGAAGATGTCGGCAATGTAAAAAACTTTTTATCTGTAATTAATACGGGCGAAAAGTTGCATAGCTTAATAAATGAAGACGATGTTGAAATAAGCATAAAAATAGGCAGAGACGAAAATGCCGAAGATAATATGGCTGTAGTTACTGCAAAATGTGTCATTGCGGGCAAAGAAGTAGGACACGCAGTAGTTATCGGACCTGAGAGAATGGATTATCAAAAAGTATTAGGAGTGCTTGGTGGTGTTACCAAAGCTATCGAAAAGATAAAGAAGGAGTAGAAAATGGAAGAAAAGGAAAATTTGCAAGACGAAGTCTTAGAAGAAAAGGTTGAAAGTACAGAGAGTGCTGAAACTCAAGACAAGGCAGAAGAAAAGACAGAAAAGCCAAAAAGAAAAAGTAAATCACAGGCAGAAATGCAAAGATTACTTGAAGAAAATGACAAACTTCAAAACTATGCACTAAGAATGAAAGCCGATATGGAAAATATCAAAAAGCGTAATGAAAACATAGCAAGAGATATGTATAACGACGGCAAAAACGATGCGATTTTAACTTTTTTACCTGTTGTAGATAACTTAGAGCGTGCAATGAGTCTTGATATGCCAGACGGAATTAAAGAAGGACTATCTAAAGTGAAAAAACAGATTGAAACTATATTTGAAAGAAATAACATTACTGAAATTGAATGTATCGGAAAGGAATTTGACCCTAATTTGCACAACGCACTAATGCAAGTGGACGATGAAGCAAATAGCGGTAAATGTGTTCAAGTTTATGAAAAAGGCTACAAAATAAATGATAAAATTTTAAGACACGCAAGTGTTGTAGTAGCAAAATAAGGCTTACAATAACTAATTGTTATTTAAATAAATGAAATTATTACTTAAAAAGGAGATATAAAAATGGCAAAAATAATTGGTATCGATTTAGGTACAACTAACTCTTGCGTAGCTGTTATGGAAGGTGGCGAACCACAAGTAATAGCTAATGCTGAAGGTAACAGAACAACTCCGTCTGTAGTTGCTTTTGCAAAAGACGGTGAAAGATTAGTCGGTGCACCTGCAAAACGTCAAGCTGTAGCAAACACTGACAGAACAATTTCTTCAATCAAAAGACATATGGGTAGTGACTATAAAGTCACTATCGATGGTAAAAACTTTACTCCACAAGAAATCTCAAGTATGGTACTTGGCAAATTAAAACAAGATGCCGAAGCTTTTCTTGGTGAAAAAGTAACTCAAGCTGTTATTACTGTTCCTGCATACTTTACAGATGCTCAAAGACAAGCAACAAAAGACGCAGGTAAAATTGCAGGTCTTGATGTTCTTCGTATTATCAACGAGCCAACAGCTGCAGCACTTGCTTATGGTGTGGATAAAGATACAACAAATGCTCAAAAAGTTTTGATTTATGACTTAGGTGGCGGTACTTTTGATGTATCAGTACTAGAACTTGATAATGGTATGTTCCAAGTTTTGGCTACTTGTGGTGATAACAAACTTGGTGGTGACGACTTTGATAAGAGAATTGCAGATTACATTTTAGACGAATTTAAAAAGACAGAAAATATTGATTTGTCAAAAGATAAAATGGCTATGCAAAGAATTATTGAAGCTGCAGAAAAAGCTAAAATTGAGCTTTCAAGCCTATCTAAAACAAATATCAACCTTCCATTTATCACTGTAAACGCAGAAGGTCCAAAATCAATTGATATTGACCTAACAAGAGCTAAGTTTGACCAAATGACTTCTGATTTGGTAGAAAGAACTATGAAACCACTTCGTCAAGCATTGTCAGATGCAGGTTTGTCAAGCAGTGATATTGCTAAAGTTATTTTGGTTGGTGGTTCAACTCGTATTCCAGCTGTTGTAGAAGCAGTTAAAAAAGCAACAGGCAAAGAGCCATATAAGGGTATTAACCCTGATGAATGTGTTGCAATTGGTGCAGCAATTCAAGGTGGTGTTTTGACTGGTGATGTAAAAGATATGGTGCTTGTAGACGTAACACCATTGTCACTTGGTATTGAAACTGCAGGCGGTGTATTTACTGTGCTTATCCCAAGAAATACATCTATCCCAACAAGCAAATCTCAAGTTTTCTCAACTTATGCAGACAATCAACCAGCCGTTGATGTTCACGTTTTACAAGGTGAGAGAAGTATGGCAAGCGATAACAAAACTTTAGGTAGATTTGTTTTGGACGGAATTCCACCAGCTCCACGTGGTGTACCACAAATCGAAATCACTTTTGATATTGATGCAAATGGTATAGTTAATGTTAAAGCTTTGGATAAAGGTACAAACAAAACTCAAAGCGTAACAATTACAGCATCTTCTAATTTGAGTGACTCTGATATTGATGCAGCTGTTAAAGATGCAGAAAAATATGCAGAAGAAGATAAAAAGCGTAAGGAAGCCGTAGAAGCTAAAAACGAAGCAGAGCAATTGATATTTGCGTCTGAAAAGTTTATGAAAGAGAATGGCGAAAAACTTACTGAAGACGAAAAAACAAAAATTCAAGAAGCAATTGATAAAGCAAAAGAAGATTTAGCTAAAGAAACAGAAGCTGAAAAAATCCGTAAAGTTATTGAAACTATGAGTGAAGTAACAGGACCTATCTTTACTAGAATTTATCAAGAAACAGCTCAAGCCGAAGCTGCTCAAAATGGTGTTAAACCTGATGACGGCGTGGTTGATGCAAATCCTGAAGAATAATAAAAATAACTAAAACTAACCCTTTGACTTTTTTCGCCGACTAAAATCGGCGAAATTAGTCGTATTACAAAATAAGTTTTGTTTAATGTGTTTTAATTAGTGTGCTTTTGAAAAAAAGTAGCATTAGTACCGATTTTTGTATTGTTTTTGATTAATTTATAAAATCAATAGCGGTAAAAACAAAATTTATTTTTGATTTATATAAGGAAATATTTATGGCAAATAAAGATTATTATGAATTGCTTGGTGTATCAAAAGGTGCAAGTGAGCAAGAGATTAAATCTGCTTATCGAAAAGCAGTAATGAAATATCACCCTGATAGATATGCTACTAAGCCAGAAGCGGAAAGAAAGCAAGCGGAAGACACTTTTAAGGAAATCAATCACGCTTACGATGTGCTTTCCGACCCGCAAAAAAAGGCTAATTATGACCAGTTTGGTACAGAAGACGGCCCACAATTTAATGGTGGCGGCTTTAGTGGCGGCAGTGGTGGCTTTGGCGGATTCGGTGGTTTTGAAGATATATTCAGTACATTTTTCGGTGGCGGTAGCAGAACAAATCGTGCCAATATGCCTATAGATGGTGATGACATTACAATGCGTTTGGATATCACTTTTGAAGAGTCTATTAAAGGTACTGAAAAATCTGTAAAAGTATATCGTACAGAAAAATGTCCAGATTGTAAAGGTAGTGGTGCGAGCGACCCTTCAAAGATTACTACTTGTCCTGATTGTCACGGCAGTGGTACAGTTACTATGACTCAAAACACAATTTTTGGTAGACAAACTGTAAGAACAAAATGTCCTAAATGTGGCGGAAGTGGTAAAATTATCACTGATAAATGCAAAACTTGCCGTGGTGAAGGTACTATTAAAAAGGAAAGAGTTATTCCTGTTACTATCCCTGCCGGTGTTGATAATGGCCAAACTATTACTTATTACAATGAAGGTGAAGTTGGTATAAATGGCGGTCAAAATGGTAGATTGATAATTGTTATCAATGTTAAAGCTCACCCATTATTTGTAAGGGAAGGATACGATTTGTATTATAAACTGCCTATTTCTATGAGCGATGCTATCAATGGCGCAAAAGTTGAAATACCAACTACTGATAAGACTGTAACTATTACTATTCCACCTGGTACTGCAACTGGTACTAAATTTAGAGTAAAAGGCTATGGCGTTAAGTATTTGAAAAAGCAAGTTTATGGTGACTTATATGTAACTGTGGAAATTGATACTCCGCAAAAACTAAGCAAAAAACAACAAGATTTGCTAAAGGCTTTTGAAGAATCATTAACTGATAAACAGTATGAAAAACGAAAAACTTTCCGCTCAAAATGGCTTGGAGAGAAATAATTTTTAATGTAACAAAGCAAAATGCACCTAAATTTAGGTGCATTTGTTATATCAAAAAGATTTTTATTTTAAATCATTGAATGTTGAAAATACTTTCATAATCAACATTTAATATCTTTTTTATCAATATAATTTCGTCAGGGTAACAATGCCTTTGTCCAACTTCAATTTTTGCTATTGCACTTCTTGTGATATCACAACCAAGCAATTGCAATTTTGTTGCTAAGTGTTCTTGAGTCATTCCAGCTCTTTCTCGTAATATCCTTATATTATTTCCGATTTTCTTTTCAATTATTGCATTCATTCAAATTCCGTAAAAATTTTTTGTATTTTATTGACATTATTATAAAACAATGTTAGAATATATTTGCACCTATATAGGTGCAAATGAAAAAAAATTGTTTCACTTATTTATTTTATCCAAATATTATTGGGAAAATCATAAATTAAATATTAAAAAACAAGGAGAAAAAATGGTAGCGATATTTTTTAGAAATTTATTGAGAAGTTTATGTATAGCAATTTTGTCATACATTGTTATTGCAATAGTATTACCCATACTAGCAGTTATTTGGGATGTAATTTTTGTTGATTTGTTTAAATTGAAATTTTTGTCAGCTTTCAATATTATTGCATTGATGGTTATATCTGCAATTCTTGCATTCATTGTGTCATTTTTTTTGACAATGATATTTGATTCAGAAATATTATCTTTTGGCAACGATGAATTTTATGTTAATAATTGTCCAAAATTCATTAGTATAGTTATTAATGTTGTACTTAGTTGTTTAATTATAGTTGCAGTATGTTCGGTATTATTGTGCTTTTATTATGTTAAACTTTCGCAAGCATTTGCAAAGAATGATTGGCTTACTTTTGCAGTTATCGTTCCTTCAATATTTATAGGCTCACCAATCGGTTATTTATTTACATCGATATGGGCTTATGGTATGAAGACCTGTTCAAAATGCAAACATGTATTTTGTTTGGATTATAAAAGTACACTTAAAGACAGCTACGATACTATTTCGTATAAAGATAAAATAAGAAATGAAACTGTTGGTACTATTAAGTATGGAAGTGAATCGGTAGATATTAAAGCAGATGTGTTAGATAGACAGTATACCAAAACTAAACATAAAATTAGTGAAATAGAATATACTTGTAAATTATGTGGAGATTCAGGTAAATATAATTCGCACAGTAAATATAGTGAAAAACTTTAATGTCGCATTGTTAAGTTTTTTAATATTTTGACTAAAGCATAGATAATCGACATAATATGCAAATAAAAATAATAAAGGAAAATCCTTTACAATTTAACTATTGACTTTAATGGTAAACTATGATATAATACTTTTACTACGCTAAGTGGGGAGCTAGCGGTGCCCTGTACCTGCAATCCGCTATAGCAGGACTGAATACTATTCTAGGTATAGTGTATGGAAGGTCTGACTTGAATAAGGAGTGTTGATATCAAGGTCTTGTGCA
>OFGN01000770.1_pt1 | contig 30689 bp, 27 predicted proteins | sample 1521821 | NCBI WGS metagenome assembly OFGN01 (sample SAMEA3504094, study PRJEB24116) | mouse gut metagenome | biome: mouse gut; feature: mouse-associated habitat; material: faeces | place: Denmark | collected 2011
ATCAAACTGGAAGGGCTAAAAATTTCTGGTTGCGGGGGCAGGATTTGGACCTACGACATTCGGGTTATGAGTCTGACACTCAAAGTAAAACCGCTACTTTCACAACCCTTCACAAACTATCACGTATACTAAAAAACTATATCATTGAAACTATTACTGATTCTCTTTTTTCTTTTTCATCATAATAATAAAATTTATAATGACATTCTTCGCCAAGACCTAAGTCACCTGAATATGTTCCGACAAGTTTACACTTGCTGCGATGCTTTGGATGATAAAATTCAATAGTAAATTCCATACTATTAATATCATTTCTAAGCAAAACTTCAGCAATAGAATCAATAAGATCATCAGCAATGAAATCAAAGCTATTCATAAATTTTCCTATTTTAGCATCAATAAAAATGTACACTTGTTACGATATTACGATTTGGATTATGATCAAGTGGAGGATTTTCACTATCTCCAGTTCCTGTCCATATTCCAGTATAATAAACATGAAGTCCATTCTTACAATTTATGTTTTGTCCAACACATACATCAAATGCCGTTCCATCTTTTTGTATATAATGAACAACAAAGTATTCACGCGGATCAGCAGATTTGGACCAAGTCATACTGTCAGTATCAGCATCTGTAGGTGACCCGAGTGCCTGAATAAGTTCCTGTTTAGTGGTTTTTTCCTCAATAAGTGTAACTTCCGCAGTCTTGCGTGGTGACAAGTCGATAGTCTGTACTTGCCGTTGTTGAGTACATGAACAAATACTTAAAAACAAGAGGCAAACAAAAAAATTGTAACGCATAGCTATCTCCTTTTTTGGATTATTGCATATCTATTTATCAAAAATTATCCATTTAATAAAACCAATAACGTCTTTTATCATATCAAATACCGATACATTTCTAATATCAGTATATGATATATTGCTTGGGTATACATTCTACATAATAATCAATATAATAAATACAATTACTATAACAAAATTTAATATTTTATAAAAATCAATATATTACAGCAAAACAAAAACCAAACTTTCTTCCAACCTCTTACTAGTCCACTACCATGTCGACCAACTATTGCTAGTCAATCGACCTACCATTGTTGGTCGAATCTGTAAAGATCCCCCGTACTGTGGAGGCATGAAAACAAAATACGATGAAGACAATCTCGCAAAGACATTCATGCCGGGAGTGCTCCGCCGATACCGAGACAAGGCGGGACTTTCACAGCAGGAACTCGCGGACCTTGTAGGCATAGGCAAAAGCTATATTTCTTCGCTAGAATTGGGATATAGAGCCCCTAATCTCAACTTGCTCGTCAAGATAGCGAGCTCCCTTAATGTCCGAGCTGGCGAGCTGGTGGATGCGATGGTAGAGGAGTCGGAGAGGTCTATCCGCAGATGAAAAGCCTCATATCAAGGAAAATGGAATAACGGGATTTTACCAGACTTTTGGGCTGCGTAAGACTCATCTGGCTGATATTTCCGAGTGTGGAAATTCGGAATAAGAAGAGCGCGAAAAGAGGACGGTGAGAGGACCCCAGTATCTTTCGCTATCCTCTAACCCTTAACTCGCGGGATAAGAGCGGGATAAAAGAGCTCACAAATGAAAAAGGCTTTACAGTAGAAAACTGTAAAGCCTTGAATTTCCTGGTTGCGGGGGCAGGATTTGAACCTACGACCTTCGGGTTATGAGCCCTTTTTGACAGAACTTGAAAGAGTTAGACACAGCTGGATAGACTTTGATTTATTTTTATTCTCAATAAGTTATCAAAAATAAGACTTTGCCGCGCATTGACTTGAATGGTTAGAAATTGACGGTGTGGTTAGAAATAGGTTAGAAAAATTTTGCCGGTTAAAACCTGCTCCCGCGTATGAACCACAACCCAAGGCAGTTCATGGCTACCCAAAAACGGCGATACCACCCAAAAAAATGGGCTGGCGTTTATGTGTACGAAACGTCAGAAATGTATAATGGCGCGCCTGACCTGTGTTTCTACATCACGTTTAAATCCGGCCGCCGCCTCATCTGGGAAAAGGTAGGCAAAATTTCCGAAGGATACGGGCCGGACGTGGCGGCGGAAATTCGCGCTGATCGGATAAAGGCCATCAGACATGGCGAAGAAGTCAAAACCGCCAAAGAACTCCGCCGCGAACAGGCGGAGAAAGACAAGCCCTTTGCCGAAATTGCGGATGCATATTTTGACATCAAGGGGCCGACCCTCAAAGGGTTGACCACGGATCGCAACCGTTACCTCAAACACCTCAAACCGCTGTTCGGCAAGCGAAGCGTCTCGAAAATCACGCCCCAGATGGTGGAGGAGCTGCGCAAATCCCTGAGCGAACGCAAACCGGCCACTCTCTGGAATACTCTTGAGCTTCTGCGGCGCATCATCAATTTTGGCGTCAAGACCAACCGCTGCCCCAATCTTGCCTTTCAAATCGAAATGCCCGTCAAGGACAATGAGGTTATTGAGCATCTGACGCCGGAAGAAACTCGCCGCTTTCTGGATTGCGCCCGCACATGGCCAGCCCGCGATGTGGGCAATATGCTCTTGCTGGCCTTTTTTACCGGTATGCGGCGCGGGGAGATGTTCAAGCTGCAAGATGAGGACGTGGCCTTTGACCTCAAGCTCATTCGTTTGCGCGATCCCAAGGGCAGAAAAACCCTCTCCATCGGTATGAGTTCTCTGGTGGAAGAACTGTTACAAGAACAAATGGCATGGCGTGACGAACATTTTCCCGGCAGCCCCTATGTTTTCCCCGGCAAAAACGGCGAGATGCGCAAAGACTGCACAGCGGTTGACCGCTTCCGCAAGGCGGCGGGCCTGCCGCCCAAGTTCCGGCCCTTCCACGGGCTGCGGCATCACTTTGCCGTAAGCCTCGCCAACAGCGGCAAATTCAGCATGGACATGATCTCGGAAATGCTGACACACAAGAATGTGGATTTCACCAAAAAGAAGTATGCCCAATTCCTGCCGGAGACCTTGGCCGCTGCCAGCAACGCGGCGGCGGACATCCTCTCCGGCCAACGGTAACTTTTGCGGCTGTTCCGATTATCGTGTACACATAGTGAGGAAAAAGATAGTATTGTAAGGAGCAGGCATGGCATTCACACTTCAAACGCTCAGGGAACAGGCCGCCGCAGGCGAGGACAGCACACGCCAGTTCAAGTCCCGAATCGACAATGCGGATTCTCTGGCTGCGGAAATGGCCGCCTTCGCCAATGCCAACGGCGGCGTAATTTTTATCGGCGTGCAGGATGATGGAACACTGTCCGGCATAACATCCCGAGAATTGCATGATGCGAACCAGTTGATCGGCAACGCCGCCAGCCAGCATGTCCGCAGCCCGCTTGTGGTGCAGACGCAGAACATTCTTCTCGAAAATGGAAATGTGGTTATCGCCCTGACCGTTCCTGCAGGAATGGACAAGCCCTACTTTGACAGGAAAGGCGTCATCTGGCTGAAAGCCGGGGCGGACAAGCGACGTATCAATTCTAAAGAGGAACTGCGCCGTCTTTTTCAGTATACCAGCCAATTCCATGCCGATGAATTGCCCACAAAGGCGGGCATTAACAAACTGGACAAGCTGCTGTTCCGGGATTTTTTGAAAAAGCGGTATGACAGTGACTTCCCGGATACCCACGCAGAACAACTGCGCCTGCTGCAAAATCTGAACCTCGCCGCTGGCGATGGCAATCTCAATCTGGCCGGAGTGCTGCTTTTTGCCGAACAGCCGGAGCTGATTTTTCCGCAGTTCGTGGCAAAAGGCGTCCGCTTTCCGGGAATTGCCGTTCATGCTGACAGCTACGATGACACCGAAGATTTTGAAGGTCCGTTGAGCAGACTTTTCAAGGACGCCCTGGCTTTTGTCATGCGCAACCTGCACAAGGTACAGGGCAAGAATGGCGTCAACTCACCGGGTACGCCGGAAATACCGGAACAGGTTTTTGAGGAACTGCTGGTCAACGCCCTTGTACACAGGGATTATCTTGTCAGCGCGCCCATCCGCATTTTCATTTTTGATGACCGCGTGGAAATCATCAGCCCCGGCACGTTGCCGAACAATCTGACCATAGCCAATATCAAAGCCGGCAATTCCAATATCCGCAACCCCATCCTGATTTCTTACGCCGCCAAGGGGCTTTTGCCCTACCACGGCATCGGCTCCGGCATTCTGCGCGCTCTTAAGGCATGGCCGGATATTGATTTTGAAGACGATCGGGAGAGTTCGCTGTTCAAGGCCATTGTACGCAGAACCCACCGGCCTGCGGAAAACACTGGGGTACTTGCACCAGAACTTGCATCAAAAACACAAAATTTGCACCAGAAACAAGGGCTTTCTGATGCAACTCTGCGCGATATTGCACCGGGAATTGCACCAGAACTTTTTGCGCTCCTTGAGCGTATCTCCGCCAATCCGCGCATAACCACAACCGAACTCGCTACTGTTCTAAACGTGAGCCGACGCACGATTCTTTACAGAACAACCATGCTCAAGGAAAAGGGCATCTTGCGCCGCATCGGTCCCAGCAAGGGCGGACAATGGGAGATTCTCCCATGAAGTTTGTTCCCAACGGTTCGATTATCAAATTTCTGCTGATTGCTGTTCTGAGCTGTGGCCTTGCCTTTCTCGTGGCATGGCTGACGACCATGTTTACCGTTATTAAACTTACGCAAGGAGTTTCACTTGCAGGAGTAGCGCTGATACTGCTCTGGTGCGTCGTGATCGGCGGGGCCGCTGTTTGGAGCATCTGCGCCTTTTGTGCGCTTTATGTGGGAACATGGCGCAAACATCACGTTGATCACGCAATCCGTCTGAGTGAAGCCATGCTCACGCTGCATGCTTCCACGAACCATGAACAGTTGGAAGCGCTTCGCCATTATCGTATCCGGGTGTTCAAAAGTCATGAAGCAATCCCGGCGGGAGGAAAGCTCGGCGTGGATTGCCGCGAAGTTTCCAACTTTCTTTCTCCCATGCTCTTTGGGTTCAATAAGTTTTTTGCTCTCGGCTCGCCCGAATATTGTTGCGATGCCACACAACTTTCCGCGATTGTGGAGGAAAATCAGATGCGCTGGTGTGGCGAAAGCAGTGTAGCTCCAAGCTGTGATGCCGCAAAACTCAACAGGGAGATTGAAGAGCTGAAAAAGAAATACAAGGAAATGACGGAGAAATATACCAGCACAGCGGGACGAGAAGGCAAATTAAAAAACGAAATTGAACAAATGGAAGCACATATACACATTCTTGTCACATTAGCAAATAAGGTTACCAGAGAATTCACCCACCCACTCGCCAAACACGAAATCACGCGCCAATACAAGGAAATTGGCAAGACGTTGGGGGTTGAAAACGCTCCGGGCAATTACATAGAAATTTTTCGCAGGGCAATGCCGAAAGAGTATATCAACCACGGCGGAGCGCCTATTCAAAATCCCTGAAAGGCAAGAAACCTGACCTGCTCAGGTTCCCCGTCTTTAAATTTTTGTGAGTATAACACTACAAAATAACACGAAAAATTTTAACCTCCCCTTCTTAGACCTAAGAAGGGGAGGTTTTGTTTCGCCTTTGCTAACACCCCGTCTGTTCAGCGTTTTCCTCTGGGCATAGGGTGTGTTCTCTCCAGATGCTTCTGGATGGATTCATACACTTCAGCCTGAATACAGGGAGATGCTGATGGCGACCAAAAAATTATCACCGCAAGAAGTTGCCGACATGTACGGCGTGAAGACATGCACACTGGCCCGCTGGCGCTGTAAAAAAGTTGGCCCGCGCTACGCCAAGCTCGGCAGCCGTGTCATGTACGACATAGAAGACCTTGAAGACTGGTTTGCGTCACGCTGCGTCCATACCAGAGATTCCGCCCCTCAATTGAGGAAGCGATAATGAGCGCCGACATTCTGCACAGTTTTGGCGAGTGTCTGCGTGCAGCGGGGCTGGAGATCGAGGCCGTGCAGGCCGACGGCCTCCTGCACCGCTGTGGCACAGCGGACAGGCCCCATCGCAGGGACGGCGCGTACAAGGCGTTTCTGGATACTCCGGCCTCCATCTGGTGGAAAAACTGGCGCACCGGCGATGAAGGTACATGGACATACAAGCCAGAAAAAGAACTGACCGCAGCCGAACGGGATGCCCTGCGTGAACGCATTCGGGCCATCAAAGCGCACAAGGAAACCGAGCAGAACCGCCGCTGGCAGGCCGCCGCCAAACTGGCCGCGAGCATCTGGAACTGTTCCCGAAACGCCGGGGACGACCATCCCTACCTGCAACGGAAGGGAGTCCCGGCCATCGGATTGCGCCGAACAAAAGATGGGCGTCTGATTGTGCCTGTCCTGAACCAGTCCGGCAGAATACAAAGTCTGCAATTCATCCTGCCGGAAAAACCTGCCGAAGGGACGGACAAGTTCTTTCTCAGGGGAGGACGCACGGGGGGAGGCTTCTTTTCCCTTTCCGCCGGAGACGGAAAGAAAGACGGCCCCCTCTTGATTGCCGAAGGATATGCCACGGCGACCAGTCTTCATCTGGCGACCGGTTATGCCTGTCTTGTGGCCTTCAACGCCGGGAATCTGAAAGCCGTGGCCGTCATGGCCAGAGAGAGGTATGCAAAGCGTGAAATCATCCTCTGTGCCGATAACGACACGGAGACACAAGGGAATCCCGGCAAGGAAGCGGCTTCCCGAGCTGCGCAGGCCGTGGGCGGCAAGCTGGCCGTCTGTCCGGCTCATGAAGGCAGGGCAGCGGATTTCAACGATCTGCACCGGCTGCGTTCCCTTGAGACCGTCCGGGCCGTTGTGGAAGAAGCGCGAAAGCGGGATGACGCCTGCCCCATGCCGGAAGGCTTTTTTCTGGTGAAGGAAGGCGGACGCGCCGGACTGTACAAGCTGGAGACCAGATCGGACGGAGACAGTCAGGAAATCCGGCTTGGTCCTCCGCTTCTGGTCAAAGGCATGACGCGGGGAGCTGACGGCAACGAATGGGGCCTGATGCTGGAATGGATTGACCCGGACGGCAACAGGCACGCATGGGCCATGCCCGTGGAAATGCTGTTCCGGCAGGGAAACGACTGGTACAGCATACTGGCCTCCGGCGGCTGGTTCGGCAATCCGTCCACCCGGTCGAAGCTGGCGGTATTTCTGTCCACGGTCCGGCCCCTTCGACGGATACGCTGTGTTTTGCGCACGGGCTGGCATGAATCCGTCTACGTGCTTCCCGATACCGTTTACGGCGTGACGGAGGAAGACACCGTGCTGCAATCCTCGCAGCATGGCGGATTGTACCGTACGTCTGGAACAATGGAAGGCTGGCGGGAGATAGCGGAATTGTGCGTCGGCAACTCCCGCCTCGGTTTCGCGTTGTGCGCGGCCTTCGCCGGGCCTTTGCTTCGCCCGGCCGGTCTGGAAGGCGGCGGCTTCAGTTTTGAGGGAGGCTCATCCTCCGGCAAGACCACGGCCCTTCAGATCGCCGCCTCCGTCTGGGGCGGCCCTGAACATGTCCGAAGCTGGAGGGCTACAGACAACGGTCTTGAAGGCATCGCCGCCCTGCACAACGACAATGTGCTGATTCTGGATGAAATGGGGCAGGTCAACGGGCGTGTTCTTGCCGAATGCGCCTACATGCTGGCCAACGGACAGGGCAAGGGCCGCTCGAATCGTGAAGGCGGGGTTCGTCGTTCCCAGAACTGGCGTCTGCTCTTTCTCTCCAGCGGCGAACTTGGGCTTTCCGACAAGCTGGCCGAGAACGGTCTGAAATCCAGAGGCGGGCAGGAAGTGCGTTTCGTGGGGCTGCCTGTGGACTCGTCCATGCTCACCAGCCTGCATGGTCTTCCCGATGCCGGAGCCGTGGCCAATCGCATCAAACAACTTGCTTCCGAACATTACGGCCATGCGGGGCATGATTTCCTGCAAAAGCTGACGCAGACCGAAACACTGAATACTGTCCGGTCGGAAATAGGCACGGCAATGGCCGATGCCGTCAGGCATCTTGTTCCCGAAGGCGCTGACGGACAGGTACGACGTGTGGCCATGCGTTTTGCCCTGTGCGGCATGGCCGGAACGCTGGCCATACGACTGGGCATCCTTCCCGCCACTCTGGACGTGCTGAACTGCATCGAAATCTGCTTCCGGGACTGGCTCACGGCAAGAGGCGGAACCGGAGCTTCCGAGGATACCGCCATCCTTTCCACGGTACGGCTGTTCATCGAACGGCACGGCGCAAGCCGCTTTCAGGATTTGGATACGCAAATGTCCACCTGCATCAACCGGGTGGGATTTCAGCGTACTCGCAACGGCACGACCGAGTATCTGATACTTCCGGAGAGTTTTCGGGCCGAAGTCGTCAGGGGATACGCAGAGGCAAGAGCTGTGCGTGTTCTGCGTGAAGCTGGATGGTTACGCACTCCTTCTAAAAACAGACTGAAACATCAGGAAAGGCTTCCTGGTCTAGGGCGCGTGCGTGTCTACATTGTTTGTTTGCCTGATGACCCGGATGAAGAAACTGCTCCTGCCTTGCCTGATTGAGCGGTGACAGTGGTGACAATGGTGACAAACCTACAGCCGCAAGGGGTTACGCCTGTCACCACTGTCACCATTGCATGTTTGAGTGGTGACAGCCGAAAAGCATTGCCATTGCTCGATTGTCACCACTGTCACCGTTGTCACCACTGAAAATGAGTAAAGGGAAAAAACCATGTCCTACCTCGTACTCCACATGGACAAATTCAAGAAGGAGGCCATACGCGGCATCCAGAGTCACAACCGGCGGGAACGGGAGAGTCACAGCAATCCCGATATTGACTACGACAGGAGCGCGGCGAACTACGAGCTGCACGAAACCGCAGCATCGAACTATGCCGAAGTCATTCAGAACCGTATTGACGACCTCCTGCTGGTCAAGGCCGTGAGAAAGGACGCCGTGCGCATGTGCGGGCTTATCGTCACCTCGGACAAGGCGTTTTTTGATGCTCTCACGCCGGAGGAAACAAGGCGTTTCTTTGAGGAGAGCAAAGCCTTTCTCACGGAATTTGTGGGCGCGGAGAATGTCATTTCCGCGATGGTTCACATGGATGAAAAGACGCCGCACATGCACTTCCTTCATGTGCCGGTGACGCCGGACGGGAGGCTCAACGCCAACAAAATCTATACACGCCAGAGTCTGCGGAAACTGCAATCAGAGCTTCCCGCTCATCTGCAAAGCCGGGGCTTCGTCATTGAACGCGGCGTGGAACAGACGCCCGGTTCCGCGAAAAAGCATCTGGATACCCGCGAGTTCAAGCAGCAACGGGAAGCATTGGACAGGCTAATTCAGGAATCCGAAGAGGCTTCCCGAAATTCACGGCAGCTTATCAGCGTATTGGAACAGCGTGAAGAAGAGTTGAGAAAGAGCATTGAGGAGTATGAGCGGCAGGCTGAGGAGGCGGAAAAGGTTCTTCGGGAAGATTCCTCTCTACCGAAAGCCTCTCTTTTCAATTATCCGTCCGTGCTTGAGAAAGCCTCTTCCCTCATTGGAGAACTGAAAAAGGCGCTTGCCGTCAAACACCTTGTCCAGACAGAGAAGGAAATTCTGCAACGGGAAGTGGAGTCGTTACGTCGGAAACAGACGCGGCTTGAAACGGAATACACGGCTCACAGGAAACAGAGTCATGAGGAAAAAGAGGAGCTGGAAAATCAGTTGAAGAAAATGAAGAGAATTATGGCTGGCTATCGGGAATTTCTGCTTCTGCCGGAAATAAGGCCGCTGCATATCGAGTTCGTGGAGCGCAGGCGGATCGAACAGCTTCAGCGGCAGCAGGAAGAGGAGCGACAGCGGCAGGAGCAGGAAGATCGGGACAGGGAGCGTCGGCAGGCGCGCTCCGCCCGTGGCATGAGGATGAGGTAAGGCGTCGAGAGGAAATCTTCGCACAGGCCGAAGATATAGGCCCACTAGGCTTCACTTGCGTGAAGTGTGGGCGACCGTCCCGCTCGACTGGAAAGACAAAACGCCCATCCGGGGCATGGTCCCGGCGAAACACAGGAAGACCATCATGACTATCACTACAACACAGTTGAAGGAAATCAGACAGGAGTTTGCCGCTCTCAAACCCGCTTCCGTCACGCTGGACGGGAATCGAACCATGTCCGTAAAGGAAACGATCTTTGCTCTGGCACCAACGCTGGAGCGAATGAAGAAGCGCGGTTTCGGCACCCAGGAGATTATCGAAAAGTTGCACGAGAAAGGGATTGAGGTGAAGCATCAGACCTTGACCAAATACCTGGCCGAGGCCAGACGACAGCGAGGAATCCGGAAAATCCGAAAGATAGACACGCCCCCGCCGCACTCGAAACACGAACAACGCGACAGTGTTATTATTGCCGATATCCCGGATGAAGAATTGTGAACAAGCAACCACTGAGAGGAGAAAACTTTATGGCAGAAGCTTACGGATATATTCGCGTATCCAGTACAGATCAGAACGAGAGCCGTCAGCGCATCGCCCTTGAGCAGCAGGCCATCCCGTCAGACCACATTTTCATGGACAAACTGTCGGGCAAAGATTTTCAGCGTCCACAGTATCAGGCCATGCTAAAAAAGCTCGGACCGGGCGACCAGCTCTGCATTACGAGCATTGACCGGCTTGGCAGGAATTACGAGGAGATTCTGGAACAGTGGCGGATAATTACCAAGGAAAAGCGCGTAGACATCCTCGTGCTGGATATGCCCCTGCTGGACACCCGGCGCGACAAAAACCTGCTCGGCACGTTCATTGCCGATCTTGTCTTGCAGGTGCTTTCCTTTGTGGCCCAAAATGAACGCGAGAACATTCGCGCCCGACAGGCTGAAGGAATTGCGGCGGCCAAACGGAACGGCATAAGGTTCGGCCACAAACCACGGCCGCTTCCTCCCAATTTTCCCGAAACCTACACACTCTGGAAGGAGAGTGCCATTTCGACCTCAGAAGCAGCCAAACGATCGGGTATGGCTCGTTCCACATTCCGCATTCGCGCGGAATCCTTCAAAAAAGATTGTCCATAATATGTCGGTAGAGTGTACTTGGCCGCCATCCCCTGTTTGTGTTTGTAAGTACTATTATTAGCCCCAAAAAACCGTTTGGTCAACGTCTTTAGACAACTCAAAATGGCACAGCACCTGCTGGCGGCCAAGTACACTTAGTCGCCAGTGGAAAAAACTTAAGCAGCTGGAGGCATTATGGAAAACCATTTTGATTGTCCCGTGGGCGAGTCTCTCCTTGAAGAGCAGGCCGAGCTCGAATTTTGGAGCAATTTGAACCGTAAGTGCTGTGACCAGGAGAGTGTTGTCAGCTCTGGTGCGTGGCTGGAAGCCGACAAAACCGGTTTTTAGAAGTATTTCATACTTCATATGAAGTAATTTCTGGCCTGAAAAATTTTTAGTGGTCGGACTGGATTCGACCGCGAGAAATTTGTGGTACACAACTTATTAAGCGTGAGTGCCCTGCACCAGCGATAGCGACAGGGCACTCTTTTTAAATATTATGGAGCGATTGAAAGAACAGGATCCTTACAGGACTGTCATACAGATCCGCCGCATACTGGAAGAACTGGGCATATTCATCACAGAATCATGGATTGACAGCAGCGTTTCTTCATTGTTTTCGGTTCGCATCGTAATTTCTGGTACGCAAGTGGGAAGTAACGGGAAGGGTGTTACTCGTATCCTGGCCCTAGCAAGTGCCTACGGTGAATTTATGGAGCGCCTCTCCAATGGTATGTTACTGCAGCGAATGGGAATAGATATTTTCCCGCATTATTCCTGTGGATGCATGCTGCCAATCGATGTGATAGCACAGGGTGGACATCTTATTGATACTCTACTCACAGCTATGCAAACCGAACAAGGGGGGGGGGCGCACCAGGCAGATGGGCGGCTATCCAATCTCACGTTTCATCCTGAAGAGCGGATACTTGCCTTATCGGCTTGGAATATGCGTACAGGCGCAGATGTACTCTGTCTGCCCTATACAGGACTGCTTTCCGGCAAGGAAGAGATGCTCCCACTTCCCTTCATACATCATTATGGTTCCAATGGCATGGCTTCCGGAAACACAATGCAGGAGGCCATCGTTCAGGCTGTTTCCGAAATCTTTGAACGCTGGAGCCAATACTGCATTTTCACACGGAAACTTACCCCTCCAGTCGTCGAACGCAGTTCCATCAGAGACCGCTTTCCGACAATTGATGCTGTTATGGCCGAGATTGAGTCTTTCGGTCATTTTCATATCGAGATTCGTGACTGTTCACTTGGCCGCGGATTGCCTGTATATTGTGCCTGCCTTTGTGACCGCCGCAGCCATCGCTATGCCATTTCCTTCGGGAGCAGCCCTAACATAGACACCGGCCTGGAGCGCTTGTTCACCGAACTCGTACAGGGCCGCAAACTTGATGAAACAGCCTTGGGCAGAGCTGGTGCTCCGTTACTTATGGAACCTTTCGAATTGCGTAGGCTCTTTCGGAACTCCACCGGCAACTACCCACCTGAATTCTGGCTGAATGAGCCATCCTGGAACGTTGACGAAGAGCTGCTGCTCCGCTCCTGCGAAACCAACACGCAAGCACTGAACTGGTTTTCGACACTTTGCGCGAAGGCCGACACCGACATATTTGTACGTGATTGCAGTGTGTTCGGCTTTCCCAGCGTACATGTCGTCATTCCCGGTTTTAGCGAAGTCATGGGGTGCAGTCCGCTTTCTCTGCAATATTTTTCATCTCTGCGTCATTCTAGTGATATCCTTGACAATATTGCAGCTGTATCCCAAAACCAACTGGCATTTCTACTTGAATTCCTGGATTTTTGTCGCAAGATGAATGCTGCCGATATGCTCCCCCTCACGCGTATTCGTGGCTGGAGAGGAATGATGTTTCACGAAGGAATACTATTCTTTCTTGCGCGGGGATACGCCGAACTGGGGAACTTCCAAAAAAGTGCTGATTTTTACTGCAAGCTGAAGGATATTTCCTTCTCATTTAAAGAGCCTCTTTCCTGCCTCAGGGATTATTACGAGTTGCAAGCTACTCGTGCAGAATCTCCTGCTATGACTCTTCTCTCACATCTCTACGATCCGGAAGTTATCGAAATTGCATGGAAGATGCGGACTATCCCTTTAGGGGCACTTGTTGTTGCAACGGGCTATGAAACACCCGACATCCCGCTTGATGTCATGCGTCTGGTTGAACGTGCAAAAAACTATATACCCGACATCAAGAGGATGCTCTGATGTTTTTCTACTACTTGCTTACTCAACGCTGCAACTTGGCCTGTAGGCACTGTATCCGAGATAATACCACATCGTTTGAGATGGATACGAAGCTTGCTATGCAGTGTATAGATAAACTCCCGTCCAGCTTAGCTAAAAATACACTCGTGCTGACGGGGGGAGAACCGACGCTGCATCCGGATTTCATGCTGCTGCTGCGCTATGCCCTTGAGCGCTTCGACGAAGTTATCCTGACCAGTAATGGAATCTCATCGCTCTATGAGCAGCCGGAAGTTTGGCTACATCTTCAGGCGGCTGGTCTGCGCATTCAGTTCTCCATAGATGGCGATGAGAACTCACATGACCGGCTCAGGGGGGCAGGCAGCTGGCGCAGAACAATGAAGCATTTGATCTCTCTTTCACGGGCAGGTGTTGTCATGTGGGTCTCCACCGTGGTCACACAGGAGAATATCGAGTCCATACCTATTCTACGTGAAGAACTACATCGTCATCGAATCCAGAAGTGGCATGTTAGTCCGGTACAGCCTTTTGGATGCGGAGCAAATCTCTGTGCCCCTTCGATTCAGGACTGGAATGCCTTTGTAGAAAAGATGCTCGATACCTGTTGTATGCGCTTGGGAATACGACGACTTTACGATTTCAACCAATTAGAGGGAATGTCTGATGAGCGTATTGCCGAGATTTCCCGATCATTGACCCAAAAAATGAGCAACCGGAATTGCGGGAGCGGTACTACTAAAATCTATATTTATCCAGATTTTTCAGTCTACGGTTGCACTTGCCTGAGTAGTATTCCCTTCGGAAACCTGAGTCAATCCTCACTGGAAGAGATACTGGATTCGACGCAAGCGCAATATATACGTAGATACAGAGTAGATAATACATCTCCCTGCCAGAAATGCCGTTATCTTCCACTATGCAATGGAGGATGCATTGGTATGTCTCTTCACAAGACTGGTAGGCTGGGTATGGGGGATATACGTTGTCCGCTTTGGCAGCAGTACGCGGCGGAAGCCAAGGGGTTAGTATGAGCCTATCGAGAAAGGCCTTTCGTATTCTCGTAACGGAACAATGCAACATGCGCTGTCCTTCTTGTTTCAACAAGAATATCCGCAGCGGGCGCGAGATGCCAGTTGACAACTTTGCCCTTTTGTGCCGCTGGTTAGCCGACCAGGGGCATATTAAGCGACTCAAGATAATGGGCGGCGAGCCAACAACGCATAGTGAATTTCCCAGTATCCTCGCAGCCGCCATGGAGTATTTTCCACACATCTACCTTTTCACCAATGCTGTCAATGATACTATCACAACGTTACGGCTGCGTGATGAAGACGCGATTATTTACAATCTGGCCTGCCTGCCTTTGTCAGTTTCATTCCAAAAACTGCTCCCTGAACAAAATGTTGGTCATATCTTCGAAACACGCATTGACGCCCGTAGTGATGTGGAGCGTATATGTGGCAAGTTGCGCCGTATTCACGAGTGTCTCGGGCAGCGGATGGCAGTCAATCTTACTCTCAACTGTATAGAGGACATTTTTTCCTTTCGTGAAGTCATCGTACGGAAATGGAATGCTGTAGCACATTTTTGTCAAGAGGACCTGAACATTACACTTAATCTCGATCACGATGCCCCGCTCTGTTTCGTTCAAGGCCTCGACATGCAGCTGACTTCCTATCATCCTTTGTGTTCTCCTGAGTGTGCAGGACTTGTCACGGCAGATTTACACCTGCGCTTCTGCAATCAGACTTCGGAAAATCTTCTATCGCTGAAAGAGGGGCAGAGCTTCATCTCCTACGCCGAGGTGGATGCCTGCCTCAGACAGCAGTTCTCTCTGCGCCTGGAGAACAATCAACGCTATTTCTGCCGAGGGTGCCCGGAGTTTCCGGAAGTCTGCAACGGAAGTTGCTTTGCCCATCGCTTTCCAAAAGGAGTTGGGCATGCAGCGCGTGTTTAATTTAAACTTGCATTATGTTTGCAATAATTTTTGCGTACACTGCATATCACATAATACGAGAGAGAAGACTACGGTGTCACTTGATCTTGATCAGGTGAGAAAAATACTCTCAATCTACAGCCCCAAAGAAAAGGATATCATTATCCTGAGCGGCGGAGAACCCTCGATGTTTCCAAATCTAAGCATGCTGCTCAAGACAATACGTGAGAGCAGTTCTTGCAAGATAGTCATGTACAGCAACGGTGCGGGACTTTGTACGGCGAGTACAGCACAGGCTGTCGCCAGATATGTGGATCGTGTTACACTTTCTTACTATGGGGATGAGATCATACACGATCGGTATGCGGGCCGGAAGGGTGCTTTTGCCATACTGAAGAAGGCAGTGGAAGAGCTGATCAAGGCACGGGAATATCTAACTCATACCTGCGCGTTGGAAGTGAAATACGTTCGTGCAAGTGATGACATTCCCCTGTTGCCACTACTGGATGGCTTGACCACACCGAATCAGGTGGAGAGCGTGGTGCTTTCTCGCATTCTTTCAGTCGAGGTCCAGTGCAATCCGGTATTGCAGCAGGATAGCGCGGCCATGCGCGACATTCTAGAACTGCGGGAGCATAAACGCTGGAGCAGAACAATCCTGAAGTTGGTAGACATCCTGCCATGCAGCCTAGGACAAGAGCTCTTTGATGAGATTCAGGGTGACTACCCACAACGCGCTGTAGAGAATATCATTTTTTTTGACGGGATGTATCCAGAGGGAAAAATGATACGCTTTTCCCCTTTGGCCTTGTTTGACCGACGTTGCTCCTCCTGCGGGCTTCAGTCTGTTTGCGGAACGACGGCTACCTGTTATGGGGCGTTACGCCGTGAGCGGGGGCACTGGTATTATGCCGAAGAATGAACTCAGGGGTGAAAGAAGGCCGTACCCAGTCCTCCGTCAATGGAATAAATACCGCCAGCATTAAATGAAGCTTGTTCCGAACACAAGAAGAGCATGAAGTCGGCCACTTCTTTCGCTGATCCAAAGCGACCGATTTTTTGACGCCGCTGTAAGAACTCCTGTACGAATTCGGGATCCTTTTGCGCGATTTGGTCCCAGCTGTTTCCTCGGAAGTGAAAGGCTCCTGGCAGCACCACACTCATAATGATACCGTTGGCAGCCTCCTGACGTCCTGCAGAACGGCTATACGCCGCGAGCATGGCTTTGAAGGTGAATAGGGTACAGATCCTTGGGCCTCAAGTGCTGCTGCGGAGCCTGTGTGGATAATACGGCCCCATCCCTGTGCCCGCATGGCCGGTAAACATTCTTCGTTGATAAGTAGCGGAATTTCAAACATGCTTCGATACAAACTACGCCATAAAGCAGCTGTTTCTTTCGTTGGCTGTGGTTGTCCCCCCATGCAGTGCACAACTATGTCAGGGGAGAATTTTTGCTCTTGCAAAAAAGAAAATAAGCCCTCTTCCGCTCCCTCAGGCAGCAGATTAATGGCATAGGTCAGCAGTCCCGCAGCAGGTATGCTGCGGTGTAGTTCCTGCAAACCTACTGAACTGCGTGCGACTCCACACACAACTGCGCCTTCATGCACAAGATTTTTGCACAGACAGGCTCCAATTCCGTGCCCAGCCCCAATGATCAAAGCCTTTCTATTTTTTATATTGAGTTCCATACGTTACCCTTGATGGCAGAGAGCAGAGTAGGTATTGTCTCCAGATGATGTCTGGATACTATGCTAATGTTTCAACGAATTTGGGTGTGTTCATAGTTTTGGCTTCACTGTAACATGTCTTTTGTATATCAGGATACAAGCAATAATAGATGGTGACAAGAGTGACGTTAAATTAAATAAAAATTTATGATGTATTTTTTTGAAATTCTCTGAATAAAATATTGGTAAAAAAATAAGGGGAACCAAAAGTTGTGGGTGTCAATGGTAAAATGTTCTAGGACAGGAGAGCTTTTAGATTTTTTTCAAGAGTTGAACTATACACATCTGCCTGTATCTGAGTGATGATTCCAGAATTTTTGATCCTAGCTATAAGGGCTTCTATTGTCGACAGATCAAGTTTTTTTACTATTCGTTTGAGTGCATTTTTGCAGTCTTTTGTACTATGCTCATGAATGAAATCGCTGATCGTCAATGTGTGTCCTGCATATAAAAAATGACGGTGCTGATTGTTCTGTATGATTTTTCCGCCTGATATATTTTTAAAATTACATCTAAAACAGGATCCATTATCAAATACAGGTGCAAGTCTAAAAGTATTCCAGTTTGTCAATATACCCCAATTTCCATTATTTCTGTCATAATTTGCGATAAGAAAATCAATGATAAACATATCCCAGAAACGCTCTACTGCTCCTCCAGCAGCAATTAACCAAGGATGCAACCTGATGATTTCAAGTGTATCCTTAAGATCTCTATTTTTCTGAATCTGCATGCCGGTTTTATGAGTACGCAGATAGTCTTTTTTCAATCTGGAAAAGTCAACAAAATACTCACCTGGACGCTGCATATGTTGACAGGCGACGACAATAAAACCGTCCAGTGTGCCAAGTAGCGTCGTATGAACCGGAATCCCAAGTGAGGCGTATATCTGTGATCCCAAATACTCACAAATAACTATCTCATTATTATATATTTGATTTTTTTCTGAAATATAATAGGGAAGTTTAAGCATGTAAGGCATATCGTTATATATAATACATTGTTTCAGGCACGAAAGTCCTCCATACTCAAAGGGTATCTTCTGGCACAGTGAAAAATCAATCAGCATATCTAATTTTTGTATTTACAAGGTATTTCCATAAAAATATCTCAATGCAAGAATATCAATAATTTCTTTGCACCTTGAATTAAATAAAAAACAAGATATATAAACAGATACTCTAATCCATAAAAGAAGACTTTTGAACATTATTGCGTCAGAAGATGGAACGTTAATCTATTCTTGCGTAATAACTCAACTCGAAGACGAAACTTTTGCTGCAGACCATTATAGCCATCGCAACCATAAATCGCATTACTCAAGCCGTTACTAACTCTATCCCACAGGGGGTAGCTTGCAGTCTCCCCCACCCTGTTCAGCTAAAAGTGCTCATCTACAGCTCTTTCTTAAAAAGACCCCCATTGTGCTACTACTCAAGAAATACCGTCCCCATAAGAGCGTATGCCGCTGCGATTTTGTTGTCCAGTTAACTCTAGGGCAGTGTTCTAAAATATTTTGATTTTTGAGGTATTTTAGTAGGTATCAAAGAAGAAAATACCATAAAAATAATCAACATGGTTAGGTATATAATTTTTATCCGCTTGGGGACGCCAACAGGAAACTGAAGGCGCATCACTTTACCCTGAAAATCAGGGAGTTGTGGTGCGTCTTTTGTATTCTAAGCCCCTCCATTGTAAAGCCCACCCTCCAAGGCTCTCAATCCATTCGGCCCCCTCCCTATCTGCTGTTTTATGCGGCTTTCCGAGGGAGCCTTCCTTTATTTCCAAGTATCTTACTCTGTTTCCTCAATAAAAACTCTACAGAAATTCTCTCTCCGGAGCTTTGAGAAACTATGCTGCTCCGTTGGGTTGGCCTCCCCTTTTGCCTCTTTTTTCCATTCCAAAGGGAGGGCCGTCATAGAGCCTTCCCCAAACCTTCCATCCTCTCAGACAATTCCGCATCTACCTGATGTACGTGCCTTTCCCGTGCTCCGCCCGCCGAGTGCACTCGGCCCCATGTCACGGAGAAGAACCACCATTCAGAGGCACAGACAGCCTTTAAACGCTGCGTCGTTTACACCTTCTGAGATGCCTCATCGCCACTTTCCAACTTCTTAAAAATTATCTCTTTTCCCACCTACATACAAAGAAGAAGGAGAGAAGGAGGACAATCCGCGTGTACCTCCTGCCTCCTTAAATGAAGGTGACCTGCCCTTTTCAAGCGCGCCTGTCGAAAAATGAGCGCAAGACCCTGCACAATCCCTCTATCTCCAAGGGTTTGCTCACGTGGGCATTCATCCCACTGTCCAGCGACTTCTGCTTGTCTTCCTCAAAGGCATTGGCCGAGAGGGCGATGATGGGAACGGTGCGCGCGTCCTCGCGCTCAAGGCGGCGGATTTCTTTGGCGGCAGTCAGTCCGTCCATGACGGGCATGAGAATATCCATGAGGATGGCGTCGAAATAACGTGGCTGGCTGGCGGCAAAACGTTGTACCCCCTCTTCCCCGTTGCAGGCGGATTCAGTGGCAAAGCCGTACTCCTTGAGCAGTTCGCACACAATTTCCATATTCAGTTCGTTATCCTCGACCACGAGGAGGCGTTTCCCCGCAAAGTCGAAACGCTCTTGCGACGAGGGGGCCGTGGGCCTGTTCTCGCCATACTGTTGCATGCTTGCGAGGAGCGTTGAGCGAAAGAAAGGTTTGCGGATAAAGGGAAAAGAGTCCTCTTCCACCCCTTTCTGTCCAAGAGGACGATGGCCCGTCCATATCACCCTCACCCCTTCCAGGCCCGACTGATGGAGGATGTGTTCTTTCACCGCTTCCGTTCCGGGCAGGCAGGCGGCAAGCAGAACGATGTCAAAGGGTTCCCCTTCCTTCACGCTGGCATCCAGAAGGCGGATGGCTTCCTCGCCGTCCGCGGTGCAAACCGTTTTGATGGACGCCGCCTTGAGGATACGGGCTGCCGCGCGGCCATCCTGCGGATTGTCGACGATAAGGACGGTCATCGCTGAAAATCGCGGCGTCTCAGGGATGTGTGAATAGACCGTGCCGAAAGGCAGGACAACGGAAAAAACGCTTCCCTTGTCCACTTGGCTTTGGGCGGTGATGGTGCCGTCCATAAGCTCCACAAGGGACTTCGAGATGGAGAGCCCCAAACCGGAACCTCCGTAATGGTTGGCGATTTCGCTGTTTTCCTGCTCAAACACATTGAAGATGCGTTCAAGGGCAGCAGGGGAAATGCCGATTCCGGTATCCGAAACACGGAATTCCAAGACCGTCGTTTGCCTCCCGCCGGTGAGCTTGCGGACGCTCAAACCGACATGCCCCTGCTTGGGCGTGAATTTGAAGGCATTAGACAGAAGGTTCACCAGCACCTGTTTCAGATGGAGCATGTCCCCTGTAAACGTATCCTCCTCCATCGGTTCCACATCAAGAGAAAAGGTCACTTCCCCGCTTTCAGCCCCGTCGGAAAACATGTCGTAAAGGTCGTAGAGGAAGGCGGGTAACGAGAAAACCTGTGAGGAAAGCCGCAATTTGCCGCTTTCGATGCGCGAAAAGTCCAGTACGTCATTGATGAGCGACAGCAGATACGTGGCGGCGGATTCTATTTTCGCGTGGCAGTTTTCCAGAGCCGTCTTGTTGTCCAGCTCACGCATGGCAAGCTGGTTCATGCCGATGACAACGTTCAGCGGCGTACGCAGCTCGTGCGACATGCGCGACAGAAAACGGCTTTTCGCTTGGCTGGCCGCCTCCGCCTTGGCGAGGAGGGCGTCCTTGATCTGCCGCTCATTGCGATCCAGCAGGCGTTTGTATTCCGTAACATCGACGTATACGCTGTAGAAACCGGGACAGGGCGTGGTAGGGGTCGCGGGACTGTAGTTGACCGTCGTGAGGAACGTCAGCACCTGCCCGTCGCGCCGCTTGATGCGCAGTTCGATAAGCTGGATTTGGCGCGTTTGCTTCGCCCGCTCCAAGGCGGCGGCAGCCGTCGCCATATCTTCGGTCAAAATATAGCCCGCCGTGTTGTTCAGCTCGTTTTGGAACTGCTCTTTCGTGTAGCCGATAAGCTGAAGAAAGGTTTCGTTATGCCAGAGGACCGTCATGAGCCCGTCATCGGCGCATTGGCATACGCCGCCGGGTATGCTGGCCAGCATCGCTTCGAGCTTGTCTTCAAGGGACAGCACCTGTTCCTTGATGTGGGTTATATCGAAAGAAAGTTCGATGCGCGCTTTGCGTCCTTCCCACTCGATAAGTCTATTATAGATGGAAAAATGGCGTTTTAGATACGGGTTCTTATATTCCCACGCATAGATTCTATCATAGCGCAGATATTTATTGGTACAAAAAGGACAGGGCGCGTCCCGTCCCTGTATCGCTTCATAGCATTTCTTGTGTTTATAGGTGTCTGAGGTCAGACCCAGAATATTGAGGCTGCGCTCATTCATGAACAGCAGATCATACGTTTCAAAATCCGCCACATAAATAAACTCACCGAATATATCCAGCAATTGTTCTTGCGCTTTCATGCCGTTGTCTTTCATCATTGTACAACTCAAAAGGCTCGCAGGCTCTTATCCTGCCGGCTATAGTAGAAAAGGCATGCCAGACGGACAGGGGAGGAGCATTCTTCCCCCGTGGCATGCCTCCTTTTTCCTTTGGGGCTGAACAGGATGCCTGTCAGCCATATTTTTTGGCGCGGAAAGGCACAGACCTTCACACGCGCGACCACCAAAAAGTGATTTGCCGTCAGCTATCGGCTGGATTTCAGCGTTTATGGACACGCCTCAGACGGAAGAGTGAGGAAAACGTCCCCTCATCGTTGCAATGGGTCCGCCCGAATGCACCGCTTCGCCCTTTATCCACGTATAGAGCTAGAGGTCCCGCCCAAATCCGCCTGCTCCCGGCTTTACGCGTATTAGTAGCATATTCCCCCTTTGCGTCTCCGTCTACAGGCCGTCTTCTCTAAGCAAAGAGCATACTCAAAAATAAATATCCTGCAATTTAAATAGATTAAAGACAAAATGCCATCGAGAGGAAAGACAAAAAAGAAAAAAGTTCATTTTCTTGCTCCTTTTTCTTGATTTTTGTCATGTTGCGGGAAATGGCTCGCAAAAAGGGTAGAACCGCTGCTGAAATCCCTGCCTTTCCCGCGTGCGCTGCTTCTCAAGACAGCCCTTGCCTTCTCCGGGGAAGGTATGCCGCTCAACAGTCTTTCCCCTTGCGCCTGCCATATCCCCGCCCGCATCCAGCGGCTCGCGGGGCACAGTGGAAAAATCTGCGAAAGCGGAGATTGGAGCGAGACTTCACCTGCTCCCCACGCCCTACGCGAAGCCTGTTACGGAAGAATTCTTGTACATCAAGGTTCTGCGCCGCCCCGCACTTTACGCGAAGCTGAAACGATACGGTCTGCGTCAGGCTCGTGGGGCGGCAAACTCGGTGGGAAGCCCTTCTCTCAAAAAGAACGGCAGCTTCCACGCTGAGGAGGAATCTACCCACACTGTCTTGGTTCCTCATACAGCGGTATGACCGGTAGATGGGCACATCCGTCATATTCCGCCAAAGCAGAGCCGCTTTCGCCTTCCCCAGCCGACAAAGGTATTCCGGCATGGGTGCTTTTTTCAAGGCACGCGGAGACGTTTTGGGCATACAGAACCTGAAAGGGCCTGTCCGTGGGGAAATCTTCTAAGGGCGGAGGGATGTTATAGGCAACCCCATTATTACCTCGCACCGAGATGCGGCCTTTTTCTTCCATCTGCGTCGAGTGTTCAGGGCTGCGGCGCGCTTTCGCCAAAAAGTTCTGTAGCTTACCTTCAAAACTACGGCCCCAAAGCATCCGTCACGAGCCATTGATCTCTTTCTGCCGCTCCTGCCGGAAAGAAGCCCTCCCCTTCTGACTGGCTCCCCCCGAACAGGCCCGGCCCAGAGGCCCCGGCGCTTCCCGGCCATTCGCCTTCGCTGACACGCTCCGTGTGGCCCCCCTCTCTTTCGCTCCAGTATCCCTACATCCAGAGCTACGCCCATCGCCCGTCTAGGGCACCCTCCTTATACCTCTCCCATACCATCCCTTTGAGCAACGCTACAGGCGTTCGCGACGTGAAGGCTCCCGTGAAGCCCTAAGCCGCATTTACATCACGATACCCAGTTTGCGCATCCGGTGCTGCAAGGTGGACCGGGGCACTCCCAGCATTGCGGCCGCCCCGCGCGGCCCGGAGAGGCGTCCCCCGGTCAGGCGCAGAGCCTCAAGGATGTGGGCGCGCTCGTTTTCTTCAAGGCTTCGCAAGGCTGAGCCCCCGTCAACTCCAGCAGGGGCCCGGGCGGGCGCTTCCGGCGGGGCCGCGAGCGCCGGGGACGCCTCCGTTGCCGGGACAGAGACGACATCCCATTCGTGCAGCGTTTCCCGCACAAAAGCCTCGGTAACGGCGCTGTCCAGCGAATGCAGCAAAAGGCGGCTGACCACGTTGCGCAGTTCGCGGATGTTGCCGGGCCAGTCATGGTTGCACAGCGCGGCGAGCACACTCCGCGAGAGACGCGGGGGTTCCATAGACCACGAGCGTGAAAACTGCTTGATGCAATAATCCACCAGTACGGGAATATCGCTCTGCCGCTCGCGCAGCGGAGGAAGGCGCAGCGTGACCGAGGCCAGACGATAGAAAAGGTCTCGCCGCAACTGCCCCTGCGCCAGCGCCTTTTCCAGATCAATATTGGTGGCGGAAAGCACGCGGATGTCCACGCTGATGGAGCGCGCCTCGCCCACCCTCTCGAAGGAATTCTCCTCCATGACCTGAAGCAGCTTGCTTTGCATGTCCAGAGAGAGTTCGCCGATCTCGTCGAGGAACAACGTCCCGTTTTGAGCCATCTCGATGCGTCCCATGCGCTTGGCATAGGCCCCGGTGAAAGCGCCCTTGGCATAGCCGAACATCTCGCTCTCGAACAGGGTCGGGGCCAGCGAGGGACAATTCACCTTGACGAAATTGGCCGCCCGCCGAGGGCTGTGCAGGTGCAGCCAGCGAGCCAGCATACTCTTGCCGGTACCGGTCTCGCCGCTGATGAGCACCGGGATGTGCAACTTGGCCACCTTTTGGGCCACGGACATGACCTTGGCCATAGCCTTCGTTTCAAGCAGGCGGTTTTCCAACGGAAACACGCCAGACTCGGCCTCGTCCGGCGAATCGAGGGCGGCGCGACGGGCCGCCTTGGTGCGGGCCCGGCGCTCCTCGGTGAGGATCACGAAGAGGAAGGTCGTCAGGACCGGGCTCAATTCCAGCAGAAAATTCAAAATTTCCACCACATTGTCCGGCTGGTGCGCAAACGAGACGTGCAGTGTGCCGATGACCTCGCGGTTGAGGATGAGCGGCAGCGCGATGGTGGCGTTGAGGCCCGCCGACACCAGCGTGGACGCGCCGCCTCCCCAGTTCAGCGAAGCCAAATCCTTGATGACTACCGGCTTGCGCGACTGGCCTGCCACGCCACCGTATTGTGGGCGATGCGGGTGTTGGAGAAGACCTCCACCACCGTTCCGTCCGGCGAGGTGAAGGAATTGAGAAACTCGCGCTCGGCGTCATAGAGGAAGATGCTGAAGCGATCATAGTGAAAAAGCGAACGAAATTCTTCGGAAAGGAAGGAGAAAAGGCCGCTGCGGTCCATATTGTCGGGGACCAGTTTGGAAAGGCGGTAGATGATCCGGGCCGCAGCCGTCACAGGATTACCTAAACGCTGCTCATTGTAGGGTTCCGACATGGCGCATTCTCCTGCCCGTATGAGGTGGTTTTTGCTGATATGTGAACTAAAATGCCTATCTTTCAGCCTGACCTCGGTCTCCTCACAAGCGGCACGAAAAGAATCCATAGCAATTTCGCTTAACTATAACGCCACCTGCCTTTGGCACGGTGGTTGCTTATTTAAAAGCAGACTGTCAATGCAGCATCATTTTATGATTTTTTAGCATTATGTGAGAGGAAGATCAAGGCAACCTATATACTATCGAATATCTTTTAAACATTCATTTATATATTTTCTGTGGTCTGAAAACCATTAGAATGCATTTCTATTGCCATAAGAATGCAATTCTAGTGGATTGTTGCGGCCCTGAAACAACCTCTTTTTAACCAGAGGATATTGCCATGTTCTCGCACTACGATATTTTTATCGCTGCCGTCGGCTTTCTTTCCGGCCTTATTAAAACAGGCGTAGGCGTAGGTGCGGGTATTGTGCTTTTGCCCACCCTGGCGTTGGCCTTCCCAGCCAAGGTTGCTCTGGGTCTCGGCGCACCCATGTTGCTCGCTTCGGACATCATGGGCCTGCATTATTACTGGAAGCAGTGGTTGCCGCGCCCCCAGCTCATGCGCCTCTTTCTCGCCATCATCCCGGGGCTGGTACTTGGCGTCGTGCTGCTCCCCCTCATCCCCGGCAAGGCTTTCCGCCTCTGCGTAGGGATTTTCGGCACCATGTACGCCCTCAGCCTGCTCTGGCCCCAATTCCCCGTCGCCGTCCTCCTGAAAACATTCTTCGGCAAGCTCAACGAGCGTTGCATGGCCAGCCGGGATCAAAACCACAAGGGTGCGTACATCTATGGCTTTCTGGGCGGTTTTTCCACGGTCCTCGCCCATGCCGGCGGCCTCGTCTGGTCCCTCTACCTGATCACCGCCGCCCCGGATCGCCGCATCTTTGTGGGCACGACGATCATCCTTTTCTTCATTACCAACATCTACAAGACCATTTCCTACGTCTACATCGACATCATCAGCATCCAGGCCCTCATGCAGGTGATTCCCGCCATCCCCATGATTTTCCTCGGATCGTACTTCGGCAACATCATCAACAAGCGATGTGACCAAGTTCTGTTCAGGAAGATTGTCCTTTGCTTCATTCTCGTCACTTCCCTCTCTTTGTGCATCTGACCCATCCCCAGCCCGAGTGTGAATTTCTTTCACATCCCGTGAAGGCCCCGAACCCGACCCTTTTCTGATGGAGGAAATCCATGAAGAAGACCTGACCTTTGTCCAGGCCCTATTGTGAATAGTTTCACATAATGCCTCTGGCTACCCGGAACTCAACCTTTAATGACGGGGAAATCGTATGAAAAAGATCACTGCGTCTTTGTTTGCCCTTGCCATGTTTCTGCTTCCGAGTATGGCCTTTGCCGCCACCGCGCCCCCACAGGCCGTCAATATGACCCACGTCTACATCGTCTTCGGCGTGCTTCTGATAGCAGCGGTGCTTTTTTTCACAGAATGGATTCCCTTGGCCGTAACCTCCATCCTCGTGCCCTGCGCACTCTCCACACTGGGGGTCATCACCGTCAAGGAAGCCTGGGTCAGCTTCGGCGATACCAGCATCCTGACCATCGTGGGCCTCTTCATGCTCGGCGAGGCCACCTTCGCTACCGGTTTCGCCCAACGGGTGGCGACATGGGTCATCACCCGGGCGGGGGCCAGTGAAATCCGCATTCTGGTCTTTTCCATGATCCTCATCGCCTTCATGTCGGCCTTCCTGAACAACGCCGGCGTCACGGCCATCACCCTGCCCATGCTCATTTCCATTGCCCGCAAGGCCCATCTGTCGCCTTCGCGCATCCTCTTGCCCACCGCGTACGCAGCCAGCTTCGGCGGCTGTCTCTCGCTGGTCGGTCAGGCCCCGTCCATGGTGGCCAACGGCATTCTCGCAAAAATGGCGCCCGAATACGGCCAGTTCGCCTTTTTCGAGTTCGCCTGGTACGGCCTGCCCCTGACCGCGACGGCCATCATCCTCTTTGCGCTGTTCCCCCGCTTCCTCGTTCCCCCGGCACGCGAAGACGTGGCCGAGCTTAAGGAAATGGAAATCCCCGACGGCGGCATCCATATGTGGATTGCGGGTGGCATCTACTTCCTCGTCATCATCTGCATGGCTACGGGCCTTGTGCCGTTGACCTCCGCCGCCATGCTGGGCGCCATGCTGTGCATCCTTACCCGCTGCATGTCCCTCAAGCAGGCGCAGGACGGCATCGACTGGACCACCGTCTGGCTCTTCGCCGGTATGCTCTCCATGAGCTTTGCCATGAACAAGTCGGGCGCGGCCCAATTGATAGCCGACTTCGTGGTCGGGTATTTCAGCGATCCCTATATTCTTTTCGGCGTGCTTATGCTCGTTACCGGCCTGTTGACCAATATCATGTCCAATACGGCCACCACCGCCATTATGGTGCCGCTGGTCATTCCCATCGCGCTGGGGATGCATTTGAGCCCCCTGCCCTTTGTCATGGGCATCGCCATGAGCGCCGCGGCCTGTTTTATGACGCCCATTGCTACGCCGTCCAATACGCTGGTGCTGCGTCCCGGTAACTACACCTTCATGGATTATGTCCGTTATGGCCTTATTTGGCAGATTGTGTCCTTCATTCTTGCCGTGCTGATTATCCCTCACGTGTGGCCTTTCATGCCCTAAATAGAAAACGGGCGTTTTGGCCTGAATGTGGGCACCAGCCGGCCCTTATGTGGGCAGGCAATGCTGGCAAAGATGGTTCCAACCTATAAAAGCATGAAAGTTCAACGCATTATAATGTAAAATCAGGTTGGCACCATCTTTGCTTTTCTTAAGGCAGTGCAGCTACCGCAATCCTTTTATAGGGGTAAGAAGTATGAATGCGGACTACAAGGTTGACTTACTGGTGCTGGGCATGGGAGCCGCCGCAGAGCTTGCGGCCATCTATGCCCACGACGCCGACCCGGACCTGAACATCCTCATTGCCACCAAGGCACTCAAAGGCAAGGGGGGATGCAGCCGTATGGTTCAGGGCGGTTTCAACGTGGTGCTTGACCCGGGCGATTCCCATGAAAAACACCTCATGGACACGCTGAAGGGCGGGCAATACATCAACGATCAAGACCTGGCCCTCCAGCTCGTGGAGCAGGCCACGCCCACGGTCAAGGAACTCGAAACCGTCTGCGGCTGCTTTTTCGACCGCCGCCCCGACGGGCACATCCATCAGAAGGCCTTTGCCGGGCAGTGCTTCGACCGAACCGTCCACAAGGGCGACCTGACGGGCATCGAGATCATCAGCCGTACCACGGAACAGGTCTTCAAGCGCCGTATTCCCGTGCTGGAAGAAACGCGCGCCGTGGAGCTGCTGCTCGACGCCGAAGGCAAGACCGTCACCGGGGCCCTGCTCTACAACATGCGCCACGGCACCTTCCACGTTGTTGAAGCGGCGGCCACGCTGGTGGCCACCGGCGGCGGCCCTACCGTTTCCACGCCCCCGGCCCCGAAAAGTCCGCCGACGGCATCGCCATGCTCTATCGGGCTGGCGTGCGGATGCGCGACATGGAGATGATCCAGTTCCACCCGACCGGGCTCATCGTCCCCGGCAGCGTGGTGGCCGGTTCCCTCCTCGAAGAGGGCCTGCGCGGTGCGGGAGCCCACCTCTATAACGGCGAAGGCGAACGCTACATGCTCCGCTACGCCCCGGACGTGGCCGAACGCGCCACCCGCGACGTGGTCAGCCGTTCCGCCTATCTGGAAATGATGGCCGGGCGCGCCTGTCCCGAAGGCGGCGTGCGCATCGACGCGGCCCACCTCGGTGCGGACTTCGTCCTCCGCAACTTCCCCGGCATGGCCGAACGCTGCGCCCAGTTCAAGTACGATCTCGCGCACAACATGGTGCCCGTCTCACCCTCCGCGCACTTCTTCATGGGCGGGGCCGCCATCGACGTGAACTGTCAGGCTTCTCTGGACAAGCTCTTCGTGGCCGGCGAGGACGCGGGCGGCGTGCACGGGGCCAACCGTCTCGGCGGCAACGGCATCTGCGCATCCTGCGTCTACGGGCGTCTGGCGGGCAAGTCCATCGCGGCCTACCTCTCGAAGCCCGAGAACCGTTCCGTCAAGGAAAGCAAGCCCGGCATGGCCGAGGACGCCATCGCCCGGATCACCGCTCCCTACAGCCGCAAGAACGGCCCTTCGCCCTTCGCCAACCGGCGGGAGATTCAGGAAACCAACTGGGTCAACGTGGGCGTGGTCCGCAAGCAGTCGGGCCTTGAAAAGGCGCTCGTCGATTTCGCCTCCCTGCGTCAGGACGTGGAGCGGGCCAGCGTGAGCGGCAACCGGGCCTACAACATGGAATTCAACACCCACCTCGACACATTGAACATGATCGACGTCTCCGTCATGGCGGCGGTTTCCGCCCTCCAGCGCGAAGAGACGCGCGGCGCGCACACCCGTGAGGACTTCCCGAACCAGCGCGACGACTACGGCCTGTTCAATACCTTCCTGTGGAAGGGCGGCGACGGAATGCCGGTCTTTGAAAAGAAGGATGTGGTCTTCAAGCACAAGTCCCTTGAAGCCTGCCAGAAGCACAAGAAGTAATCCCATCAAGCCCAACCTATGGGGAGAAAAGAATGAATACGTCCGAACTCGAATACAGGAAGCCCTTGCAGTGGGGAGAAATTGATCCGTATCGCCGCGGCCGCACCCATGTGGGCATGTGGGCCTGGCTCCTGCAACGCGTAAGCGCGCTCTTCATCGTGTTCTTGCTGGTGCTGCATCTCTTCTTCACCTACAAACCCTACCTCCAGTTCCTGCTCCTGCTGGCCGTGGCCTTCCACGCCTCGCTGGGCATCCGCGTCATCCTGCTCGACTTCAACCTCGCCAAGATAACATCGGCCCGCCGTCTCGTGCCGTGGACGCTCGGCCTCGGCGTCGCCGCCGCGGTCATTGCGTGGTTTGCCATCTACTAAAGGAGGATGCCATGCAATCGTCGAATACCATTCGCACCGTGCGGATATTCCGCTACGACCCGGCCAAGGGCGGGGAAGGGATGTTTCAGAGCTACCAGCTCTCCATCGACAACCCCGAAACCACAACCATCCTTGACGTCCTCCTGCGGATTCAGAAGGAACAGGACCCCAGCATCGCCTTCCGCTTCGCCTGCCGCGTGAACATGTGCGGCTCGTGCGGCATGGTCATCAATGGCCGGGAAGGTCTGGCCTGCAAGACCAACGTCTGCGATCTGCCCGCCGGACAGGACATCACCCTGCGGCCCCTGAACCACTTCCCGGTGGTCAAGGACCTCGTGGTGGACATGGACCCCTTTTTCGCCAAGTACGAAGACGCCCTGCCCTTTTTTGAACCACTGGAAAAACGCACTGAACCGTACGTGATCAAGCCCGACACGCCCGAGCGCGTGGACATCGGCATGGCTACCGACTGCATCGCCTGCGGCTGCTGCGTCTCAAGCTGTACGATGGTGGACAACCACGAGGGCTATTGCGGCCCCGCCGCGCTCAACCGGGCCTTCACCCTGCTGGCTGACAAGCGCGATGGCCTCTTCAAGGCCCGCCTGACCCGGGCTCTGGACAGTTGCTACAACTGCCGCACGGAATTCAACTGTACGGAAGTCTGCCCCAAGTCCATCAGCGGCACCCGGGCCATCAAGTACATCCAGCGGCTGGCCCTGAAAATGGCGGGCAAGGTGGTGCGCTACCGGAAAAATATGACCCTGGAGCCCATGAACGCCTACGAGCGCCACGTCATCCACACAGTTCTCCAGAATGTGGAAAACGTCACCACTTACTCCATGGGCACCGAGCCCAACCGCCGGGTCATCGTGGCCTACGACAGAAGCGGCGGCAGGCAGCAGCAGTAATTTCATATTCAGAAAAGCCGCCCAATGGGAAATTTCCTGTTGGGCGGTTGCTTTTTTTCCGGCCTTGGTCTATAGTGTTTGTGGAAAACCTTCCACAAACGAAGAGGAGGCCGTACATATGGAAGATCTGGATATCAGGCTGCGGGAGGCGCTGGGAGCGGTCAGGCCGGCGGACAGGGAGCGGGTGGA
>OFGN01000773.1_pt1 | contig 30562 bp, 45 predicted proteins | sample 1521821 | NCBI WGS metagenome assembly OFGN01 (sample SAMEA3504094, study PRJEB24116) | mouse gut metagenome | biome: mouse gut; feature: mouse-associated habitat; material: faeces | place: Denmark | collected 2011
TTGCCCAGAATATAGTGATATGCAAAATCTGTTTATCGTAAAGAACAAAACCGTTACCATCAATATTACATCTGTTGGGCAGGCAGGAGTTATATACATTCCATTTCCGGAGATCCCAGATGGGTATAAACCTTTTTTACAGGTGCCCGCGTCCAGCTCTCCGAATTTGTTGGCTGCTAATTCGCAAGTGCCTATTAATTCTCAATGGGGTAATGGTTGGCCTGTAAGATATATCGGCTACCAGACAGGCTCATGGCCTATTGGTGTATGGTTTTTTTACATTAAGGATGGATTTTTGATAGCTGAGACAAGCTAAAATATAATCCCTTATAAAATTTTTGCCAGATGAAATTGCAATTATGAAACCTTAATAATATGTACTTTCCCTTCCGTCGGGGTTGTAGGTGTACTATTATACCCAATAGTAGAATTTCCAGAAAATATGTTTGAATACAAAGTTAATTCATCATTTTCGTTTATTAAATCGATAAATGATCCTGACAAAAAATCTGGATAAGAATCAGAAACACTGATTCCAAGTGATGAATAATGTGTGTTTTTATTTGATTTCATTTTAATATAACCGCGTCCTTCGCCACTATGGGACGCAAAATAAATTCCCTCAAAAAAAATGAGGTATACACCACTTTTTTTACACACTATTTTATCATTTGAAACATCAAAAAATTTTGATTCTTTGTATGTGATAATCCCCATCTTTTTATTAGTGCCTACAGCCTTAGAAGTGGGATAGAACAATAAGTCATCTTCCAGATTGATTCCGATATCACTATATAACCCAGTAATCTGATCCTGCAAAGTCTTTCCGTATGCCGCATCCAGCGCAAATTCCCCCGGCGTTTCGCACATCCCACTGTTGACAAGTTTACCTGTGTGCAAGACATATTTCAGGCCCGTCTTAAAGTTTGCAAAAAACTGATATATACTTGTCCCCTTTACAAACGAAGACATAAAATCTGTAAAGGATGTAATGCCTTCTACTTCACCCGAATCGTCAAAGTCAAGAATTTTCAGTTTCTCCTCGATTTTTTGAATATCTTTAATAGTCGCTATCGCTGCCGGATTTATTTCCAATGATACATTTTCTGCATTTCCCACAGCCGTCACAAACTGCAGGTATATACCAGAAGACGTAACACCGTTGTATGCCGGTATATAGCAATTCCCGGATGTCTCAGATGTAACCCCATATAAAATTTCCCCGACATCCGGATCTTCGGCAAATAACCCCAATGCCCGCAGATAATATCCTTCCGTAAGTTCCATATTGGTGAATGATGCCTGAATCTCCACAGATGTACTACTTGTCAGCGATACATCTGAAATCAGACTTGTCTGGCGTATATCTTCAAGGTCTGTCAAAATTTCCAGTTCATTTTCATTATATGCCGTGCCTGAGGATGATACCTTCGTGAACGTAATAACCGCGGCATTAGCAAGAGCCTTTGCTATTAATTCTTTCCCTTTATTTGTTACAATCAATTTTGAAAAATCTGCCATTATCTTTCTCCTTTATTCCTCACTGCTGACAATTACACATTCTGTTATGGCGGTACCTGCTCCGATAAAGTTTTTTGCCTGCAGATTTACATATTCTATCGAGTCACCAGCAATACAGAAGGTTTCCATAAAAGAAATACCGCCTGCGATATAGGCGGTATCTTTCATTTCATATGACAGCTTATTTTTTATCACTATAACCATATTGCATGGAATCATCATCTCGACAACCTTTTCTAATTCTTCCAGCTGTCCGAATAATTCCAAACTTACATCTATCTCAATCCGATATTTATCGTACTGTTTTGTAAGGACAAAATTATTAACTCCACATATAGCGATTAACTTTTCAAAAAGCATTCGATCGGTATATGGAAGTGATGCGCTCCATCTTATCAACACTTTTGCCCTTCTGGATTCCAGGGTATCCTCCTTTGTCGGATAGATGCCTAACATTCTTTCATACCGCGAAATACCATATTCATCCGCAGTCATAATAAATTCATTATACAACACCCTCCGTGCGGCATCCCATATAATCCGAAATTCCGGATCTTCTGCTTTCAATGTTTCACTTGTCTCCCTGTAATCCGATATAAAAGGTGGAAGATAAGCAATAAGATCAACTTCCCTCATATATCTACACCTCCAAACACAGGGATCTCGTAAGCCCCCAAAGTCATGTTCTCACCGACACCATTGATCAGGGTATCTCTGATATCTATGATACCTGTGATTCCAAGGATACGTGTTTCGATTTGACTAACCCTAACAATGAGATAGGGAGCATCCGCCCATGTCTTCCGCAAACCCAGCAGATAATCCGATATAGCATTTTCAATAAGTGCCTGCCGGTTATTCCATCCATACCCGGCATCAAACGTAATATCCGTTTTTATATGAATTTTAACAGCATCCGCACTTTTTACTGTCACAACATGACCGATCGGCGCGATTCCATACCCATCTCCCGCATTTTCCTCAGGATCTATCTCGTTTTGTACATTTTTTACAAGCGTATCACTGGCAGGATCATATTCGGAATTTATGATCGTCAAGAGAATAGTTCCTCCGGTCGTCAGCTTTTTCTCAGATGCTGCCGTAAATACTGCCAAAAGCCACTCAGCTGTTTTCCCTGATAATGATCCCGAGATGTGCTCATACCATTCCCTGACTTCCTCAGATGGTATCATATCGGCCGGTGAAATGCCGCTGTTCCATACCCTTGTTACTTTTGTCTTTCCTACTCCTGCGATCTTATTGACTTTTTCAATGTAGTCATGTACGTTTCCGCCAAAAGCTTTCTCATCAAAAGAGCCAAAATATCTTCGCCGTAAATCCTCCGTATCCTCCTCATCACTCCCGGGAATAAGAACTTCGGTAAGTTCAGCCGTCTGCAGCCCCTTTATATATTCCATTGGAATCATGGTACCTAAATACTGATTTCCTATGTTTCCTGCCGTCTCACATTCGACCTGATACGATCCTTCATCGTTTTTATCCAGCACTACATAGTTAATATCTCCAATATTGAATCGCCGGCCGGATACATCAATATTATCTGGCGAAAATACTCCTTTTAATATCGCTTTTGTAGCAGGATTCGGAGAAATTCCCCTTTCCCTGCAGCGCAAGATCAGAAACTCCCTTGAAGCTGTATCCCCATAAGCTTCCCGTAAAATAGTATCAAGTTCTATGTATAAAATTTGCAGTTCTATAGCGGTCGGAGAATGCGTGTCCCATATCACAGATCCTTCCCGTTTATCAAATTTATCCGATACCCGGGCAAGCATACGTTTGAGTATTTCTTCATAAGTTACGTTTTCGTACATCAGAAATTTACCTCTCTTTCTCCGGACACATCTCCGAAAATGGTATGTGCGATAAATGTTACATGGACAACACCTTTCTGCGGAAAGTCAAATTCAAAGTTATCAACGCTCCGAATCCGATTGTCCCAAAGCAACGCCTCAGAAATGCGCCGCTTTAATTCCGGACACACATAAGTTACGGGCTCACCGAAAAGATCAAGAAGCTCAATCCCGTAATTCCAGCTATACATAATGTACTGATAGCGTTCCGTCATCAATATTTTATATATCGCCTGTTTCACAGCCTCCAGCCCGTCAGCGCACCCCTGAATACGTCCTGTATCCATATTCATTTTATAAGTCATGCTTGGCTGTTCTTCCATTTCAAAATCCTGATCCAGAAAACCAATTGTAGCCGGAACCATCATCTTTCTCCTATCCTGTCAATTACAATATATTTTTGTCCTTTCTGTTGCCTTATCAGAATAACTGTATCTCCCACTTCCAGAGCATTGTGCATCAGGAAATTTTTTATGCCTATGACATCATGGGTATGTGGTACTTCCGTATACTCCGTATCTCCTCCGGCGCCTCCTGTATGCCTGTGCCTGATATCATGTTTTTCTGTCTCCCATTGTACCGTTACGGTCGTCATATAATCGGTAACATTTCTGGTAAGAATAAGCTGTTTCTCTCCTAATGTCATTTTCTGTTCCACGTTTATTTCCAGCGGAGATTTATTCACCACCTCCCCAAAACATACATTGACAGGCTTCGTCGCCTCATTCGCCTCCTGCGCAGCCTTTTTTATTTTTTCCACTAATCCTGTTGCATCAGCCAACAAACTCACCTCCCCGCATTGTCAGATCCATCCAGTGACCACTCTCTTTATAGGTATGCTTACAGCTTTCCACCAACATAAAGTTCCTCAGTTTCATATCTCCCAGATCAAGATTTACCACTATCATGCTTCCCGCGCGCACCCGATTGTCCCCAAGTACATTTGTAAGCTTCAGATTTCTTGTTTTTTTATTATACAGTTTCAGCAGGGCATCCACCTTTGCCTGACCGTTCTCTCCTTTAGACAGTGCATCAAAATATTGTAGAATCCCCCATTTATTGATATTTTCGGAATCCTGTGCCACATACACCTCTCGAAAACCTGTCTCTTCATTGTCATAAGTCAGCTTTACTTTATTATAGGTGTTATCATCGATGGATGAAGAATAACTGAAGTTCTCGCCTGTCTCCTCATCCACCATCAGATACGCTCCCGGGCGCCCCACAATCATGGAAGATAGATGCTTCAACGCCAACCTCCCAAAGTCGTCGTATAGAACATACATATCCCCCGTATTAGTGAGAGTCTGGTCCAGGGCATTCTGCACCATATCAAAAAGAGAGGTATTTTCTTCCACCCTGGACTCAATAACATATCCCGTATTTTCCAACTCCCCTGTATTCAGCCCATAATCTGCCGCTATCATGCGCAGAAACTGATCAGCCGTCTTATTCTCATACACTATGGTATCTTTATTTTTCAGGTACCTTAACTGGTCATAAGCGGTAACATTAATTATCTGTCCCCGTTCCCTCTGCTGTTTAAATACAAAGCCAAAAAATATTTTGTCATTGTTTTCCTTCAGCCTGACCGCACTTCCCTCCGAAAAATCAAGTACATCATCTGCCAGTACACTGAATGTCAGCTTTCCTGGCGCCCCTTTGCGTTCCGTTGTCCATACTATCTCTTCCTTTGCCGCCGGAAGATATGCTTTTGTCCCCGTTTCATTTCCGATCAAAAGTTCAATACTCATTTGATTTCCTTACCCCGCCGGTATCGTCAAGACCTGCCCGGGATAGATCAGGTTCGGATTTCCACCTACTACACTCTTATTCGCGTTATATATCGCGGAATATTTTGATCCATTCCCGTAAAATTTTTTTGCAATATTCCACAGACAATCTCCCTTTGCCACCGTATAGCTCTGCGCTGCTTCCGGTGCCGGAGACGCCGCAGCTTCCCTCTGGGGCTCTATGGCCGCTTTGGGCTTTCCCACGCCAAAACTGATATTTACCGTTTTGGTGCCATAATCCCTGTACTGCTTTAATTTTATCTTCACCGCCAGGTCAAAACTGTCTTTTGCGTCCTCTGTGATACTGTAATCCTCCATAGACACTTTGATATTGGTGTCAAATAATTCCTTACCATCCGGTCTCTGCCGGCACACGATGAACTGAAAAGGCCGTTTACCGGTTTTCAGAGACTCAAAATAGCCCAAAAAATAATCGGCCCCTTTAAAGCCGGACTTATATACAGCAAACGGATGCGGGTTCTGCGGGATAGAGCACTCAAATTCAATATCCGTCAGTCCGGTTTTTTTCAAAATATTGATCTCTCCTTCATTGATCAAGGTGACCGTTTCATTCCCGTTATTTATCTTTATTTTCAATTTAGCAGGCGGAATCGGCAGCAAACATTTTCCCAGATAAAAATCATATCCGTCTTTTGACATTATTTGTGCTCTCCCTCCGTCATAATTTCTATCGCTTCACCCAGGGCATCGTCAAGTCCGGACATAATTCCATCCAGATCATTTGTACCGCTTATATTATTATGGTTTGTCTGCTCTATATGGACATCCGCCAACGTAAATCGGTTAATGGCCTCCTGCTCTGCCATATCGCGCATATATTTCAGATCTTCCGCAGTTATATCCAGGGAATCCTTTATCGATCCTGTGTTGCCCGCGATATCCTCAATGTTTCCTCCAATACCTGAATCACTGTACATATCTTCATACAAGTTCATGTAATCTTCCGGAGCAGGTATATCACCAGCATTAAAAAGATTTTTAGGATCAAAATTGGAGATTGTATCTTCAATTCCCTCACCAAATTTATATCCTGCACGCCGCGCTGTATCATAATCAAATCCGTTCAAATGCATACTTGACGAATCTACCTGTGCCATGATTTCTTCACCCTGTCCATAGGTTTCATCTACCCAGCCCCCGAGCGAATCACGCCATCCTGAAACTGCTTCAGCAAGATTTGTTTCAAAGACCGTATCAATAGCAGACGCGATCGCTTCCAGTATTCCAAGTACTATATCAGCCAAATCAAAAAACAGTCTGGCAATCGCTCCAATAGGATCATTCCATACATTTCCCAAAAAATTTGCATAAGCGGCTGTATAATTCCAAAGCGCTGCAAATATATCTATTGCAAGATTTATCACTGCAATAAATATGTTCCCAACTGTCGCTGCCAGCACTGTAAACGCTCCACAGATAAGACCTGTCGCAGAAACTGAAGTCCCTGCAAAATGGTTTACTGCTGCAATTGCCGCATAAAAAATGGCAACCAATACAATGATCAATGCGACAATCCACACGATCGGACATGCATACAAGGACGCATTTAAGCTGTTCTGTGCTGTGATCTCGGCAAATGTGGCAGCCGTTAAAGATCCTGTCGCAATAGCATGTACCAGCTGTGCTCCCGCTATGGCCACATGGACTCCCTGACTCACCAGATTGATCGTATTCACTGCAAGCTGTATGGCATAATATAACGCCATTGCCCCTGCAACGGCTGCAATAATCGGCGCAATGATTCCCCAGTTGTCCGCCACCATATTACCCATACTTGCCATCATATCAAACATATATAATACCATATCTCCAACTACTTCCAATGCCTCACCTGCATGATACATAAACGCCTGAAAGGACTCACTGTTCGCCATCTCACTCATCCTCTCAAACACTGGCTGAAACGCCATCAGTGCGTGATTCTGAAACGAAGTCCACACCTGCGCAAATGTTACCGGCATACTCTCAAATTTTGCATTAGTCTCGTCTGCCGCGGCAAATACGGCGGCCTTTACAATCTCGGCGGTGATCACTCCGTCCGCCGCCATGTCCTTCAGTTCCCCTTTGGGCACTTCCAGATAATCCGCGATAGCCTGTATGATGTTGGGCGCCTGCTCCAGGATGCTGTTATATTCCTCACCTCTCAGGACGCCCGAACCCATAGCCTGCGTAAGCTGCAGCATAGCCGCCTGTATCCCCGATGTCTCCGTCCCTGCTATCGTGAACTGTTTATTGATCTGCTCCATAAATGCCACGACTTCACTGTTTCCCGAAAAAGCGTCTCCCGCCATAAGTCCCAGCTTTGACACGGCATCCGCGGTGGCCTGGTAACTTCCCCTTGACCTCTCCGCGGATTGATAGATCATATTCTGCAATTCCCCCGTAGTCTGCAGACCATCATTCATCATATTCAGCCGGGCGGTTGTCGAAGTCATCTGATCCGCCAGATCCATTGCTCTGGTAACGGTCTGGACTGTAGCATAAGTTGCAACGATACCTCCAATCGTCTGCATCAATCGGTCCGCTCCGTCCACACCATTTTGAATCTCATGGTTATACCGGCGCTGCTCTTCCGTGCTGTCCTGGATATACCTGCTGTTTCCCTGCATGGCTTCCGAAAGCTGTTGGACTGCCATAGTTGCCTGATCAATATAGTCTCTTGCGCCGGCTATACTGGCTTCGTCAAAGGTTCCATCCATCGCCCCCTGCATATCCATCATTGCAGATATACCGAGATTCACGGAACTTATTATATTCATCATCGGAGCCGAAAAAGCATCATATAATTCTATCTGCGACTGTATTGTTGCCATACCACAAAACCTCTCTCTTATTTTGCACGCCGTTCAATTTCCTTTTTCTTCTTTTTGTCATCCTCTATCTTCATATCGATTGACGCAATAACAAAAGCTTTTTCCGGTTCGTCCATCCCCAGAAAAACAGAAGGTAAAATATGTAATTTCAGAAGGGCATAGTAAGCATAATTTGCCTCCCAATCCCCTTCTTTTATGAGTTTTTTGCCTCTTTTACCTTATCCTCAAAACTTACATCAAATCCCTGAAATTTCTGAACAAACTCAGCCAGGTCATTGTACTCTCCCGGATCGTCCACCATCTCCAACAGCAGATCTTCCGGCGTCTTTACACCATAAGAGTCCTGCAGTTCCGCATTCATCAGATCCGGCATAACCACAGATTCGGCAATCATTTTCTTCACATACTCTCCGGACCGGAACTTTGACCGGAACACATTGGGTTTGCCTGTAACGGGAACCTCTAACGTACACTTTTCCCTGAGGATTTCATTTTCTTTTGATGTAATATGCCGAAATTCCCACTCAAGAGGGATTCCTTTCTCATCGCAGAGTGATTTTGTTACCGCATACATCTCGTTCTTTTTTTCTGCTTTATTGCTTTTCATAAATTGACTGAATTTTGACATTTTATTTTCTCCTGTTCCTTTTATTGAAATTTTTAATTTGTAAGAGCGCCTTCCAGGTCTTTAAACCTCTCCGGCATATCCCAACTCTCAAAAGTTCCTGAAAGATCCTCCTCCAGAATCTCTTCTCCCGCCTGAAATTTAGCCAGGATAAAGCTGTCACATAAACAGCCTCTGTGTATAATCGTCTGCCGCCCTACCGTACTGGTCGGATCTTCGTTACTGACCTGTATCTCAAAATACGGCATAACTCCGGACTTCTGGTACTCATCTGCGATTACCCGCATATAAGACTGGTTATAATGCGCTTTTCCCTTCCAGGTCCCTTTCCCTCCTGCCGATTTATGTCCCATACCTACTCTCCCCAGTATAGGAACGTCTTTGATGTTTACATCCCATTTACTCTCAAACTCTGTAATGCTCATAAAACTATAACGGCGCGTGCCTATTGTCAGATAGCATTCTGCCAGCCCACCATAGACGGCATCGCCTGCGTTCATAATCGTATCACTCATCTTATTCTCCTTTACTGCTAAAATTCAATTGATATTTAAGAAACCTCACAAACCATATATAATTTGCCCATCGCATTTACCACGGTCACTGCATCTTCCACTATAACGGATTTTTTCGTGTCGCCCTGTTCTACCGTTACATCCGAATCAGAGAAATTTTCAATCGCGCGGATATCCTGAAGCTGTCTGTGATGGGCAACAATATCTGACCAAAATGAAATCCTTCCGGCCGCATCATTCGGAACAGCACCAAGATATTTTGTATTAAACAATACCGCGATATCATTTCCGATCTGATCTATTACCCTGACTGTCTGATTGTCCTTAAAGACATCCCCCTGCATATCCGATACGGTTATCATCGTATTAATATCTTCCAACACCCGGATATCCGTCCCCACTTTATGAAGGGTAAACTCTCCAGCCCGGATCGCGGCTGTCAATTGCGTCTGCGTGTACGACGTATCAACCATAAACCCACCGTCATATTTCCTGTTCTGATTGCTTCTGTTTACAGCACACCCCGCAGAAATGCCCGTTACCCAATACACCAGCCCCGCTTCATTCCATCCTTCATCCAATACTTTATTTTTTATACTGTTAATCCCCAGGTAATCCGCTTTCGTATAATCGTAGAGTACAAGCTGGAATTTTATGCCCATCTCGTCCCTGAGTCTTTTTACAAAAGAAGCATATAACCCCTTCGTAATCTCATCCGTCACCGGCACTCCCATCGCGTTGTAAGTATAGGATTCAACCTTATCAAGGTAAGCCTGGTGATCAGCGCCGGTTACCTCCCCATCTGTCCCGCCGGTCAGGGGAATCGCTGCTGCCGCTTCAAGCGATATACCTTTTTTCCACTTTACATATGTATTTGCAGTCAAATCTTCGCCTTTTGAAACCGTTTGCCTGTCCACTGTCGCAGCCCCTAAAATGGTTTCCACATCAAACAGCGATTCATCATCCGTATTTACCTGTACTATGATTTTCAGATCATTCCCCCGTGTCCCTGAGTACAACGCCTCTGCCAGTGCATTCTGTGCCTTCTGCCCGCCCCCGTTCAGACGATAAGCATAAAGTGTTTTCGTACTCAGAAACAGATCCCGAAGCCCTTTCATTTTCTCATGGGTATACTCATAACCAAATATCCTCATACAGTTTTTCTGAAAATCTGCATTTGCCACCTCAAATACTTCCCCTTCCCTGCCCCAATCCAGGATAAGAGGCATCGTCACTATGCCCCTTTCAGAAAGCGCTGCATTCGCGGAAGCTTTTGATATGAAGTTGATATACGCTCCCGGTAATCCCTTATTCTGGACTGTAAAAGTTCCTCCTCCCAAAGCCATTTAATTCACCTTTCCTTTCATATATTTTTCGATCTTCTGTTCCACATCACTGATCGTATACCTTCTGCCTTCCATGAGCAGGACATCCAGTATATCCTTTCTTTCCCGAAATCTTTCAGCAGTGAGCAACTGCCTTTTTGAAAATGTGTTCTCCTTTTTCACCGGCTCTGCTTCTTTCTGTATTTTCTTTTTTCCCGCCATAACCCTATCCTTTCGTTCCGGTTTTTTCTTTCAGTTCTTCCATTGTCGGAAGCGGTTCCTTTTTTTGATAGACATACATATCATAATTCACAAAAAAATGAAGAATGTCATCCACTATTTCATACTCCATTTTTGTACCCATTACCTGTTTCCCGAAAACTGTCAGCCATTTCAGACATGACATCAGACGTTCCGCAGTATCATTACATTCGCGTCTTACATCATTTCTGCTTTCCGGAAAATAATGAATACAGAACTGATTTGTCCTAAAATACTTCTTTCCAAGAAACACCCTGTTTGTCGGATTAATGCATAAAATAAAAAAACAGGGTTTTCTCAAATCCTGTCTCACCTCTTCCATATAGTTGATATACCTGCTGCCAAACTCTGCCATTATAGCTTTACTGATCGCTTCTGTGATGGAATTGATCATTTCACGATTCCCCCTAAAAACTTCTTTATCTTATTTTCCAGTACAGCCGGGGCAATCTCCCGCAGTTTCTGCTCAGATATTTTCAGCATAAAATGTCCGGGAACCCATCTTTTATGGTTTACTGTCCGGTGCCCATACTCAACATAGCTCGCATATTCTACCGGATTTATAATGTCTATCACATACATATTTCCAAAGTGATTTACTTTTATGCTGTCAACATACTGTTTTTCCTCATCGTTCACCAGCGACCAGTTCACCCCCTTTGCAAGCTCCTCATTTGTCGGACTATTTGTCGCCTGAGAAGCCTTCAAATAAGAAATGCCGGCAACACTGACTGCATGGCGTTTTCTGGAGATAAGCGTGTCCTGTCCACCGCGCGTCTTCGCTTCACGTACCATCTCATACGGCACTTTCGCCCCCACATCCTCAAAACCTATAGCGCCCTCACCAAGCACATAAGTCGTATACTCCGTATAGGACTCCTGTGCTTTAACTCCCTCTGCCGCCTCGACTGCCGGAACAACCCTAACGGGCATAGAATCATCCACCACAACCAGCCTGCCGTTCCAGGTGCCCATACCAAGATCCCTCTCAATCCCCTGCTCATCCGTATATTTCAGGTAAGCAAGCAGCTTCAAATTTTCGAGATTGGTTGATACAACGCTGTGGCAGATCACCAGACTGAACCTCTGCTTATGGTCACCGCAGGCTTTCTGGATTGCACTGTTCAGCGTCGTTGCACTCATCAGCATCCCCTCCGCTGTAACTTCTGCAGACGGAGCACTGATATCGTAGGTGTGTGCTTCAACAAATGCAGCGTTCTCCGTCTTTATTGCTCCCTTGCCGGTAGACGCCATACTGAAAATCCCTTTTAATATCGCAAGGATAGTATCCTGATCCTGCTCATTCCAGTATGTATTGATCTGTCTCCTGACATTGGCCATAAAGTCAACGCCGCCTGTCACATCATAACTGAAGTCCGCTTCCGTCCAGCCCATCATCCGCCCATAAGTAAATACTCCCTGTTCATAGGTTGTCGTTTTTTCGGATTCCAGGTCATTTACGCCGTCATAATTCTGAGGCGTTCCGCTCAGCAGACCAAAGTACGGGATCGTTGCATACACCGTCCCTGTCTGTGAATTATTTACAAATGTTTCCCGCAGCCTTGCATCACCGACAATCGCCCTGGATTCCCTGAGCTTATTCAGTTTTACATTCGGCACCGCCGACATGTACTTCCCAAAAGCCCGTTCGTTAAAACTCTTTGCATCAAATTTTGCCATTTTCTTTTACCTTACCCTTTCCTGAATTACACCTGGCTTTCCGGATTCGCCTCCATATATGCTGTCAATTCCTCATAACTCATTTTTGACAAATCTACATCTGTACCGGGCTTTATATCTCCGGAAGCCCCGGGCTGAAAGCCCTTAAACTTCTGCGTACCCTTTTTGTCCTCAAACAGATAAGCATCCGATTTCTGAACAGCTTTGAGCTGCTCATCCCAGTCTGTCAGCTTGCCGTCATCACCCAGCTTTACCTTGGAAACATCCAGCAATGCCTTCACTGCCTTTGCATTCTTCGCGCCTGCTGCCGTCAGTGCGGCATCAATGGCGCTATCGAGCCTGATCTGGGCAATCTCCGACTTGTGTGCCTCCTCCTGTTCCTTGTTCTGCTGCTTCATCGTTTCGATCTGCTTTTTCAGATCTTCATTATCCCCGCTGGCCTTTTTCAATGTATCAAGCTGCTTGTCCCTGTCCGCTACCTGCTGTTTCAGGTTTTTGATCTCGGCATTCGCCGTATCGATCTGTTCTTTTGAGGCATACCCCTCCAACTCTTTCAGGGACGCCTTTTCTGCTTTTGCCGCCAGCTCCTCGCTTATGCCAAGGGCTGCAAATTCTTCCTTTTTCATTTCTGCTCCTTTCACATTTTCCTATTTTTTGCTATAAAAAGAGAGCCTGTTTCCAAGCTCTCTGATTATCACCATTTAATCTGTTGCGACGTCGCAACTACATATCACATCTTGCCTTAAGTCCTTTTACATGTTTTCCTTGAACAAGTTTCGCATATATTTTTCGGATCACCGACTTCCAATGCCATCTTGATCCTCTGCTTATAATCGTCAACGCCTCCATAGCAGTCATAGTTCCATCCCGGAAACGGCCTTGTAAATTTCTCTTTCCATTCTTTTCTCAACTGTTGTAATTCTGCGTCATTCCTCAAGTATTCCATCATCTTTATCATGCGATAATCTCCTTATATGCCTCATACAGTTCTTTTAAGATGCCCTTAAATTCAGCTCTGCTTTTATTGCCAAGCAAATCAATACTTACCATATTGGAAAAAATCTCTGTTGGGACATGTGATGTATCTGCTTCCCAATACTCCTGTTCATGAACTACATACAAAGCGTCATTCATCTCTCCATTTGATAAGGCACTGATAATATCAGACAACGCCATATCATTTTTGTATTTTCCCTTCTCACAAAACCATCCTTCTACTGTTCCCCTGTTATCATAAACTTTTTTTCTGGTATTTTCAATTGCCTGAAGGAACTTTTCATTTTCCCAACTATGGTATTCAACCGTATCCATTCTATGCGACAACTCATGTGCCTGTACGAAATTCATATCATACAATTCATAATTCTGAGCAGATGGATTATATTCGATAACATCTAATTCCGGATTATATGCAAAAGGTATATTTAATTTTTCTTTTAGCTTGTACTCTGTCGCTTCATTATACAAAATCATCTTATTATTAAATGGTGTCGATTCACTATTATTCAGGAACTGACCAAATTCTTTTCTGGATTCCTGAAATCTTGCGGCTGGATTCAGAATTGGTTCAGCCTTATCCCCGCCATCGACAAAAGATTCTTTCCACTCCGGATAAGTCATGTCCGCTGGCACATAATAGGTTTTCCCATCTTCTCCCCTTGCCGCGCGCATCCCGATCTGCCCGAAATTATCCCTGAAATATGGCACGGTACAGCTCCTGCAGCATACATGGAACGGCGGCGCCGTCACCCCCGGCTCATAATCCTTCATAGGAAATACTTTGCCGTCCATGTTCTGACAGATATCAGATGTATGGGAATCCAATGTTGCAACAATTTCATACTCCTCCACATCCAAATCATTAAAACACTCTTTTTGTGCTGCAGAACTGAAATAGGCCTCCTCAGTCATAACAAGGCGGCCTGCATTCACTTTGGAAGTATTCATTTTTCTTGCTATGGCATCGATTGCCTTCTGCGGATCTCGCCCAAGTATGATATCCTGCGTCAGTTCCTTATGGATTTCAGAGATCAGTTTTTTCTTATTCCCCCATACTCTCTCAGAAAAATTCTTCCCATCAATCGCCCAGGGCTTACTGATCACCTTTTCTATCTTTCTCTGATCCAGCCCTGCTATATCCCAGCCTATCCGGAATCCTTTCTGTAATTCGTATGCCGTATGATAATATCCATCCAGATATATCCTCTTCATCGCGTAATCTATGCTGTCAAGCTGGTTTCCAAACATTACTTCAAGGCTCTGCTGTGTCTGAAGCTTTAATGCCTCCAAGCGGGATATATGAAACTTTGCAGAAGCATTCTCCAACTCTTTCATCCACTGCTGATCTATCGCGTTCTTTTTACCATACCGTATATAATCATTTACATCCCATTTGAACTCTTTCAGCTCTTTTTTTGAAAGCATCTTCCGGGCTTCCGCCATCGATACGCCATTATTATCTGCAAGGCGCTGATACCATGTACTTATTTTCCCCTCTATCTCGCGCAGCGCTCTCCTGTACTGCTGTTCAATTTCATCATATGTATCGGTCCCTATCCGATTTTGTGCCTCTTCAAGCTGTTTAAATCTCTCTTTCCAGTAATCACTGTTCTTTACCTTCGGCATTTTTATCACTCATACCCTTCGGCTGTTTCCCTACCTGCTTTCCAAATGGAGGATATCCCTCTGCTTCAAATGCTTCCTGTTCTTCCTCCATCTGCTTTTTCAACCGTTCCAATTCTTCTGCAGTATCGTCACACCAAGGATGCTGCCCGATCAGCGTTTCATCAGATAAGATTCCCTCTGAATTCCTGATATTCTCTATGATCTGCCCCTCATCCATCAGCATATCCCTGTTGAATATTACAGTTACATCTTCCTCAAAATCTCCCTGTCCGGTATCGGCAAGATACGCATTTACAAACCACAGGATCTCTTCAAAAGCAGCCTGAAACTCTGTCTCCATGTCATTGGCATCCAGATCAATATCAGAATACATCGATTGTATATTCATCTGATTCGGATTGCCCGAGAGACGGTCATCCTTCGCGTCATACCCCATTGCATTCTCAATCAGCGCCTTCTTAAATATCTCCAAAATAGCTTTATAATTTTCAGCATTGACTGTGATCTCCAGCGTTTCGACGCCGCCTTTTGTGTCCCCGTCATATCTTACTTTTACCGCACCATATGTCGCAAGATTCCGCCGGAACTCTCCCAGGTCCTGCCCGTCATAGTTTTTCAGAACAAGTATCGTATTCCTGGAATCCTCCTGCATATTGTTTTCAAATTCGGACAGCATTATATTAATCCCATCCTGCAGGGATTTCACTTTCTTCAGAAGCGATGTTTCCGTATCGTTATATTTCAGCGGTATAAGCGGTATTTTGGCCCAGTTAAGATTCAGAATGCTTCCGTCATGTCCTTTCATAACAGCATATGGGAACTCAAAAGCCTCATTATCCGTATCCATATCCGGAATCAATATTTCTCCATCTAAAACAAATTTATGGACTCCATTCAAGTCATACACTTCTACTTTCCGGATCATGGTCGGCGTAATTCCCTCATATCCCATTACCTGATAAAGTCTGACTGCAAAATCAAGAATCGTATGTTCACTGTCTTTCCAAAAGGGAAGTATCTCATAACCCGGAAATACCCTGAAAAGCAATTTTCCTGTCTCGTCATAATACGGATACAGCCATGCTATTCCGCTGTTCAGTGCTGCCTTTCCCGCATTTTTTATTGTCCGCATAAAGCGTTTATTGAACACCTGCTGTATAAGCTTCAGATAATCCTTATTACTGCATCCAAAAGAAATCGGCTGTCCTAACAGATAGTTTGCCTTCTGGTTTATCATCTTTGCATACTGGTTATCGATCACTCTATTGTTTGGAAGGTTTTTCACCTCCTGCAACTCCCCGCCTTCTCCGATCATTGTCCGCTTATGCCTCAGGATATCGTGCTCATACTCATAGTACAGATGCCCTTTGACCTGCATGATCCGTTGAGGGCTCGCCTTCCATGCACTGATCTCCCTCTCCAGAAACTCCCGGTCTGACATCCGGCTCTGTGCTCCCCGTCTGACCATAGCGGAAACTCTGTTTGTCAAAAAGTCAACGAAATCCAACATTTATTTACTCCTCTACTCAAAACTGAACGTGTCACCACTGCTGATATCTTCGCAGGCATATCTCATCGCATCCATCAAATGGTTAAAATCGTCAATCGGAACATTCAGTTTCTTCCCTGTCTTAGTATCCGTATCCCATGTATAATTTGATATCTCTGTCAGGAAATTCACACATCGGGGATGAATGATTATATGATAGTCCGACAGAAAATCTATGCCATTATTTACGCTGTCTTTCCCTTTCCTGGCTTTCCGGATTCCCTTCAGCCCAAGTTCTCGGAGCCGGTTGATGCTTTTCGGCTCCGCAGAATCTGCAGTGATCTTCTCTTTCTTATAGCCCATCCGGGATATCTCTGCCTCGATCGCCTCATTGGACATCCCGGGTTTGTACATTTCATCAAATACCCACAGTGTCTTGCTCCCAGTATCTATGAGGCCGCAGAACAGTGCGCTCGGATCATTTGTATAACCGAAGTCCAGCCCGAATACCGATTTAATCCCGAAGATTCTTTTAACATCGTCTATACTGAACAGTTTTTCTTCCCAGTTCTCATAAACCAGCCCGTCTACAATCCCCCAATCCCCAAGTCCTGCTACCTGGTAACGGCGCGGATTCTGCAACCGCATGGTCTCAAATACTTTCAGATCTGCCTTATCCAACCACTCATTACAGAGATAGTTCGTAGTCATGGCAAGGATATCCGGATCAGGATCAGCGTCAAAGAAGCGCTTTTTTATCCAGTGATGCTCATTCCACGGATTCAGCGTGAGCGTGATCTGCTTGAACAGCCCAGTCTCCTCCGGTATTGCCCCACGGATGGATTCATCAAGCATATTAAAATCGTCTTCCGAGCCAATCTCATATGCTTCTTCGCATTATGTTACGGATAAGTCGCTTCCGCTTATCCTCTGTATGTTTCCACACAGAGCAGACTATATCTTCACACCTCTTCGGTGGTGTGCTTCCCGTTTCGAGTGCGCTTGCACCCTACTCTACTAACTGAAAAAGACACCCTTGCGGATGCCCATTTCGCTTTCGATAGTCGTTGAACGTTCTATTTGACATTTTGATATGCTTTGTTTTTTACAACCAATCCGATAACCCGATTTGTCACACCATACTTTTTAGCAAGTGCTACTGTCCCAAACTCTTTGCTGTATGGAACATATAATCTTCGGATTTCCTTTACCTGTTCATCAGTAAGTTTTGCATTAGAATTATAAGAACCAACTCTTGAAGTTTTTAACCCTAAACCATAAGCATGTATCATCTGCTCTGAACGGTCAACCCATTCCAAATTGGAAACTGTATTGTTTTGCTTGTTCCCATCTATGTGATTAACAGTATCTTTGTTTTCAGGGTTTGGAATAAAGGCTTCTGCAACCAGTCTGTGGACTCTCATTGTCCTGTCTTTACCTTGATGAATCAGCCTTATTTTCACATAACCGTCATGTGTAAGGCTTATGGAACGGATTTTTTCTTTCCGTTTTGCTGTTCCACACCAACCGCCAAGACTTTTCACACGTCCAAGATTGCTTATTTGGTAAAAACCCTCATACCCTTCAATGTCTTTCCATTTTTCATTCATGGTATCACCCCTCTTGCATTTCATAAGTATATGATACCATATTCATTTATTTTGTCAAATAGCTTCGCTGCTGATTGCCCTCGGCTTTACGTTAGGGTGTCCCAGCAATTAGAGAAGTTTATTTTTATGATGTGAACCGATATGTTAATCCACATCCAGCACAGATATCCCTTTTCTACCGTAATGGACGTAACCTTCAGCGGATCGTCCAAACCACGGAAATATATCTTCTGACCGGTCGGCCTATAGGTCATTTCCAGCGGACTTTCCTTGATATCCCAAAAGTCCTGGACACCAAGACGGTAGATAGCCCATTTTAGTTCCGTGAAACAACTGTCCTTCAGGGTGCGGAATACTTTCCTGACTACCAGCGTATTTGCCTCCGGATATTTCATCATATTTGTGATGAACCACAAAGCTGCAGACTTGGATTTTTTCGATGCACGGGAACCCTTTACAACCCTGTACCGGCCTTTAAACCGCCAGAAAGTCCTGTATCCTTTACCGACAATATCCGGCAAATGAATATTGCCCTTTGCTTTCCTGCTGCCAAAGGCTCGCTTATCATTAATCTTCAAGTTCATCACTTCCGTCAATAACAACCGGAACCGCACCGGTCACGGTCGAATCCATTTTTGTAGAATATCCATAATTCGACATCCATAATCCAGCAAGCTGAGATGGGATAACACCAAGTTCAAATTTCTCTCTTGCATCAATTTCACATTCTTCGCGCATGCGCGTGACGGTGTCCCTAAATTTATCATCCTCTGAATAAGTCTCATAAAATTTTGATCTCGCAAGACCAATAAATACACAAAACCCCTCAATCGTGTATGTTACACTCCGCTTTAATTTTGCACTAACAAATTCACTGTTTTTGGAAGAAAAATCATGAGTCAATACTTCACGGCTATTGCAATCTGTTTTATATTCCTCCCATGCATCTTCTAACGCCTTAACACTTTTAAATTTTCTCTGTCTTCCCATGATGATTCCCCCCTTTCCGCACACAAAAAGAGCCGGCACTTTGCCGACTCTTAAAAATAATTCTCTTTGGTTTACTATGTTGCGACGTCGCAACAATATTTATCAAAAATCACAATGCCAACTTGTACAGGACCAGTGTATTGAGGCTTACACCTTCTTTGCCCGCTTCGATTGCCAGCCTCTGATGCAACGTTTTGGGAATCCTTATGTTAAACTTTCCACTATAATCATCCACTTTTTCCGGCATCGGTATCGGCAGATCATTCTCCAGTTTCACCTCTATATATCCCTCCATTGCCTCATTGAGACTCTCATACAACTCTTCTATCGTATCCCCTGTGCTCTGGCACCCGTCCAGCTCAAGGATCCGGCCATAAAAATAATGACCGCTCTCATCATTCATCTCCTGAACCATTCTTGTGTACGGAAGTTTCATGTAATCTTTGATATTCAGCATTTTCATCCTCGTTCTTAGCAGTATAGTATTGTTTCGTTTTCAGTAGCAATATCTTTAGTATATTATATCCAGAATAGGGAAATCATTGCCCGATTCTCTTCAGTATATCAATCACATACGCTTTCTTCAGCGGAGTTTCCTGTTTTATCGTGATCAGGTCACCTGTCTCTTTATTGAGATAATGTTTATGGCTTCCCTTTTGCCTTACCGCTTCATAACTGTATTCCTTTAGCACCTTTTCAGCCTCTTCTGGTCTTATCCCATTGGGCTGCCTTATCATCTTGTCAATAATTTTTTCTGCTGCCGCCACTGCTATACCTCCTTTTCATCCATATAGTACCATATTCAGTACTATATATCAAGTGGTATTTTAAGAAAGTTTGAAATCCACTCTCTATTTTCAAACAAAATACCCGACCACATGCATGACCGGGTATTTTTGCAAAATGTATTGGGGAGGTATTCTGCATACCAACTTCATTTTACATTTTAGCACAGGAAAAACGAACAATGTGAACAAAACGAACAAACTTTACTTTTTTTGCAAAAATCTTTCAAATTCCATTCTCGTGCTGTCCGCCGTGGCCGTTTTCCCCACCTTAACCGCCACTTCGTCCCATGTTTTCCGTTCAAAATATTTCATCCGGACAATCCGCTGCATCCTAGCCGGTATGGCCTTCATCCACTTGTCTATCTCCGCCCTCATCTTTTCTGCCTGGTATTTTCTCTCCTCCAATAACTCTAACTCCTTTTTTAGCTTTTGACCATCCAGATCTGCTTCGATTATCCCTGATACATGAAAATTCATCGGCTGGTAGGGAAACTCCGGATTGCTCCCGGTCACTTTATCATGCACTATTTCTTTTTTTCTCACTTTCCGTATCTCATCTTCTATCTCGCTGATCAACTCGCAGATATCCATGTAATCCGATAAAATCTTTTTATCCAAACTCGTCCCTCCCAAATTATTACAAATACCTTTATGCCTGCTGCCATTTGGCTTCCCGATAGCTCTTACATAAGCTCTTCACTTCTCCTCTTTCCGGAGTTCCCTCTGATGAATCCCGAAAATATCCTCCAGAGTGTCCCAAATATAAAAATCACCTGTACGCTCTCCAACCTCTATCTTCTGGTAGTATGTATGGCATATCCCTACCAGATCCGCTATCTTTTGTTGTGTCATGCCTGCTGCCATTCTGGCTTCCTTTAATGTTTTTCTCATCTGCTTCCTCCTGACCTTTTAAAAATCCACATAATCAAATCCCACTATTTATTTTCCGGCTTTTCACACCGTTCAAACTTAATCGTCCACACCCAAGGATTCATATCCCAGCCATACATCTCCCGATCTGATTTTTTCACCGTAGAATCCCAGATATTCATAAACTTCTCTTTTGCCTGCTGATAAGCATTTTCAGGATCATTAAACGCTTCTGGCCTTATAACTATTCCCTCCGCAAGAAAGTCATCCAACACCATACTCTGCAAGCGTTCCACTCTCACCTCTGTTACCTTGAGCCAGATCCTGGCGGCTTCTTTGGGCATGTGGATCGATGGTCTCCAAGTAATGCGTTTTGAAGTCTTGCAGTTTTCCTTGTACAGAAAGCACCCGTCTGAAATACTATCACCGTCATCGTATTCGACTGCCTGAAAATCGTAGCAGGGTTGATATCCCCGTGCATAATCCCCGTTACATCCAATACACGGAATAAATGCCCATGTTTCCCGGACATATAGGATATCTCCCTTATGACATGGTGGAGTTTGTGGATTATCAAATGATCGCTCATTTTCGTCATAATCATATACTCCCATGAACGCATTATCTGATTTCCGAAATGTCACATAAAATCCGCATGCATTTTTACTTTTTGCTTTTACGCACCGCCTCGTAACTGTCTTTCGTCCGTCCAATATCGCCCGCACCATCTCTGTATTAAAAAGAATCGGTAATACTCTGCTCATTATCTCCTCCTATAAACCTGAATCCCTGCTCCGCATTCCGGGATGCCTGCTGCCATCTGTCCTTCTCTTCCAGGTAATTCTTCCCGAATATCTCCCGGAACTCCAATGCTTTCCATCTTTTTTCAAATGCTTTTTGAGCTTCTTTCTTTACCAACAGGTCTGTCTCCGCATTCCTGTGTACTGCCTCCAATCCCCCATCTGCCGTGTGATGCCTGAAGCAAAGGTATACTTTTAATCCATACTTTTCCGAAAGCTTCCGCCTTCCCATCCCATATACTGCATGATGTTCCTGCGTCTGTTTTTCCGAATAGTCAGAGCGGAGCATCATGCACAGATAACAGGTGCCGTCTTTTTTGTGCATAATGCTCTTCATGTCAGCCTTCCACCATATCTTCTGATACTTTTGTCTTTTTTATCTGGATCTTTCCCTTGCTTGTCAGCCTCATCGTTGCTTTTACACTGTTGCCGATATTGACAGTTACGGAGTCTATAGCGCATATTGCAATCGGATGTACTGCTGCCCGCAGGACTGCCGCCGCATCATGCTCTCCCACAAATAGATCGTTGATGTTCAGTTCTGCTTCCCGGACGCTCCGCCCAAACCCACTCTCATAAGACTCCCCTTCCTTCCATGCTCCGCTGTATACGCCTCCGCATGCACTGCAGCACAGGTCTGCATAACGTCCACGTTTTTTATAATACAGGTAATGCCGCTGTCTAAATATATTGGCATCAGCCCATTTTAACAGTCTTTCTTCATCCAGCACCGGCGTGTTCCTGTCTCGTTCTGCTATACGGCTCCTTTTTCTCTCCATCTTCCTTTCTGTCCTCTTCTGTTTCACCGTCTCTTCATTTCGAGAAAAATATTCCCACCAGTGCTCCTCTTTCCATATTTTAGTGCCGAAAAATTTCTGGATTCTCGACAGGTCCTCCGCAGAATACAGCCGGTTCTCCTCCTGCATTTCTCCCCATGTCACATGCCTGTTTATCATTTCGTCGTACCAGCACATCCCTGTCCCAAAGAGATAGGAATCTATCCTTTTCCGGCTCCAATGCCCTGTTTCCGGATAATATATGCCCCAGTCCTCTTTCGTCGCCGCATACCGCACCACCGGTACCTGCATGCTGTCCCTGTCATTTTTGTATACTTCCAGTATGATATGCCTTTCATGCCCTATATTCCGCCATGTGGTCCTGCCGATATACTCCACTCTCCCATCCGGATCAGTTCCCGGCAGGGTAAGGTATGGTATCTTCTCAATTGCCTTCTCTCTCATCCCTTCCTGCCTCCCAAATAATAATTCGTGATGATCTTTTTTGCTGTGCCGATCCCTGGAATCCCCAACGTTACCCTTGATGCGCTTACCCCTGCTGCCTTCAAAATATCTTTCTCCACCGGAATTTGATTTTTAAAACTCCATTTCAATAATTCTGCAATGCATCCTTTCATGTTTTTCCCTTTTGATCGGACCGCAATAGCCAGCGCCATATTTTCAAGGCATCCGGTCCTGATATATTCCGTCCAGTCCAGCATGATCTCCTTCGGCTTCAGTTCCCTGCTCTCCACATCAATCTTGCCGATCGCCGCCGACATCTCATCGCACAGGTACAGCAGATCCCCGGCGATGAACAGCTCCGCAATCTCCTCATCTATGCCGTTCTCTTCCGCGAGCACCATGATGCTCTCCGTATCCCCCTCTTTCCTTAAGTTTACTGCCGTCTCATTGATCTCTCCGGCACTGCCGAATTCTCCGAACCTATCAAACATAATTCCCTCTCCTTCCTTTTTTCTATCTCACGCTCCATCCAGATACTGTAGGCATGCCTTCCCGGATGGAATAAAAACTCATGCGCATTCAGTAATTCCGCCATTTCCTCCCATTCCTCCCGGTTCGCCACCGGCTTCCCTTTTTCGTTCAGCCAGCCGTTTTCCGCCCACCTTGCCAGCCAGCCTTTCGTGAAGCCCGCTGAGACATATTCCGAATGGGTATGTATTTCCAGATCGCAGTTTTTTCTGAGGCGCTTTAATGCCCCTATCACCGCCAAGAGCTGTACCTTATTCTCCGTTTCCCGCTCCGCCGCCTTTTCAATCTTATGGAGGGTTGCCGGCCCCTTCGCCGTTTCCTGCTCCAGCAGATAGACGTAATACCCGGTGCGCCTCCCCGGTCCCCGTATGTCCGTGTATGTGTAGATATTCACCCTATCCATCGCTGCCCCCCGCCCCTGTCTTCCACCTGCAGTCTATCTGGCCGATCCTCACCTCAGTGTATTTATAGTAACTGAACCCCGTGAAACGGTTGACGCCTGCCCTGATGGAATCTTTATCGATATAATATCCCGGCGTCGGCTTCGGCCCATTTTCCAGTATCTTACGCATCGTCCAATGCCTGTACACCTTCCGGACCGGCTCCGCCCTGACGAGATTTCTGGAAGATGATATGCGGATCAGCTTCCTCTGGTCTTTTTTTGAGAAAAGGCACATCTGCCCGTCTACCTCTTCCCCCGCCTGCTTCGTGATATAGGCGGCAAGTTCCCTTCCGCCTCCCTGCTCCCTGATCGTCGTGTAGTCAACGCACCCCTCCGGCGCCGCTTTCTGCCAGGCGTCCCGGATGATCAAATCCGTATGGGCTTGTCCATGCAAACGGTTTATAACAATATGGGCATGGAGCCCGCCCCGCTTCCCGATCTCCAGCCGGTATATGAATTTCAGGGGCTCCCCCCTCTTCTTATATTCCCGGCGCATCTCCCTGAGGAATTTCTTCATATCTTTCGTGAAATCCTCCATGCACTTCCTTGTGCCTTTTTTATATTTCAGTGTCGCCCAGTAGTCACCCGGGTAGAAATTGCCCCGCAGCAGCCTCCGGCACCTCACTTCCCTGTTGTACTGGTTCTGTTTCGCCACCTGATCAGGAGTGGCTTTTTTCTTTTTCCTCCGCTTTTCTCCCTTCGCCCCATACCTGCCCTGGTATTTATACTCGTGTTCTATATGGTTGATGAGATACCAGCTGTCTTTTGCATACAATTCCGTCCCTCCTGTCCTAACTTTAATATTCTGATAGTGCTACAAAAGCGGGCTGGAACCCGCTTTTTTCTTGACATTTCGGACTGTTTTCCGTATACTGTTTATAGGGTTGATACGGACTTCGGTCCTTGGCCGGCGCTGGAACGCCGGTCTTTTTATTGTCATTTAGAGTTTGTCCCATCCGGCCGGATTACTTACTGCCAATGCCAGCATATGCTGTGTCCCGCACGGATTTTTCATTATTTTTCCATAGTTGCCCTCCTGTTATTTTTGGCTCGCTTTTATCTAAAAGAATGGTTAATATATCTCTCATACTTTTCCAAGACCGTTTCAGAAACCCCGTTTTTATGCAGCTTCCTGATGTCTGATATGTTTTCGTCCTTGAGTAATTTAAGCCATTCCAGCAGGTCTTTTCTGCCGTTTGCAAAATTACAGCACTTCCCATCTGCATACTCGATCCTGTATTCCACATCCCTACCTCCCTGATATGCTTGTCCACTCATTAACCGCTTACGCGGTTTCCTCTGTCTGTTTCGGGGGCAGCGGCCCCTTGTAGATCCCATCCTCTATCTGGTAGTACAGGTCCACAAATGCATCCGTGATCCTGTCTATCGCACCTTCTGTAAATTCCACGGTGCATTCAATCTCTTTTTGTTTTTTCACGCCTGCACCTCCTGCTCTTTTGTTAATCCTATGTACCACTGCATGTCCTTTTTCGCCAAAATTCATTTGCTTTTCCTCGGAAGGAATGCTATAGTTGAATTGTTAAAAGTTTTGTTTTGCCCCGGTTGGTATGCCCGTACCGCCGGGACTTTTTGTTGTTATTTCTGCCTTTCTCCCCTATACTGTTAGTACAGGCTCCTGCCAGAGCCGAGTATACAAGTATAATGAAAGGATTCTTATAATGGCTGCCTACAACTTATTTGATCTTTTAAACCAAATCACTGAACTAATCAATGATGGCTATTCCTATGCAGAAATCTCAGAACATCCCTCTGATGATGAATTCCCTGCCTCCCTCTCTTTTTCAACCTTGGAAGATGAATTTGAGGGCATTGAATACGATGGCGTTGATTCTCTCCCTGATGATTACGATTACTCTCATGGCGCTAATATTACCGCAGATACACCATGCTTTATTCTCACCTTGCGTGAAACCTCTACCACACTCCATGCTCTTGATAATGCTTTAGAGTATTTTAAGGAATGTTCAGCTAATAAGGAAAAATTATATAACCGAGATACTTTAGATCAAATCAAGTCATCTTCCGTCCGTTGTCGAAATCTTCAGGCTAAAGTTCGCAAATTCCTGAACCGTTTTGAGTGATGCTATTTCTACCGGCGTAATATAAAATCCCAGCTCCTTCTTTCGGCTCATTTTTCTAATCATTAGAAGGAGCTCTTCTTTTATGTCTTCCGATTCCTCTCCTGATATAATAATTACTACATTGTTTTTCTTTTTCTCTTTTGATCTTATTGATCGCCCTTTTATATCCCTCACCTCCTCCTCATTCTATTTTTTACACTCAGCAAATTCCTTGCCAGTAAAGAAAACCGCCGCTATCGGATTAACACTACTCTCTCAATATTCGCTTTGCTCATCGCTTCCGCTTCCCTTATCATGAGCATATTTGCGTTATTGAAATAGTGATCGCTATAATGCTGATGATAACCGTAATGCCACAAGTTACTTTCTGAAAAAGCATTCTTCCGCTAAAGTAGTCTTCTCTCATCCATTCCTGTATCTTTTTTACTTTCTTTCTCGTCTTCCCTCACCTACTCCCATTCCAGAAAATACTCAACCTGTTTGCCAGAGTAATTAACAGTATTCAGCTTTTGTGTTACAATCTCTTTATTAAATACAAAGGAGAAAATCGTTCATGGACAGCACAACTTATCATGTTTGGGATAAAATTAAATCCCTTGTTACGAATGGAGAAAACATCTACCACTGCACTAATAATGATGATGTCCGCCGGATCAATGAACTCGCAAATGCCGGATATATTACCGTATCGTGGAAAACAGATCAGGATGTCGCTTTCTGTATAGCCGGGGAAACAAAATAGCGTACAATGTATCCATTTGATTTACAAAGCGCTGAACAAATCCGGGGTAAAAATCCGGTATTACGATATCTTGATCTTCTGTATAAGAAGTTACGATTGAGATATCATGTACCCCCTTAAAAAATCCGTATTGAAAATGTATGTAATATATCTTTCCGTCTTTTTTGAATGTGACAAATTTACCACTATACGTTTTCCACTTAGGTGCGGCCTTGAGTTTTTTATTTGGTATTGGACCCACCGGTTTTTTTACTCGTAATATTTTCCTTCACCTCCTTCCTGCATACAAATTGTCGAGATTAAAGTTCGGCCTGTATAGCACGTTTCAGTTACTCGGCATCTTCCAGCTAAGTTCTCGGTATCGACTGGGTTATTTCCACAACTGCTATCCCGCTTCCTGAAATCACCACAGAAATATATGGATGGCAGTTTTTTCTAAATATTCAACAAGAGGCTTTGCCAATTCTTCCAATTTACTTGTATCCACTCCCTCACCTCCTCCCATTCTATTTTCTTGTACTGCAAATTCCATATTGCCATTTCCTATCTCCCCCACTTATACTGTACTTACAGGGTACTGGCATACCCAAGTACAAAAGAAAGGAGAATAGAAAATGTCATCCTCAATTAAAATAACTGGTCTGGATAAATTGGAAAAACAATTGAAGCAAATGCAAAAAGGTGCAAATGAGTTAAGTCGCACCAAACAAGTTTCTTTTAGTGAATTATTTACCACTTCATTCATGCGGCAACATACGTCTTTTTCCTCTTTAGACGACCTACTTAAAGCCGGTGGCTTTAATGTTGAATCACAAGAAGATTTTGAAGCTATACCAGATGCCGAATTTGACAGGCATATAGCAGCCACTACAAAGTTCAAAAATTGGGAAGAAATGCTCAGTGAAGCTACTTCTCATTATGTTTCCAAAAAATTAGGCCTTTAATTTCTTATTTTCTGAAAGCGAATCGACAATCCGTTGTACCTCCTGCAAAAGTTCAACAAGCCGATTTGCTTTTTTAGTTATCTCATCCAGCTTTGTATCATCAATTTCTATTTTTACTGTCTGCTCTATCTCCCTCACCTCTCATTCTATTTTTTACACTCAACAAATTCCTTGCCAGTAAAGAAAACCGCCGCTATCGGATTAACACTACTCTCTCAATATTCGCTTTGCTCATCGCTTCCGCTTCCCTTATCATGAGCATATTTGCGTTATTGAAATAGTGATCGCTATAATGCTGATGATAACCGTAATGCCACAAGTTACTTTCTGAAAAAGCATTCTTCCGCTAAAGTAGTCTTCTCTCATCCATTCCTGTATCTTTTTTACTTTCTTTCTCGTCTTCCCTCACCTACTCCCATTCCAGAAAATACTCAACCTGTTTGCCAGAGTAATTAACAGTATTCAGCTTTTGTGTTACAATCTCTTTATTAAATACAAAGGAGAAAATCGTTCATGGACAGCACAACTTATCATGTTTGGGATAAAATTAAATCCCTTGTTACGAATGGAGAAAACATCTACCACTGCACTAATAATGATGATGTCCGCCGGATCAATGAACTCGCAAATGCCGGATATATTACCGTATCGTGGAAAACAGATCAGGATGTCGCTTTCTGTATAGCCGGGGAAACAAAATAGCGTACAATGTATCCATTTGATTTACAAAGCGCTGAACAAATCCGGGGTAAAAATCCGGTATTACGATATCTTGATCTTCTGTATAAGAAGTTACGATTGAGATATCATGTACCCCCTTAAAAAATCCGTATTGAAAATGTATGTAATATATCTTTCCGTCTTTTTTGAATGTGACAAATTTACCATTATACGTTTTCCACTTAGGTGCGGCCTTGAGTTTTTTATTTGGTATTGGCCCCACCGGTTTTTTTACTCGTAATATTTTCCTTCACCTCCTCATTTTATTTTCTTGTAGGTTCCCAGCACCCCTCATTCAACATGTTAGTCAATTAAGTTTTCTACTTACCGCTGTTCAGAAAGAGCCGAACCGCCCAAAGCGGAAAATAGGTTTTTCAATTCAAGAAGATTGACTTCTATACGCTTCAGAGTACCATCAATACTTTGAAGCGTTCTTTCTGCTTTATTGTTTTCAAACGAAAAATGTACTTTTTCATATGGATAAAAAACTGGCTCTCTTGGCTGTTCTATCCTCCTCACCTCCTCCCATTCTATTTTCTTGCTTTATTTTGTCTCATTTAAAAAGGCGTTCAACTTACTTGCTCTCCTTCTTCCCATCTGCTATAATCCCCTTTATCAGCACCGCCATATTGAGATTAAAAAGGAGGTTCTTACCATGCCTATTGAATTGACGATAAGTATAATTTCCTTTATCATTGGCTATATTATTAGCCGTCTTCTGGGGTACCACTCTGAAAAATATACCCGTAAATCAGAACGTTTTGAAAAACTTTATGCTCCGTTTGAAAAAATGATATGGCTTCATACGCATGGAGCTTTTCAATTTTCTGACCTCGACTCTGGACTGCAACGACAATTTTTCGAACTGCTTTTTAACAATTACGAATACGCAGATTCTGAATTGAAAGAACTGCTCTTACGCTTTAAGTGGGTTTATGACACCCCTGCCGCCAAAGATATCGAAGAAACTGATAAATACTTCTTTATGATTGAACAACGGATATCGCTCGTCTTCAATGTTTTATGCAAGGAACTGTTTCTTGAGCCTTACATCATAAAACATGCAGACAAAATCGCAAAAAGGTGGGATAAGTCATCGTGATTCTTTCTCTTTTTCCCATTCTTTTACCCGCCTTTGATACTCTACTTCATCCCAGGGCTTTCCATCCCACATGGAATCAAATTTATCTTCCAGATAAACTTTCCAGCTAAGGTATAAGCAAAACAATATAGCAGGGACAAGAACTATCAAAGCTCCTATATGCTGGCAAATAAATTCCTTCACCTTTCCCTCACCTCCTCCTTTTCTATTTTCTCTTCCACCTTTCTCCGTTTTGTGATATACTTTCTTTATCAACACGGCAATACTGAAATACAATAAGGGAGAAGTTTTATGTTTCTTACTGACGATGAAAAGCAAGCTATCATGGATGCATGTTTGGATGATTCAACAAAAGTTATCCAATATCTAAAAGAGCAGGAGAAAAAGCAAAAGCCTTACAATTTAGCCATGCTTATTTTTACGGTCATCAGTGCCACCGGTGCTGTTATCGCTGCAATTACTGGTATCCTGATGTATTTTCAGTAGCTCTTTTACTTCTCGCAATTCTTTTAAAATCTGAACCAGAAACATCAATTTAACATTTTTCATTTTGTCTGCCTGTTTTTCTATCAGCTTCAATCCTTCATCCGATAATATCAGCCTCCTCACCTCCTCCCTTTCTATTTTCTCTTCCACCTTTCTCCGTTTTGTGATATGCTTTCCTTATCAGCACCACATGCTGAAATATTGAGAAAGGATAAAAAGTGATGAAAAAAGTCTATGCTTGTCTTACTGGCAATTGGGTTTGTCTTAACGATGATCCTGAATGTGTTATGGGCATAAATCGTGTAAAACCAAGCCAATGGTACGAAGAAAATGCAGTAATATGGTCTCCCATCCACCGAGAAGAAAAAGATACATATTACCAGTTAGATTATGTAAAAATCTTTTATAATAACAAAGATTACAGGATCAACCCAATATTCATTCAGATTGTAGAAGAATAGGATATTAAAATTCGCGCTTGTAATCTTCCACAATCTTTTCAACATCAGCTAGCGGCACACGGTTTGCCGCTTCGTTGGTGTCCGCATTAAACCGATTATCTATGCAAAGCCTTAACTTTTTCCATTCCAAATAGGTAATACCCTCCATGGCTTCGAGTATTGATTTTACCTTTTTCTCTGTCATCTCTTTCCTCACC